>Ga0209737_10003119_pt1 | contig 11567 bp, 16 predicted proteins | sample TergutCu122P3_FD_187284 | JGI IMG/M metagenome (GOLD analysis project Ga0209737, IMG submission 187284) | Cubitermes ugandensis P3 segment gut microbial communities from Kakamega Forest, Kenya - Cu122 P3 (SPAdes) (version 2) | ecosystem: Host-associated > Arthropoda: Insects > Digestive system...
GAACTCGGACATTGGCGGTTTTTGGATTCGTGAACACGATTTTAAAAATCCGTTGCAAAACGACGGATACAAAGAACTTTATGTGCGTTGGTTACAATTTGGTGCTTTTTCGCCGATGATGCGCTCGCACGGTACAAGTGCACCGCGTGAAATTTGGCAGTTTGGCAAGCGCGGCGATAAAGAATTTGATGTGATTGAAAAGGAGCTGGAGTGACCAATCGAAAGCCGCCCAACAGCAGAGTGAACCTTGATAAAGCAATCGAAACTTTGAGGAAAAATTGGCACGACGAAAACAACAAACAGTATACTGAAAATGAATCTTGTTTGATATGTCCTCTTTATAGTCATGAGTGCAGCGATTTAACAGCACTTGAATATTACAAAGAAAACAAGTCAATCGCGCGCAATACATTCAACGATTTTAAAAAATCAACCCTGTCACAAATAACGGAAAAAGGTAAAAACAAAAACGTTGAACTCGACAATAGCAGAAACATTGTTAACAAACTTATGACAGAATCAAAGATAATTGCAGATGAAATGCAGTCAAAATATGACGCACTTTCAAAACTGAAATTATTTTTGGAAAACAATCCTGAAATACATAGGAAAGATATTAAGAAAGAAGATTTGCCCGAATATGTTAGAATTTCAAACGAAATTTCAACACTTGAATCAGGACTTGAAAAGTTTGAATCTCCGGAAAACTCCGAAAAACAAAGCAAAAATCTGGAAAAACAGCAATTGTTTAGTGAAATTACGCGACTTAATAATCTGTTAAAAAACAAAGAATTGATTGAAAAATATCAATTTGAAATTGAAAACTTGGAAAAAAGAGGTCGCGAACTTGCACAGATGATTGCAAATTATGAAGGTCAAGAGTATGCAATTAGTCAATTTACAAAGGTAAAAATTGAGGAGTGTGAAAAACGTATTAACAATTTGTTTACAAAAGTAACATTCAAGCTGTTTGATTATACAATTGACGGAAACGAGTTTGAAACTTGTATTCCGCTTGTTTCCGGTGTGCCTTTTGAAGTCGCAAATACGGCTTCGCAAATTAATTCTGGTATTGATATTATTAACGCATTAACAAGGTTTCACGGCGTTTCTGCACCTATTTTTATTGACAACAGAGAGGCTGTAAATGAAATAATTCATACAGATAGTCAAGTTATAAATCTTGTAGTCTCACAGGATAAGGAATTAGTAATTTGCTAAATACTACGAAAATGGAAAATCAACAATTGGTAAAGGCAAGTAGTCAGCCTCAAATGGCTATCAATTTTTTCGATCCCGTGCAGTTTGATACTGTGCAGCGTGTTTGCAGGCTGTTTGCATATTCAGAACTTGTTCCTGACATGTACAAAGTAACAGATAAAAACAGCGAAACAAAAGCAATAGCTAACTGCATGGTTGCTATTGAAATGGCATTTCGGATAGGTGCTTCTCCGCTCGCTGTCATGCAAAATATGATTATCATTTATGGAAGACCTTCTTGGTCTTCTAAGTTTTTGGTTGCAACCGTCAACACTTGCGGACGTTTTAATCCTTTGCAATACCGTTTTACAGAAAAGGGAATGTTGGGGAACATGGAATACATTGAATATGTTAAGGGGCAAGGCGCGAAACTTGTTAAGTTTGACGGTACTAAGATTATGGACGTTGAATGTATTGCGTATACTACTCAAAAAGGTTCTGATACAATTCTCGAATCATCCCCAATCTCGGTTCGTCTCGCAGTTCAGGAGGGTTGGTATACAAAGTCGGGTTCAAAATGGAAAACAATGACGCGGCAAATGCTTATGTATCGGGCAGCGTCATTTTGGACAAACGTATACGCTCCTGAATTGTCAATGGGTATGAAAACGGATGATGAAATTCGCGATATTGAGGACGTTACGTATGAAGATGTAACCGAAAAAGTAGACCGCGAAAAGGCTGATAAGGCGAATAAAGAGGGTTTAGGGGATATACCGGTTGATCCTAAACAAGAAAAGCCTGATGATGAAACACCTAAAACGGAAACACATAAACAAGGTGAGAACGTCAATAATGGGCAGAAAGGAACACCTAATCCAGGATTCTGAATAATATGCGGCTCAAAGTATTAGGATCATCAAGTCACGGTAACTGCTACATCTTAGACAACGGAAAAGAGGCCTTAGTTATCGAAGCGGGTATACATCCGTTTGAGGTGACTAAGGCCTTGAATTTCGACATTAGGCGAGTGTCCGGCTGTCTTGTATCGCACGAGGATGGCGACCACAGCCGCTATTTAAATTGGTTCTATAAATACCGTATACCGTGTTTCATGTCTCAAGGAACGGATGACGCGCTTAAAATACACTCAAAGGGATGCACAAAAATAGTTAAGCACAATATTTCAAAGCAGGTTGGAAGTTTCAAAGTATTACCTTTTGACATTCAGCACGATGCAGCAGAACCTCTGGGATTTATAATTGAACATTCAGAAACCGGAAAGGTGTTATTTCTAACTGATACGTGCTACTCAAAGTACATATTTCACGGGTTACATAACATTTTAATTGAGTGCAATTACCGCCTTGACATTCTCGATAGGAATGTCAAGGACGGTCTTGTTCCCGTTGAAGCACGAAACCGGATTATACAGTCTCACATGTCTTTTGAGACGTGTCTTGAAACGTTGAAAGCAAACGACTTGATTAGAGTTAATAATATTGTTTTGATACACTTGTCAAACACAAATTCAAACGAAAAACAGTTTATGGATGATATTTTTTACCACACCAGAAAAGATGTATTTGTAGCAAAAAAAGGATTAAACATTGAGCTATATAAGACGCCGTTCTAAATTAGATTATTAAAAACAAACAATTATTAAAATTACAAACATGGAATTAATTAAAGAATTAAAAAAAGTAGATGATGCAAACGGTTGGTATCTTGCAGAATCTGTTATAACATCAAGGATTGAAAATTACAAAAACCCAATAAATGGTGAAATTACTGAATTACAAAGATATGACACTATTCTGAATAAAGGTATATTACTGTCTGAAATTGACATATCCGTATTGAAAGAAAACAACGTAGAAAATGTTTTAGTTTCAAACATTATGATTAAATCAGACCAAATAAAGCGAATGAATTTGTGGGAGACTGTATTGAATGTTAGATACAAAGTTGAAGATAAAGAAAAGAAACAAAGTTTCATTGTAACTTCAAACTCGCCAACTCATGCTGAATATTTTATTGTAAGACATTTTGAAAAAAACATTGAATCTGGTTTTGAAGTTATTAAGGTAAATCAGTTGAGTTACCAGCGTGTCATTAAACTTGGTAATGAAGATGTAGAAAAATTCTTGAAAAAAGGCAATTCGTACTTGAAATTGAAATGGTATAACGTGAAAGTTGAATCAGTAGACAAAATGTTTAAACTAAATGTATTGGTTTACGCAAAGTCGTTTGTAGATGCTCTGAATTGTTCAAAAATACTGATTAAAAATCAAAAGATGCAAGAAACTTATACCGTGTTTACAGAGATTAAGGAATTGAAAATTGTAGATGCTTTTATACCGGATTCGGCTGTGTTTTTCTATACGCAGGACGAATTAGACACACTACAAGAAACTGAATATAATATGTTTAAAGATAGACAATACAAAGAGATGCTTGAAAGGATTGATCGTGTATTCAGTGAGTATGATAAGAATATCAGTAAATCTAAATTAGAAGGAATCGACGATGAAGATGATAATCAAGATGAATCAGATGGGAATGAAATCGACAGATAGAGCAGCACGGGATTATGTAATAAAACTTTCGGGTGACGGTGAACTATTTGGAAAGTTAACGAAGCCTCGCGGAGCCGGCGTTGAACTTGTAGAAGCGTTTAAGGCTGGGGTTGAGTTCGGTAAAAAGGTTTCATTTAAAAATTTGAACTACGATATTAATCGTAAATGTGATTGGTGCGGTAAAGAATACAATGCCGACCAAAGGAATTTGAATCGCGGTTGGGGATTATGTTGCAGTAAGTCATGTTCGGCTAAACTTAGAGAACATAAAAAAACCGGTTTATGTAGATGCAAAAATCATAACAATGCAGGTTTGAACGAATATAAAGAAGGTTGCAAACAGGATTGTTTTTCGTGTGACTATTTCATGCTTTAATCCCAAGTCCTACTACAAATATTTTCGGTATCCTTTTATCGGTTGAGATAAAAATATCGAAAAATGTTTTCAGGTTAAAAATAGTTCGTATCTTTGCAGCGTCAAAGTTTATAAAGTTATATGTTAAAAATTGTAAATATTATTCATAGCCAAGCGAATGCGGGCTGCCGTTTAGGCAGGGGGTATCATATAACACCTCCCGACACACCCGCATTTGCTTGCATTATATATTTATGATGTATGGAAAATAAAGACAATTACGGGTTTATAATGTTAAGCCGGAAGTTTTTTGAAAGCGAAGAATGGAAACACGAAAGAAAGTATAGCTTCGCTGAGGCGTGGATAGACCTGATACAAATGGCGCGATACGAAGCTAATCCGGAAAAAAAGATTTTAAAGAGTAGTCGGAAAATAACTATTGAAAGAGGGGAAATTCATGCTTCGATAAGATACCTTGCCGAACGGTGGAATTGGGGTATTGACAAGGTTCAGCGGTATATTACCACTCTAATTTCCGAACAGAAAATAGAACGCAGAACCGAACACTCCGAAAGTATCATAAAACTTTGTAAATATGACATTTATAACAACGTTAATTTTATAAATCGTACACCGACCGATACACCGACCGATACACCGACCGATACACCGACCGATACACCGACCGATACACCGACCGATACAAATAATAATAAAGTAAATAAAGATAATAAAGAAAAAAAAGAAAATAAAGGAATGGATAATATACCCCCTACCCCCAAATCGAAAAATCCTAAACCGGAATTCGATTTAAGTTTTATCGAAACGGAATGTTTTAGAAATCTATTTCAGGAGTGGTTAGATTACAAGCGCGAGATCAAAGATAGCTACAAATCGCAAAAGACGATCGAAATATCTTATGCTAAAATGCTCCAATTAGGCGGGGGGCGTTTTGAAACGTGTCGCGACGTCGTTTATCAAAGCATCGGAAACAATTGGAAGGGTTTATTTGAACTGAAAAAAAATAGTAATTATGGAGGGAATAAAGAAAATAAAACAGGGGGCGGCGTCGGAAGTCCAACTCCTGAAGAGCTACATGCCGCCGTCAAACTCGGACTTGCATTTGCCGAAGATTACGAAAGGAGAAGGGGGAACGGCTGAGTTAAGCATATATAGCGACAGTCAACCCTTAGATTTAGATTTTATAAAGGCAACCGAAAAGCTAAGCATAGCCTTTCCGAAAATGAAAAGCTCTTTTTTCGTCTTGCTTAGCGAGTACATCAAAAAAGCTGGGTTTACGAAAAAACGCATCGAAGATGCGGTCGATCACGTCTGCATGAATTTCGCATACAAGGAACTAAATATTTCAGACGTTATACGCTTCGACCGGAGAATCAAACTTTACACTCATTCCGAAGTTCATAAATTGACAGGTGAAGTCCCGCATCCCGATTTTGAAAAGCGTATCATCGATGGAAAACATTATTTCGTAAAGAAGTCTGACATACTCTAATTTCAACTATCTATGATACCTATAAGTGAAGTTTACAACGTTGATTGTATTGAGTATATGAAAACAATACAGGACAAATTTTTTGATTTGGCAATAGTTGATCCGCCGTATGGGATAGGTATTTCAAAATTCAAAAAGTTCGGTAAAAGGCGAAAAGGAAATACTCTAACTAACTACAAGAGTTCAGAATGGGATAGCGAAATACCCGATATAGATTATTTCGATGAGCTATTCCGTGTCTCAAAAGAGCAAATAATTTTCGGAGCTAACTATTTTTTAGGCATAATAGACTTTTCGGGTTGGTCGTGGATCGTATGGGACAAAGGACAACCGGAGGATATTTCATTCGCGATGGGCGAACTTGCGGTTTATTCCGGTAAAAAGTCGCTACAAATTTACAGGGGATCACGTAAATTAGGAAACTGCATTTCAAACAACGATGTATTAGCTAAACTCAATGCTAAAATACATCAGTGCCAAAAACCGATAGCGTTATATTCTTGGTTGCTTAAAAAGTACGCTAAAAAAGGAGACTTCATATTTGATAGTCATCTGGGTTCTGGCAGTAGCAGAATAGCAGCCTATAAAATGGGATTCAACTTTATCGGATGTGAGATTGATAAGGATTACTTTGAAGATTCTGAAGTTAGATTTAGAAAAGAGTGCTTAGGAGAAGTAAAAATGTCAAACGGAAGTTTAGTAACATCGAAAAATCTTTTTGAATATAACGAAACAAATAATAAACAAGGTATATGAAAATAAAAGTAAGCGTAAAAACAAAATATGTCGGTTCTCTAAGCGAGGGAGAATTTGAAATTGAGGACGATTGCAATGAAAAAGAAATCGAAGAATTTTCGAGAGAAGCAATGTTCGGAATGATTGATTGGTGGTTGGATGTGATCGAAAACTAATAATACTTAGCATCATGGATGAAAACGAAAAAAAAGAATTTTTTAGACTAATAGACAATCGGATTATAGAGGCAAAAATATAAGTCGCAATAAAAACTGGCGTCTGTATAGACGATGACGTTGCGAAGTACATATTTAAAGTAGGATTCGATTTTTGCTATGAGCAAGTTAAAAAAATTCAGTCGGAAATATTAAAAAAACGGGCAGAATGAAAGAAGATGACGCTAATAAAGCATGGGAAGATGAACTAAATATTTTCCGTAAAAATAAGGAATATCCTCCAGAATTTCAGATTTGGAATAGGACTACCGTTGAACGTTGGTTGAAAATAGCTTTTCTATCCGGAATAGAATTGCAGGAGAAAAAAGTCGAAGAATTATTTACGCTTGTAGACGAATATAGGAGGCAAATTTCTGATGATGATGCGATAAAAGAGGGGCTTATTTCAGAGTTGAACGGCGTTATGCCGTATTTGCCGCTTGAAAAAGCTACTGAAATTGACGATCTAATTAAAAAATACAGCTATGAAAATTAAACTAAAAGATAAATACAACTCGCTAATTCCGTGCTGCATGTATTGTAAAAAATCACGTTTAGTTTTATCTGATTTAGCGAGATGCACTGAAAAAAATTTATGGAAACCATATAGCGACGTTTGTGAATCGTTTGAATGGAATATAGATTATATTGATTATGAAAACGATGAAGCATAATGAAAGTACATTGCAGCAATCCTGCCTAAAATGGTTTAAACTACAATACCCTAAGCACGTGATTTTTGCTATCCCGAATGGTGGCAAGCGGAGCGATGTAGAGGCGAAAATTATGAAGGGCGAAGGGGTCCTGGCCGGCGTCGCAGACCTATTCCTAATGTGTCCGAATGAACGTTGGTTCGGCCTATTTATCGAAATGAAAACCGCTAAAGGTGTGCAATCCGATGTGCAAGCGTGGTTTGAAGGTATGGCAATTGAATACGGATACAAATACGTTATTGTCAGAAATATAGATGAGTTCATTAGTGAAGTAAGGAATTATTTGAAGTGAAACCACAATGCAAGATATTATATGCAAAAAGTGTTATTTTTAGTGCGTTACGTAACCAGCGATACGGGGTTTGACATCTTTGGAAAGACAGAGCGAAGTTGAGTGTGGTGTTATTGTATGCTTCGCTGTAAAATTAGCACCATTTGTCCCGAATGCAGCCTCGCAAGGCGTACACAAAGTTGCAGGGATGACAGGCCGGAAAGACGGCCACTTTTTTGAACCGCAGTAATTGAATTAAATATATAAATATGAATGATTTAACAAAAGAATTTGGTAAAAATCTGAGATCTAAACGTATGCTTAAAGGTAAAAGCATATATCGAATTATGAAGGAAGGGAGACTTCACTTCACAACAGTAAAGGAAATTGAATCCGGCGAAAAGGATTATAAAATAAATTCATTGATAGCGTATTGCGAAGCTGTCGATTCCGAAATCGTTATTAAAGATAAAAAATAGTTTTAGGTTATCTTAGTGCTATTCATTGTTTGTAAGTTGGTAGGGTGGTTGGTTGATAAACTAAACTACCCTATTTTTTGTGACTGCGTATGATGTATTATGATAATCAGTGAAACCCAACTGAATTAACCTCCCCTATTACGTGTTCGGATGTATCCTTCCAGATCAGCCTGATAGGGAGATACGTATGCTTGATAATCCGTATTTCAAAATTTTGGGCTATAAAAAAGAAGCGGATCAAGTCTACTTATTCTTCGACAAAGTCTCAAAACAGGTTCATCAGCGGACCGCTACAGCACTAAATAAGCAAAACCTATTATCACTCGCTCCAATAAGTTTTTGGTCAACTCACTTTCCTGCAAAAAACAGAGATTTTAGCATTTCGGCGGCGTCGGAATGGTTAATCTATTCTGCAAAAGATGAAGGCGTCATAGATTCGGACAGGTTTAGGGGGCGCGGTATATGGATTGATAATGATGAAATTGTCATACATAACGGCGACAAACTTATCGTAAACGGACGCAAACTCGAAATTGGAGAATACAAAAGCAAATATATTTATGAGGCAGGATCACATCTCGGTTTTGAAATATGCGAACCTCTTACAAACGAAGATACTATTGAATTTGCCAAATTGACGAGCTTAATCAATTTTGAACGTGAAATTGATAGGCTGCTATTCATTGGTTGGTGTGTTATCGCGCCCGTTTGCGGCGCGCTCCGTTGGCGACCACACCTGTGGCTAACCGGCAAACGCGGTTGCGGTAAGTCGTGGATTTTAAGAGAGGTGATACGGCCTATGTTAGGAAGCACAGCCCTCCCGCTACTCGGAGAGACCACATCAGCCGGAATACGGCAAATAGTGAAAACGGACGCTCTTAATCCCGTCATTGACGAAGGATTTAAAGAAAGTTGCACTGACTTATATCGTTTGCAGGACGTTATCAGCCTTGCCCGTGTCGCTTCATCCGACGATGGCGGGATTATAGCGAAGGGTACAGTTTCCCAAAACGGTAAATCTTACCAAATGCGCGGATGTTTTGCGCTATCATCCGTAACAGACACTTTGCAGCTATCATCCGATAAAAGCCGTTTCACGGTTATAAACATAAAAGAGGGTAATCCGGCCAATAACTTCGCTGAATTGAAGTCTATCATTTCGCGAATCATGGACAAACGCCACATTGCAAAACTTCACGCCCGAACTCTCAAAAATCTGCCGGTTATCCTACGAAACGTTGAAACGCTATCAACGTACATAACCGGAATTGTCAATGAGGCGCGATTAGGCGAGCAATACGGCACGTTATTGGCCGGAGCCTACTCCCTATACTCCGAAGAAAAAATAACGCCGAAAATCGCCTTAGAATGGCTTAAAAAATTTGGCGATTGGACGGCGGAAAGACAAACAGCATCCGAATCGGACGATGTTACGATAACAACGCGAATACTCGATGAGGTCATTACGATAAGCACCGGAAGCGGAATCAAACGGAAAACTGTGTCGGAGCTTATTCAATCCTGCACTGGATTATTTTTACCCGAAGTCGATGAAGACTTGCAGCGTATAGGCGTTCGATATGCAGCCGGTAAAGTTGTAATAGCATACAACCACAAGGCAATAATGCGTATCTTGCATGGCACGGGATACGAACTTAATTATCATAAAATATTGCTTCGGATTGATGAGGCTGAATCGGTTAGAATGTACTTTTCAGGCCGTCAATCACGAGCGGTTGCAATACCAATAGAATATTTTAATTTAGAAAAAAAATAGCAAAAACTTATGGAACGAAAATTCAAATTAAAGAAAACGTGCGAAACCTGTCTTAATCGCGGTCAGGTTGTTATAAACAATGAAGTAGCGCTTGTTTGCAGAAATAAGCGCGATGAATGTAACAGACCTATGTCAGTCGAAAAAAATCACAAATGCAGTAGTTATTTGCCACGTAAAACCGATGAAGAGGTTTTAGCGATGATAAAAGGATTCAGGGTAAACAATAGAGGCGTAAAAGGTACGTGAGAGTACAAAACATAAAATAGCGCGGGGTTGTAATGTTCGGCAATGCGGATAGCGTGTACAAACGCCACTAAAACTGGGGAAATCCGTAGGCATGTCAGGTATCATACCCTTGTTACTATTCGGCCTGACATGTTGACACGTGCTATTTTTTTTACAAGACAAACCACAAGACAAAATACAAGACAGACGGGATACAAGATAGCAGAATGACCACACTCGTACGTTATCATTCATTTCATAATATATCTAATCACTTTACTTTCCCGTCTGTCTTGTTTGTCTTGTAGATAAATTACTAATAACTAAACTGTTTTAAATATGAAAAGAATAATAAAATTTAGGGGTAAGTTTGTAGGTAATGGGAAATGGACTTATGGCGATTTAATATCTTTTGGATATAAAATGTTATCTATCTTTGATGATGATACGGTCTCAACGCTACCACTTGAAAAATTATTGTATGATAACGATGTTTTGCCTGAAACTGTAGGTCAATTTACCGGATTGTTAGACGAAACCGGAAAAGAAATCTATGAAGGCGACATTTTAGAGGGAAAATTCCTGTCGATAGGTGAAAGACGCGCATTAGTCGTATTTGTCGGAAAAGCAGCGGCTTTTATGGTAAAATACGAAGGTAGAGACACTGCAACGGCAATTTTCAATTGTGGTTGGTTCGATGAAGGTGTGCGTTGCAAGGTAATAGGGAATATTTATGACAATCCGAAACTTTTTAAAATGAAATAGTCATGGAAATAACAGTAAGATCAGAGGTAAAAGGCGAAGTTGAGGCGATTTGGCGACGTTATGAGCAGCATCTATCGCCAGACGAAATTAAGCGGCTTACAGCCGGTGTTCTCAATCGCGCTGCCAGGGACGCCATATCCAACAAAAGCCAGGGCATCAAACAAGAGATACGAAAACATTACAACGTCGTCCAGTCCGTTGCAAAAAACCTTGCATTGGTATTGCCTAAGGCTAACAAAAACAGCCTTACGGCAGGCATCAAATTAAACTACAAGCCGATCCCGCTTATATCATTTAAAAACTACATCACAGCAACCAACACCGGAATCATAGCCCAAATCAAAAAAGGCGAAGTATCCATGATACCGCACGCTTTTCTACTAACAAGGAGTGGGGCTAAGCGGACTACCCGGGGGGTTAATAAGGGTAGGGTGAAGATTGGTGCTGATACACATGTCATGGCACGGGGCAAGTATGCCAAGAGTGGCTTTGTGCCTACCACTTACAGGGGACACAAGGGCTACTCTCCGCTATCACGTATACACACCGTGTCCCCGTTTACGATGGGACTAAGCGACCAGGTGTCAAACGTTGTCAAAGACATGATGATGAAAGAAGTTGAGCGAGGTGTTGAAGGCGCACTCAAAGCAGCAGTCGCGAAGTTGAAGACCTGACAGACAACCCGATGGGTTCGTGTTTTTTGTATGGATGTTAAATGTTAAAAAAAATTTTTGTAGGTT
>Ga0209737_10003120_pt1 | contig 11566 bp, 7 predicted proteins | sample TergutCu122P3_FD_187284 | JGI IMG/M metagenome (GOLD analysis project Ga0209737, IMG submission 187284) | Cubitermes ugandensis P3 segment gut microbial communities from Kakamega Forest, Kenya - Cu122 P3 (SPAdes) (version 2) | ecosystem: Host-associated > Arthropoda: Insects > Digestive system >...
TATGCTTCTGTAAGTATGTGGAGGTGGTACTTACATGTGTATTGTGGGTTCCTATGTATCCTTCAGTCGGTCTTCTATCGTCATGTGTTTATTGAGTTTGTTGAGGAAAAACACTGGTGTGTCACTGTTTGATTTGTGCAAATAGTTACTGTAACAAACTTTCCATACTTCTGAAGAGTTTGTTGTCACACAAAATGGCATGATTCTTCTTATGTAAGACCAGTTTTGTTCCCCATGTCACATGTTTGCACTGCTAGCACATTTGTGTTAAAGATGGTAGGAACTTAAATAGGTTGGATTTAGAGTGGTCTTTATTGGCATGGTGGATGTTTCAGTTGGTCTGATTATCTGTCATTTCTGAAGTTTGTAGATGAAGTAGATGAGAACTGCACTCTTCTGGGTCATTATGCAGTGAGTAGTGGTAATTTCTTACTGACATTTCAGGACAACCTATTGGTCTCATCTTCAGGGGGTCAAGAAATGTCGGTAAGAAATTACCAATTTCACTGTGTGATAACCCAGAATAGCGAAGTTCTCGTTGTCCTAGATTAGTTGGCAGTGGTAATGAAAGAGTGATTTTAAAAGGGCCAATGGGTAATGGGTAAATTATGTATTGGGAATGTCTACTGAAATACATACATACTACAACAAACTACTTCCAAGTGTTTGTTGTAAGATTTCTTTAAGACTTCCACATAAAAGTATTCTCCTCACTAGGGATGCAGAAATCCCTGGACCCTGGTCACCCAGGCAGCTAAATGTAGTAGAGTGGTGCCTAATATTTTTACTGCCTCCCCCCCCTTCCCTTGGTTCATGCACCAAGCTGAAAGCACCAGAAAACAGTGGGGTTCTAATGTCACTTTTGGGTTGTGGATCATCGGTATGGAACTTGCTTCTTGTCATCCTTCTGGCTTCCAGAATTTGAATGTGGCCAGCAGATTTTTGGAAAATTTGTAGACCCTTGCTCATGGCTCTTAGCATCCTGTGTCGTGTGCTCAGACCTGTACCCTCCCATGTTGCGGGATCTTGTAGTTGTGTTGTGTTCGGCATACTGATTGTGTCACTGAGTAAGCCACAAATAGAAGCAAGAAGTGTTGTTGTCATAGATACCATACATGCTTTTTTCTCTAGACATGTCCTCTTTTTTGACCAAGAATTTTCATCTGGTCAGGTTCTTTAAAATAACTTTATTATTGTCAGAAATTAAAAACATATGTTCAACAGTTGACCTTTGGAATATCTTAGAAAACTTGTGTATAAAAAGTCTGAATACCTTTATCTCAATAAATAACATGCGTAGAAATTTCATTCAGAGTTTCATGCCCATGAAATTGAAAGAACTGCTGGCAGAATAGCATTGAGAGGGACGTTTACTTAATATAGTTGTGACTATTTTTATGTCCTTTTTTAATCTCCTTAAAAAACCTACTGTAATAGAGACAGTAAGGTTAAATAGATTATGTTGCTTTGGACATGTACAGAGAATGGAAGAAAATAGAATTCCCAAAAGAGTATTATATTTGAATTTGGGAACAACAAGATTGAGAGGTAGACCAAGAAATAGATGGCAAGATGGGGTGAGAGAGGATGGAAGAATAGTTGGTGGGGAAGGGTGGCAGGAAAAAGTACAAAACAGAGAGGAATGGAAGAAGCTCCTGAGAATGGCAAGGAATCGTTGAATTCTGCACATGCCAATGGAATGAATGAATGAACTTTACTGTGTCTTGTCCTCTTTTTTTATGGCCTGCAATTGAGAATGTCATCTTTTCTTGAGATGGATATGTAATGACCCTTCTTATCAATTCCTGAATCTTTTGTTATGCATCACATTTTTGTTTTTAATTTTATTATAGTATTTGGAAACAGCAGGAACAATACCAATAGAACTGTATCCAATATACAAATCATTGCATGGTGGCTGTGCATTTGGAGTAACAGGAGCATTCCTGTCCGTGATTATTACTAAGAAGTTATGTGTGTGATTCATTCTGAGAAGAGACTTGCTGTAGGATTGGTTGTCTCGATGAGGCCTCTCCCTCCACTGTCCATATAAATGTTTAAATATCACCTTAAATTGGCCAATTTTGGTATCCTTCCGCATCTCAACCAAGTAACTGTTTATCTTAGGGAGAGTAGAGGTATAGCTCTACTCTATTTTGACCTCAGCACTAGAAGGGGGTGAGGGGTCAGCGTCACACCCCGTACCCCATTTCAGACCGTAGTTAACATACCTGGAAGGGTTATACTGCATATGGTATTTCTTAGTTCATTTAATAGTGCTTTGTTAGTAATGCCGGTATGGCTGGCAAGTGAACTTGTGATATTGATACTTTATTTAATGTTCCGTAAATCCACAAATAAAAACAATAAGTAGGATATAGAACATGTCAAGAGTGATACATTATGTAAAATTATATAAAATTATATAAATGTATAGAATCAAACAAATTGATTCCAAGTCAGGTACGTGAATGATGTTTAATACAAACAGGACATTCCACTATGTAACGAGTAAAGCATAGGAAAATATGGCTATATTTACAAACGGAGGAGACCGGCCCTGAGGCCCACCCAGCCTCCCGTACAATGGGTACCGGGTCTTTCCTGGGGTAAGGTGCGGCCGGGGTGTGATGCTGACCCCTCACCCCCTTCTAGTGCCGCGGTCAAAAATAGAGTAGAGCTATACCTCTACTCTCCCTAAGGGCCTTCGTGGCCTATGAAAGGGTGAAACCTACCTACCTACACACGGAGGAACAAGTCAGATACAGACGACAAGCAAATTGCAGCAAAATGATTACAGATAGCAATTATACACATGTGAATAACATTAAGATAACAAAAGTTAAGATTTTTTTTGGTGAGACTTAGTGACAATAAACATAGATTATTAAGATTATATATTAAGTAAATGGTCTTATTAAAGATATTTAATGGCACATCAGCTTGTGATTGATTTACATTGAAAATATTTTTCAATAGAGTAAAAAGAATGTATGTATAGGAATTGTTTGAAACAAATTTAAAATTTCCTAATATTATTAGATATATTTTTATGTATGGAGGAAGAATGTTGAAGATCTTAATGTCCATGTAATGTGAGGTCAAGGCAATACTAGTGTCCTTTTTTGGAGGACTCTGGAGTGTTGTTGCATATAAAATAACAACACACAGAGTTAACAAAATACATGTAATTCTATTAAGTTTGTTAGTAATATCTGTTGAAGCATTTTAACCTTATGTGCATCAGTAGGTGTGAGGATAGCTCATAAAATTCATGTGAAATGTGCTTTACTGCATTAGAGATCAGAAATTTGGTGGCATAACAAACCTTTTAACATATGAACAATATATATTAGCAGAAATGTTTTATTAAGCTGTATAATAATTAATTTTTAGTTTCCTAGTCTTTTATGGTTGGAAACATTTTTTTCTTGTTATAATATACCCATTCATTTGCCTGAGTTGAGTTTATTTTGTGAGCAGTCAAGCTGTTATACATGTTAATGAACTTCTGTTTGAGATTTTGTAAGTTACCCTTCACATTTGTGTTAATGCTTCTGACTTGTGTTCTGGAGGTGCCAGTTCAAATTTCAGCTGGACCCATACTGTCCTGATTGAGGTCTTACATGGTTTTCTTTAGTCCTTCAAAGCAGGTGCTGGCATAGTGTCCTAGTCTAGATCATAATTGCTTCTGTTTGCAGCCATTGCAATTTATAATGTATTATATCCATTCAGTTAATGCCATATGGTCTTTAGGTATATCATATGGTTTTAATGCAGCATGTTTTGGCTCGAGAACAATCCATCAAATTGTAAAATAATTTCTTTAGTGTCGTGTTTGCCTTATGATGGAGTTTCATTGAGCCAAAGCATGTTGCTTTAAAACCATACATTACACAAAAAGAGCTTCCTTGTGATTACAGTTATTATCCACTTTTGTATCTTTTCGAAAGTAGGATGTCTTACATAATAATAAAAATATTTTGTATATTGATGTAGAAATGAAAGTATTTTTATGTCAGCCTATAGTGGTGAATTAAATGAAAGTTATATTTGTTAAGTATGCATGTAAGAGTAATTTAGAAGGTTATGGTAGTCTGAAAATCACAGCACTGTTTTGATACTACATGATGGATTTGCTATATAACTTAACAGGTATCTCAGAGTGCTTAAAATGTAAATGTTACTAGATGTTAAGAGGTTGAATATCAGTAAAATAATAAAAATAATGATAATTATGATGATAATAATAACAATGCACTAATAAGAACTTTCTTTGGAGGCATTAGGAGGGAAAAGAATTATTGGAGTGATAAATGAGACATAACATTATTTTTGCAGCGCATCTGTACCCATGGCTGTCAAGTGGCTTTATCCTTTGATACTGTCTGACCATGTGTGCTCTTATCTCCTAAGTATGTTTTTTCTATGACATTATGCAACAATGTTACAGGGAAGCGAACCTGAGTGTGAGGTTACAGAAGTGGAGGTACGGGTGGATCCCATGCTCTTCCTTTGTGCACTGGAAGAGGATGGTAGCAATGATGATGAAGACAATACTGCTGACAGTTCTTGCCATCAGACTTCTTCTACCGTCAAGTAGGATTCGGTGTTCACGTCTCATGTGTTATGTTTTTAGCATGGTTTGTTGTGTATAACCAAATTTAATCTGATAACCTGACAGCATTCAATACCAATATATTTTTCCAAAGTACATCTGGCTCATGATTATATAGAAGCAAATTACCTGAATTGCAGATTAATGACATTATGTTGAGGCATGCCAGTATTTTATGTATCACAGTACCATACTAGCAAAACACTGTATTTCATATATATCAGTTTATAATTATGCAGGCTTATTCAATACTGAAATTTAGTGAATGAGGCTGTTGGATTTAGCAGGATTCCACTCCATGCTACATGGCCAGAACAGAAGTTTTTTGCAGGCACAGTTGTTTCAAAGTGATTCTGGCCACCCTGATCACTAAATCTCATATCCCTCATCATCATTTATTGTGATTTTTTAGATACCACATGTGACAAAATCGTCTAAGCAGAGTCTAATGTTTGAAAGACAACATCATGACAGCAACACGTGTACCTGTTTTTTGAACACACAATACCAACAACGAAGGTCACTTGCAGCCTGATTTGTAAACTTTCATTTGTGTTTTTATGTCCAGTGATAGATGAAACACAGTGTTTTCTATGTGGTCACAGTTTTAAATGGATCACAGTGACACTTTTTGTCTGTGGAGGTTATAGTTACTTATCTTCAGCATGTCTTATAATACTTTGCACTTACAAAATAATTTCCACTAAGTAGGGTCCTGCTTTATATTTTTGATGATTTGGGTAGTGAACATCCATGAACATCTTCATTGGATAGCAGTTTTGTTTTTTGAGATAATTGAAGTGGACCACAGCCATTTCTTTTCATGTCCTTCCCAGTTCATTCACAAATCCTACTGTTCATTGCTGTGTTACCTAGGGACTTCAAAAACTGTCATTAACTAGACCTTGAAACAGTATAATATATCATGAATATGAAGAAGGGGGTAAATTGCAAATAAATATTTGTTTCATGTTGACAAAAATTCTAGAAATGAACATAACACTGAATTATATCCAAAGAAATGTTTTTATTTTATCACTTTAAACACTACACTACATTACCCTACAACACCACCACCATGGTTGTGTGAATGTTTGCATTAGTGTGCTCAGTTTTTCAGTCTTGTTTGATTTGTATAGAAGCCATTGTAACACATTTCCTATGTTTGAAATAAATACTGAAGACATACTGCATATTACATGCATAGTCTTGTCTTATTCTATGCAGTGTTATGATATGTGGTACTATTTTTTTTAATGTTGACATTTCCATTTCAGTAGGTCAGTTGGTAGAGCTTTTGACATGATGTTGCTGGTGATTGCATTTTACGTTCAGTTTCTGTTCTGTTCTTCCTGCTACCACAATAATAGAAGGTGCATGTACTAGTGTAGAGGTAAACTCAAATTTATTATTTAATTTTGACCAGTTTAATTTTCCTTTATAGTTTTATTTCTTCAGTGGTTTTAACTAATACTTTCATTGGGCATAGTATACAGTCTTGAACAGGAAGGTTTAGATCTTAATGTGTAGACACTTTTTATGCAAAATGAAGAATCTAGAAACTGCAAGCTTGCTATATGTGTTATGTGTTTGTCAGATTTGGGATGATCTTTTGTAGGAAGGTTCTTACCATACTAAATTAGTATTGCTATTGGCCACTTTGGAAGCAGATGGGATACCCAAGTCACTAAGGTGACTTACTACTGGCAGGGGTTTGGTTCTCAGCAGGAACTCACCATCACATCATGGACAGTTCTGAGGCACACCCAACTCAATGGTCTCTTTCCCTAGCAGTTCAGAGGCTAGTCCTTGAAGCTTCCATCTTGTATCGAGACCTAGAATGATCTTTTGTCTGTATGTGATACATGACTTAATTGATACTGAAGTAAAGTGGTAAATGTACCTTATTTAATTGGACAGTTGAAATTGTCTTTTTTCCTGTATATATAAATGAGCTTTTGTGTCCATATAACATGAACCAACAAGATTCACTATTTTCTATTGATTTATTTCAGTAGTGAGCCTCTACATGTTTCGAGCAGGCTTGCTGCTCATCATCAGGAGGATCAACTCTGTATAAGCAGCAATTGGTATAGTCATGCGTTATGTTGACTGGCTGTTGGCAGCAGTCAGTCAACATAACGCATGACTATACCAATTGCTGCTGTTGGTTCATGTTATACGGATATATCACGATGCACGGTAAACAAAACATTAAAAATAAAAAAAAGCTTTTGGGTGTATTTAGCGCAGTTTCTAGAAATTCAGTAATAACATTTTTGTTTTAAAAGAATTTGTTTTGAAGAGTGTCATGTTTGCATAAAGAATGCCCAGTGGATGTTGTATGTATGCATCTTTTCATTCTTGTGTCTTACAGCTTCCTGCTTACATATTTGCATTAGGGTATGGGTGATGGAGTTTTCAGTTTATAATGATAGCTGTTCCATAAGGAATAGCAATATTGAGGCATGTTTGAATTGTAACTTTCACACAAAATGTAATATTGTGACATGACTTTTCAGGCGATTACATGAAAATGTAGAGGAAAAAATTATAAGATGTTTGAGTTTTGTGCTCTCATAGTTGGAGTAAGTATTAGGAAGATACAGGGGTTTACTTTACTTATTCTAATGCTGTCAGCTGGAGAAGACAAAATTATAAGGTGTATGAGTTTTGTGGTATTTTAGTTGGTGTAAGCATCATGAAGATACATCGGTTTGCTTGACATACGGTGATGTCATAAGCTGGAGAGCACTGTAGCATGCAGTCTGCACAGTGTGCAACTAGATGCCTGTTTCTTTGCCACAGACATTACTATTCTGTACCAGAACAGCTAATGTTGTTACCTCCATACCTTTATATGGTTATATCAGGTGCATTGTGACATGATGCTAATTCACTTCCCAGAAAAGATGTTTCGTTTGTTTCACATTGTCAAGTTGGGTATATTTTTTTGTAAATGGTAATTCTGAGAACCAGGGAGATTGATTCTCTGTCTTTATGTCACCATGTTCACATTTTTTATATTTAGTAACACTCTCCCATTCAACGATGATTTAAAACAGAAGATGATTTTTCAACACATTAGTCTGTATCCCTTCTGCAAGTCACTGACAACCAGCATAAATGATTTACCAGTCTGTTCTTTCACTGTAGTACTTTTTCACAGACTTCTTACCTCTGATGTCAGTTTCACTGTGCACTTTATTGCTATATGCCAAATGCCAGATTGATGATGAATGCTTTAAAAATTGGTTCAAATTAATTTTCTTGTACCTTTGTGACAACCGTGTAGGAAGGCAGTTGTGTTGTAAATAGTTGTAATTGAGTGCAGTTGTTTTCCACAGGCTGCTTTTTCCATATCTCTTGACCATCCCATAATGTAATGCAGTGATTTGTTACTTTGTTTGTAAGTCCGTGACAAAATCAACACTAAATTCAGGTGTCATATTGCCTGTCACCCAATACCCACTCCTTTGAAACTCTATCAAGCTTTGTGTTACAAATGAACAGTAGGGTGAACAGACGTGGTTATTACTGTATAAAGTGTAGTTTTATCAGTGAAACTCAAATTGAGTGTTTTTGCTTCACCCCTTTCTTGTGCACAGTGAATGAATCATATTGAACTACTGCTGCAAATGTGAGAACGAGCATTTCTTACCCTATAAGAGATTCCACTTAGTTAGGTTGCAGCAGGTGCTGAAAGAGGAGAAAACTGTGTGGTTGAGTTACTGCTGCCTATATCAGGAAGCCTGATGCTAAAAATATCATTACATATACACTTTGTGTGTGCATGCACATATCTGCCTTTAAATTGCCTGCCTTCTGGGATGTGACGCTGTATAGTCTAGTAGTAGTGCACTGGTATTTCAGAGGATCCTTTTGCCTGCCTCCATTATGAGGTTTGGCAGGTGGATGATCTTGTCTGATTATGCAAGCAGCAAGTTCATCTGAAACATTAAGTCATTTATACCAGTATAAATGCCTTCACATCCCAGAAGGTAGCAGTGTTGCTTCAGATTTTAAGTACATGTATAGGTAACAGTAGATTTTAAGTACATTTATAGGTAACAGTAGTTACACGAGCCTGCAGCTCGTAAACTAATTATATTGTAATGCTGAATGCCTCAGAACATCACACTGTAATAGCAGAGGTAGTTTACTGCAAATATTAAGTGCAGAGGGTTAAAAAAAAGGGTAAATGGTGACTGCTAGGAATATGAGCAATATTACTGATGTGGAATGAGAGGTACAGAACCTCAGTACATAACATTGGAGTGTGTGTTGAGATCACAGCTTGTAACAAGATTGGTATGAAGCTGTCTGCGATGCAGGCAGATTGTCTGTTGGTGCTGAGAAAATTAGATAACCTGGTGAAGCTGTACAGGAAGCCTGTTGTGAAATTGTTTTATGCTACTGCAGGTGTAGGTGAATAATTGTACAGAATAATGCCTGAACACATGACAGTTACGAAGTTCAGAGAGGGAGCCATGCAGTCATTATTGTGTTACAGAGAAAGCTCCAGTGTAACTGTCTGCAAATATCCCAAAAGACCAAAGAGAAGCTTGAGAAGAGAGAGACAGAGTTGGGGGGTGCACAAGTGATAAGAGTCTGTGTTCCCCAGAGTAATCGGAATCACTCGCGGGAAGTTGGCATTGCTATGTAAATTACAAATCAGTTACAAAATGTGTACACATGTACTTCATATGTTTCAAAATGAAAATTTGTGATACAAAGAATTATTTGTAGCAAAACTGATACAAATCAGAAATGTGTGATGAGTGACACAGATGCATTCAAAATATTATATTTATTGTTTACTTTATTTGTATCAAAATATTAACATCATTTGCATCACTTCAGAGTTTTTTTTTTGTAACTGGTAATACAATAACTGCATGTGTGATGTGGCAACTGATGATGACCTTGACAGTGACACTGAACCTTGGTTGAGCTGTTGGCATTTCTGTGTTGTACTTGGAAGATACTGGATTCATTTCATTGCATGGAGGCCTCATATGCAAACTATTGTTATTTTGGGGTTTTTATCAGTGCCTCTAGGCAGTGCAAGAATTATGTTGTTTGAAATTAGGTCTTGACCTTTTTTTTCCACATCCTTTCCAGTTCATTCCTTGCAGTCACTGTGCCATCTTATACTATGTAACCTGTGCATGTGTGAAAATATTGTACTTTGAAATTAACTAAAAAAGGCACTTGATCCCAAACTTGTAGCAAGATGATTATTATTGCATATCAGTACTATTTAAGTTTATTTTGTTATGTTATGGCTAGACTGTCGGAATTATACACATAGTGTGTAGTTGTTTATTACTATTTTTTCAGTGATGCTGAACAGCATCCACTGCCGCCACCACTTCCTGCACAATTGGCGGTTGTCTCTCCTGCTCCTCCTACTGTAGTGCCAACTCTGGAGAAGGAAATGAAACCTTATCGCTGCTCAGTTTGTTCAAGAGGTTTTAACAATGAGATTGGTTTACAGAACCATCTCTGGAGTCATCTTCCTCCAGGACGTCGTATTCTTACAACTACGGATGATAACTACCAGCTACAGAGGTAATAAACCTTATTTCATGTTAGGCCCCTATTTCTCTGTTGTTGTCTTCGTCGTCATCGTCATCATCATCATCTCAGTGACAGTCTCTTATACAAGCAAATGTACAACCTTTTTCCATAGAGTATTCAATGCTTGCTGACTAACACAGTGCATTTTAACGTTATTACATGGGTAGTAATAATGTGACTACAATTGGTGGATAGCTTAGTTCAGCCACTGTGGAGTCCATGTGACAGTAACCTTGTTGTTTGTCTCAAGCTCGACATTGCTTAAGTTCCCACCATCTGGTCCTGTAGCTGTCCACTTGTATTATTAAAATGTCGTACCACATGGCACATGGTGAAGACTATCTGAGAAGAATCAGAGCCATGTGGTATCTATTGTGTCTGTCGCAGTGCCCACAAGTCCGGCTGCATAGTTTTGTGAAAGTACTAAAACCTGTTCTTCTTTCAGACAATCGCCTGTGTATTCATCACGAGGTGTACTGCATACTAACACCAATCCTTCTGTTACCAATGGCAACAACATGAGATTTGTATGTCCTATCTGTGGTAAGAAAATATCAACCAAAGGAAACCTCAAAGTACATCTCGAAACTCACCGACCAAAGGGAAAGTACGGTTGTGACATCTGTGGCCGAGTGTGAGTGTTGCCCTTTTTTTTTCCGAAAAAGTAGACTTTGAAATCTTACTTCATCCATGAGTTTATTGCTAGAAGCAGGTCAGGGAGCATCATATTATTTCTCTTGCAGAATTTATTTTATATATAGATGGATAAATGTAGATGCATCCCACAGATCTTAGTACACATGATTTGGAATTTACAGAATATCTAGAAGTATAATACAGTTACAGAAATATATTCCCCCCCAAATATACAGCAAATTGGAAATGGTTAAAATTAAGATATATGCAAGATGTGTATTAACAAATGAATATACCAAGTAGATATCTATTCCTCGCCCTTTTTCATGGCCTATGCACAAGCAATGGTGGAACTGGAAGATTCTAATGGTCCATGCAGTGAGGAAAAGTCATAAAGCTTTAATTTAGTGTGAGTGTCTCAACTGGAACACTTCTAATTTTTCTTTTATCAACATAAATGCCATTCAGTGTATTCTAGTCAAATTTGAGTGCTGTGTGTAAAAATGTGTATGTATAGTATATTTGTGTATACATAGAAGTGTGACGTGATGTGTACAACATATCATTTTATACAGAATGCACAGGCAGATGATCTTATTTTGCTAGTTGTTCTTAGTAAGTTAATCCATTTCTATCAACAAAGTAAAAATGTGTGAGTTACAAGGAGTTCTGTCATTGCTGATTTAAGTTGGTTGCTGTTAGTGAATAAACATTTTTTTGTGAGTGTGA
>Ga0209737_10003121_pt1 | contig 11565 bp, 12 predicted proteins | sample TergutCu122P3_FD_187284 | JGI IMG/M metagenome (GOLD analysis project Ga0209737, IMG submission 187284) | Cubitermes ugandensis P3 segment gut microbial communities from Kakamega Forest, Kenya - Cu122 P3 (SPAdes) (version 2) | ecosystem: Host-associated > Arthropoda: Insects > Digestive system...
TATTTCATACTGGCTTGGGGCTGTCTCGTTATGCCGCGTCTTGACGGGAACGCCAAGCTTGTAGAGTTCGTGATCCACTTCCATCATAAAGGAGAGTACCCGGCCGGGAATGACGCCATAGTACTGATCCCCGAACTCCTGCCCTTTGGCCGGGTGCGCCCCGAAAAGCGTACGGCCTGCGATATGGATGTCGGGACGGGCAAAGGCAAAATGCCGGTCGATGAGAAAATATTCCTGCTCCAGTCCCGCATACGAGATCACAGGCAACTTGCTTTGGATGCCGAAAATTTTGAGCAGCCGCGAAGCTTGTTTGTTCAGGGCCTGGTTGGAGCGCAGCAGCGGCGTTTTTTTGTCCAACGCCACGCCTGTCCATGACAAAAAGACAGTGGGAATGCACAGAAAAATGCCGTTGGGATTCTCCATGAGATAGGCGGGGCTGGTCACATCCCAAGCGGTGTAGCCGCGCGCCTCAAAGGTGGATCGCAAACCGCCGGAGGGAAAGCTGGAGCCGTCTGCTTCGCCCTTGATAAGCATGGCCCCTGAAAATTCTGCCATTACACCGCCGTGGCCGTCAGGAACCAGAAAACTGTCGTGTTTTTCAGCGGTCAGGCCGGTCAAGGGGTAAAAAACGTGCGTGTAGTGTGTCGCGCCCTTTTCCAGCGCCCATTCCTTCATGCTCGCAGCCACAATGTCGGCAATGGACGGATCCATGCGCTCGTTGAGCTGGATGGTTTTTTTCAGCGACCTGTAGACTGCCCTGGGCAAACGTTCGCCCATGACCCTGTCGTTAAAAACGTTGCAGGCATAAATGTCTTGTGGCCGGGTTTCGGCAAAACTGAAGGCAGGTGGCCGGGCCTTGTAGGTGGTGATGGCCATTATGGCGTTGGCGCGCGCGAAATTCTGGCTCATGCCCTTCTCCTGCGTAACGTATAGCACTGTACGCTTGAGTTGCTTGCTTACGGCGGACAAAGCCCGCCTACAAGCATCTCGCGGCAAGGATTTGCGGACAAACCCTTGCAAGAGCAGGGACACTTTTGCAAAGCTACACTGCTCTACCCCGGCGTGTCCGCTCCGATCGCCAGAGGGATCGAATCCGCCTCCAAAACATCAATTGACGGAAATAATGTCGATATCAAAGGTCAGTTCCTTACCCGCCAAAGGATGGTTGGCGTCAAGGACGATCCCGTTGCCGTCCACATGGGTGATGGTCACCTCCATATCGCCCTCCGGACTACTCAAGGACAACTGGAGGCCGGGCTCCGGAGTGATGTGTGAAGGCACTTCGCTTAAAGGTACTTCAAACAGCAGGCTGTTGTCCACATCCCCATACGCTTCGCCCGCCGGAATGGTCACCCGCACTCGCTCGCCGGCCCCGCGGCCTATCAGCGCCTTTTCAAAGCCTTCAATGAGCATGCGCTTGCCCAAAACACATTCGAGGGGCTCACGTTCGCGTGAAGAGTCAAATACCGTGCCATCCGCCAGCGTGCCGGTGTAATGCACCCGGACGGTGTCTCCATTCTTGATTCCCATGGAACCTGCCTTGTTTCCTTCAACAAACACGGGATGGACTAGAATGTCAACGGGAAGCGGCGTATTTTGGCATGATAATCATTTTGCAGGCCGTGCGCCAGTTTTCCCCAACATCCCAGCATAATGCAGAAAAATGACTGATAACCATCAATGCCGGCTGATGATTCTTTCCCTTGGACATAGATAGCCTCCGTTGCTAGAATGCGCTGTGTCGCCACGGTGAGAGACGATTTTTACCCGAACACCATTCTAACAAAGTGAGGCCTTCATGAGCGCCGCTTCCTTGCCAGCCGCAGCCAATCCCGCTCCTCTCGGACTTGCGGGTTTCGCTTTGACCACGATCCTCCTCAACATCCACAACGCGGGGTTTTACGAACTCAACGTCATGATCATGGGCATGGGCGTTTTTTACGGCGGCATTGCCCAGATCATCGCCGGCATCATGGAATACAGGCAAGGCAACACCTTTGGGACCGTTGCCTTTGTCTCCTATGGCTCCTTCTGGCTTTCCCTGGTCTTCATCTGGGCCATGCCCGGCCTTGGCCTGCCTGCGGCAAGCGCCACGTCCATGGGGTGGTATCTTACCCTATGGGGACTTTTTACCTTCATTCTCTTCTTCGGCACACTCAACGGCAAAACCATAGGCAAACTGGTCTTCGGATCGCTGACGATCCTTTTCTTCCTGCTCGCTTTGGCCAATTTCACCGGCAGCCATGCCATCCATACCTTTGCCGGGTTTGAAGGGATAGTATGCGGCTCTCTTGCCCTCTATGAGGCTGCCGCCCTTGTGATCAACGAAAAAAAGGGCAAAGAGGTGCTGCCGTTGTAAAGGCGCTGGTCCGGCGCACGGCTCTCAAGTACTAACGACAAAATAGAGCAAAAACACATCGGACCCCTTGCGCTACCCCTTTTTGTCGGGTAAGCTTAACATTGACTTTTGTCACGTCGCCCACTCATTATCCTACGGAGTGTTCATGCCAACTCTCATTCTTGAAAAGGAGCGCCTCATCCCCGGCCAAACAAGCAAGCTGGTGCTTGATGCGCCCCACATCGCCAAAAAGGCCCAGCCAGGACATTTTATCATCCTGCGCGTGTCCGAACAGGGGGAACGCATTCCGCTCACCGTGGCTGACTGCGATCCGCAAAAAGGAACCATTACCATCGTCTACTTGGTCCTTGGCAAAAGCACCGCGCTGCTGGAACGCCTCGAACAGGGCGACAGCATCCTTGACGTGTGCGGCCCCCTGGGCCAGCCCACGCATATCGAAAAACTGGGAGCCGTCATCTGCGTTGGCGGCGGCACGGGCATTGCCGCCATGCACCACATCGCCAAAGGCCATCACCGCATGGGCAATCATGTTGTGGCGGTGATAGGCGCGCGCAGCAAGGAACTCCTGCTGTTCGAAAAAGAACTTTCAACCTTTGCCAATGAAATGCTTATTTCCACGGACGACGGCAGCTACGGCCGCAAGGGCCTGGTGACCGACCTCCTGCGCGAACGCCTGGAACAGGACACAAGCATCGCCGAGGTCGTGGCCGTGGGCCCGGTCCCCATGATGGCCGCCGTTGCCGCCACCACAAAGCCTTTTGGCGTCAAGACGACAGTCAGCCTGAACTCCATCATGGTTGACGGCATCGGCATGTGCGGCGCCTGCCGCGTGACCGTGGGCGGGGAAACCCGCTTCGCCTGTGTAGATGGGCCGGAATTTGACGGCCAGCTTGTGGATTTCGCGGAATTGCGCCTGCGCCTCGGCGCCTATGCCGTGCAGGAAAAACTCTCCTTCGACAACTATAGGTGCGCGTGCCATGACAGAAACCAAAAAAGCTAAAAAGCCCATTCTGCCCCGTGTAGACATGCCCTGCCAGGATCCGCTGGAGCGTCGCCGTAACTTCCAGGAAGTCGCCCTCGGCTATACCCGCGAGATGGCCATGCGAGAAGCCGCGCGCTGCCTGCAGTGCAAAAAACCCAAGTGCATCGCGGGCTGCCCTGTTGAAGTTCCCATCAGGGAGTTCATCGCGGAAGTCGCCAAAGGCAACATGGATGAGGCCTACCGCATCGTCAAGACCACCAACAGCCTGCCCGCGGTATGCGGCCGCGTCTGCCCGCAGGAAATCCAGTGCGAACAAGTATGCGTGCTGATTGCCAGGGGGCAGCCCGTGTGCATAGGCCGTCTTGAGCGCTATGTGGCTGACCAGTATATAGCGGCCAACCCCTGCGCCCAGGTAACCGGGGACAATGCCTGCGCGGTGTTGCGGCCAGGCCTCAAGGTCGCCTGCATCGGCTCCGGCCCTGCATCTATCACCGCCGCCGGCTATCTGGCGAGCAACGGCATAGCCGTGGATGTCTACGAAGCTCTGCATGAGCCGGGCGGCGTGCTTATATACGGCATTCCGGCCTTCCGTCTGCCCAAGGACATTGTGGCCGAGGAACTGAACGGCCTGCGCCAGATGGGCGTCAACTTCCTCACCAACTGGGTAGGCGGGCGCACCATAACCGTGGCCGACCTTCTGGAGCAGGGCTACCAGGCAGTGTTCATCGGCGTTGGCGCGGGTCTGCCCATGTTCCTCGGCATACCCGGCGAAAACCTGATCGGCGTTTTTTCCGCCAACGAATACCTCACCAGGGTCAACCTGGGCCGGGCCTACGCCTTTCCCGACTATGACACGCCGATCTTTCCGGGTAAAAACGTCACCGTGTTCGGCGCCGGCAACGTGGCGATGGACGCGGCCCGCACGGCCATGCGCCTGGGTGCGGAGTCCGTGCATATCGTCTACCGCCGCACCCGGGAAGAAATGCCGGCCAGGCATGAAGAAATCGAACATGCCGAAGAAGAGGGCATCCAGTTCGAGCTGCTGGCCGCGCCGCTCACATTCAACGGTGACGCCGACAAGCGTCTTGTGTCCGTCAGTCTGCAGCGCATGCGTCTCGGTGAACCGGACTCTTCCGGCCGCCGCAGGCCCGAACCCATTGACGGCGCTTTCTACGAATTGCAAACCGACCTGGCCATTGTCGCCCTCGGCACCAATGCCAACCCCATCCTGCTTGAAGCAACCCCCGGCCTTGAGCGCAACAAATGGGGCTATATAGTGGTGAACGAAGAAACAGGAGAAACGTCCATTCCCAACGTCTTTGCCGGAGGCGATATCGTGACCGGCGCGGCCACGGTTATCCTGGCCATGGGCGCGGGACGCCGCGCGGCGCAGGAAATCGCCCGACGCCTCTTGCCATAATCAGCTTGCCAAGTCATTGAAAAAACGCCAGATTTTATATAGCATGTATATCTGGCGTTTTTTTATTCTCATGCTACAATACCCGGTATGAATACGCATGAAAAAGCCACCCAGGTCTTTACGCGGGCAAAACTGGACGAACTTTTTCCGCCAGAGCGTTCGGACGCTTTCTTTGACGCCATGTACGGCGATGCGTCTGAGGGCGCGTACGACATCCGCCTGGTCTTCCAGGCCGCCAAGGCCGACACCCTGCACTTCGCCTTTGAGTTGCGTCAACGGCCGGGCAAGTGCCTGGCCTGCAATTTGACCTACGGACTGCCCCAGGTGTTTACACGCCATCCGCTCATCAACCTCAAAAAGCTTGCTGCGGAATTGGGCGCCCTGATGGGCTGGAATGCAGACAAACTGGACGTTACGCTCGGAAGAACGGAAGAAAGCTCACAGGAGCTGCATCTCATCCCCCTGCGCATCCATCGCTGACGGAACTTGCATGCGCCTGATGAGGAACCGAGTTTTCTGCGCCCTGGTGTTCCTGTGCTGGGCAATACTGTTGCACCCCTTCCCGGTGACGGTCTTTCTTGCCATGTGCCTGGGCTGCGTGTGTCTGCCCTATTACCGCACTCTTGCGAACTACATGCAGGGCCGCTATGCCCTGCTTGTGGTGTTGCTCGTGACAACGCTGTCCATTTTGCTGCCCATAGCCCTGGTGGTGATCATGGTGTTGCCTCAGGCCGTCAACGGCATGAAGGTGCTGGATCAACTGCGCGAATCGGGCTGGCTGCACGGGCCTGATGCGCAGCGCCTGCTTGACTCCATTGACTATTATCTGCGCATGGTGCCCGGCATGGAAGACGGCGTGCGCCAAATGATGCGCCAGGTGGCGGATCTGGCCGTGCCGCTCGTACGCACCGGCCTGGCGAACAGCATGCGCATCGCCACCAACTTTTTGAGTATGGCCTTCAATATTTTCCTTATGATGGCCCTGGCTATGGTAGCCATGCTCTATGCGCCCACGCTGCACGATTACACGCGCATCATCACCCAGTGCCCGACAGACATTCTCGAACGCTTCGTCATCAGCATCCGCGCCGCCCTGCACGCGGTATTGGCCGGGGTCATCCTCGTGGCTATCCTGCAGGGTATCCTCTGCGGCATTGGCTTTGCCTTTGCCGGAGTGCCGCAGGCGGCCTTCTGGGGTCTGCTTGCCACCTTTGTAGCGCCCATACCGATTATCGGCACGTCCACGGTCTGGCTTCCCGCCTGCCTCTACCTGTGGTTTACCGGCTCTTCGGCCTCGGCGGCCGGCCTTGCGATCTGGTGCATCATTATCGTTACAGGGGTGGACAACTTCATGCGTCCCTATTTCCTGCAGGGAGGCATTGAGGCTCCCTTTGTGGTGGTACTCGTCACCGTGCTCTGCGGCATTATCGCCTTTGGCCCCGTAGGCCTTGTGGCTGGCCCCGTGCTCATGGCCTTTGCCATTCAGGCCGCACGCGAGGCAAAATCTGCTGAACTTCTTTAGAGCAAAGGACGCGTATGTACCGCAGCCGTTTTGCTTCCAGTCCGCGCGAGGCGCAGACTACCATGCCCTGCCGCCGTTGCGCGGCCCCGCTCACGGCAGCGCGGGGCTGACGCAACGTATTGTTACGGTGCAAGGTTTGCAACGCACAATATATCCTTGCCGAATATGCCATGGAAATGGATGAGGCCTTGGAGAACTTTCTCGGCCAAGTGGTCGTCAACAGGCTGTGAGGAGCATCATACCGTATACAGTTTGCGCAATCCATCATCCTGCATCAGTTTTTCAGCCTGCCTGAGATCTGCAGGCGTATCCACACTCACAGTGCGTTCGCTGATGGGAACCATGCGCACTTTTCCGCCATGCTCCAAAATGCGCAGCATGTCCACGGACTCATAAATCTCCAGCGGACTTTCCGACATTTCGTTGAAATGCAGCAGATAATCCCGGCGAAAAGGAATGATGCACACCTGCTTACGCATAGGTACCGCATCCGAGCCCTTTTTGCGCGAAGGAATCGGCTCGCGCGAAAAATAGAGCGCGTTGTTCTCGCAATCCACCACCACCTTAACCTCGTTGGGGTCCTCAAACTCCTCAAGGCTATGCATTTCAGCCATCAGATTGACCACCTTGATGGTGGAATCGGCAAGCATCGGCCTGATTGACGCCTCGATCATCCAGGGTGTGACCATGGGCTCGTCGCCCTGCACCATGATCACTATATCCGCCTTCGTACCCGTCATTTCCTCAATTTTGAGCATGGCTTCTGCGGTCCTCGTCGTACAGCGCACATGGTGGTCGCCGGTCATAACAGCCGTCAGGCCCACGCTCTCGACGTATTTTCTGATCACCTCGTCGCAGGTTGCCACATAGGTGCCGGCCAATCTTTTGCACATGGCGGTGCGCAAAGCCACATGCCCGACCATGGGCACTCCGTGGATTGGCGCAAGCGGTTTGCCGGGAAAACGGCTGGAACCCATGCGGGCCGGGATAATCGCTATAATATTCATGATGAAGCTCCTGCTTGTGACACTGTTCCGGCACATATAGCACCACGCCCTACGAGAGCGCAACGCTTATGCCATTGCACGCTTGAGGCGGCACGGCCGCATCCCCTGTCAAAAAAACGACTCGCCCTCCTCTCTCTCAGCTAAAAATTATTATAACCATGTATAATAAAAAAATATATCTGCTCTGGAACAGCCTTTGCTAATCAACGGCAGGCGCGTCTGTATAGGCAGGCGCCAGGAGGTAGATATGAAAGCACTTTTCACGAATGAATTGAAACTGGTCGGCAAGGTCATGAGTATGGAGCTCAAGCGCCAGAACGTGATCACGGGCAATATGGCCAATGTGCATACCCCCGGCTACAAGCCGCGCGAACTGAGCTTCGAGAAGGAACTGCAAGCCGCCCTTGGCCTTGACATGACCGGACGCATCAGCCGTACCGACAAACAGCATATTCCCGTGGCCTTTAATCCGGAGGGTTTCGGCCCTGAATGGGAAAAAGCTTTCAAACCGCGTATCATCCACGGCGAGGACAGGGTGAACATCGACAAAGAAATGGCAAAAATGATAAAAAATTCGCTGCATTATAATGCGCTTACCCAGGTCATGAAGGCGAATTTTGACGGCATAAAGAACGTCATCACCGAAGGGAGCCGCTAATGGATTTTATGACAGCTCTTGACATCGGCGCCTCCGGACTTTCCGCGGAACGCACCAACATCAACGTTATTTCCATGAACCTGGCCAACGCGAAAACCACGCGCACGGTCATGGGCGGCCCGTACCGCCGCAAAACTGCCGTCATGGCGGCCACCGACGTGGACGATCCTTTTTCCAAAGCCATGGATTCCGCCTTGAATCGCGAGATAAAGGGCGTACGGGTTCTTGGCATCGCCCAGGACCGCCGGCCGCTGAAACGCGTGTACGAACCGGGCCATCCGGACGCGAACGCGGAAGGGTACGTGATGTATCCCGACATCAACGTCGTGGAGGAAATGGCCAATCTCATGACGGCCCAGCGCAATTACGAAGCGAACGTGGCCACTATCGACACGGTGAAGGGCATGTACGCCAGAGCCCTGGAAATCGGACGCCCATAATATTTTGACACGCGCAGGAGGATGCGAAAATGAGCATAGAGGCAGTCGGGCTGAAAGCATACAATAACGCGCTGCAGGGTTTCGTCGCAAAAGAAAAGGCCGTACGCCAGTCCGCGCAGATCCCGCCCAAGGCGGGACAGATTGAAAAAAGCTTTGCCGGCACATTTGAAAATTCCCTGCGCGCCGTGAATGACTTGCATATTGCGAAAACCAGCGCTGTGGAGTCGTTCGCCTCCGGGGAGAATCAGAATGTGCATGAGTTGATGATCAGTCTGCAAAAGGCAGGCCTGGCCATGAGCCTCACCTCCGCCGTACGCAACAAGGTTCTGGAAGCGTACCGCGAACTCAGCAGAATGCAATTCTAGGTTTTTTTCGGATGCTCTTGCGGAATTCAGCATAAGCCCAGCACGTATCGGAGAAAGATATGGCCATCGATTACAAGGAATATACGGAAAAGGCGAAGGCTGTCTGGGAAAAATTCACTCTCAGCCAGCGTCTCATAATCGGCGGCGTGGCCGTGGTCACTTTTGCGGCCTTGTTTGCGCTCGTGCTATGGATCAACAAACCGGAATACAAGGTGTTGTTCACCAACCTTACACCGGAAGACGCAAACCGCGTGGTAACGATGCTCCAAAGCGAAAAAATCCGTTATTCGCTGGAAAACAACGGGACGACGATTCAGGTGCCGTCCGACAAGGTCTATGATTTACGTTTGAAAGTCGCCGGGGAAGGATCGCTCAAAGGCAGCGGCATCGGCTACGAAATTTTTGACCAGGTCAAGGTCGGGCAAACGGACTTTGTGCAAAAAGTCAATTATATGCGCGCATTGCAAGGCGAGCTTTCCCGCACCATCAGCCAGTTTCCAAGCGTGGATTCCGCGCGCGTGCATCTGGTTATGCCGCACCGCAGCCTGTTTATCGAAGAACAGCAGAAACCTTCGGCATCGGTAGTGCTGAAGTTGAAAGATCCGAGCCAGAAGGTTGAGGCCAGGGAAGTGCAGGCCATATTGAACATGCTCGTCATGTCCGTACAAGGCTTGGACAAAAATAAAGTGTCGATTACCGATAATGCCGGAAAAGCCTTATATTTTCCTGAAGAAGAACCCGTGCCCGGACTTTCCAAAACACAGCTTGATTATGTAAACCGGGTGCAGCAGAATTTGGAGCGGCGCATTGAGGAAATGCTCATTCCCGTGGCCGGAGCGGGGAAGGTAATTGCAAAAGTGAACGTGGACATGGATTTCAGCCAGAAAACCATCCGCCGCGAACTGTACGATCCCCAGAATTCCGTAGTGCGTTCCGAACAACGCACCGAAGAGACGCAGAAAGGCAAGGCCAACCTGGAAGCGGGAACTCCGGACGTGAATTTCCGCGGCGACGGTATTACCGGTTCCATCAGCACCCAGGACGGAACACGCGAAACGCGCGCCACCAACTACGAAATCAACAAGGAAGAGCAAAATATCGTCTCCAATGTGGGCGATATCCAGCGCCTGACGGTTGCGGTCATTGTTGACGGCACATATATAAAGAATGCCGAAGGCGTTATGGAATTTGTACCGCGCCCGGCCACCGATCTCAAACGCATTGAACTGCTGGTGGCGAAAGCGGTGGGAATTTCCGAAGCGCGCGGCGATGCCCTTGAGGTAACGTCCATTCCCTTCGGCGACAGGGAAGTGCCCGCGCCGCCCAGCCTGGCGGAAGCCATGGCAAGCTATGCCGAAAGAATAGGCAAGCCACTGCTGAACACCTTGCTGGTCTTTCTGTTCCTGATGCTGGTGGTGCGGCCCGTGGTGCTTGCGCTTATCCGGCCCAAGGTGGAAGTGGGCGAAATGGTGGAAGGGCTTGAAGGCCTGCCCGCTGCCGAGGAACAGCTTGCCTTGTACGAAGCCCACGAGGAAGCCCTCAGGGCGGAGGAGGAAAGCAAGGAAGAAGAACTGGATCTGGATCCCATGCTTGAAATATACGGCGATTTGGAAGCAATGAAAAACCATATCTTCCATCTTGCGGATCGGCATATGGATCAAGCCGTCACCATTCTCAGGAGTTGGATGAAAGATGCCGAAGCAGCTAGCGGAGCCAAAAAAATCGGTGCTCGAGCGGCCTGATCGGAGCGTTCGGCAGGCGCGCAAAGAGGCAGCTCAGCGCGTCGAGGAACTCAAAATCAAGATCATACTGCTGACGGACAAATATTTTGAACAAAGTCTGCGTATTATCAAGAGTTGGCTGCAAGAGAACGAAAAGAACAATGGGCGGACAAAACGCTGACAAAAAACTGACAACGCCTCACAAACCAGGCGGTCCGCATGAAAAAGCCGTAGCGGACAGGAGAAACAGGGCATGGAACTGACCGGTTTGCAGAAAATAGCAGTGCTTCTGCTTGCCATGGGCGACAAGTTTACCGCCGATGTGTTCAAGCGTTTGGACAAGCAGGAAATAGCGCTCATTTCCCGAGCTATCGTGGAGCTTGACCCTGTGCCAAAAGATGTGGTGGAAAGCGTGTTGCAGGAATTTCACGAATCCCTGCTGGAAGGCGTGGACATGGTTTCCGGCGGAGGTGAGGTCGTCAAACGCCTGCTCGCTAAAAATCTGGATCCTGAAACAGCCAAATACGTCATGGATGTCCTGAGCCTGGATGCCGGCCCCGTGCCGTTCCATGAACTGGAATCCGTCAGCCCCCGTCTGCTTTCGCAGATACTGCGCAACGAGCATCCCCAAACCCTCGCCCTTATTCTTGGGCACCTGCACCCGGATCAGGCCGCCGGCCTGTTGAGCAATCTGCCCGCTGCCGCACGCGCCGATGTGCTCATGCGCCTTGCGCGCCTGGAAACCGTGCCTGAAGACATGGTGCTGGAAGTCGACAAGGTTCTGCAAAGCCAGCTTATCGCCATGGGCGGCAGGGAAGGCAAGAAGGTGGGCGGCGTGCAGTCGGTCGCGGAAATCCTGAACTCCGTGGACCGCGCCACCGAAGAGGAAGTGCTTGCGGAAATCGAGGAAACTTCCGCCCAGATGGCCGAAGACATCCGCAATCTCATGTTTGTGTTCGAAGATTGCAAGACGCTGGACGACCGCAGCATACGCGAACTGCTCAAGGAAATCTCCAACGAAGATTTGATGATGGCCATGCGCGGCGCCACGGACGAGCTGAAAGACAAGTTCTTCAAAAATATGTCGGAAC
>Ga0209737_10003122_pt1 | contig 11564 bp, 10 predicted proteins | sample TergutCu122P3_FD_187284 | JGI IMG/M metagenome (GOLD analysis project Ga0209737, IMG submission 187284) | Cubitermes ugandensis P3 segment gut microbial communities from Kakamega Forest, Kenya - Cu122 P3 (SPAdes) (version 2) | ecosystem: Host-associated > Arthropoda: Insects > Digestive system...
TTCCAATCTCAACGATATGAAAGAAGCACAAAGGGTTTTTTATGACAACAATTACTCCGAAAATGCGCTTGTCTCATCCACCGAAAAGCTCTATACAACAATTTAAAGATATCAAGAACAATGAAAAAAATTATAAAAAACTTCTTTCTCCTCATTTCTACAGTAAGACTTATTCCTCATTTGTGTTTCTTTCTCTTTCACAGAAAAAAGAAAATTATGCAATATGATGTAGCGCGATGGGCAATTATTCTGAAATTGACAAATACAAATTTGATTATTCAATACTTGTATCTGATGACTTTTTATGAAGAATACAGAAATCTTTTTTATTATAGAATTGGTTTTGTGTCATATTTGATAAAATGGCTTTGCCCGCCAATGAATACATTATTTCTTAGAGCCGATGAAATTGGTAAGGGACTTTTTATACAACACGGTTTTGCAACATCAGTTGGCGCAATAAAAATTGGCGACAATTGCTGGATAAATCAGGTAGTTACTGTGGGTTATACTAATGGCACAGACTGTCCAATTATTGAAGACAATGTAACTATTAGTGCAGGTGCAAGAGTACTTGGAAAAATTGTAGTAGGGAAAAACTCGGTTGTAGGCGCTAATGCCGTAGTGATAAAAAATGTGCCTGAAAATTGTACTGTTGTAGGAGTGCCTGCATATATTGTACGCAGAAATGGGATAAAAGTGAATGAAAAAATGTAATCAATTAGAAAAAAATTATTATTGTAATGAAAATCCTGTTAGCCAACAAATTTTACTATCGTCGCGGTGGTGCGGAAGTTTATATGATTAACCTCGAAGAGTATTTTAAAGCTAAAGGGCATGATGTTGCTGTTTTTGCCATGCAACACCCGCAAGGATTGGAATCGCCATATTCCCAATACTTTCCTGAAACTGTTGAATATGGAAAAACAAATATAAAACAGTTACGATTGCTTGTCACGCGCCCATTTGGAACAAGAGAAGTTATGAGAAAGTACAATGCACTGTTGGATGATTTTCAACCCGATGTGGTTCATTTAAACAACATGCACACACAACTATCACCGGTTGTAGCACAAATAGCATTCGAGCGAGGAATAAAAATTATCTGGACAGTACACGACGTAAAAATGCTTTGTCCAAACTATGAATGTTTACGCAATGGCAAATACATTTGTGAACTTTGTTTCACTAATAAAAAACATGTTGTAATAAATAGGTGTATGAAAAATTCCTTGTTTGCAAGTATGATTGCTTATTGGGAAGCAATAAAATGGAATAGAGAAAAACTGGAAAAGTATACTGATGTATTTGTTTGTCCCAGCCAGTTTATGGCAAATAAATTAATTCAAGGCGGATTTAATAAAAACAAAATCGTAACTTTGTGCAATTTTATTGATGTTACAAAAACGGAAAACGAAAAAATCGATAAAGAGGATTATTATTGTTACATCGGTCGCTTGATACACTATAAAGGCATGAAAACAATGATTGAAGCTGCTAAACAATTACCATTTCAGTTGAAGATTGTTGGTGATGGCCCGATGTTGGAGGAATTGAAACAAACTACCCAAAATTTGAACATTGAATTTTTAGGCCATAAAAATTGGGATGAAATAAAAGTTATTCTCAGCAAAGCTCGTTTTTCAGTCATTCCATCGGAATGGTATGAAAATAATCCGCTAAGCATTATAGAATCAAAATGTTTAGGAACGCCTGTTTTGGGCGCCAACATTGGCGGGATTCCCGAATTGATAGAAACTGGAAAATCAGGATTATTGTTTGAATCACGCAATGTTATTGATTTGAAAACAAAAATAGAGCAAATGTTTGCAATGAACTTTGATTACAGGCAATTAGCCGAAGAATCGCAACAACAGTATTCAGCAGAAAAGTATTATCATGAGATATTGAAAATATATAATTTAAACTAATTTTTAAACGAAATATGAAAAAAGTAAATAAAATAGAAAAAACAGTTGCGATATGCAGCGCGATCAGACTGGTACCTCACATTATTTTATTCAATATTCATCCCAAAAGGAATATTATCAAATATGAAGTTTCACGGTGGTTAAACTGTCTGGATTTAGCAGAAAGAACTCAATATGGTTTCATTCATTTAATGACTTTCTTTCCCGAGTTTCGAAATTTATTTTATTACAGAATCGGTTGGATTTGTCACCTGATTAAATGGCTGTGTCCCAAAATGAATACACTTTTTATATGGGCAGGAGAAATAGGCCCTGGATTATTTATCAGTCATGGATTTGCGACTGGTATATCAGCAAAATCAATAGGGAAAGATTGCTGGATAAGTCAACAGGTATCCATTGGCTATATAGATAAAGATGCTCCAACAATAGGAGATCATGTAACAATAAGCGCTGGTGCAAAAATTGTTGGGAAACTGCATTTGGGTAATAATTCTCATATTGGTGTTAATTCTGTCGTTTTAAAAGATGTTCCGGAAAATTGTACCGTTTTTGGGGTTCCAGCGCGTATAATAAAAGATAACAAATAATTAGTGAAATGAAATGAGAAATAACAGAAAAATAATTAACGTTATATTAATAATTAGCGCTATAAGGTTAATCCCACATTTTATTCTGTTTAAAACTCATTCTAAAAGGAACATTATAAAATATGATGTAGAATGTTGGTTAAAACATGATAAAAGTATGAGAAATACTCAATGTGGATTCATTTATTTTTTGACTTTTTTTCCTGAATTTAGAAATTTATTTTATTACAGAATCGGTTGGGTTTCTAATTTGATTAAATGGCTGTGTCCTAAAATGAATACGCTTTATTTACATGTTGAAGATATAGGTCCCGGTTTATTCATCCAACACGGGTTTGCAACGTTTGTTCGAGCAAAATCCATAGGGAAAGATTGCTGGATTAATCAACAGGTCACCATTGACAGGGCAAAAGGCACAGATGCTCCTATATTAGGAGACCATGTTATGGTTAAGGCAGGCGCTATCATTATGGGAAAAGTGCACTTAGGTAATAATTCGAAGGTCGGCGTTAATTCTGTCGTCTTGGAAGATGTTCCTGAAAACTGTACTGTTTTTGGGATTCCTGCTCGTATTATATATATAGAAAAACAGAAAAACAGAAACTAAAATTTAACTAAATTATTATATGAATGCAAAAATATCCAGAATAGAATACATTCTACCAGAAAAAGTTTTGACCAACAAGGAATTGTCAGAACGATTTCCTGAGTGGACAGCAGACGCTATTGAAAATAAATTAGGAATTGTTAAGCGTCATGTTGTTAATGAAAATGAAACCTCAAAGGACTTAGCGTTAAGAGCCGGGCAAAAAATTCTAACCGAAGAAGATAAAGGGTCTATTGATTTTTTAATTCTATGTACTCAAAGTCCCGATTATCTCTTACCGACAACGGCTTGTATTTTGCAGCATGAACTTGGACTGCGGGACAATATAGGAGCGCTTGATATTAATTTAGGATGTTCCGGATATGTATATGGATTAGGGCTCTGCAAAGGACTGATAGAAGCAAATATTGCAAAAAAAATACTTTTTATTACTTCTGAAACCTATTCAAGATTTATCAATAAACAGGATAAAAGTGTCCTGACACTTTTTGGAGATGCAGCTGCTGCAACTATAATTGAATGTTCGGAAATCAATCAAATTTTTGATTTTGTTTTTGGTACTGATGGGAAGGGCGCTCCTAATTTAATTGTTCCCAATGGTGGGCAAAGAAATAAATTTGATGCAAATGCGAAAGAAATAGAAGATAGAGGAGGTATTCGAACAAACAATGATTTGTATATGAATGGTACGGAAATTTTATTTTTTACACTTAAGCGTATTCCAGTATTAGTTAGGAATATCCTGGACAAACATCATTTGACAATGGCTGATATTGATTATTTCATTTTTCACCAGGCTAACAAATTTATGCTGGACTTCATAAAAAATAAAATCAAAATTCCGGACGAAAAATTTTGTATTAACATGCAGAACGTGGGGAACACTGTTTCTTCTACAATTCCAATAGCATTAAAAGATTGTTTGGATAACAAAACAGTAAAATACGGAGATTGGGTTTTACTTGCCGGTTTTGGCGTAGGTTATTCTTGGGGTGGAACTGTAATTAAAATATAAACATAAATAATATTAGAACATGAATAAGGAAGAATTTTTGAAAAAATTGGAAGATGTGCTTGAAATGGAAAATGTAACAGAAGCAACTTCAATATCGTTGACTTCGTTGCAAACGTTATCATTTGTCGCTTTTGTAGAGGATAACTACAACAAACAATTAAATCAAGCTGAATTAGTAAAAATGTCAGAATGTCAAACTGTTGAAGATTTAATCTCTCTGATAGGCGTAACTTTTTAATTCTTGTAAAGAGCAGATAAGTAATATCATGAGATAATGAAAATATATAGTTTAAACTGGTTTATCAACTAATATATTAAATATGAAAACAGAAAGATTGTTTTCAATAGACATAGCTCGTGCAATTTGTATAATTATTGGTAGTAATCGGACATTATCTTCCTGACAATTCTCCCGATTGGTATTTGACTATTAATAAAGTAATATATGCATTTCATATGCCGCTTTTCATGTTTGTTAGCGGATATGTGTATTGGGCTACTCGAAAACCTGTGAAATACAAGAAATTTGTGTGGATAAAATTTAAACGCTTGATGATTCCTTATTACTTCATTTCAATCGTTGTTATTGTAATTAAAATGATTACAGAGAAGAGATTATGGGTTCCAGCGCCAGTTACATATTCAGCATTTTACGAAATGTTATATTTGCCGGTAGCTGGAGCTTTTCTGTGGTTTGTTTTCACTCTTTTTATAATATTTCTAATTATCCCATTTTTCAATACGAGGAAACGTTTGTCTGTTTTTTTGCTTCTTTCATTGGTATTGTTTTTTGTTCAGATACCGTTTCCCAAAGTGTTTTGCTTAGAGAAATTTCGAATGTATCTTTTGTATTTTTCCTTAGGTTGTGCATTTTTTGAATGGACGAATATTCGAAAATTTATTGATAAAACGCATTTTCTTTTCGTATTGTGTGTGTTTGTCGGTTTATATATAATAATTCAAAATACAAATATTGAGATTTATGCAATAAAAAAATTGGCAAAGGCTTGCATAGCACTTTCAGGTATCTTTTTTATTTCTAATTTATCAAAATTTTTTGAACAAAAAACAATATTTGCAAGAAAAATGTTTTTGAATGTGTCAATATGTTCATATACTATTTATCTATTTCATACTACTTTTCAAGGCTTTACTAAAGCGATTATGCTAAAATTTCCTTTCTCTTCATCAACAAATTTTAATAATGTAATATTATTTTTATCGACAGCTTTCATAGTGATTTTAGCAGGGGTAATTGTACCGATCATAATCCATAATTTAGTTGCAAGATACAGCAAACTCTTATCATTTCTTCTTGGTGCAGAGTATAATAGAGAGAAAAAATAGGGCATGAAAATAGTAGTAACAGGGACACGAGGCATCCCAAACATACTCGGCGGGGTAGAAACGCATTGCGAAGAATTGTTTCCGCGAATAGCAGCGCAAGGATATGAAATAACCCTTGTACGCCGAACGAGCTATGCAAAAGATAATTTGCAGGAATATCAAGGCGTGAAACTAATTGATATTTCAACACCCAAAAAAAAATCTTTTGAAACGATTATACATACTTTGAAATCTATTTGGGTGGCAAAATTCCGTTTGCATGCAAACATTCTTCATATACAATGTATTGGACCTGCTTTGCTAACGCCTTTTGCCAGATTTTTAGGCTTGAAAGTAGTATTAACCATTCATAGCCACAATTATGACCATGCAAAATGGGGAAAATTTGCTAAAATGATGTTGAAACTCGGTGAAAGAGTGGGTTGTCGTTTTGCTAACGAGGTAATTGTGATTTCTGAATTGATCAAAAATAATATTATCAAATTATATAACAGGAAAGATGTCCATTTGATATACAATGGCGTGCCTACCCCTAATTTTGTACAAGACACACTGTACCTGGACGAACTGGGCGTTAAACCTCAAAAATACTTCTTTGCCATGGGACGATTTGTACCTGAAAAGAATTTTGACCAATTAGTCAAGTCATTTTCATCATTAAACAATCGCGATGGTTATAAATTAGTGTTGGCAGGAGATGCTGATTATAATGATGATTATTCACGCAAATTAAAAAAAATAGCTCTTGAAAATGAGGTTGTTTTAACCGGATTTATTAAAGGGAGAAAAATGCATGAATTGTTAACTCACGCATATGCCTTTGTTCTTCCGTCAGCGCATGAAGGATTACCTATTTCTCTATTAGAAGCTATGAGTTATGATTTGCCGGCAATTGTCAGTGATATTCCTGCCAATCTTGAGGTTGGTTTACCTGTGGATTCGTATTTTCCAGTAGGAAATGAAGAAAAACTCAAAGAAAAAATCGAACAGTTTTTATATAACAAACCAATTAAATCTAAGTATCAATTGGATAATTATCAGTGGGATCATATTGCAAAACAAACAATACAAGTTTACGAGAAATGTTTAATTTAAAACATTGTTCACAATATATTCAATAATTGTTATCGAATGAAAGACTATTATTCTTCTTCAGATTTTAGCAAAGTTCCAAAGTATGATGCGCACACCCATTATCATACATTCAACGATTTGTTTATTCGTAAGGCTAAAAATGCCGGTTTATCTCTTCTTTCCATCAATACAAATCTTGACTTTTTCCCAATAGATAAGCAGTTTGATATCAGTCAATCTCTTCATCAACAATATCCACAATCTTTCAACTTTCTTGGAACTTTTGACGCTTCGGCATTTTCATCCTCAACATTTGTCGAAGATAGCATCGAGCAAATAAAAAAGTGTATCGCTGCAGGCGCAAGAGGTATCAAAATATGGAAAAATATAGGAATGACTTTAAAAAATGAAGCCAGACAATACGTAATGGCAGATGATCCTGTGTTTGCTCCGATTTTCGAGTTTCTCGAAAAGGAAAAAATACCGCTGTTGGCTCATCTGGGCGAACCACGCAATTGTTGGTTGCCCCTTGAAAGCATGTCTACTGCTAATGATCGACGATATTTCAGTAAAAATCCAGGATATCACATGTATCTGCACCCGGAAGCTCCATCTTTTGAAAAGCAGATCATGGCGCGCGACCGTTTACTGGAACGTTACCCCGGTTTGATATTCGTTGGCGCTCATTTGGGCAGTATGGACTGGAATTTGGAGGAAGTAACAAAACGAATGGATCGCTTTCCAAATTTTTATGTAGATATATCGGGACGTTTTGATCACATCATTGAACAAACAATTCGAAAAAGAAATGACGTCATTGATTTTTTTCAAATATACCAGAATAAAATAATGTATGGTTTGGATTACTTTGTGTCACAAAACTACGGCAGGGAGTGGATGAATCTCTTCTGTAAATGCTTTCCTCATGTCTATATGAATTTTTTGTTTATGTACTTATGCAGGAAAATCAAAAAACATTGGCTGTTTTTCGCGACTGATCAACTCATCAAATCAGGAGGTATGCAGTGCAAAGGGCTAAAAATACCAAAATTGACAGTAGACAGGATTTTTTATGAAAACGCTAAATTTGTTTATTTTAACACCTGAATATAATCATCTCAAAATTTATTTTGTATGAAAAGATTTAATTTAATGTTATGCGCTTTCGGTTTGATTGCGACGTTGTTTTTTCCTGTTACCTGTATGCATCCGCCAACACATTATCCGGAGAAGGATACGGAACAAAACGAATCTGATTTCAGTGAAAAAGAACAAAGCGTTTCCGATTTCAAAAACGATATGTTCCTTAATCACGAAGGAAACCCTGCAGGCGTTCCTAAAAGTTACAATTGGTATAATAAGCCGGTAGTAGTTCGTGGAGCAAATATACCCATAAAGGGCGAACGCATCTATCCAGAGTCTTCAAGTTCTGCAATAGCAGATGTAGACTGGACGCACATCAATTCGTGGGGACAAGTATATGCGGACAAAGAACACCCCACTCCCGACAAAACTTTTCCAAACGTTCGTGTTCATTTAAAAGATATTGATGTATATCTATTATCGAAAAAAACTAATTCCTGGACACGTATTGATCGCTTGCAAAACGTTTATGGTGATCTTTACACTGAAGACTTCGTCGATAATATTAAAAAGTCTACTGAAAAACGCATAGAACCCGACGGTGGAATTTCAGTAACAGCAGGCTCCGGTTGGACTTTCCATTTTTATGGAAACAGGACACAGATACCGGATCCGAACGATATTAAAGGTCTATTTGTGGTTTGCAAAGGCCGGTTGACAGGTGGTCAGGCAAATCAGGATCCAAGATATCTACTCTCCGTTGGGGCTGATTATTGGAAAAACAAATCCGCGAAATGGGCGCCAAACTATGAAAACAACGTAAGCGTCGGAACCGGACGCATGAAATATGTTACCCGAAATTGGGAATACTATACCTTGCATACCTTTTCACAAACGGAAGTACAAGATATAATTTTCCCGAAAATATTATGAATTTTTTTCGTTCATTGAAACCTTTTCCTAAAACTTACGTATAAAAAAAATAAATCTTTTTTAAATAATTAATTTAATTTAAAGTATCATGAATAAAAATTACATTAAATCATCCCAACGCACGACTTTCAGGGAAACCCGAAGAACATTGGGAATTGTGGCAACCATCCTCGTGTGGATGCTTGCAATCTTCGCGCCGCAAGCGGCGTATGCGCAAAGTGCAGGAGCGACGGCTTTAGCCACAACAATCCGCGGTTGGGGATTCACTGCCCCTCCACCAGGCGCCGATAACATAATTACGGTTACCGGTAATGTAAACAACCCCAATAATGCTTTAACGATGACCATACCCTCAGGCGTTACTGTTAATTGGCAAGCTACCCTAAGCTTCAATAATGCAGCGCGGTTTTTAACAATAGAAGGTGATGGCATATTTAAAATGCCAAGCGGCTCAATTAGTCATACTGTAGCAGACAGTTGGGCAATTACTTGTAACGGAGATGTTTCTATTTTAGTGGAGGGCGGTACATTAACCGGAGGCATCATCTCTAATGCGCCAAACAGTAAAGTAACCGTTAGTAGCGGGACGGTCACTAGAAACTCTTCAGGTACTGGCACTGAACTGCACGCAACCATAAATTTTACTTCCAATTTAAACAACGGGGTTAATGTAGAAGTAATGGGTAATGGTAAGGTGGAACAAACAAGCACCAACGCCAATACATTTGCCATCAGAACTTACGGAACAGTGGAGGTGAAAGGAACAGCAACAGTATCGGCAACTCAAGCCGGTTCCGCCATTTCACTCAGAAGCGGAGCAAAAGCATATGTCAGTGGCGGTACGGTGGAATCCAACACCGGAAGAGCAATACATTCAACAAATGCAGACTGCTACATAGAAGTCAGTGGCGGTATAGTCAGATCAACTAATTCATCGAGTGTTATATATATCGAACAACCTAATAACAATGGAAAAAACATATTGATAAAAGGTAATGCTCAAGTTCAACAATTAGGAACAGGCACTGACAAACATACCATCGTAACTTACGGAACAGTGGAGGTGGAAGGTACTGCAACAGCCCCTACAATAACCTCTGCAGGCGGACATGCGATTTTCCTTATGGCCAACAATGCGGGGACGGCAGGTAAAGCATTTATCAGAGGCGGTACAGTGAGAACTACTGCTGTAAGTTTCTCTGGAATTTACGCACAGGGACATGCTACACCAAATTCAGGTAGCGAAATAGTCATTACTGGCGGAACTGTTTCCGCTACTACAGCCGCCACAACAATTCACGTGGGCAGCAACGGCATTGCATACGCAGCAGCCGCAGTGATTGCAAATACCGGTAATGTGAGCCTAAGCACTTCAGACGCCATCTTTGTGCAAAAGGCTACGCCAGCCACCACAACTTATACAGCAGGATTATTTACAGACTTGACGAAATTGCCTGCTGACGCAATAGTAACATGGGATAATGTTGGCGGCAAAAGCGGTATCAATTATGAACGTAATGCTAATAAAGGCTTTCTGGAAATACCGGGAATAAATGTAGTAAAGAGCTACACGGTGACCATCACCCAGCCCGGTAACGGCAACAGTATTACGGTGAAGAATGGTAATGATGACGTAACTACCGGCACGTCATTAGCCGTAAACACCATGTTGTCATTGACAGCAACTGCTACCGGTGGTTATATATTTGATAAATGGTGGGACGGCAACAGTTCTCCAACACGCACTGTTCAATTAACCGAAGACATCACCATCAGCGCCACATTCACAAAAACCTGGAAGGTGAATATATCTGAACCTGAAAACGGAAAAATAAAGGTGATGAATGGCGATACACCAGTAGCCAACGGCGCCGAATTAGCGGTAAACACCACGCTGACATTGACAGCCGAACCCGAAGATGAGTGCGAGTTTGTACAATGGTGGGATGGAAACAGGCAACTGTCACGTACAATAACGTTAACAGAGGATGTTTCTATCAACGCTACATTCAAAGCAATAGAGTACACTGTGACGTTTGTTGTAACCGACGAAGACGGACAGGTAACAGAAGTTACCATTCTATTTGACGACAAACCGGTAACGGGTGTTTCTGTTCCAAAAGTTACTGCCGGAACCTATCCCTACCGCATATCGAAAACCGGTTATATTTCACAAAATGATAACGTGGTTGTAAGCGCAGCAAAAGCAATAGATGGAGTTGTTACTGTAGAGATATTGCTTGAAAAACTGATTGTAACCTATAAGGTGATGTTTGTAGTGGCTGACGAAGATGATGAAATGATTGCCGGTGCAAAGATAATATTTGACGGAGTAGAATTAGACGGATATGAAGTGGAAGGCGTTGGCGAAGATATTTACCGGTACAGCGTGTCGAAAAACGGCTATCTGACCAAAACCGGTAATGTGACCGTAAACGCTGATAATGCGACCGAAGGAGTGGTAACTGTAAAAGTGACGCTTATAAAAGGTGTCGATCCAGTACTCTACACGGTGACCTTCAAATACAATGACAGTTTGACACCAGATCTCCTTGTAGAAGTTGAAGACGGGCAAAAGGTTGAAGAACCTGATACCCCTGTAAAACAGGATCATGAATTTATTGGCTGGTTTGACGGTTTGATCAAATTCAACTTTAATACGCCGATTACCGGTGATATTACGCTGACTGCCAAATGGAAAAGTTCAGTTGGGCCTGCGGTAATGTACACGGTTACTTTTGACTACGACGGCGGTGAGACCGTTGAAGTAGAAGTTGAAGAAGGCGATACGGTTGATGAACTGGAAGTTGATCCGAGAGAAGGCTTTGAGTTCTTAGGATGGTTCCTTGGAGACATTAAGTACAACTTTAATAATCCTGTTACCGGCGACTTCACGCTGGTTGCAAAATGGAAAGCAATTGTGCCAATCAAGATGTGGACGGTTACCTTCAAATATGACAACGGAACTGCAGACCTTAAAGTTG
>Ga0209737_10003123_pt1 | contig 11560 bp, 7 predicted proteins | sample TergutCu122P3_FD_187284 | JGI IMG/M metagenome (GOLD analysis project Ga0209737, IMG submission 187284) | Cubitermes ugandensis P3 segment gut microbial communities from Kakamega Forest, Kenya - Cu122 P3 (SPAdes) (version 2) | ecosystem: Host-associated > Arthropoda: Insects > Digestive system >...
TCCTATTGTTTAGTCAACTTACTGGTTCTACGAACAACCTGATGATGGCCCACTTACAAGGCCGAAACATGTGGTTGTATATTACATAATGTTGCATATTACATAGTGATACCATCTGATAAATTGTTGTGTTTTTGACTGTATGTATATGTCAGTATATACACAATATATACATTGTATTATTAACCCATCTGTTGGTACGGAAAGCAAAATAGGCAGAATGGCCAACCTGTGGGAGGAGTGGATACCTCATGTAGTTAAAAGCAGTTGACAAAAAAAGCAGAGCTTTGGAATGTGTGAGATTAAAAATTAAATGTGACATCCCTCCCTCCTCCTCTGTAGTGTGGCCTGCAGTTCACTGTACCTCACGTATGTGTGGAAGTTATGTCAGTGGATCCATTATTTTAAATTTTCTTGTAGGTGCAAGTGGCTTAAGATGCACCTGTTCCCCTAAAATACACGTGTGCACACACACACACACATATACATACACACACACATATACATACACACACACATATACATACACACACACACACACACACACACTCTGTAGAACCAAGTATGCAGTTGACGTGGTTTTGAAAAGAAAGGTTTTTGTGACCTGTAGGTCAAGACTAATGCCCATTGTTTTAGGAAATATTCATTTAACATCAGTACAGTGCCTTCACAGCTTTTCTGGAATGTTATGCAGCATAGATTAGTAGTTAGTTCCAAACATTTTGGGCAACCTGTCAGTCCCATCATAAAGGGTCAAGCAGCCTATTCTTGCCCTTGATAGTAGATGGAGTTAAATAGTCAGTTTCACACGTTGGCCGATTTACCTCTGGTACTCACTGGACAGGAGGCTGACTGGGCCTCACAGCGGTTCTGGATGCTTTAGACAAGAGAGTAATTTTCTGTCTATTTGGACTCCATATACCTTGGTTGTCCAGTCTGTAGCCTAGTCATGATACTGAGAGCCCCATGCCTGAGTACCATTCAGTTTCCCATTATAATGGAGCAGAGTAGATTAAATATTAAATGCAGCTGAGTAATCATCTTCAGGTTTAGTTCACTTTACTTCCTCTGGGGAGAAAGCTGTTACATAGGCAATTGGGTAGGCCCCAGGACTGAGGTGGTGGTGAAAGTCAAATCTAGTTCACACAAAAGAGTGAGTTATCACAACTTTTGCAGACCTGGGGAGACAGAGGAGATCATACTGGAACATCAGAATCAACAGTTCAGTATCTTAAATGTTTCCATTTGCTACTGATCTTGTTGTTTCACCTTAATGAACAGTTTTTATTTCAGTGTGATGAGTTAAAGATAGCCAGTTCTTGAAAGTTATCACAATAGCACAGGAAGTAACATAACTTCATTACTCATTCATATGTGACTTTGTCAACATTTCCCCCAGAACAGTTATGTATCTGACACATTGCCCCTGACATGGTATGGTTTCCAACACAATGGCCCCATATAATCCTCTCTCCAACACACTGCTGTAGGGCTCTAATGAGGAGGTGCTAACGGTTTCTCTACAAAATTCACAATAGCATATTATCCTGTGTGCCCAAAGTATGGGATGAACTGACATACTGAAAAGCATACATTATCACACTTGTTTGTTTTTATCCTCAGACCTTAATGTCATTGGTTCAGTAATTCTTGTTGCTGGTTGATATATAGGCTTGTTGGCTGTCCTCAACCTATACGATATCTGCAGTTCTCATGAAAGAAAAGTATTTGATTTTCTAAAGGATTTTTAAAAGCCTTTTGTAAGGTCTTTAAATGTAACTTGAACATTTTAATAAAGTGTATGCTTGTGTAACACAGTCCACAAGGAATTGATTATTATAACTACTGAAAAATAAATGAACTTGAGGTCTTTGCTCTTCTGGGCTGTTATGCAGCTTATGTTGGTAGTTGTTTACAAACATTTTGGGGCAGCCTATCAGTCCCATCTTCTTGGACTGCATCACCAATAAGATGTCCCAAAGTGTCAGTAACCAATTATCAACCATCACCTTGAAGACGACACATATATGGCTTTGGAAGCCTAAAATCTTGCGAAGATGAACTTGTTCTGGTGATGTTCATTGACCGCTCTTGTATCTGACTATAAAAAGTAATTGCATTTTACTTGTGTGTACTTGTATTTCAGTTCATAAGAGATTATGCAAGTTGGGAAATGTTAATACTATAGGAACAAAGAGTTCTGTATTCTGTCTGACCACTATACTATGGTGTATTTTTTGTAAGTTTGTAGAGAGCAGAGTTTGGGTCTTATTGTTTTGGTGGTCAGGGGCGTGGGGCTGACACCCCAGTTGCTCTTAGGCATCACGAGCTGTATTTATCAGCATTGTGTTTTAAGAGAAGTTTCAGGGCACTCAAAAGCAGTGAGGCACTACCTGGCTTGACTGGTGCCTTAGTTTTAGAGATGCAATCCACAGTTGATATTTTGATCAGATTTGCAGATCGGTTTAATTTTTCAGCCCTGTCTGCATTGTGGGGGGCATTCAATGCAAGAAAAATGCTTAGAGGCAGATAAATGGGAGAACCAGTTGTGTTACTTAATATGTTTTATGTCTGTTAATTTTCTTTAAATAATCTTGATTTCTTGTATCTGATATTCACACTGTATTAACCCTTTGGTGCCCAACATCAGATATATCCATCATGCAGTGTGACGCTCAAAAGCCCAAATGACAAGTATAGCCGAGAGACTCTGATGGCCTGTATAATGCAGCCCCCATTTAAATTCTCATCTGCTGCACATCACATCTGGCAGTTAATTCTGGCACCAAATGATTATGCCTACTAATTGTGTTGAATTGTCATTTTGTGGTACTCCAGAATTTTTATGGATTACCTTCATGTTAATTCATGTCATACAACACGTTACCTGAGTGGTCCATTTCACATTGGTAATGCAAATAGACTTTTGTAGACATTAACAGTGTCCAAAGGAATGTTATTTTGGCTGTTCTGAGCAAATGGCAGGGTATATGGTGGTGCATTTTGTTGAGGGACTGTGCTACAAGCTGCATGGTCCTGCATTCAAATTCTGGATGGTGTCATTGGAATTTTTCATTGGCATAATCCTTTGGGCTGCATTATGGCCCTGGGACCGACACAGCCTCTAACAGAGATGAGTACCAGGCATATTTTCTGGGGAGTAAAGGCAGCTGGGACATAGAGCTGACAACGTTACCGCTGTCATGTCCTGATTATCTTGAAATCTGGGAGCCTAAACCTCCTGGATCCCTCAGGGTCTGTACAGGGCTGGTTTTACTGTTTTACTGAGAAAGTGGCATCTTCTACTGTCACTGTTGCTCCACATTCTTTTGTTGTATGTTTTAGATAATGCATGATTTATGTTTTGTTGAATGCTAGACCTAGACCTAGATATTTCGTGCACTTGAGTGTGGAATTTTGGCCATTTTGTATTGAACCATTATAGAATTTTATTCCAGACTACCTTGGGAGATTATTTCTCCTATGTGCAAAGATTGGTGATAGTCATTATTCACTGTTTATCTTCCATGTCTGCTAAAACCATGACGACAATGTAGTATGTAGGATAAGGCTGTTGAAACCCAGTAGTTGGTCTTGAACTATCTCAGTTTCTTGATTGTAGACTACACCATTACATTAATATCAAGCAGCAGTCAATGTGGCTTGTATTTGAAAAGTACCCATTCTACGACAATTGGAGCTCCAGTTTTCTGACTGAAGTTTTCACCATTTTTGCTTGTATCATTGAATGTTTGCCTGTGTAGTGCACCTGAATAGGACATCACTTCCTGTCCAGGTTGACTTTAAGAAATTTGTCAGCTGCATTTGTAAGGTAGCTAATGATCAATGGAAGAGAACGTACTATGGAATGAGAAATTTGAATGGTTATAGTTGATGTCAGTGATGTGAGTGCCCTGAGATGACACACAAGGATGGCACAGGCAGCACCTGAATCCAAAACTGGCACAGGTTGTTTGGAAATTGAGGCAGAGCATGTAGTTGGAACTAAGAGTCACCAACAGAGACAGCATTGTCTAAGTGTTGTAGAAGGAGGCTGTGCATGGCATCAAATTGAGATAAGCAACAAATTTTCTACTGCTTGCTTGCTGGTTTGGTGCTTTGAGGCTTCATAAGGTTAAATACTTTTGATATTCTTTTCTGAACACTGCAGAAGATCCTAAATGTTGAAGTCTTTGTAGTACTTCTGTAGATTAACCACTGCAGTATTCGGTGGTGTCTTGTGTTAAACATCGAATACCCAGTGTGCCACCAGGTTTAGCATTCAGTAGCTCTGCATTTTTCCCATGCTGTGTATTTATATGTACCATGTAATTCTTATAATGAGCAGCAACTGTTTGTGTACACAACCATAAGTTGTTCTGCTTGATCAAAGCAGATTGTTTTCTCTGTGAAGTATGAACTGAGTCTTTTCAGAGGGTTCCAGATGTTGCAAGTACCGTATTTATTTGTACATGAGACAACTTCCAATCCTGTTATTTCAGGCTTCTGCCTAGAAGGAGATGAAAACTGTGCTCTTCTGGGTTATTACGCAGCAAGCAGTGGTAATTTCTTACCGATGTCTCGGGACAACTTGTCAGTCCCCTCTTTAAGGGTCAATCTTTCCCTCTTCAAGGGTCAAGGATTCTTCACCCTGGAAGATGGGACCAACCGGTTTCCCAAAACGTCAGTAAAGAATTGCCACTGCTCGCTGTGTAATAGCCCAGAAGATCATGGCTGTCAACTCCCAACCCCATGCATGATCTTTTGGGCAAAACACCAAAGCAGAACATGTGCAATTCTGTGCCCAGTTATACATGACCCCAGTTTTTCAGATGATGAATTATGTAGAAACTTTCTGACCATGTATAGTAATAAAGAACAAACTGGTCACTCACATGTGTAATGTTGATGAAGTATTTTAGAACCATGATGTTCACCAATCACTACATAGTGGTAACTGAGAAATTCTGCAAATGATGGTGGCAGTTTTATGCAGTGCAAATTTACATTGAATCTTAGCACTAGAATGTGCTGTATTTTGTGTGTTAATTTTTTAAAATCTTTCAGGTCCACTGCTGGTTCATTTCAATGGAGGTGTGCCTGATCTCTTGATTGAAGATGGAGGTAGTATGTATTCCTTAAGTACCTAACAGTATTTTTTTGTATGGTGTGATGAGCAGCAAGTAGGTGTTACCATATTGAGCATGTTGCAGGTCGTATTGAGGTGCTGGAACTGGATGCAGGCCCTGTGCTTTCATGTGTATTGCCTTTACCAGCACAATCTTATGCATGGAGATGTGTAATACTTGTTTCTATAACATGAAGTAGTACATCCAGCAGTTCCACATGTTTTTAGGATTACCTTGCTTGGACTATTGAGTTGTAGGATGTCAGTGACTACTACAAGAACCATTAGAGGGTCAGTCTGCTGTTGACAGATGTTTACACTGAAGTGCAGTCTTTTATTTTTAGAACATGACAGATTTGAGTCATGGGACTAGGTTTACAAGTGCAGTAGTGTATATGATGAAATTCTCAACAAAAGACTTGTTTGGTTGCATAGTGTAATACTTTGTGTTTGGGGAGACAAACATGGAGAATGCACACTGTAGACTGCTTGCATTAGTCTCTGCTTAGGTTGGATTACTGTAGCACATCTTAAAGAGTAATTTTGTTTGGCCACATGTCATAGGAGCCCATGCAGAAGTCTTTATAATGTCAAAAATGCTGGTTGTGTTACCCCTGTTTCTTTTTCTCTTATGTATCTTGAGCTTTTTTCAGGCCACTGCCTTCCCTAGCTAGGGTTTTGAAACAGTATTATTATATGGGGTAGGGTTACCTCTAAGCCCAACACCAAGCCTGGAGGACCATAATTTTATATTGGGCTTTACTCCCCTAGTGATGCACTTCCTCTGGCTCCTCTGTTGTAGCCTGGGTGACCCTGCTGGTAGTTACACTGCTGCTAGCATGGTCCCAGGCTTCCTTGAAGCAGGCATTTCTCCCTGCCTGGCCTTGCATGTCGAGGTACTACTCTTTGTACTACTACATGCTGTTATATTTTTTGAAAGGAAATGACCAATAATGTGTTTGCTGCTTAGATGGAATTAACATAGAATAGCCGTAATTCCATTGTATGATAGACTTTTTGAGATATGATAAACTTACTTTTACTGAGCTAGGCAGTTCTGTAATTTTCACACAGTGGACTGGAATCCAGTATCTTCTGCATCTCTTAGTTTGTTTCATTTTCCCAGGGTCGATAGTTGGTGAATTGTTTGAACTATTTTGGCAGCCCATGGGACTTAAATTATAAATACACCCAGAGATTACAATTTATAAATAGAAATGTTCGGTTGGATACAGTCATAAAATTTATCATGATATTGTTGAGCAAAATTCTCTGTCACTTCACATTTTTATGTTACCTACGTTGTTGTTTAATTACCAGAAGTGATTCATTTTTTTGACAAATATGTGCAGTGTTTGGTAGCACATATTTGTATGAACAAATGTTTCTCTCTCATGAAACCAAACAAGAGCTCCAAAAGATCATGTTTAACAGATGTGCTTGTGTCATTAATGAAGAAATTTGAAACTTGGCGATAAACTAAGTGCAAATATAAGGCACAAAGTTTCTGGAAAATCCTGTGATTAGAGGTCAGTTATTAGAATAGTGTCTGTCTGGATAATTTCATTGCGATGTTCTTTTATATTTTATTTGGATCCAAAAATATTACTACTTTATTCAGAGATCTGTGGTATCTTTGCATTATTATCCCCAAGTTCTAAAAATATGTGGCCCATCCTCTAATGTCTTAGCTCTTTGTGGCCCATACGCACCAAGTTTGATGTGTGTGCCTTATTGTAACAATAATAACAATAGCACAAATGGCAAGAACAGTAGTTGGTCTCAGACATCTTGTAAGTAACAGCAGAAGGAGCCCTTGTTGTGTTGTAGGGCTTCCTGCAAATCATTGAGTTGTAAGGGTGGAGATGGACGTTCATCTTATCAGGCTGTTGCAAAAATACAGGCTGCTATCAGAACTGACAAATCTGTTGCATAACATTTCGTACATAAAACGTATCCAAATTACACTGGACACTGGAAATGCTGTCTGTTACATACACATTCCTGCTACCTCTACAAATTGTATTTTCATTCATATAATGAAGTTTCGTGTTGAATATAACATATGCAATACCTGAAATACCATATTCCTGTGCAGGGCATGTGAAAGATATCTCCCAAGTCACCACTGCAAAAACAGTGAAACCATTGCTAAGTGTCAACAGTTATCCCACAGATGCATAAGTCTGCACAGCACATTTAGTTAGGGTGTACATGCAGGGAATTTAATTTTTCATTTTTTAAGAGATGAACACTTATTGAATACTCAATCACAGACATTATTTTTATTCACCAAGATAAAGAAAATAAACTTACCCTGTTTTAATCAACACCATACTCCCTATAAAAATATCAACATAGAAGACAGGCAATATATGTTTATTTAATATTTGTTTGACTGTGCATCATTAGTATCGATGGTAGATAAGAAAGCCAACTAGATGCAACAATAATAGTTTATTAGTAATTTCAAATTAGCTCAACATGTTTCGGGCAACAATTTTGCCCATCATCACTAGCATTAGACTGTATAATGCAGCTTGTGGTATGAATCACCCAATGAGTTGTCAGCTGGTTACCAGACCACCAGCTGACAACTCATTGGGTGATTCAACCACAAGCTGCATTATACAGTCTAATGCTCCTGATGATGGGCAAAATTGTTGCCCGAAACATGTCGAGCTAATTTGAAATTATTAATAAACTGTTATTGATGCATCTAGTTGGCTTTCTTCTTTACCATCGAGGCAGTACATATGTACACATAACATTGAGGCACGTTCATGTAACCATTGTTCGCATGGAAAAGCAATAATTATTAGATATTCTGAGTGTGTGTTTGTAGATTTAGTTATCAAGGAATGTAATGTGCATGTGCTGTATTTCATTGTCATCTGTGGCTTGTCTGGCACTACCATATTTTTCTGCATTATCTCATTAACAGCACAATTAAAAAAAAAATCTTGAACATAAAATGTGTGTTTTGATTTTCTCTACAACTTTTGTCTAAAACATTCTTCATTCTAAGGAGAACAGATTGAGATATGATAAAAAATGTAAAGTGGTCTTCCTGTAAAGTACCTGTTACACATACCACATTTTAATGGAACTTGAATTTTCTCAACAGATTTTCAAATAATACTCAAATATCAAATTTCTTGAAAATCTGAGCCGCGTTCCGTGTGGCTGGACAGACTGATAGACATGATGAAGCTAATAGTTGCTTTTTGCAATTTTGGGAATGTGCCTGAAATTGAGGCAAAATACAAAATTTTCAGACAGTAGGTGTGCCAGGGCACACTTTTTATCCATGCCTATGCACAGAGGGAACGTGTATGTTGTGAAATGGCTTCAGTCATCACTTGAAGATGTGAACAGTGGTTAAATGTTGCATCACATGCAACAGAAATGTTAACTTTATTGTCATCTTTTGGGTTTTGATACCGGAAAGTCTGGTTAATAAGTACCAGCATTTTTGGATCTTGCCTTCATATACTACCTTCACTGTTCATATTTACTGGAATGCCGCAATTTGAATCTTTACCACCTTGCATACCTCAGATTTTATATGTAACATAACAGTTTCCTATTTTAATTTATATTTTTTCTTTGGAGTTTTTGGCGTAGGATGCATTTTGTTGAGATGATTTACTAATATTTGTATTTTGGTTTTCTGAAAGGAATTTTTAACACCAAATAAACAAAGGTTCTGTTATTACCTATAGGGAGACAGCAGTAGAAATATCCCCATGTTCATTTTGATCATGCAGTTACCAGAACATAACAGTTACTGTTTTTTATGCTTTAATGATGAGGTATGGGTCTGTGACAGTTGCATGGCAGGTGAATTATCTGTCGCACTCATATGATTTACAGTACTTAAAACAGTCACATTCTTGATCACTTGAAACAGAATGTGATATGTGTATTAAGAGCCCTGTCCGAAAATAACCTCTGGCAGCTTTTTTATGCGTGGCAGAGATTGCAGTTTATGTTTTGGATCATGGGAGCCAGGGTATCATAGTTGATATAGTGACTAGTCTGTGGGCTGGACAATTTGGGGTTCAGATCCTGGCAGGGGTAAGTGATTTTTCTCTTCAAAATTTCAAGACCCGGTCTAGAGCCCACCCAGCTTCCTGGTCAGTGGGTATCAAGGGATGTTGCCATGGGAATAGAGTGGCCAGGGTGTGAGGTTGACTTCACTATATCTAGTGCCAAGGTTAAAATGAGTGGAGCTGTTGTCACTGTCGATGTTATTGTGAAATGAAAAGATAAAACGTAAAGTTGTTTCTGTGTTAGGTTATACCATGATGTATAAAGGAACTGAAGTCATGTTTCACATATTCTTGACATTAGCACTGGCTGTGCATGATGGGTCAAGAGGCCACTTTAAACCCTAGGAAAAATGAGTCCTCCAGCATGCATTGGATGTGAAAGGTGATAATAGTGGATATGGGGGGGGAAAAAAACTTCTGCCAGGAATTGAATCTCAGTCATGTGGTCACTTTATTGCTGAACCAATTGTGGCAGTAACATGTTTGGAAGACTTCCAGCACACAATTTGATAAGGGACATGAGTTTTCACTTGTCACAGATGGTCAGATGGATTATTTGCTGAACCCACATTTTACATTTATATTGTTTGTAAAATAATGGGATTATAACTTTACAGTAATTGTGTACTTGTTGTATTTGACATTTATACTGCAGTGGTTTTGTGTAGTGTGGATAGGATTGTCAGCTTTACATGACATTATGGTGCAAAACGAAAATATATTTCTAATCACTTTAAACTGGTGTGGCAGGGATGATAGCACCATGGCATGCAGATGACCAGGGGGCAGGTGACTTTCCGCTATCAAAGTTCCAACTGCGAGAAGGTAATGGAGCAGTTGAAGTCTTGGAGAAGGGTCTGTACTATATCTATGCTCAGGTGAGAGTGTGTCAAGCACATGTTATGATCACGTTATGTACGTTTTGTAATGTACAGTAACATCTGGGGTGTGGGGTAGCGTAGTGGTTAAGGTGCTGCGCTACTAGTCAGACGGTCCCGGGATCGATTCCCGGTGGTGTCACTGGATTTATCAGTGATGCCTATCCTTCCGACAGAACCATGTCCCTGGGGTCGACTCAGCCCTTAGTGAAAATGAGTACCTGGAATATCCCTGGGGGTAAAGGCAGCTGGTGTATAAGGCTGACACCCTACCACCATACTGTGCCCTTGTCACGAAATCTGGGAGCCTTAACTTCTTAGAACCCTTTGGGCCTGTTCAGGCCTGTTACGGACAGCTTTACATTTTACAGTAATGTCTATGTAAACAAAACCTCAATTGAACAGCAACCTAATGTTAGTGGACACTCATGTTTCAGGTCTTTACTTTGTTGTCTTTGGAACTGTGACAACATGCATTCTTGAAGGTGGGCAGGGTTGAAGTGATTTTCACCGATTTCCAGTTTCTCACATTTATTGTTTTTTGAATCCAACTACAGGTCCTAGATTTATTATTTCTGTTGCGTACACTGTGTTCCTTCCTGTATGTCTGTCACATTATCATATTTATCAACTGGTTAGTGCCCAGTGTTTTGTGATTTCGCATTTGTGTCTGCCTTTTCTGTTTTGAAATATTGTTTATATTTGTTGATCATACTGTTCCATAGGTGTATTACACAACAACAGAATCGTCAAACAGTTTTTCTATCAAACTCCGTGAGAAAGGAAAATCGTCGCATGAAGAGCTTGCAGTATGTAGTGTGAATATAGCAGTCAAACAATACATGTCAGAAGTGAGTTGCTTTACTTCCGTAGTACGGTTCCTTAATGCCACTGACCGTGTTTTTCTCTGGCAGCGTGAGCGTAATCGCAGAATGGTTCTTCGTAATGGTTTCTCTTTTTTTGGCTTTGTTCATCTTAGTGGTAAGAGAGATTGATGTGTGATGGGAGGCTTTCCTTTGCAAGCTTCCACAAGTAAGCTTAGATGGGATTTAGAGATGGGTGGTAGGACCAGAACCAGGCTGTTGGAAGCAACCAGAATTTGGAAATTTTGTGCATTTCTTACAATTAAGATAGTATCTAAGGAAGTGGTAGGAGTGTGTGAGCATTTGTTCATATTAAGATTATTGTCTTCTGGGATGTATGAGGGGGTGCTGATAAGTCTATAGCCCGACCTACTTCCCGATCTGGTAGGATGGAATCGATAGTGCCATTGGAAAGAGGGGTCTGTTCATGTGCCGAATTGCAAGTCTTTTCATGTTACAGAGGCTGAAAGGAAGCATGTCAGGTGATGCGCGCGATTTCAACATCGAGACGTGAGCTGTCATCAAGTTTTTTTTTTTCCTGTAAGGCAAGGCGCTGAAAGAAATTCACGCCATTCTGACAGAAACATTAGGGGAACATGCACCATCGTATGACACCGTCAAAAACTGGGTGGCCCA
>Ga0209737_10003124_pt1 | contig 11559 bp, 7 predicted proteins | sample TergutCu122P3_FD_187284 | JGI IMG/M metagenome (GOLD analysis project Ga0209737, IMG submission 187284) | Cubitermes ugandensis P3 segment gut microbial communities from Kakamega Forest, Kenya - Cu122 P3 (SPAdes) (version 2) | ecosystem: Host-associated > Arthropoda: Insects > Digestive system >...
GGGCTTGGGCAAATGGCGTCATAGCCACGCGGGCTACCTGCAGTGGTGTCGATGTAGCGATGGTTTGAATATTACTATTATTTTCTGTATGGAGATTATCTGTGGTGTGATTTTTGTGTGAATTAGAACGGTATATTCTAGTTCAAGTGTGAATCCGGCTTTGTTCTAACTGCTCTGGAGTGCCTGGGTTGGGTAGTAAACTATGATGATCGTAGCCTGGGTAGAGCCGTCTGCTGTAGTGGGCAGCGGCGTATACCTTCGTATTTATCTAACACAACGGGGATGTTACAACTAAAGATTGATATGGCAACTCACTACCGCCTGGAATGCCAGGGGTCCAAACCCTGATGAGGGGAACAAGAGATTCTCTCTTCTCTGTACCCTTCCAGAACAGATCTGTTGCCCACCCAGCCTCCTTAACAGTGGGTACTGGGGCTCTTTCCTGGGAGTAAAGTTGGGGCGTGGCATTGACTACTCACCACCATCTAGTGCCAGGGTTAGGGCTGAGTAGAGCCATATCTCTACTCCCTCACTGACCCTGCATGGTGTGTTACAGGGAGAACTTTACATTTATGTTCAGAATTATCTCTGTATCCCAGTTCCATCAAGATATACTGACATATTTATTTTCTTTATGGAAATTGTTGGGTGTGGTTAGTGTCCTGTCTGAACAACTGATATTGCAGTACTACTCATTATTTAATGGTTGCAAAGTAGAAGAAAGGAACTTTAAATAATTTTGTACTGTACCATGGTGGTGGTGGTGGTGGTGGTGGTGATGGTGATGGTGGTCATTGAAAGTTAAAATCATAGCAGGCTGAAATTCAATTTTCTGTACCATAAAGTCAGCAAAGAACTGCATAAGTTCTGCAGCACCTGAATTGTGTTTAGGAAACACTGGAGCCAGTTTATAAATGTTGTGATATGGATTACTTGGTAATACAGTTTCATAAAAATTGTATGTGACCTGTTTGATCACTTGCTTGAATGATTGACTGACAGAAATTATCAGTGTCTGTTTGAGAGACTGAAATTATTATTTTAAATATTGAGCATGTAAATGGCTTTTGTATTTATATCACTATATCAGTAAGAATGAAAATGTTGTTGGATATATTCTAAATTCTGTAGATTTCAAAGGGAGTGTTCTTAACTTTGCACCAATGCAATACAAACTTACTAACAACAGATGAACTATTTGTGAAATTCAATCCAGTAGTGTTCTTACTTTTAGTCTTTGAATGTTTTCAGCCATTCGCTCTGGTGACTATTACATGTTTGATGAGCTGGATGATAAAGTGCTGAAAGAGGAGGATGAAGTATTGTCAGATGAAGAAGAAGGCAAACATGATGGCAAGAGGCAGGTTACACCTAGCAAGGTAAACAGCTTTCTTATGTATGTTTCACCTGAAAAGAGAATGTCTGTCTGTGAAACAACAGTTGTCTGAACTGATCTGTGTCAGGGGTTTCCAGACCTTTGATCTGTTGGACCCCTTAATTCAGGAATCACATTAGATTGTGTGACTATCCATCTAAAATTACATCTATGAAATTTTGATTTATCTCTTTGCATGTTTATATTGAACATTACTGTATGACACATACTTTTTCCTATAATCTGACCCATGGTGTTTTACAAATAATTTATTTCCTAGAAAAATAACTGATATAACCATATGTGCTAATGGTCCTGTAATAGACTATATGGATTATAAAAAATAGTGTTCTTATGAAATTGACAAATAGAAAAGTCCCATTAGCATCTGGTTTAATTTTTTTTGTCATGGACCACAGTCTGGGAGCCACAATACAAATTATGATATATGATGTTCCTTAATTTTTATGATAAATTTATGAACAGTTGAATATTTTTCATAGCTCACTGTCTTTGATAGAGTAGTAATTGGCTAGCTTATATTTGATATTATTGGAGATCTGGTTGCCATATTTTTGAGTTCAGATTCTGCCTAAAGGGTACAGTATTGTATTTAATACCATTTAATCTCTTTGACTATGTACCAGTCAGTCCTGCCATACACATATTCATGTGTCTAGAATTACACTCTTTACCTATACCTTTTAATTAAGTAAAAAAGTAAATTTTTCTGTATCTGTACCATGAAGATATACATGGGGCATAAAGGTAGAGGTCCCCCTCATTTTTAACCTGGGCTCTATATGTAGGTAAGTGGCTTTATGTATGGGAAAGAACCCCAGTACCTACTGAATAGGAGGCTGAGTGGGCCCCAGATCTCGTCTGGACATTTTGGAAAAGTAAAAAAATCGCTTGCTACCGAGATTTGAACTGCCGACTCTCCAGGCCATAGCGTGGCTTCTCTGAATGCCCATATAACCGTGTATAGTGTAATACATGTATAATAATCTGCTACAATTGTATGTTCGTTATAATACCTCCAGTTATGAGATACTGATTTATCTATTCTGTACCTGCATGGTAGGTGAGGATCCCACTTCTGAAGTGAAAATTGTCATATGTAAGGATTCTGATTACTCCCATCAATGGGCTGAAGATGTTGTGAAAGTGTTTTGGGTACCTAAATATAAATACTCACACAACCTGTAGCAGAGAGAGGTTTTTAAAAAACTTTATTAGGATATGATTTAATGTTGTATACTGGAAACCTCAAATACTGGCAGAGGATAAGTGTGGATGTAGTGCTGTCATGTCTGCTGAAATGTTATGGCCATGCCAGTTTCTGGACAGACATTTCAAGACTGGTATGGACCCGGCAGCAGAATCGGTTCTTGTGGAAGATGTTGATGGTGGCCAATGCTCTTCTGTCAAATCGGCATGCAGTGTATCATCCTTCTTCACACACAAGACAGAGAACACACCACAAGCACAAGAAAACAAATCACGGTGATAACAGTGGGTCCCCACTGCATGAAATGTAATGACGTTCTTACTGTAGGTAGTGGTCATGGTAGGGGATTAGTTCAGTGGCTTCAGTCCAATCTAGGGGATGAATATTCAGTTACCAGTGTACTGACATTGAGTGTTGAACTATGTAACGTTGTAAGAAAGTTTGTTGTTTTAAGTAAGAAAGGAACACCAAATAATAAAGGGGTTGGGGTGCAGATCAGCCAATTAAAAAAACATTAATGTTGACTGTGTGTGAAGGTATGAATATAGAAGAATTTTGTAAATTTAATACATGCTGAAAGTTAGTCATGCACTTAGAGTATGAAGTCTTCTAACATATATCTCTACCACTTCAGATTTCAGTTTGCATGCTGTTTGTCAGTCTTTTTCAAGAGTTTGCTCGTCACTGTTTTTTGTCTCACTCTTACTAGTAAATATACACTTATCTGCAACTTCTTATTTATATTTTTCTCTTTCAATGCTCAGAACTTTGATCGTTAATTTATTAAACTAAATAGCACTGCCAGATATAGAATATGTCAAGAAATGGCTAAAAAGCTGTAAATTCCAGAAACAGATCCATCTATATGTCAGGATTGTGACAGCAGAAAAGACTGCAGTTCTCTTTAACATCATTAGAAAGTTATGTGATAATTGGATGAAACAGACAGACCCAGAGACTGCTATAAATCCAAGTTTGTGCCATGTAAAATAAAAAATCTGCTGAGCAACAGTTCAGATTAACAAATTGAACGTTAAGGTACTCTAACTGGCCAGGGTCCATAGTTCAAATCTCGGACTAGACGACCAAGATGAGAAGATATACTACTCATCAGGCATTGGCTAGTTTATATTGAAGGGGGAAAGATAAAGTTTGTTTTGGTTTGCACACGTGTACCTGCCAGGCTATATGAATAGGATGCTGAGTCACCTCTTTCCACATATTATTTGATTCTTATGCTTTTGCAGTGTCAGCTGTGCACAGGTGTTCACTGTTTATAGTATCTGTGTCACTAGGGTTTTATGCAGTTGTATAATTGTTCGTGGGAATATTTACACTCAGGGTTTTCCCTACAGTGTCTTGTTTCTTTGACAGAGGGGGAGACATACATTCCTAATGTACCTCTTTTCCATATAAGGATTTTATTCTTAGCTTACGGCAGTAGCCAGCTGTGCAAAGGTGTATATCGTTTTGTGGGAATGTTTTTAATTTTGGTTTTCACAGTAGTGTCAGCTGTACGCAGGTGTTCATTTGTTTACACTTGGGTTTTTCCTAAAGTGGCTGTTCTTTGACAGAGGGGGAAGATATATAGAAAAGAATGAGTATGCAGATTCATGTCATTCATTCAGTTCTAGAATCTCAATGAGTAAGGACTCAGTCAGCCATTCAGTTGTACAATCTCACCGAGTAAAGATCATTCAGTTAGTTGCAAAGTACTCAGTTGTATAACCTTGATGAGTAAAGACGAACAGAGCGGCTTCTAATCCTCCTGTACATTCCTTAAGAGGGATCCATGCTTACGATGAGCTACAAAATCATTGCAACCAGAGTCGGGCAAGTTAGACAGATGCTTACAGTACTTCTTTCAGAGCATTTATAGCTCATAGGTCTATGAATGAAGAGTTGACAAGTTGTTTAAGTGTCACTCACAGGAGAATGAACATGACACAAATGAAGCAACAAGATAAACAGAAGGACCAGAATTTCAAAGCTTTACTTTCCCATCCCAACATGTTGCCATGCATCAGATAATTAAAAATGCTATTATGACTTGTTTCTCCAGTTACATCCTGTTTTGACTTAGATATCTCTCAATCTTAACAACAGTTAAATAAGATTTTAGGCAAGTCACCTGTGAGGCAGATTCATATCATATATCATGTCATATCATATCATTCATTTTCATTCTGTGGATCCTTACAAGATTACAAAATCCATATGGATATGGAAATAGTCATATTAATGTGATGTTAATGTGATCATGGCAGCACAGAGGATTTAAAATCTTAATGGTGGGAGAGGATCTGATATCCTTACATTCCTCATGATAAGAGAAGGCACATGGAGAAATCCATCCTGGATCCAGCCAATCTCAAATCAGAGACTTTGGCACTGAAGTCCGATGTCTTCTTTGCAGTCCTCCATGTTTGCCACATATTCAGGATGTGACTTGAGGAAAAGTAAACCACTGTAGTATTGTCAGGAGGAGTGGAGGAGTGCTTTCTTTCTTCAGATGGAGGCACATAATTTCTGGTATATGTATAATTGGCCAAAAAATTAAGAGGTTGTTTAGAACTGTCACTATGATCAGGTGCCAACCAGAAGAATTGACATGACTGGAAGTTCAGGATCTAACTTTTATTTTAAATTAATGTTACAGAGATGATGATGACTTGAATCTCAGCCAAAAATATGTATACTGTCTGTTATGATGTTAGACACCATCCTGTTAACATTATTTTTGCTATAGATGGTGCCAACTTCCCCGGAAGGAAGTAAGGGCAGACACCCATCACAACATTACTCACAAGATGCAGATGAAGCTTCAAGTACACAAGATGCATCTTCAGACACAGGAGGTTGGTGTTTTAAGGTGACTCATTCCTGCTGCATTTTCAGCCAATAAAACCAACATATAATCCATCTTTACAATATGTGTTGTGATGACAGGTTTTCATTGGTGTTTTTGAAGGTTGGTGATCTCTTCAGATATTTTTTTATGCATAATAATATGGACATGTCAGACAGCATGTGTTTAAATTAGCCGTGCTTATAAGCCTTCATAAATTTTGGAACCGTTCCTGAATTTTGTGAACAAAATTAGAGTCTTTGATTATATCTTTCCTCTTCTCCACTCATCTCTGCTCCCTTTCTGTACTGAGAGCCCAGACTTGAACCAATCACATTATTTTTTGTGGGTAGAACTTCTCCTATTGTCACCTAGTCCAAGCTCACTTAAACCCTTGGTTACATTTATAGTTCAAGAAAACTACATGACTTCACAGTCTAACATGTAATAAACAAGAAGTCCTGTGTTTCCATTATGTAACATTAATAACTGACTAGCATTGTTGTTTGAGGTGAGACATCCCCATTGTGTTGAACCAAAATTACATAATGGCAAAAGTACAGTCAAAACACAACTATATTTTATTAGCTATGAGTGGGTGGATCACATAGCAGTTTACAACTACATGTTTCGGCCTCTATTGGCCATCATCAGGTTGTACTACTTCCTGTTATAAAGTAAAACTACACAATATGCAAGGCGCCTTTATTGGTGACGAGGTCTCGTTCACATGACTTATATATTATCATACAATTACTGTAATTTAAATAGAGTTGAATGCAGTGGTACAGATATAACCTCTGTAAGTGACAATGTTCTGAGTGAAGCAGGTATTGTACAAATAGTGAAGTAAATAAAGTGTGATTGCAGTAGTATGGATATAACCTCTATCAGTAACAATGTTCTGGGTGAAGCAAGTCAGGCTATGGACTCTGGTGTGTACTTGGTGCAATGCCTTCAGTGCCTGACAGTGCCCACCAGTGGTGTTTTAGTTGGAAATGCTGGATTCTGTGCTTTTTTCATAATGAGGTGGTGGCGGATTGTGCCGTGGTTTTAAATTCATGGCTGTTATACTGTGGAGGTTGGCCTCCAACGATGAGGTGGGGTAGGCAGTTGGAGCTGAACAATTTCTATGTGCGGGTTGAATTTCCAAGTTGTGGATTTATAAATAGTTGATAGAACTCTGGTGGTCTAGTCCTGTGTTCTGTGAAACAAGTCAAAATATTGTGTTGTACGCGGGGGGTGTGAAATGGGATTCATATCAGTTACTGGGGAGTGACTGAATTAGTACTTATGTGTTAGGTAGATGCTGGATTGGTTGGTGTTAGTGCTGGTGGTTAAATGCGTCGTATATAAAGATATCAGTTTTTTGAAACTCACTTTTCACATTTCCACTTTTGACTTCTCCTTTGAGAAATCACAATGTAGAACCAAACTGTTGCATGTGGTGCGTAGAGATGTTCTGTGTGTGTGTGTTTGCGTGCGTGTGTGCTAATTTCTTGAAATGGCTGGGTTTCGTATGTGGAAGTAGTGTCTTGTGTTGGAGGATCTGGGGTATTGCCTGCGTGGGGGGTGGGGCCAGGTTTATGGCTGGTAGGTTTTTAGGAGGGTGTCAAAGATCTTGTTGGGAAATATAGTGTGGCTGTCATTTAAATGGTTATTGGTTGCGCTTTCAGTATGAATGTAAAACCGTTCGAGTGTGTTGAGGTGAGCACCTTTCTTATGGTGATATAATATCTGCATGGTGTTGTCGATGGTATCGAGGGAATGCACGTGTTCGTCAAGATGTTGTGCAAATCTGGAAGAGTGGCTATTAGTTCAGAACGCGTGCTTGTGTTATATCTATACCACTACATTCAACTCTATTTAAATTACAGTAATTTTATTATAATATATAATTCATTTGTCACTTATAGAGGTTATATTTGTACCACTGCATTCAACTCTATTTAAATTACAGTAATTGTATAATAATATATAATTCATGTGAATGAGATCTCATCACCAATAACAGGCGCCTTGCATATTGTGTAGATTTACTTTATAACAGGAAGTAGTGCAACCTGACGATGGCCGATAGAGGCCGAAACATGTAGTTGTAAACTGCTATGTGATCCACTCACTCATAGCTAATAAAATATAGTTGTGTTTTGACTGTACTTTTGCCAATTTGTAATTTAGCATTGTTGAGTTGGTTTGGTAAGTAACTAGCTGAGAGTTATAATAAACTACTGCTCTGCATTCTTCATCAACAGATGGCAGTAAATTTTCCCACAGATTTGCAGCTGAAATTGTTGTGTGTGTTTGTGCTTTTTTATGTAATCTACTATGTAGTGTGTAACAGAGAAGCAGACAGTTTGAATTATGTCCTGAAATATTTTGACCCTAACATGCAAGAAACAGCATTCATATGACTCGCAGTTTTGATGTAAATATTTAGATGTGGTACTACGTATTCCTGTAATCGGCTACACTGTTTCCAGCTGGGTGGGTGCACTGTTTTAAAAGAATCCTGTTCATGAGAGTTATGGATTGAAGCTGGAGGGATATTTACTCACACATGTTAATGTGTGGTCTGGATTTAACACATAAGTGATATAATTTTCTTTGGTCGTATAATTCATGGGTTAGGAAAAAAAAATATATGCTACGTGCAGCACCTCATTGAATATGAACAGACTTAGGAAATGATAAGTGCTGGGCTTTCATTAACCCTTTAAAGACGAAGCGCAGACCGCTGTATTTAAAGGCCCAGTCCGTACCGCGCTGTAAACACTTTTCATTTCGGTTATAAAAACCAATCAGTTTATGTCGTACAGAGCATAATTCGCTGTTTGTTCTGAGATAAATACAAAACACATAAATACAGTGTGGGCAGAACGTACAGTTGTTGAATGTTAAACTTGTTGGTGCATCACGTAACCAGTAGGCTTTAAAAGGTTAATAGTAGAAAACACTCCAAATGTTAAAAGCACTTCCGTGAGTTTATCAGTAAGGCCACTGAGTTCTCACTGAATGTGGGCCAGGATAGTGTAGTTGGTTCAGTGACTGTCTAGAGGCTAGATGATCCGCAGATTTAATGCAATTGGGAGTGATATTTTCTACACCTGTCCAGATCAACCCCAAGGGACTCCTGTACAATGGGTATAGGGTTTCTTTCCCAGGATGAAAGTGGCCGGGGCATGGTATTGACCATCCACCCCTATCTAGAGGTCAAAAAAGAGTAGAGTTATACCTCTGTTTCCCCTCAAGGCCTTCATGGACATTTGATAGGCTGAGCTGTGCCTTTATCTCACTGAATATTCTGGCAAATCCAACTAATATTAAACTGTTAAAAACTGATAACCATTAATATGAGTGGGTAAAGGGATTTAAATATCTAGAAACAGTTTTAACAGAATATAATAATATAAGTACAGAAGTAAAGAAACGAAGAATTGTGGCTAATAAAACTAGCTGTGGGTTAAAGGAACAACCAAACTGACCGAATTTGAAACGTTATACTAAAAGTATGTTATGTAAAACCCTTCTCTGACTGTACTGTCATGTGGAAATGAATGTTGGCCCCTCTCAAAGAAGGATGGAAATATGCTCCAAATCTTTGAAAGAACAATATTAATAATATATTATTCCTATTTTCATTCCTTGATGACCTATGGAATAATCTTCTGGGGCAACTCTACACAAAGCATCCATGTCTTCCGACTACAGAAAAGAGTAATCGGATTTATTACTGATCCCAGACCTAGAGACTCTTTTAGACAGTTATTTAAGACACTGGGGATTTTGCCATTGATGTTGCAATACATTTTTTCCTTTTTATTATTCATTGTAAATAATAAAGCTTTATTTCAGATGAATTCTGAAATACATAGTATTAATACTAGGTATAGTCCTGATTTTCAATGACCATTCGTCAATTTGACAACATACAAAAAATGGGAATTATTATACTGGTATCAAAGTTTTCAACTACCTCCCCACTCATATAAAAAATGTATCTCATAATGTTAATCAATTTAGATTGGCCTTAAGGGATTTTCTTCTTTTTCATTCAGTTTATACTTTAAAGGAATACCTTAGTAGCAGCAGTAATTTATGGACCTAAATGATGGTTTAGTATATAGCCTTAGTGAAAACACTACCTACTAATAATCTTATATTTTTCTTTTAATTATTGGAAACATCTTTAAAGTATACAAGTATGTCTCTCTGTTGAATAACTCTGTTCTTTATAGAATGCATATATTTTTTAATTATTACATGTTATTCAGTGTTGTATTATAATCATCATCATCATCATTTATTTTCCTTCTGTAGATCCATACAGGATTACAAATCCAAATGGATATGGAAATCGTCACATTTTAGAGAAAACAAGGAGTACAACCATTACAAAGTGTACATCAATAACAAAGCTCAGTACAATATTTCAGGTAGGAGGAGGAGGAGGATGATGATTATGACGACGACGACAATGATGATGATGATGATGATGATGATGATATCCTGGCAACAGTGTAAATAGTCAGAAATCTGAGGACAGCTATGTAAAGGAACAAGAAATCAGAGCAGTACATAGTATTGTTGCTTTTGGCATTTTATTAAACCCAAAAGTTATATAACATATAATGTCACAAGGGCCTTACAATGTAACCTGCTAATTCACAGTTTTATTTGCATCTTTTGGCCTGTCCAGTGACATAATTTAGCATGTCATACTGTGAAGTTGTAACTGTTTTATCTTTATATTTCAGTCATAAAGAGTGTTGGACAGCGAATATGGCTAATGATGAAGTTTGCATGGGCCTTAGTGGAAAGTGCTATGGTGACCCTGATAAATTGCCTGAACCGCATTTCCCGTGACTATCACTATATTACGAAAGTTCTGACATTGGAGAAGAAGATGCTTCAGGTACAATTGTATTTTACTGTGTAGTTGGACTGGAGGGGAGGTGTATGATGAACAACATCGATGGTAATTTTCATATACCTTATATTTTTCATTAGATGTACTGAGGGCAAATAGGTAGTATAATTTTTCAGTATATTTTCCCAATTGGGGTTGCTTCTGAAATCATTTATGCACCTTCTTTCTGACATCACCCTTTGAAAATACTGGCACCCATGAAATGCCTTTTTCTTTTTCAGTAGTCCAGAAAGGTTATAGTCACACAGGGCAAAGCCTGCTCTTAATGGTGGATGACAGAGCAACTCAAAAATTTGGACACTGCTGATGTATTAAGTCGTCCATTTTTGTAGTTATGGTGCACTAATGTAAGCCAGCAATGTTTCAAGTCTGACACATTTTATGATTTTCATTGCTGAGTTTTAAGCCAAATCCTGTTTCATTGAATTTTATCCAATAGTACTGAGACATGAATGATGTTAAATTGTTCCTTCTAAGTTCTTCCATGATGATGATGCATAGAGTGGTAATTCCATACCGACGTTTCAGGACAACCTATTGGTCCCATCTTCAAGGGTCAAGGAGCCCAGGAAGAACTTTTTGACTCTGAAAATGGGATCGGTAGGTTTTCCCGGAATATCAGTAAGAAATTATCACTCTATGCTGCATAATAACCCAGCAGAGTGCAGATCTCATGTGTGTTAGTAGATACTGCAGTTTCAGGAGACAGAAATCTGATCAAGGAGGAAGCCAAGAAGATTCTAAAATATAAAGACCTTACAATAGAAATTCAGGTGAATGTGCAAATAAAAGTTATACCAATAATAATAGGAGCTACTGAAACAATCTGAAAATAATTCAGAAAGTACCTAGGCAACATACTGGGAAAACATGAAATAAAGTAACTACCAAAAATGCCCATATTGGACACTGCACACATACGTCGTAAAGTAATAATATAATTGTACGAAAGATTCATCATGGGAAATAACATTACATGTATCATAACTGCAGAATGGCTGTAACACTATATACCCAAGAAACATAGTGTCTTTCAGGTACGCACTTGTCAGTACCCTGCACGAAGTTAATAACGACAATAATAATAATTTATTTGAGTTCAGTTCTAAAAATGCATGAGGTTACCCACTGATTTTATATATATGTATATATATGTATATATATATATATATATA
>Ga0209737_10003126_pt1 | contig 11557 bp, 9 predicted proteins | sample TergutCu122P3_FD_187284 | JGI IMG/M metagenome (GOLD analysis project Ga0209737, IMG submission 187284) | Cubitermes ugandensis P3 segment gut microbial communities from Kakamega Forest, Kenya - Cu122 P3 (SPAdes) (version 2) | ecosystem: Host-associated > Arthropoda: Insects > Digestive system >...
GAATATAATTGTGATTTGTCTATTTGTGGGATAAAGTCAGTTGATGAAAAAGGAAAAGTTATAGGAAAGCACAAACTATTTCCTATTATGTTTTTTGATAAAACCACTGCAAAAAAAACACTACTGGGATTCAAATATTTCACATCAGCAACAGTATGTAAATTGGTCAAACGAGAATATATTTATGAAAACAATGTGCATTTTGATACGACCGTCAAGATTTGTGAAGACGGTCTATTTTGGTTTGAAATTATAGATAAAACAGATAAAGTAATTTATGACTCTACATCTTGTTACAATTATTTAAAAAATGGAAATTCTGCATTAAATTCGCCGAAAATGGTTGATAATTACAAGACAAATTTTATCGCTACTAAAAAAATGATGCAAATAGAAACGAGCAAAGAAGTTTTAAGAAAGATTAAATCATATGAAGCACTTGTTTCGCGACATATTTGCCGTATTTTGTTAAAACCAGATATCTTTGACAAAGAAAATTACGAGTTTTTTAGAAAACACTTGTCTAAATCATTGTTTTGGTATTTGGTAGATTGCGATGTTAGAATAAAAAATAAAATTACAGCAATTTTGTTTTTATTCCCCAAATTATCTAAACTTTTGAAAAATATAATCAAAGGAAGTTCAAAATGAAAATCTTAATAATAAACACATCAGATACAAATGGCGGAGCGGCGAGAGCGGCATTCCGTTTACACGAAGCATTACTGCAAAGCGGTATTGATTCAACAATGCTTGTAATGGATAAAAAAAGTGATATAAACTCAATAATTACTGTAAAATACAAAAGTGTTTTTGGTAAAATTTCAGATAGATTTATTAGTCCACAACTAAACAAATTGCCGTTGATAAAATACAGAAAAACGGCGACAAAAAATTTCGGGCCGTTTTCTCCGCAAATTACTTCAAACAAAAAATTGCTACAAACAATAAACGAAATAAACCCCGACATTGTTCATTTACATTGGATTTGCTATGGTTTTTTATCCATAGAAGATATTGCAAAAATCAAGGTGCCTATTGTTTGGTCACTTCACGATATGTGGGCTTTTACCGGGGGATGCCACCTTGTGGCAGAACAAGTTCCGCCACATAATGGCAAAGGGATGCCACCTTGTGGCGAAATGTGCAACAAATATACAACAAATTGTGGGAATTGTGAGTTTTTGGGAAGCGAAAAAACAAAAGATTTAAGCTTCAATGTTTTGAAAAGAAAGAAAAAATCGTTTGCTAAAATCAAGAATATGACGATTGCAGGAGTTAGCAGGTGGATGGCGGATTGTGCTAAAAAAAGTACTGTTTTTGCGGATAGGAATGTTGTTGCTTTACCCAATCCGTTAAACACAGAAGTTTTCAAACCGATTTCAAAAGAAATTAGCAGAAATTTGTGGAATTTACCGAAAGATAAAAAACTTGTTTTGTTTGGTGCTATTAGTTCAACATCTACGCCTTACAAAGGATATGACAAATTGATTGAAGCGTTAAATAAAATTACGGTAGAAAATGTTGAATGTGTTGTATTTGGAGCAAGTGCGCCAAAAGAACTGCCGCAAATTCCGCAGAAAATTCATTATGTTGGACGTTTAAGTGACGATGTCAGTTTAACAACGCTTTATTCTGCCTGTGATTTGACAACTACTCCAAGTTTGCGAGAAGCATTCGGGCAAGTTGCGTCGGAATCACTTTCTTGCGGAACACCTGTTGTAGCATTCGGAACACAAGGATTGCTTGATGTTATTGACCACAAAACAAACGGATATTTAGCTCAACCTTTTGATACCGCTGACTTAGCAAAAGGCATTGACTGGGTGCTTAATAATGAAAATTATGATGAGTTATCAAAAAATGCTATAAAAAAGGTTTTGCGGGAATTTGACTATGGCGTTGTGGCAAAAAAATATATTGATTTGTATAAAAATATTTTGAAAGCGTAGTTTTTTATGCTGTCGGTAAATAACGAAAATCTTACACTACTTGACAAAATAATCTGTTGGTTTATTTTTGCAGAAATTTTTCTTATGACTTCTTCCTTAATATCATATTATAGCACAAGTTTTTTTAATTATGGACTTCGATTTTTATTTTTTGGCTTTATTTTTTGTGCTCTTGCCAGAAAAAAACATTTTAATATAAAAAAACATTTTATTTACGTTATTTTAATGGTTACTTTATTTGGAATATTTGCTTCTTTGCTGTCGGGAAATATTCGTTTTTTTATAAAAATAATAGGTATAGTGTTTCCGTTGTGTTATTTGGCGTTTTGCGACAAAAAACACATTGAAACTATAGTAGAAATTGGGACTCCGTTTTTCATTGTTTTGTTATCTGGCGCATTTATCGGTTTCACTTATGCAATGGCGGGAGGGCAGCCGGTATTTCAATTTCCAAACCCTGATGGTAGAATGAATTATTTTTTTCTTACAACCAGTACAAATACTTGGATAGGAAATATTATCCGTCCTGGCGGAATATATGATGAGCCGGGCTCGTTTTCTTTTCTTCTTTGTGTTTTGGCAATTTTCAGAGTACTAACAGGCAAGAGTGATATTTTAACTTATTTTATGCTTTTGGCTGGCAACATAACTTTCAGTGCTGCTCATGCGATTTTTTTCGTATTATATAATTTTTATATGTTTGGAAAGTATTACAAAAAAAAATTTTTTGTTAGTTATATTGTCTCAATTGTATTTGCCATGGTTTTTCTGTTATATGCATATTATGATATTTTCGAAGATATGCTGTTTTATCGTTTGCAAGGAGAGAGATTAACAAATAATAACCGCACAGTTCAAATAGATGGGAGTTTGTATATACTAAAAAATGCAAGACCTTTAATGGATGTGGTATTGTTTGGATATAATAAAATTGAAGATGAAAAATATCTATTTACAAATCCACTAGGTCCTTTGATTTATGATGGTATTTTTGTTTCATGGATTTATTATATGTGTATTACAATATTGTTGTTTGGTGGGGTCATATCTCCAAAATATCGATTTGTTTTATGGGGAATTGCTTTTATTTATATGCAACGCCCTTTTTATAGTTTCGGTCGTTTTGCAGCTCTTTATATCATCGCTTTTTTTGTATATGGTGAGATAAAAAAAGTTTTCCAAAATTATTATAGTTCTTTAATAAGATTAAATAATTTGAAAAGAAATATGAGAAAAAAGAATAATTTTTTACACTTTACTCCAGATTGTGTAAAAGCGGAAAGGGAACAAAATGCCTAAACTTTCAATAATTACCGTGAATTTTAATGACAAAAACGGATTGATTGACACTGCAAAGAGCGTTGTTGCTCAAACATGGACGGATTATGAGTGGATAATCATTGATGGCGGTTCAACAGATGGAAGTGTTGATGTTATAAAGGAATATGCCGATAAAACAGACAAATTGGCGTATTGGTGTAGCGAATCTGATGGAGGAATTTACCAAGGAATGAACAAAGGGATAGAAAAAGCGAAAGGTAAGTATTGTTGGTTTTTGAATTCGGGAGATTATGCTTATAAAAACACTTCTCTTGAAGAAATTTTTATGAATAACTTTGATGAAGATATTATCTATGGCAATGTTATTTATACGCAAGATGTTAAAACATTTAATGCGAAACAAATGTTTTATTATGCCCAAAAAAAGTATAGGGGAAAACTATCTTTGCTCTATTCCTTGGCAAATGGTGTTCCGCAACATCAAGCAACTTTAATAAAACGAAAATTATTTGACAAGTATGGAAGTTACAATCTTAATTTTCGTATAATAGCAGACAGGGTGTTTTTTATGAATGTTTTGTTTGTTAACAAAGTGTCTTATAAATATGTTCCTGTTGTATTTGCTATGCACAATTGTTCAGGTGTTTCTAAACAACTCGGGAATAAAATTAAAAAGAGGGAAGAATCAAAAAAAATGATAGCGTTGCTTTTTCCAAATAGTTTCAGCAGAATCGTATTTACATATTTGTGTGCTTTGTTTGCTCCGTTTGTAAAAATCAAAAATGCGACAGATAAATTTCTTAGATATGGACTAAAAGACACTTTTTTGTATTATTTAACAAAATTGAACCTATTTAAGGTCTAACATTATTCAAAAAAGGAGCCAGAAATGAAAAAAGTTTTATTTATCACCAGCACTCTTCGCAAGGGCGGGCTGACAAATGTTATTTACGGGTTAGCGAAGTATTTAGACAAATCGCTATATGATGTGAACATTTTAACTCTTTCTAAGGAGCCACCGAACACGGATTTAGCAGAATTTGAAAAAATATCCGATTTGAAAATACATTCATTAAATTTATCACGCTTGCAAGGGCTATTGTTTAGTAAGAAAAAAGCACAGAAGTTTATTGAAAACCTTAAACCCGATGTCATTCATTCTCACGGAATAAGAGCGGACGGAGTTTTATCAAAAATTAAAACAAATGCCCGTAGAATTGCGACAATTCACGGTTTTATTGATGAAGATTATACAATGACTTACGGAAAAACCAAAGGTATGTTAATGTGTAAATCTGATGTATCTTACTTGAAAAAAATGTGTGTATGTGTCGGTTGCTCTCAATCTGTCGCTAACTATGTTAGACAAAAATTCGATTTGCAAAATGTCATAGGCATTCCTAATGGAATAGATACTACAAAATATTTTGCTGTTTCGGAAGAAAAAAGATTAGAATTGCGAAAAAAATTGTCGATACCTCAAAATGCCATTATATGGCTTTCTACTGGTAAATTTACCAGTAGAAAGCAACCACTGTTTATGGTAAAACAGTGGTTGCTTTATACTGAAGTATTAAAAGAACAGCACTTGTATATACTCGGTGCGGGAGAACAATATGACGAGTGCGTTGAGCTGGCAAAAGGACACAATAATATTCACCTTCCGGGAAGAGTCGATAATGTAAATGAGTATTTACAAGCAGGCGATTATTATGTTTCAGCATCAAAATCGGAAGGTTTTTCTATGGCTGTTTTAGAAGCCGTTGCTTGTGGAATGCCTCTATTGCTGACAGATATTCCGCAATATAAAGAAGTATTGGTTCACAACGAGTATATTGGTCGAAATTACAAATTGGACGACAGCGAAGATTTTATATCAAGATTGCAAGAATTGTTAAATATTGACAAGGAAACTGCGAGAAAAAATGCCATCGAAACGGCAAAAAGTGAGTTTTCTGCAAAAAAGATGACGGAGCGATATGTTGAGGTGTATTTTGGTAAAGTGAAATTTGGATTGTAAAATTAAGGAGTTAATTGTGGAAAAAACAGCAAAAATATTTATTGCAGGGCACCGCGGAATGGTCGGCGGAGCGATTTTGCGAAAACTTAAAGAACTCGGCTTTAACAATATTATAACAAAAACGCACGAAGAATTGGATTTATTAAACCAGCAGGCAGTAAACGGCTTTTTCGAGAAAGAAAAGCCCGAATATGTATTTTTAGCGGCGGCAAAAGTCGGCGGAATTTTCGCGAACAACACTTACCGCTATGATTTTATTTATCAAAACTTAATGATTGCGGCAAATGTAATCGAAGCGGCGCGCAAAAACGGCGTTAAAAAATTGCTGAATTTGGGAAGTTCCTGCATTTATCCGAAATTCGCCGAGCAGCCAATGCTTGAAAACTCGCTTTTGACAGGAGAATTAGAGCAAACAAACGAGCCGTATGCCATAGCAAAAATCGCCGCAATTAAACTTTGCGAAAGCGCGAATCGTCAATACGGCACTGATTTTATTTCGGCGATGCCCACAAATCTTTACGGAATCGGCGATAATTATCACCCCGAAAACTCGCATGTTTTGCCCGCACTAATCCGCAGGTTTCACGAAGCAAAGGTATCGAACGCAAAAGAAGTTGTTGTCTGGGGGACAGGTTCTCCTCTGCGCGAATTTTTATTTGCCGACGACTTAGCCGATGCCTGCCTGTTTTTAATGGAAAACTATTCGGGCGACTCACACATAAATGTAGGAAGCGGCGAAGAAATTACAATAAAAGAACTCGCCGAAACGATAAAAAGAATTATCGGCTTTGAGGGCGAATTGGTCTGGGATAAAACAAAACCCGACGGCACACCGCGCAAACTTATGGATTCGTCGGCACTGAAAAATCTCGGCTGGACGGCAAAAACAGGATTTGAAGACGGAATAAAAGCGGCTTACAGCGATTTTTTATCGCGTAATCTTTGAGGCATATATTAGTTTATTATTAAAATTATTAAACAAAGGATAAAAATGAGCAAAAAAGTTGCGTTAATCACAGGAATTACGGGGCAAGACGGAAGTTATCTTGCGGAATTTTTACTTGAAAAAGGCTATGAAGTTCACGGAATTAAAAGAAGAATGTCGTCTTTTAACACCCAGCGAATCGACCATATATACAAAGATTTGCACGAACAAAACAACAAATTTATTTTGCACTACGGCGATTTGACCGATACCTCAAATTTAACAAGAATAATACAGCAAATTCAGCCCGATGAGGTTTATAACTTGGGTGCGCAGTCTCATGTCGCGGTAAGTTTTGAAAGCCCCGAATATACCGCCGATGTCGATGCTTTGGGAGTTCTTCGTCTTTTGGAAGCAATCCGCCTTTTGGGTCTTGAAAAGAAAACTAAATTTTATCAGGCAAGCACCTCAGAATTATACGGACTCGTTCAAGAAATTCCGCAAAAAGAAACAACGCCGTTTTATCCGCGTTCTCCATACGCTGCCGCAAAACTTTACGGCTACTGGATTGTCGTAAACTATCGCGAAAGTTACGGTATGTATGCCTGCAACGGAATTTTGTTCAACCACGAAAGCCCCCGCCGAGGCGAAACTTTCGTAACGCGAAAAATTACGCGCGGACTTGCAAATATAGCACAAGGTCTTGAAAAATGCCTTTATATGGGAAATCTAAACGCACTCCGCGACTGGGGACACGCAAAAGACTATGTCCGTATGCAATGGATGATGCTTCAGCAGGAAAAACCCGAAGATTTTGTTATAGCAACAGGTGTTCAGTATTCGGTGCGTCAATTTATCGACTGGTCGGCAAAAGAATTGGGAATAACTTTGCGTTTCGAAAACGAAGGCGTTAACGAAATCGGCGTTGTAGAAAAAATCGAAGGCGACAACGCTCCCGCGCTTAAAGTCGGCGATGTGATAGTAAAAATCGACCCGAAATACTTCCGCCCCGCAGAAGTTGAAACTCTTTTAGGCGACCCGACAAAAGCAAAACAAAAATTAGGCTGGATTCCCGAAATTACCATCCAAGAAATGTGCGCCGAAATGGTGCGCGACGACTTGGCAACGGCGAAAAGAACGGCTCTTTTGAAGCAACACGGACACGAAATTCCTGTTTCGGTTGAGAATTAAGGAAAATCTGCAAAGAAGCAATCGTATTATTTGCAGGTGTTTGTGATTTGTAAGCGATTATTTGCGAGAAGAAAAAATGTTCCAATGAAATTTGTTTTTTATGTATTGGGGAAAAGAGAATAATAGAGAATGAATAACAACGTATTAATTTCAATAATAACACCTTGCTACAACGCAGAAAAATATATTTCACAAACGATAGAAAGCGTTTTGGTGCAAACATATCAAAATTGGGAAATGTTAATTATAGACGATTGCTCGAAAGACAATTCTTTTGTTATTGCAAAAAGTTTTGCAGAAAAAGACAATAGAATTAAATTAATCAAATTAGAGCAAAACAGTGGAGCAACAGTTGCAAGAAACAAGGCTATAGAATTATCGCAAGGTAAATATTTAGCATTTCTTGACAGCGATGATTTATGGTTTCCTGAAAAATTGGAAAAACAAATAAATTTTATGCTTGGAAATGATTGTGATTTTAGTTTTACGAGATATGAACATATTGACGAAAATGGAAATTCTCTTGGAGTTATCGCAAAAATAATAAAAAAACTTACATACAAAAAAATGCTTTTTCACGACTGGGTTGGCTGCCTTACAGTGATATACAAACAAGATTTGAGCAATAAAATTTACGGACCAATATTGAAAAACTGTAACGACTACGCTCTTTTTTTGCAAATTTTACGACACGCTAAAAATGCAATGGGATATAATGAAAATCTTGCAAAATATAGAATTTTAAATAAAAGTTTATCGCGAAATAAGTTTGGCAAAGTTTCTTTTTTTATTGAAATGATGACAAAATACGAAAAACAAAACATTGTTTTTGCCTGTTTTTATATGCTGACAAATCAATTGATTAAGTTTTTGTGGAAATACGAAAAAATTTGAGTTTTTTAATTGAAATAATCTAGCATTTCAACATTCTGTCGCCAAATAATATTATTTGGGATTTGCGAAACAGCGCAGGACGCTTTGTCGCCAACGGCACATATTTTGTCATCGCCGAAGTGAAAGACAGGCACGGGAGAGTATTTGCCTACTCGGCAAAACTCGGAGTTAAGCGGTAGCGTATTTGGTCGCTTTGCTCCCAGCCCCTTTGGGGTCGGCAAGGTTTGGAGTAAAAAGGTAATAGAAGTAGTTAAATTTTATATACGGTGTTTTTTGGAAGAATTTCGCATTTCCTGTTTTTCCCTCAAAATACAATTTTCGTTTTATGAATCTCCTTAATTCTCAACCACAACAATCTTCCACTCCTTAATTTTTCTTTGCTTGAAATCAAAACTCACGCCTATCTTGAAAAGCGTTTTGTCTGTGCCGGTGTATGGCGTCAAATATTCTTTTGTATCGATTTGCCTCAACGCTTCTTCGGCGGTTCCGTCTAACTTGAATTCGAAACAATATACAAAATTCGGAGTTTCTACAAGCGAATCAATCCGTCCTGTTGCGATTGATACTTCCGAACGGCATCTTATTCCGAGCATATTAAAAATTATGTGGAATATTGTCTGAAAATATTTTTCTTTACGAATTGCCAGATTATTCGGAATTTCCGCCATAAAGGGAATTATCGCTTTTTCTATCGCCGACTCTATATTTCCGTAATAAAGGTATTCAATAAGGTGTGCCAGCATAGAATCCTTTTTCGTCTGCGAAACTTTTAAGTATTTTGATGCCAATTCGTCGGAAAACGCTGCACGAACTTCCGTATTCGGATAGTCAAGCGAATAATTGTTGGAAAATTCATTGTAATTCACTATTGTCAAATATCCCGCCTGATACAGCAACGGCACCGCTTCTATGTTTTCCGAATCGTATTTGTTAAAACTTGCCGGCGAAACAATCGTATCTTTAAGCGTCAAAACATCAATTTTTTGGTCGTCAAGCAATTTTATCAAATAAGTCGGCGTTCCGCTTTCAAACCAGTAAGGCATAAATCTTCCGGAATCAAAATGCTTCAAAAGCCCGAATGGATTATACACAGACACTTTGCTGTCTGAAAACCTATAACCGTTGTAATAATTTTTAAGTTTTTGCAAGTAATTTTCTTTTCCATCGTATTGAGAGGCGTATTCGTCAATATATTCGTCAAAATTTCGCTCCATTTCGTTCTGCGTTATTCCGCAAATATCTGCGAATTTTGGGTCTAATGTTATGTCGGTTAAATTATTAAGCGCCGAAAACACGCTAACCTGCGCGAATTTTGTAATTCCCGTTAAAAAGGCAAATCTTATATTGTTTTCCGAACTTTTTACTACTTTATAAAAATCTCTCAATATGTCCCGAATTTTGTCAAATTCTTCTTTTTTGTTAATAACGCTCAAAAGAGGATTGTCGTATTCGTCGATTATTACCACAGCCTGTCTGCCGTATTTTTTTCCCGCATCGTATATAAGAAATTCAAGTTTGTCAGAAAATGACTCGCCGCGCAATTCTACTTCCAGTTTTTCGGAATTTCTGATAAGCATACCTTCAATCGCACTTCTGCAAGCGCTTTCGCCGTCGCTGAAAGCACCCGCCGACATATCTAAGCGGATAACAGGGTGTTTTTCCCATTTCCAGTCGCTTTTTGCTATTGCCAAGCCTTCAAAAAGGTCTTTTCTGCCTGAAAACACTGCGTCGAGCGTCCAGCATAAAAGCGTTTTGCCGAATCTTCGTGGGCGAGACATAAAAAATTGCGTATTGCCTTTGGTAATTAATTCATAAATTCTCTGCGTTTTATCAACATAGAGAAGGTTTTCCTTTATAATATTCTCAAAAACTTGTCTTCCGACCGGTAAGAGTTTCATTTTTCGCTCCTTTTTGGAGAATTTTTTACAGATAAAATACTATTTGCCACTGAAATCCGTCGGTTTATACGCCGCTACTTTCACGCCGGCGTTTTCCGTTGAGATTACTTTGATGTTTTCGCCTTTCAGAATGTATGCGCCTTCGGAATAAACGTCGATGTTTTTTTCTCCGAACCTTGCTGTTCCCGCAGGGCGCAGGTCGGTAATTGCAATGCCTGTTTCTCCGATGTTTACGGGGGCAATAAAGCCGGCACCGTCAATCGTGTCGCTCAACGACATGGTTTTGGATTTCTTTAGTTTTTTTACAACAAAAATCAGCGTGGCGGGAATGGAAATCAAATTTATTATAATAAGAAAGATTATTGCGGCGGGCGAATGCAGGAATACCAAATAATATGAATAGCCGAAAAATCCGAGGGCGGCAAGTGTTAAAAAACCCAGCGACGGAATAAGCAGTTCCGCCAGAATAGCAAGCGTTCCCGCTATTTGCAAAATTACGACTATAATGAATATATCCATAAAAATTCCTCCGAAATAACACTGTTATACGAATAAAATACTTTCTGCTACACGGTCGGCAAAGTTAATTTCTTAAAAAATTTGCTTTTTTTTATTCGCATTTATTATTTTTAGTCCGAAAAATTAAAATTTTCGCAAATTTCGAAAGGTGAAAACTATGTCTATGTTCAAAAAACCAAGCAGCGAAGACAATCTTCACAAAATTCCGTTAAGAATTACCGACACTACACTCCGTGACGCTCACCAGTCAATCTGGGCAACGAGAATGCGTACCGATGACATTATGGGAATTGTCGATACTATCGACAACGTTGGTTACTATTCACTCGAATGCTGGGGAGGGGCGACTTTTGACGTTTGCTTGAGATTTTTACGCGAAGACCCGTGGGAAAGATTGCGCCTCATCAAAAAAGCGGCTGTCAAAACGCCGTTGCAAATGCTTCTTCGCGGGCAGAATTTGGTCGGCTATAAAAATTATTCCGACGATGTCGTTGAAAAATTCGTTCACTTGGCGGTAAAAAACGGCGTTGATATTTTCAGAGTATTTGACGCTCTCAACGACTCGCGAAATCTTGAAGCGGCAATAAAGGCAATAAAAAAGCACGACGCTCACGCACAGGGAACACTTGCTTACACGATTTCGCCCGTGCATACTATTGAAAAATATGTCGCCGACGCAAAAGAGTTGGTGCAAATGGGAATTGATTCGTTCTGCATAAAGGATATGGCGGGAATTTTATCGCCGATTTCCGCGGAAAAATTGGTGAAAGCGTTAATTAAGGAAGTAAATGTTCCGATTCAAATTCACACTCACGCCACAAGCGGAATGGCGGTAGCGACTTACGTAGAAGCGGTTCGTGCCGGAGCGGGCGCTATT
>Ga0209737_10003127_pt1 | contig 11557 bp, 11 predicted proteins | sample TergutCu122P3_FD_187284 | JGI IMG/M metagenome (GOLD analysis project Ga0209737, IMG submission 187284) | Cubitermes ugandensis P3 segment gut microbial communities from Kakamega Forest, Kenya - Cu122 P3 (SPAdes) (version 2) | ecosystem: Host-associated > Arthropoda: Insects > Digestive system...
GTTCCAGTATTTACCGGGTAAATACTGGAACTCGAAAATTATGTCGCAATTGTCGGGAGACGATTACCTTATGCTTTTGAATGCTGTGGGGGAATTTGACGAAAATTTTACGCGCGAGCCAATTCTTATCTTGCGGTAGAATCGGCTAAATTAACGGCGGCTTTAATGATTTGCGGTTTCAGTTTTGAAGAAGCGCAAAATATGCCTATACAAGAGGCGCAGGTAAGAGTTAAATCGTGGGCTGAATTAAAGGGCGGGTAGGTCTTTCGCTTATAGGAACAAACATCGCTGCAACACAAACCGCAAGCATAAAAATGAAACCTGCAGGGCTCGCTTCAAACAAGGCGCGGACAAGTGTAAGCATAAATAATATATGCGGTAAAAGAACTATCGCTACAATGGCGAGTAAGATGTAAAAAATCGTTTTCATAAGGAAAATATAATATGGCGGCAAACCCTTTGTCAATAGCAATGAGCATAAGTGCGAAAGATAATGCTTCCCCCGCTCTTAGAGAGTTGCAGAAAAATTTAGGCGGAGTATTGACAAAGACTGCCGCCCTTGCCGCAAGTTCCGTTGCCTTTGTGAAAATGGCGGGAGCGATTAGAAACAGCATTCTTCCCGCAAGCCAATTTAATAAAGAATTAATGCGGATTTCGCTGAGTGCCGAGGGAACTACAAAAAGAGTAAAAGAATTATACGATTCAATTTACGACAACGCACAACGAACGGGAATCGGCAGAGAAAATTTAGCGGCGGGATATTCACGGCTTACCACCGAGGGCTTGAAAGTCGAAGATATAAATTCAGTTATGAATGCCGTATCAAAAACTATGCTTGTAACAGGTGCAACATCTGAGCAGTTGGCAAGCAATGCGTTAATGGCACGCAGGTCTTTCGGAATAAATCTTGACGAAACAGGCGCGCAAGAACTTTTCGATAAAATACACCAAGCAAGCATTTCAGGCACGGCAGGATTTAACGACCTTTCAATGATTTTGCAGAAAGTCGGAACTTCCGCCAACCGCGCAAATATCGGACTTGAAGAAACTTTGGCACTCACACAAGGGCTTGCATCGTCAGGCGAAAGCGCAGAAGTTGTCGCGACAATGAATAAATCAATGATGCGTTTATTTAACGACCCGAAACTAAGAAGAACGATTGAGCGAAGGGCAGGCGTTCAATTTTTCGACAGAGAAACAGGCGAGCGAAATAGCGTTATTGACATTTTCGGACAAATTCAAAACGCATATATGTCAAAAGAAACGGACAGAGAACGCTCGCGTCTATTCGACACAGTTTTTGATGGCGTTGATGCGCGGACAAAAAATGCGCTTTACTCCATAATATCCGACGGCGCAAGTGTCAATAATATGCGCACTATGTATGAAAGTATTTCAAAAGCAAACGGCGTAGTAGCAAGAGATGCGGAAGAGTTTCAAAGAAATTACGCGACTCAATCAGCAATATTAGCGCAAACTTTAAGACGAGCGAGAGAAAGCGCAGGAAAGAGCGTGGGCGATTTGCTTGTTGCTCCGCTTGAAATGATAAATAAAACACTCGGAACAGGCGATTATGGGAATGTTTTATTAGGCACAACTGCGGGAATGGGATTATTGGCAGGCGGACTTGCTTTGGGCGGATTGGGTAAAATCGGAAAATTAGCAGGCGGACTTGGTAAAGCGGCTGTCGGAAGTCAAGTCGCCGAAAAGTTAGGCGTAACTTCTGTTTTCGTTACCAATATGCCGCCTGTAATGCAAGGCATTAATAAATTACCAGGTGCTTTAAGTAAAGTTTCGGTCGGTCTTAATTTAGCGGCGGCGGGTGCGCTTGGCTGGTCGATAGGAACCGCATTAAACGAGCACATGAAGCAAAACCCTGATGGATTCGCTAATCGTTTTACCGACAGCGTGATTGAAGATATTATGAATTTGGTTTCGCCGAGACACAGAGAAATGAGACGAGAAGAGCGCAATGAAGAACGCAGACGAAATTATGCAAGTTTGAGAAGTTTCGACAATACAGAAATTTACGGCACTGAAGAAGAAAATCGAAAATTGCGGGAAAGTTTGGAGTTTAGCGATGACGAATTTTCATTCGCTAAAATGCCGAGCATTGACAACAATATAAGTGTCAGCGTTTTTATGGACAAAAACGGGCGATTGATTGACCAAAGAGTTTTAGAACAAAGGGAATATTCAGACAGGCGAGAATTTGCGGTTTTAGATAGGTAAAATGAAAAAACGGGAATTTATGCGAGATAAAGGCTAAACGAAAAATTAAACAGGGTTAAACGAGAATTAAACGGGGTATAAACAAATGAGTGTTGTAAAAGTTTTGGTTGACGGTCAAGTTTTTGACAATTTTGAGCAAATGCGGATTTATTCGGATTTGTATTCGCTCGCCGATACTTTTTCGTTTGCGGGTGTTATCGCTCCCGCTTCGACAGGCTCAGCGACCGTAGTGAATGTTAAATGCGGACAAACTTGCAGAATTTCAATTGACGGGAAAATCGTAATGCGCGGATATATTACCGACACACGCTTTTCAACGGGAGAGCACGGCACAAGTTTTGATTTTTCGGGCGTTGATATTTGCGGATATTTAAGCAGATTTACAATTGCCGATATTGTCGAATGGGATTTTTGCACAGCGCAAATGATAATCACGGAACTCAAAAAGCAAATCCCTTTTATGAGCAATGTTTCAATAATCGGGCTTGAAAATCTTTCGGAAATGGAAGATGTAATGATTTTTACGGGACAGCAGGTAAGCACGGTTTTAAATATGATTGCCGACAAAACAAATTCGATTTTTTACGCGCTTCCAAACGGCACAATAAGATTCGGACGAAAAGCAAGAGGCGGCTCACATCACAGAATTGCGGTCGGAAGAGCCGGCATTAAAAACGCGACACTTACAAAAAGTATTCAAGATGTCGTAAATAAAATAGTGTATAAGTGCGAGGATATTTACGGCGATGTTGACGAGCAAAGTGTTGATGTAAGGGGTGTTCCGCCTTTGAATATAACGGAATATTCGCGAGTTTTCGCGGAATCAGACGAATTGCTCGGACTTGCGCAAAAACAAGCAAACGATGTTGTAAGCAAATATACGCAGTTGAGCGTTGAGTATGCAGGATTTACGGACTCAAACGGTAATGTTTGGGAAATAAACAAGGGTGTTGCTTTCAGCGACTTAACAAACAGCGGACTTGAAAACGGAACTTATGTAAGCGAAAGCGTTGAATTTTCAGATACACGAAACGAAGGGCAGGTTGCGACAATAAAAATGTCGCTTCCTGCGATTTATTAAGGAATAGTTATGCCCGGAAAAATGACAATACCAATGAATATAAGAATTGCGGGGATAAACTATCCTTGCGAATGTGTCGATGAACCTGAAGATTCGTTTCCAAAAAATATTGTCGAACACAAAATAATAGGCTACAACGGACCTAAACTTGAAGATACGGGACTTAACGCAAGAAAACTTAGTATTAAAACGATTTGGCGAAATGAAAATTATTCCGCTCACGAAAAATTTTTACAGGCATACATAAGAAATAAAAGCGAATTAATTATTACCCACCCCGTTTACGGCGATATTGTCGGAAGTATAAGTTCGGCAAAGGCTATAAACGCTCCGCGAGAAATAGATTGTGCACATATTTTAATTGAATTCACCGAATACGGCGAACCGCAACTGCATAATTCTTATTTGTTTTTGTATGGAAATATTGCCGCAAATGCGCCCGCGCTTGTAGATGACATTCTCGAACATTCAAACAGGCGGATAATGGGGCAGTTTTTAAATAAAATTGACTCTATGAAACAGGTAGTCGGACAGGTGTCGAGCAGAGTAAATTTAGCAACGGCAATGGCAAACACAGTTGTTGATGCCGCTTTGTTTCCCGCGACTATTCCGGGGCAATTTGTTGAAATGGCTGTGAGAGTTGTCGAAAGCGCGAACGATAATAAAGAAAAATTACTGCAAAGCCCCGTTGCGACAATGAATAGAATTCGTTTCGCTCTGCTTGCGCTTTGCAGAAATTTGGAAGAATTTTTTGAGCCGAGCGGCGGACGGATTATGGCAGATTTAATACGCAGTTATCAGTTGTTTAACGAGTGTTTAATGATTGCTATGCTTTGCGACAATGTATTAAGTAATCCGGGCAGAATACTTTTTGAAGACATTGAAACCTGCGTAAACAGTATGAGGAATTTCGCAAAAGAGATAATTGTCGCCGACCGCCCGGGAACAACAACGCTTGCACAGGCGGTAAACGAAACGACAAATCAATCGAAAGAAATAATGGCAAATTTAAGCCGTGAGCGTGTCGTAGAAATTTTGCAGGAAACAACAATTTTCAATGTTTTGCTTATGAATAGAATCCACAGGAGCAGAGCAGAACAAGTGTGCCGCAGAAATTGGATTGAAAACCCGAATAAAGTAAGAGGCAGAATTATTATTCCGCAGTCGGATTATTAAAAGAAAGGTTAAAAAAGATGGATTTTGATTTAACAAAGCAGAAAATTAAGAACGCTATTGAAAACGCCGACCAGCAAATAAGCACGGCTGTCGGAACGATAGTTGATTTGATAATAAGCGGTTGTGCCGTGCCTATTGCGGGACTTTACGGATATGCGGAAAGTATGAAAAGAGCGATTTTTGCCGACACTTGCTCGCCCGATGAACTCTTGCGCCATGCTGCCATAAAAGGCGTAGAAATCACCTCCGATATGACAACGGACGAAATAAGAAACGCGGTTTTACAAGCATACAGAGTTCCGCCGAGCAGCGCGGATTTTTGGAGTTGGCAGGATTTAATGAACGGACTTGTTAAAAATATGCCGGGAGTAAGTTATGCGGTTTTTGAAAACGATGAAGCGCGCGGACTCGGGAGCGTTGATGTTGTTTTGAGCTGGCAAGCCACAGCACAAAATTTAAGCGCAGTTTTGCAGGAAGCAAATGCGTTTCGTCCTTACGGACTTGCAGATTTGCAGTGCAGTATTGCCCAAAGATTTGAGGTTGAAATACAGATAATTTCGCGGGGAATCGGCGTAAACAACAATATGATAAGAAGCGAAATTTTGAATCAATACGGACAAAACGCAAAAGGACAGCCGGGAGCGAAAATATTTCAAAGCCGTATTGAAGCAATCGCAGTAAATTACGGCGCAAATAACGCAAAAATGCGCTGGCGTAAAGTCGGCACGGCAGAGTGGATTGACTCCGATGCAGGAGCGCAAAAAGTTTTTGAAAATCGAAGAAGTAAATATTATCAGGCAGTTGTAATAAACTGCTTCACAGAATAGAAAGGCGGAAATTATGGCAGATTTAACAGAAGAATACAAAGGTTTTACACTTAACAAAAGCCGATTACCCGGTTCAACAAAAGGAATCCGTGAGAATGAGAATTTCAAGAAATTGATAGACGCCGACGAAAAAATTCTTAAAATAATCGAAAACAGCGGCGGCGGTGTTAATGGGGATTGGTCAGCGAATAGAAATAGCAGAACATTATTAATGACTTTCAACGGTATCCACCCTGCTATGAATAGTGATGATGAAAATCAAATAAGAACTGATTTTGAGAAAATCCGTATTGGTTTATCAATGGATTATTTCCGAAGACATACGGAGCAGCTTTACGCCGTTTATTCAGGGCAAGATATAATACGAGACCACACAAAAGGCGAACAAATTGCTAAATTTATTGTAGGCGTTAAACTTACGGGCGGACAGTTCAATACTTCTTTTCTTGAACACGGAAGAGACAGTATGCAGGTATCTGTGGTAATCAGTAATTATAATCCTGAGACGGGTATAATAGGCGGAACATCGACAGGACAAATAACTCTTAGAAGAAGTTTTAACGACAATAACCCTGTCCACCCTACAAATAATTTTTACGGCGAATCGGAAATTACTCTTTGGAACTTAGTCCGCGGTGCGCATATTTATCTTACAATAGACAGAGACCAATTGAATGAGCAATGGATTGAGGGCGAACAAGAACTCACTTGGCAGTTTCATTTGTGGCACAGAGAAACCACATTGATACCGACATCGGGCAATGAGCCGAAAGAGCCTGAGATACCTGAAAATGCTGTTGAAATATTAGGCTTGCGATTTGATTTTGACGGCGTCCCTGTTTGGGGCGAATGGACAACATTTTTGAATATAAATTCATTAAGTTCTAATGCGTTTATACGAGAAATGTCATCATTACAACTTAACTCGTTTTTGCCGCACCCCACTCGGCAACTTATACAAGCACCTGCCACAAGAAGTAGAGCGGGACAAGTGTTATTTTATAACGGGGAGATTGATTTTACAGCACTTGTTATAGTGTATGCCTTTCAATTATCAGGGAAACGCGACCTTTTAACAGGAACGGGCGGAGGAACAGATTATACTGCAATGTGCAGAACTGTAATTGAAGTATTAATTGCTAATGTAGATGCTGATGGGAAAGTAATATCTTATGAAGACACAAATTCAGGTGTATTTTCATTAGCCAATGACACAGAAAGCGTATTTATTCAAGCAGAATCCAATATTTTTGATTGGGGCGGATTAAATGGAGTTAATTCTGAGGGGGCAAACTCTATTACCGCGGGGCAAACATTTTCCCCGCTTATAAGAAAAAATATTGGCAAGAAGTTGTTAATATTAAATGAAAATCAAGTGTTGGAAGTCAGACAATATTTAGAAAGAACAGATGGCGGTGTATTTCACAATGTATCGACGGTTAACAGCAGTATTACATTTTATGTAAGTGTTCCCCGACCTGCACCAGCAGGTTTACACGAACCTCTACGCAGAGCGTTCGTAAACTTTAATGATTCCGCTCCGGCATTAAATTGGGTGTCATCTGAGGTGTTTTTCAGGAATAATCCTATTTCATTAAATCCTGCAATTTTACACGGAATGCCTGCTCATTTCACTTCTACAAGCAGCGAATTACCGACCGAAAGGAATTTACCGCTTTCAAAAATATCTTTATCGGATTATGTTGCTACTTCGGGGCTTCATATAACGGAAGCACCTTTAACCACATTCAACACAAGAGATGTTATAAGCATTCACTGGAGGTTTAATAACAGTATAGATGTTATCGGTAGTAACAAAGCAATGCTTGTTGATATTAGAGTTGAAGTGTTTGTCTTTAATAAAGATACAGGTGTTGTAAATATTTCAACGGGAAAACCAAGTGTTTTAGGTAATGGTGTCCGTTGTATTGATTTCTTCGAACGGCAAAATTTCAGGATTGGAACGACCGCAACGGATAACATAGACGGTCAAATAACAATTCTTGAACAAATACCTATGGTTACACAACGAGATGGCTTAGCATTTATTGTGTATTTAAAAGAGCCGAGGGCAGTTGGAAACTCAAACCCTGTATCTATTGATGACATAGTATTCAGGACTAACAATTTATCATTCGCACAAATGAATCAAGAAAGACAATAGGAGGGAATTATGCACAATAAATTACAAGGGAATTTGTATAACGCTGTAAAAGTGCTGCGCAAAAACAAAGGTCTTTCAAATGAAAGCATAGAACTTATACTTGGAAAACCTACTTGGAACGGGACAGAGTGGGTTTGGGACAAAATCGAACTTTCTCAAAAACATTGGGTTCTTGAACAAGTAGAACGCGCGTTGCTTACCGCAGGACATTTTAGGGGAATCCTTTCTTCACAAACTCCGCAACAAGCAGTGGTAAATAATCCTGCTTATAATAATTTCTCTGAAGGAACTTTGTGGTATGTTGATACAACTACAAGTTTTATGCCGAATCTTGCAACGGGGACTTTTTGGAACTGTTATGTTAAGACCGCCAACGGTTGGAGCACAACGGCTAAAAAAACTTACGGAATCAAGCAAGGAAACTCTTCCCCGAAAGTCGAAGAACGAGTATTCGATATGTGGGTAAATCTGAATGAAGAAACTCCCGATAACACACAGGCACTTTATTATCGCTTAGGTTTTAAATGGAATAAGTTTTCGTTTAATACAGATATTGGTAATTCTGTAGGCGAAGAAACAATAAATGTCTCAGACGGTAAAGGCGGGTGGAAAGATACTTTATTTAAAATCACAGATGACGGTATTCGGTTAAATATGCGAATAGGGGAACATTTTTTTGAAATTACTCCATCACAATTAGAATTTTTTAAGTCTCCACCAAATCGTGAAGTTGTGGTTTTAAATCATACAGGAATGGTATTAGAAAGAGAAAATGAAATGCGTTTAGAAGCAAATGCAAGAAGAATTAGAGGAGAAATAGATAATTTTACCTATAGCATAGACGGATTTCAGATATACGGATATGACCCTGTAATGGAACGCTACTATCTTTTAAGTGGTTTTGGTTTAAATGGCGGTGGTGGGAATTTACATTTTTCACTTAACCCTCACGGCGTTGATGGACATAATTTTAATGGTAGTTTTTCGCTGACTTCTCGTCAAGCATTCGCAAGTGAAATGGACGATGATGATATTGAATTTATCGGCGAGAAATCATTTATTAATTTAGGGTTTCTTCAAAGATATGTCGAGAAAAACAGTCAAGGAGGCGGTGGCGGTATTGGAAGTGTCGCCTTTAATTCCCGCAGGAATTTTATATCACAATCACAAATGCCGCTTGGACCCGATTATGTTGCAATGGGCAACGGTTTTCAAGATGTTGCAATAGTCCAACAATACCGTCAATGTATTCCTATGAGAATAAGGCAAACATTTACACGATGTGATTGGGACTTTTCATTGAACGCTGTAGGTAGTGGTCTTGGTGCAGGACTACACGGGCGTATATGGCGCAATAGAAGCGGAACTTGGGTAGCAATCGGGACTCAATGGAATATAGGCTCAGGCTCTATTGCCGCGGGAATGCACTTTGCTGGAACTCAGACAGGACTTGATTTGCGGATAGGCGATGATGTTGAAATTAGAATAACAGCATTAAATCAGAATTGGGGCGCTACATCAAATCCGTCTGCAATGATTATGTCGGCTGTGTTTAGTTGAGAAAAATGGAGTCAGTAAATGGAAAGACTTGATTTAGATTATTTGGAAGACATTTTTGCCAACGAGTATTTGGCGGACGACGGTTCGGATTACAAAAACGAAATGTATGATGACGGAAGAACGCCGACGATATTCAACAGCGAAAATGCAATACTTCCCGATTGGTCGAAAGGCGGGCAATAATGGTTGATTTCGGAAAAATACCAAGAACGGTAATTTCGGCGGTTACGCGAGTTTGCGGGCTTGCCGACACATTTGTAAAACGAATGAAAGATACTTCGTGGGCTGATAATGTAGCGAATGATGACTTGCCGATTTGGGAGCAATTTTTGAATATTTACAGCGCAGGACTTAGCGATGATGCACGGCGCACGGCGATTTTGGCGTATCTTAATGCTAACGGCTCTCCGCGCGTTGAATGGTTTTATTCTTTGGCGGCTCGGCTTGGTTATCAGAGCGGAGTTTTCAGATACGGAATTTGGCATTTCGGTCGCCCTTATTTAAGTTCGGCAGTTTATTTTTCGGACGGCGAATTTTTGCCGTTCAGAACGGATATAAGTATGAGTGCCGATGACGGCACGGGCGATAAAGTTTATGATAACATTGATTACGGCGCAACAACTTGCGTTTGTTATTACAGGCGCGGAAATGCGGCAAACGATTTAAGTTTGCAACTCAAAGATTTGATTTCAGTTGCAAGAAATATAGGCACTAAAATTTTGTTTGTTGATACAGAAAAGTAAAAGGAGGGGATTTATGCCAAAAACATTATACAAAGCTGCGGGAAGCATTGTAACGAGCAGGTTTATGAATCTGATTTTCGGACAAGGCGCAGACGGCGGACACAAACACGATGGAAAAGACGAAGACGGGCACTGCGGGCTTATTGATCAAAGCCAGTTGGCAGACGATGTGAAAGCAAAGATTGTTGTAATGGGTCAAGTCGTTGCTTATGCGGGACTAACTGCTCCTGACGGCTGGCTTATGTGCAATGGAACGGCGGTTCCTGCTGGCGAAAAATATAATGCTTTTCGCACTTGGATTAGCGAAAATGCAAGTTATTTGATTGCCGACAATATATTCAGAACTCCTGACCTAAGAGGGCGCGTTGTAGTTGGAATCGGCACAGGATTCGATGGAATCAATGATGTAAAGCAATTCACGGCAGGAGAAGTGGGTGGGGAATATAAGCACACACTTACAGTTGAGGAGTTAGCGGAACACTCACACCGCTCATTGATTTATAATCGCGCAGGATACACCAGAGACGGGTCGGGTAATGCAGTTAGTTATACGGGTCCAAATGGTATTCCGGAAAACGGACCTCTTGGTGAAAGCCTTACTTTTGACACAGGAGAAATAGGGACTACAGGAGAAGAAACAAGTTTGAACGGACACGGAAGGAACACTCCGACACTTTTGAAGGTGGAAGCAAACAAATCGCACAACAACACTCAGCCGTATTTTGCGATGAATTATATTATTTGTGCAGTTTAGGAATAAAAATATGATTACCGTTGAATTAAAAGGCGTTCAGGAGATTCAGGCAAAATTGCAAAAGGCGTGTAATGTCGCAGGAACAAAAAGCGTTCTCGAAGGTGTCGGCGATATTGTCGTTGATGCCGTTCAGCGCAATTTTCGGAATGAAGGTATCGGGAATAGAAAATGGAAACAAAGTGAAGCAGCAAAAAAACGAAACGGACAAACTTTAACCGACAAACAAACGCTCCGCCGTAGTGTTCACAGGACGAATTTTGACGGGAATCAGGTTTTAGTCGGAACTAATGTGCCGTATGGAAGAATCCACCATTTCGGCGGAAAAACGGGAAGAAAACACAAAACAATTTTACCTGCGCGCCCGTGGTTAGAGGTTGATGAGGCGGGAATGAACAGAGTTTTGGAGTTTGTGCAAGATAAAATTGAAGAAACATTAAAGGGTAATTAAATGGATATTCAAGGCGTGTTTAATATTCCGTTCGCGGAAATGAGAAAATATATCGCAGGTAAAAGACGAGTTTTGCCTACTAAAACTTGGCGCGACATTCAGCAATCGGCGCACGCAAAAGCGTTTGTTATCGCAGGTGTAAGCAAAATGGATTTTTTAATCGATGTGCTTGGAATTTTGAAAGAGCAGAGTGAAAACGGAGTAAATTATTCGGATTTCAGAAAGCAATTCCGCGAAAAAGTGGCAGCGCACGGCTGGACTAAATTTCAAGACGAAACACGCTCATATCAGGCGTGGCGAACGCAAATAATTTTCAATACGAATGTGCGGACGGCTTATGCGGCTGGTCGTTGGGAACAAATGAACAGCGAAACAAGCGCAGAGAATTTCCCGTATTTGGTCTATCGCCACTCCTTTTACGGAAAGCCGAAAAATCCGAGAGAAGAACATTTGGCATTTGACGGCATTGTTTTGCCGAAAAACCATAATTTTTGGAAAGAATTTTATCCTAACGGAAAATTCGGCTGTAATTGCGGAGTCGAGCAATTAACAACAAAAGAAGCCGAAAGAGA
>Ga0209737_10003128_pt1 | contig 11556 bp, 7 predicted proteins | sample TergutCu122P3_FD_187284 | JGI IMG/M metagenome (GOLD analysis project Ga0209737, IMG submission 187284) | Cubitermes ugandensis P3 segment gut microbial communities from Kakamega Forest, Kenya - Cu122 P3 (SPAdes) (version 2) | ecosystem: Host-associated > Arthropoda: Insects > Digestive system >...
GTAAAGCTCATATCTTAGTGAGGGATGGCCCCCATCCTTCGTAGGTTTAGTGGGACGCAAGTCCAACTCAAACCGGAGTCCTTTAGGATATAGGTGGTGGGTAGCAAATCAGTCTCAGAGGATAGGTATCGATATGAACGTATGTTTAACAGAACAAGTGGTACAAGAGCTTCAGAAACATCAATACACGATTTCTACAGCAGAGTCGTGTACAGGTGGTATGTTGGCGAGTACCATTATAGATATAGCAGGGTCGTCCTCTGTGTTTAACGAAGGTTACATTACTTACTCGAATGAAGCGAAAAAACGTATCCTCGCTGTCTCTCATGATACATTGGTGAATCATGGAGCTGTTAGTGAAGAAACAGCAATTGAGATGGCACTAGCAGTACAGCAATTAGCCAAAAGTGATGTGGCGATTTCAACCACGGGAATAGCTGGACCTAGTGGTGGAACAGCGGAGAAACCAGTGGGATTGATCTATATATGCATAGTATTACTTGACACAGTATACGTGCGAAAGCTACAACTTTATGGTGATCGAACTAGTAACCGAAGGGAAACCGTGGGTACTGTCCTTAGGTGGTTGTTAGACCTACTTTCCGCAAGCTCAAGTAATGATAAGGGATAACGATCCTTTCACAATCCATTGATGAAATAAACGAAGGTATTAATAGAAAAAAAGGGGGTTATTATGAACTGTGATATATTAATTGTCGGTGCAGGACCGGCAGGGATTTTTACTGCTCTTGAACTGATTCGACTAGGCAATACATCTAAGATTATAATGATAGAAAAAGGGCGTGCAATCGAAAAGAGAAAGTGCCCTAAGGTTAAAACAAAAACCTGCATCAACTGTAAACCATTTTGTAATATCACAACGGGCTTTTCTGGAGCTGGTGCATTTTCCGATGGTAAGTTATCTCTTAGTTATGATGTGGGCGGAGACTTCCCACAGTTAGTAGGAGAGCAATTTGCACAGGAACTTATTGATTATTGTGATAAAATCTATTTGGAGTTCGGAGCAGGGGAAGAGGTAGAAGGTGTTGGTAATGTTGAGAAAGTAAAAGACATTCGAAAACGTGCCATTCAAGCAGGATTAAAGCTGGTTGATTGTCCGATTCGCCATCTCGGAACAGAAAAAGCACAAGAGATCTATCATTCCATTCAAAACTTCTTAATTGCGAATGGAGTGGAGATTTTATTCCATCATGAGTGTTCGAATCTGATATTAGAAGATCGTAGTTGCGTGGGTGGTTACATCACGGATGTACGTGAGAAGAATACATTTGAACTTCGTGCGAAGCAAGTCATCATTGCGACTGGTCGGCGAGGAGCTGATTGGTTAGAGAAGTTATGTGCAGAACATAGAATTGCTCATAAACCAGGTACTGTAGATATCGGAGTACGGGTGGAAGTGCGGAATGAAATCATGGAAGACGTGAACAATGTCTTATATGAATCGAAGTTAGTAGGTTACCCACAACCATTTAAGAACAAAGTACGAACCTTCTGTCAGAATCCAGGAGGAATCGTAAGCCAAGAGAATTATGACAATGACCTCGCAGTAGTCAATGGTCACTCTTATAAAGATCATAAGACCAACAATACGAATCTTGCGATTTTATGTTCTCACAATTTCACCTCCCCATTTAATCAACCAATTGCTTATGCACAGAAAATTGGGGAGTTAACCAACATGCTTGCGGATGGGCATATTCTTGTACAGCGCTTTGGTGACATCTTAGATGGCAAGCGTACTTGGCAAGAAGAGTTGAATCTATCCAATGTACAACCTACCCTAGTGGATGCAGTCGCAGGAGACATTACTGCTGCCATGCCATATCGTGCAATGGTAAATATCATCAACTTTATACAAGCGGTGGACCATGTAGTGCCTGGGTTTGCGAGTACAGAAACATTATTGTATTCTCCCGAGTTAAAGTTCTACAGTAATCGTGTCGACATGACGGCCACCTTAGATACCAATATCGAAGGGTTATACTGTCTTGGAGATTCGAGTGGTTGGACAAGAGGATTGATGATGGCTTCAGCGATGGGTGTACATATGGCACGTATGTTGCATAATTCATAATATCAGTTTACGCTGATCTCGTTAAGCTTCGCCTCGGAGTCCTTTCGGAGAAGCTTGCATAAATACACCGAGATACACTGGAACTCAGGGAAGGATCATACAATGAAATATAGTTATAAAACAAAAGGAGTATGTGCTTCAGAGATTACCTATGAAGTACGAGATTCCAAGGTATACAATGTCAACTTCACCCGTGGTTGTAATGGTAATGGTAAGGGATTAGGAGCTCTTTTAGAAGGTATGGATCTATCAGAAGTGATTCGTAGATTATCTGGTATCACCTGTAGTAACCGTATGAGTTCCTGCCCAGATCAACTCGCTTTAGCATTAGTAGAAGTCGAACAGAATGAGATAGAAGTAGAGAAATAGTATCATACAACATAGATCGCCTTACCCGTTAGAAGAAACTCTCTGACAGGTAAGGCTTTTTTACTTCATAGGAAAATTCTCCTATGAAGCAAAAAAACACTCCGTGGGATGCCATACGCGCAAGCGCTAGACAAACTGCGCACGCTTCGCCAAATGTAGTTGTCACTAAAGTGACGTCGTAGGTTCGTCCGAACCGGAGTCCTTTAGGGGAAGCGGCGCTAGAGTCTGACAAGTCAGACTCTATTGTTTATACAGTTTTGTCTGCTGTCTTGTATACTAATTATACAAAAAAAATAGAAAACATTCGTTTTTTATGGTAATTCTTGCTATACTCATACATAAGGATAGTTAATTGCTTGACGTAACATTATAAGTTAACATCTTATTTCGTGTTTAGGATAGATCGGAGGACGTTATGGATTTTATTCTAAAAGGTGATTTGTGTTACAGTGCTACTAGGAGTGAGTTGGTTACATATAAAGATCATTATGTGGTACAGGTAGATGGGGTATCTCAGGGTATTTACTCAGAAGTACCGGAGGAATATATCCATTTGCCAGTATACGATTATTCGGGGCATCTAATCGTCCCGGGATTGATTGATCTTCATGTGCATGCACCACAGTATGCAATTCGTGGTATGGGTATGGACTTGGAGTTGTTAGACTGGTTGAATACCTATACCTTCCCTGAAGAAGCCAAGTACGCGAATAAGACCTATGCTTCCATGTCCTATCAGTATTTTGTCGATGAACTAGTAAAGTCAGCAACATCACGAGCAGTGATATTTGCCACGATACATACAGAACCCACCTTACATCTAATGGATCTGCTAGAAAAAACAGGACTCATAACCTATGTAGGCAAGGTGAATATGGATCGGAACTCACCAGAGAATCTGATTGAGGTCGATGCGAAAACAAGTATACGAGATACTTCACGTTGGATCCGCTCAACAAAACAGCGTTATCATAAGACTCAACCGATTATTACCCCGCGGTTTGTTCCCACTTGTTCCGATGAATTATTAGAGGGTTTGGGTGAATTACAACGAAGTTATCGTCTCGCCGTGCAATCACATGTTTCTGAGAATCAATCGGAGATAAAATGGGTGAAGGAATTATGTCCAGACACGACATGTTATGCGGATGCATATGATCGATATGGTTTGCTTGGTGGAGAGCATGTGCCTACCATTATGGCACATTGTGTATGGAGTAGTGGAATAGAAGAAGAACTACTAAAAGATAGAGGAGTGTATGTTGCCCATTGCCCGCAATCCAATGTGAATCTATCTTCTGGAATTGCTCCGATTAGACGTTTTATAAATCATGGCATTCATGTAGGTCTTGGCAGTGATCTCGCAGGAGGAAGTCGAACGTCCATCTTTCGAGCGATGGCAGATGCCATCCAATCCTCTAAGATGTTTTGGCGTATGGTCGATCAAGAGATGAAACCACTTACAGTAAGTGAAGCCTTTTATCTTGGTACGAAAGGTGGAGGTAGTTTCTTCGGTAAGGTTGGAAGCTTAGAAAAGGGATATGCTTTTGACGCGGTAGTAGTCGAGGATTCCATCATCAAAACAGCAAAAACCTTAACGATGATGGAGCGTATTGAACGTGTAATTTATCTATCGGATAAGCGGAATATTAAGGCGAAATATGTTGATGGTGTGAGAGTGTATGATAGAGATTAACTGAGGTATCAGATGAAATCAATAAGTAGTTCCATTGGCAAAACAGATCATGATCTGAAAATCACAGGTAAAGCTAGGTATGTTGCAGATATCCCTACAGAAGGAATGTTACATGCGAAGGTGTTACGATCCTCGATTCCTAAGGGCAAGATCCTTGCAGTACATTTGCCTGATCTTCCAGAAGGTTATAGTTACATCAATCATAACCATGTACCAGCTAAGAATCATGTACATATGATACTAGATGATACTCCTGTATTTGCGGAAGAGTATGTAGAATATATCGGAGATCCTATTGGATTGATTGTAGGTCCGGATGAGAGAATGGTGAAATCGTTCGTAAAACAGACTGAGATTGAGTATGAGGTACTAACTCCTGAGTTAGATCCCTTATCCTCTCAGACCACTTTCTTTTCGTATACTTTTGGAAGAGGAGATACAAAAGAAGCATGTGCCCAGGCAGATCTAATCGTTAAAAAGACGTATACCACGGGACTTCAAGAGCATGTACCACTAGAGACCAATGGTATGATTGCAACATATGACGGACAGAATTTGTTGATACGTGGTTCCATGCAGTGCCCGTATTATCTTCTAACAGCAGTTCAAGAAGCTACTGGACTGCCGGCATCTAATATCAGTATCGCACAAGAGATAACAGGTGGAGGATTCGGCAAAAAAGAAGATTACCCTTCTGTTTTAGCATGCCAGGTTGCAGTTGCTGCGATACATACCAAGAAGACCATACGTCTCATCTTTGATCGCGTGGAAGATATCACCTGCACTTCTAAACGTCATCCTGCGTACTGTACCTATAAGGTTGCGGTGAAAGATCAACGAATCACAGCGATGGATATTCATGTGATCTACGATGGTGGAGCATACACAACCTTATCCAATGTTGTATTACAACGTGGGTTGATTGGTTCCTGTGGTATATACAACATAGAACATCTTCGTATCCTTGGAGAAGTACGAAAAACCAATGTAGTTCCAAGTGGAGCCTTTCGAGGATTTGGTGGCCCTCAGACCTTTTTCGCTGTGGAGATGTTAATGACTCATGTCGCAGAGATTTTAGGGATAGATTCCGTGGATTTCAAACTCGCCCACTGCGTACAACAAGGAGACCCAACCTCTACCAATGGTCTATATCACTTCCCTGTTCCCATTCCTCGTATGGTGCAAGAAGTCATCAAGGTTAGTCAGTACACATTAAAACGTGAGTTATATAAGAATCAAAAACTCATGTCTGATAGTACAGAAAGTAATCGTTATCTTCGTGGCATTGGTATGGGGTTGGTCTATCATGGGGCTGGATTCACAGGAAGTGCTGAACGTGACTTCATCAAAGCTGAGATTCAACTTCATAAAAACAAAAATAACCAAGTAGAAATTCTAACTGCATCTACGGATATGGGGCAGGGTATTTTTACTACTTTGGCTAAAATCGCTGCGAAAGAATTAAGCATTCCCATAACAGATATAATGGTGAATCTTCCAGACACTTTACGCGTTCCAGATTCAGGGCCTACGGTAGCTTCTCGATCCACTATGGTAGTTGGAGAGTTGGTTCGTAAAGCCTGTATTCGTTTGAAAGAAGAATGGGTAGATGCACAAGAACAATATATTCAAGAAGTATATGAACATCCAACTTTTTTACTTCCCTTTGATATTAATACATTTTCCGGTGATGCTTATCCGACGTATTCTTGGGCGGTTAACTGCGCAGAAGTTGAGGTGGATTGTCTTACGGGTGTGGTACGAGTAATTGGAGCATGGGGTTCATATGATGTCGGTACTCCTATCGATGAGAACATTGTTATAGGTCAGATGGAAGGCGGATTCTTACAAAGTATTGGATACGGAATGATGGAAGAGATGACAACAAAACAAGGTAAAATACGTAACAATAGTTTTAGCAATTATCTCATACCAACCGCTGTAGATGTACAGAACATGCAAGTCATGTTACATGTAGAAGAGTATCCTGAAGGACCATATGGAGCGAAAGGAGCGGGAGAGTTACCCAATGTAGCTGCTGCCCCTGCAGTGATTGAAGCCATTCAAAATGCTCTTGGGATTTCTATCTATAAGACACCTTATTTAGCAGAAGATGTGATCATGGAACTTAGAAGCATTCTAGAAAGGTAATCAACATGTGCACTTCGATTATATTTCAATTAAACCAAACCATCACAGAATATTCAGGTAATCCATCTACTCGTTTATTACAGGTATTACGTGACGAATATTATCTTACAGGTAGCAAATGTGGCTGCCTAGAAGGAGAATGTGGAGCATGTTCTGTCCTTCTCAATGGAAAACTTGTGAATTCATGTCTTGTAGCTATGGGTTCCTTGTCTGGCGCACATGTTCTAACCATTGAGGGCTATGCAAACACAGAGCAATTTCACGTATTAAGTGAAGCGTATCGAAGTGAGTCCGCGGTGCAATGTGGCTTTTGTATTCCAGGCATGGTTCTCGCTTCTGCTTGCTTACTTGCTCAGAATTCAACTCCAACAGACGAAGAGATACGAACAGCAATCTCAGGGAATCTATGCCGATGTACAGGATATCAGGCAATTGTACGAGCGATACGAAAAGCATCTCTGGTGGAGGGAATCGATTGGACGATTCATACGTCAAACCTATGGATACCAATAACCTTAGAAAGTGCTGTAGTAACAATAGCTTATACAAAAGCCGTTCCATATGCCGGTGGAACCGATCTCATGGTACAGGCGAATGAGTCTATCGAATATCTATATCTTGGACAGATCGCAGAGATGCGTGAGATATATCTTAATCAAGATATAAACCAACACACAGGAGGCATATTACGAATTGGCGCAGCCGTAACATTTGCTGAGTTAATCGCTCATCCTCTCGTTCCACAGATCCTAAAAGATGCTTGTCGAGAGGTAGGAGCACCTGCAATTCGCAATATGGGAACCATAGGCGGTAATATTGCCAATGGCTCAGCTAAAGCAGACGTAGCGTTAATCTGTAGATTGTTAGACGCGAGTTTAAACTTACATAGCATTCGAGGAGTACGTAATCTTCCTATTGTGGATTTTTACCAGGAGAATAAAATACTTGATCTACAAGAAGATGAACTGCTTGTGGAGATATTGTTGCCCATAAGATCTCATACACGATATTTCTTTCATAAGGTAAGTGCGCGACAAGCACTAGCGATTTCACGAATTTCTGTTGCTGCTTGTATTACTGTGTTTGAAGGACGAATCACACACTTTGCTTCAGCGTTTGGAGCCATAACAGATGTGATACTAAGACCCTATGAGATAGATCAGTTGTTCATCGGGCTTACGATTCGAGAAGCACAAGAAGTGAGATTACAGTACTTGACAGCTATGCACTTGTTCATCCAACCCATTCAAGGAAGAGTCAGTGCAGAATATCGTAAGGATGTATGTATGAATCTATTATCGGAAGCACTCGATCAACTGCTTATCGAGGCGGATTGAGAGTGTCTGCTGTACTTTTAGAGGAGATGATTGCATGTTATTAATTGGCAATGGGACAGTTATTACAAGAGATCAGAATCAAAGTTGTATTCCCAATGGATGTGTCGCTATCGAAGGAGAACACATCGTTGGGTTAGGGGATACAAAGGCTCTTCTTGCGTTATTCCCACAAGCAGAATATATCGATGTGAAATCACGACTTATAATGCCGGGTTTGATTAATACGCATCATCACAGTTATAGCACCATGGCTAGAGGGATATCACTTCCGAATTATGCTCCTCGTAATTTTCTAGAGATATTACAGGGATTATGGTGGAAGTTAGACTCGAAACTAAGTATACATAATTGCTATTATAGTGCTTTATATACCTTTATGGATTGTATTAAAAATGGGGTTACTACCGTATTTGATCATCATGCAAGTTATGGCGCTATCACGGATAGTTTAGAAGCTATCACACGTGCATCTACTGAACTAGGGGTACGTAGCTGTTTGTGTTTTGAGGTATCTGATCGTCATGGAGAAGAAAGCACCTTAGAGGCGATGAAAGCCAATGTGAATTACATGAATCAATTACATCCAGCACAGGATCAGCACAAAGCCATGATGGGTTTACATGCTTCTTTTACACTATCAGATCACACATTAGCTCAAGTTAGAGAACTTACTCCTTCCCATATAGGATTCCATATTCATGTGGCAGAAGATCAACTAGACGTCCAAGATTGCATGGATCGATATCACAAACCTGTTCTTTTTCGTTTGTTTGACCATGGTTTACTAGGAACTCAGAGTATTACCGCACATTGTAATCATATCAATGAAGAGGAGATGGCCATTCTACGAGATACACAAACCAATGTTGTTGTAAACCCAGAATCCAATATGGGGAATGCAGTTGGTTGTCCACAAGCCATGCAGATGATGAATCAATATCACATCCCTATTGGGTTGGGTACTGACGGATATACAAGTGACATGTTTGAATCATGGAAGGTTGCGAATCTCATCTACAAGCATCAGTTGCAGAATCCAAATGTTGGATGGACAGAAACCGCGGATATGTTATTTGTGAATAATGTACGGATTGCCAATCGTTTCTTTTCCTCTACTTTAGGTCGATTAGAAGAAGGTGCAGCAGCGGATGTGATTATAGTGGATTACCAAGGTCCCACCCCGTTAAACGCATACAATATAAATGCACACCTTTTATTTGGGGCAAATGGATCGAAAGTGACAGATACAATCATAGCCGGAAAGATTTTAATGCGTAATCGTGAACTGACAGATATAGATGAAGCAGCTATCATGCATAAAGTAAGAGAGTCGACGAGTCAGTTATGGAAACTCATATAATGATAAAGAATGATGTTATCCCTTAGCTATTAAGGGATTATACATCTAAGAGTGATTAACTTGAGGAATTATATGAACGATAGAATGAAACCAATAAGTCTAACAGGTTTAATACATTGGATATTAAGCGAATATCATAGACATGGAAGCATCTTTGGTATTACTCGTTTTTATCAAACACGATCGGATGCACACTATCCGTTCCTTTCTGTGTCTTTAGAAACTCCACTTGGACCAGCAGCTGGCCCACATACACAATTGGCGCAGAATATTGTCACATCCTATCTTGTAGGAGCGCGGTATTTTGAACTTAAAACCGTGCAGATCATAGATGGAGAAGATCTCCAGATTCAGAAACCTTGCATATCTGTGATAGAGGAAGGGTATAACGCTGAATGGTCTACCGAACTTACGGTAGAAGAGGCGATGCAGGAATATATGAAAGCCTGGATTCTTCTTCATATCTTAAGCAAGGAGTTCCACCTCGGTCAAACAGAGGGGTTTGCCTTTCATATGAGTGTTGGGTATACCTTAGAAGGAATTCAAAGCGACAAAATCGACCACTTCATTGAAGGATTAAAAGATGCAGCTTCTACAACAATCTTTACTGAATTACTTGAGGAAGCATTAACATTTGTCCCACGTTTTCATTATGTTACAGAGTCTGATATTCGAGAAATTCCTAGGCAAATATGTGACTCGATATCATTATCTACCTTACATGGTTGTCCTGTACATGAAGTAGAAGAGATTGTCGGGTATCTGTTAGAGTGTAAGAACTTACATGTATTACTAAAATGTAATCCAACATTAGTTGGTTATGATTACGCACGCAAGAGTTTAGATGAATTCGGATACTCACATGTGGCTTTTGACTCGTCTCATTTCGAAGAAGACTTAAGCTTAGACCAATTGGTTCTGATGATCTATAGATTGAAAGAAAAAGCCTTAAGTATGCAACTTCACTTTGGAATCAAACTAAGTAATACACTACCTGTGTTAAACCAAACCGACCGTTTAGAAGGGGATGAGGTGTATCTATCCGGTGCTCCTTTGTTGCCCTTATGTCTTGAAGCTCTTCGATTGTTGCGGAATGAATTTCCAAAAGATTTGCAGATATCTTATTCAGGTGGAGCGGATGCAGAGAATATTCAAGATCTACTACTGCTGGGTTTTCATCCCATCACTGTTTCTACGGCGTTGTTAAAACCAGGCGGTTATTATCGTCTACTACAAATGGTTGACAATCTATCACGCTGTTCTAATGCTGTGATTGGAGCGAATCTAAACGATACAAAAGCCTTTGATCAAGCTGTGATTGACCGCATACTTCATACAAAAAATCGAAGGAATCAACTGCATCCAAACACTGAGAAGAATACAGAACATGTACCACTTTTTGACTGTGCTTGTGCACCTTGTATAGAAGAAGGTGGTTGTCCCATCAAACAAGATATTCCTCGTTATCTTCGGTTATATGAAGAAGGGAGATATCTCGAAGCTTTTGATGTAATCTTAGATCGTAATCCATTACCATTTACTCTAGGTACTTTATGCAGTCATCCATGCACCAGACGCTGTAACAGACAGTATTATGATCAAGCGGTGGACATTCGTACGATTAAGTTAGAAATCGCACATAAAGCTTTTGAAACGACGATATGGCATATGCAGCAAGAAGATCCCATCGCTTTAGTGGATCAAAAGGTAGCAATTATAGGAGCAGGACCAGCTGGAATTGCAGCTGCTAGCATCTTAGCTAGATTAGGGATCACAGCTGTTGTGTTCGAAGAACGAGAGGTGTTAGGCGGAGCTGTGATTCAGCATCTTACAAGAAAACACAAACCTTTAGATTACATTACTCGAGACATTAAGATTGCTGAGGTAAATGGCGCTACATTTGTTGTTGGGCGTAAGATTCATAAGTTACAAAAGTTAAAAGCAGAAGGATATGATGTTATCATCTGTGCTTGTGGAAGACATACCCCCTCTTCTTTTTATGTAGAGAATGGGATAGAGATCGATCAGAGAGGCAGAGTGATATTAGACGCATCTTTCCAGACTAGTCTTGAGGCAGTCTACGTAATTGGAGAGTCACGCACCGGTCCAAGTACCATCGTAGATACCATCGCAGACGCTTTTCATGTGTGTGAGGCCTTGCTCATAGAATTCACGGATCCTAATGATCTTCAAGCTTATGCACTTCCAATGTATGCTCACAATGACAAGCACAAGGAACCTCATGCTTATCACGCTTTAACGGCAGATGATTATCATAGGATATACGCAAGACGTGGATGTATGGAAAGTGGTGTTAGTCCAACCTGTCTGGCATCACATTGCTTAGAATGTAATACAGTATGTGAATTCTGTGTTGAAGTATGTCCGAATCGGGCCAATATTATGATACAAGTCTCCAATCATCATCAGATTATTCATATCGATGACTTGTGTAATGCGTGTGGGAACTGTGAGACCTTCTGCCCGTATGACAGTGCTCCATATATAGATAAGATTATTCTATATAAAAATGAACAAGATTTTTACG
>Ga0209737_10003129_pt1 | contig 11553 bp, 9 predicted proteins | sample TergutCu122P3_FD_187284 | JGI IMG/M metagenome (GOLD analysis project Ga0209737, IMG submission 187284) | Cubitermes ugandensis P3 segment gut microbial communities from Kakamega Forest, Kenya - Cu122 P3 (SPAdes) (version 2) | ecosystem: Host-associated > Arthropoda: Insects > Digestive system >...
TGAATACTTATTTTTCTGATATAGCCTTTAACAGACCGGCATTTGACTATTTACATGAAAGCCTTAATGAAACCATGAAAAGTGATGCTCATTTAATTGGGAAAAAAGATAAGGAAAAATCCGCAAATTTCATTTTGCAAAATGAGATTGTTTTAAGTAATATATCATATGCCTATCCGGGTACAACAAAGCAGATATTTACCGATGCAAATTTAAAGATTCCAAAAGGTAAGTCAGTCGGGATTATCGGGGTTTCCGGTTCAGGTAAATCTACGTTGGTAGATATACTGTTAGGATTATTACATGCCCAGACCGGGACTATCACTTGTGACGGACGAAATATTTTTGATAATTATGAATCATGGCTTAGGCAGATAGGTTATATCCCCCAGGCCTTTTATTTGATTGATGAATCAATCCGTGATAATGTCGCGTTTGGCATAAAACCGGACGAAATTGATGATGAACGGGTTTGGGAAGTTTTGCGGGAGGCACAGCTCGATGACTTTATCAGGGAATTGCCGGAAGGTTTGGAAACCTGCATTGGTGAACGTGGTATCCGCCTCTCCGGAGGGCAGCGGCAACGGATTGGTATTGCCAGGGCTTTATACCACAACCCGGAGATTTTGGTTTTTGATGAAGCGACCTCGGCACTTGACAATGAAACTGAACAGGCAGTAATGGATGCAATCAATAATTTCTATGGCAGGAAAACAATGATTATTATTGCCCACCGCTTAAATACGATTGCAAAGTGCGATTATGTGTACCGGGTAGTTGATGGAAGGCTCGAGGAGACGACATTATGATAGGTACAGAATTTCTTAAAGGACAAGGTCTAGGCAACCAACTCTTCTGTTATGTAACAGCAAGAGCCATCGCAACTGACAAAGGGGTTACTTTCGGTTCGGCAGGGCAAAACCAATTCGGTTATAATATCCATAATGACAAAGGAATGTACTTCATGGATATTGATTTAGGTGTAAATATCAGTGATGAAGAAAAAAAGAAATTTACTAGCTATAGAGAAAAAGATGACCGCCTATATTTAGGCACGTTCCACGATTTACAACATGGTTGTTATGTGTCAGGTCTCGACGCAGCCATGTTTGAGCTATCCGACAATACCCTTATATATGGCAATATGCAGGATGAAGCTTATTTTAATAACTATTATGACCAACTAAAAGACTGGCTTAAGGTAAAAACCGAACACGATACCTACGAGTTCAGTAAGGACAATTTGTGCATTATAAATTTCCGTGGCGGCGAATACTTTAGTTACCCGGAATTTATCTTGAAACGGAAGTACTGGCTTAATGGAATGAAGAAGATGAGGGAAATAAACCCCGATATGGAGTTTATGATTATAACTGATGACCCGGAAACAGCAAATAAAATCATACCGGAGATTCCGGCATATCACTTTGACATCGGTAAAGATTTCGTGATTATCAAAAATGCCAGATACCTTTTGTTATCGAACTCATCTTTTGCCTGTATTCCGGCGTTTTTAAGTGAAACAGTAAAATATATCATTGCTCCTAAGTATTGGGGTAGATACAATGTCTCTGATGGATACTGGTGTGGGGAGCAAAATATTTATCGTGATTTTCATTATATGGACCGAAAGGGAAGGTTATTCACGGCTGATGAATGCCGTAAAGAATTAGACGAGTACAAAAAAAATAACCCACGCTATAGAAAATTGAATGTTTATCCAACTGGATTTTCATTGGTGGCAAAGAAGATAAATGCAAGATATATACATTATGAATTTTGGCTGGTCCGGATTTGGCGTAGTTTGATAAAGAGGATTAAGCGGAGGTTTACTAAAGGTTGAAAATATTGCGGAATAATATGAATAAACTTCCATTTTATATATTTTATTTTGGGTTGACGATAGAATTGTTGCTTATTGTTATTGACAAATCAGCAATACCATTGACGCCGGAAGGGCATATTTACCGTCTGACATTTGCTTTATTTTGTTTGAAAATCTGCTTCACAAAATATACCAAGAAAGAGTGGATATGGTTAATTGCATTCGTGGTATTTACCTTGATTATGTATCGGATAACCGGACTAAACCTTGCCCTCCGGGCCGTGGTATTTGTTGCGGCGATGTCTGATGTTCCACTTAAACAGATGATGAAGTACGCGCTGTTATTAATTTCTACCGGTTCCTTAATCATAGTAGTTCTTTCATTCTTTAATATTGGACGGGAGATAAAAACTGTTGATGTATTCCGGGGTGAATTTTATGAAACACGTTATAGTTTTGGGATGGGGCATCCCAATTCATTTCATTTTATGGTACTGTTGATAATTATTCTTTTTCTTTATATTTATTTTGAAAAAATTAATTCTATTATTATAGGTTTATTGTTCCTTGGTCATTTTGGTTTATATTTATTAACGGATTCAAAAACTGGTTTTATAGTTTGCTCGATGTTAATATCAGGGGCGCTAATATTCAAATTATGTGATAAACTTTGCCAATGTTCGTGGATTTATTATATGGGAATGATGATATTTGTATTTTGCATAGGAGTCTCCGTCTGGGCTGCTGCCGTTTCGATTGATGCCTGGAGTAATCCGTTTATAAGCCAAATCGACAACCTTTTTTCCGGGCGGATCAAGAATCTCTATTGGGACAGCCATGTTCGGGCAGGAACACTAAATACATGGACACTTTTTGCCGATCGGGCTAATTATGTCTACGAATACAACTTTGACATGGGTTGGGTGCGGATGTTTTATTGGTTTGGTATTATTCCGGGTCTTGTTTTTTGCATCATGTTTCTGTTATTATTAAATGAGTGCCGAAGACAAAAGAATTTCATGGGTTTATTATTGATTACTATATTTTCGATTTATACAGTTGTTGAACCGCAAATGATGTACTATATGCTGGGGCGAAATTACTTGCTATTTTTGTTTGGCGCTTATTGGGGACAGATGCTTCTTGCTGATGAAGGTGACATAGTTAATTGGTGGGGATTATCTAAAACGATTAAAAGGTATCGTAATGAGTCGTAGAAGCAAAATTATAGAAGTATATGGGTTATGGTTGATTGACCTTTTGTGTATCTGGGGTACATTTATTCTTGCTACCTATATTCGCCATGCCAATTTCCGTGATATGGAAGACCAAACTATTCACTTTCAAGTCGGAATCATGTTTTTGATATTTTGTACGGTTTATAGTTTTATCCTCGATTGGAACCATGATTTTCTGCGGCGTCGATGGAAGAGGGAAGCCTTGGTACTTACCCAGTACATGACGTTGATGATTTTAACGGTCAGTTTTGTTTTAACCTTACTTAAGTGGGCTGATGTTTTTTCCCGCTTGATTTTGATATATTTTGCAATTCTTAATTTTGTTGTTACATTCGTGATACATTGCTTTGTAAAAAGGTTATTATGCATGTATTATGCTTCTGATAAAATAGTGACAAAGATACTAATCATAGCACAACAGGATAACATGGACAATACAATCGAGGAACTTAATAAAAGTCTTGACAGTAGTTATCAAATAACCAAAACAATTTGTCTGGAAAACCTTGGGAATATGGATGATTTGATTAATCTGACTGTATTTGATGAAGTATTTATCAATACTCCGGATGTTTCACAAAACGAACTAAAGGCGCTGATAAAAAGCTTTGATGAAATGGGTATTAATTGTCATTATAATTTATCTTTCACAAAAAAGGGTGCCGATTTTAACAAGATTGAGTCATTTGGAAAATATACAGTTTTATCATATATCCCAGTACTAAAAAGCCAAAAACGCCTTTTGGTGAAGCGGTTAATGGATATAATCGGTGGTTTGGTTGGAGTATGTATTACAATTTTGTTTTTTCCATTTGTTGCTTTGGCAATAAAGCTTGAATCTAAAGGACCGGTTTTGTTTTCCCAGATTCGGATTGGCAGGAATGGGCGGCGCTTTAAAATATACAAATTCCGTTCGATGTATCGTGATGCCGAGGCGCGGAAAAAAGAATTGGAATCGCAAAATGAAGTAGAAGGACTGATGTTCAAAATTGAAAATGATCCCAGAATCACAAAAGTTGGAAGATTTATCCGCAAGACTTCAATAGATGAATTGCCACAATTTTTTAATATTGTCAAAGGTGACATGAGTCTGGTTGGGACAAGACCACCAACTGTTGACGAATTTGAAAAATATAACCATTATTATCGGCGCCGGATTAGTATGACACCGGGGCTTACCGGCTTATGGCAGGTCAGTGGGCGAAGTAATATTGATAATTTTGATGATGTAGTTAAATATGATTTGCAATATATCGATGAATGGTCACTATTATTAGATATACGAATATTGTTAAAGACAATTGCGGTTGTTTTTTCGGGGAAGGGTTCAAAATGATGAAGAGGGTAGTGATGATTGGGCCGGCAAGGAATGTACGTGGCGGAGTTTCAGTTGTTGTAAACAATTATTATACCGCGGGATTGGATAAAAGAGTTAATCTTATTTATATCAGCACAATGGTAGACGGCAGCAAATTACGGAAATTATTCCAAGCAATATTTGCTTATATTCGCTTTTTAGCTGTTTTGATGAGTATGGATATATTACATGCACATATGGGAGCAGATAATAGTTTTTATCGAAAGAAAGTATTTATTGATACGGCAGCTTTCTTTAAAAAGAAAATTATTATACATCAGCACGGTGGTGATTTCCATTCGTTTTATTACAAAAATGCCAGCGAAAAAAAGCAAGCAATGATTCGGCGGACTTTGAATAAAGCGGTTACCTTCTTAGTATTAGCTAAACCATGGATAGATTTTTTTACGGCGATGATTCCCAGGGAAAAAATTATTGTCTTGGAAAACGCTGTCAGGTTGCCTGAACAAGCAAAAGAGGATTTTTCTAATCGAAATATATTAATATTGAGTCGCCTATGCGAGGAAAAAGGGGTCGGTGATATGTTATCGGTATTACCACGTATTAGCAAGAAGTATCCGGATGTCCGTTTATTTCTTGGCGGCATATGGGATAGTAAAGAATTAAAGAAACAAGCAGAGAAACTGGGGGACAAAGTTAAATATCTTGGTTGGATTGATGAAAGGGAAAAAGAAAAATATCGAAGTTTGTGTTCTGTTTTTGCGATGCCGACCCACTTCGATGGTATATCTTTATCAATATTGGAAGCGATGGCTGCCGGGATGGCTGTAATTACCACCAATGTAGGAGGTATCCCCGAAGTTATTGCCGATGGTTTCCAGGGACGGATGATAACACCGGGTGACCGCGAAGCTCTCTATAATGTGCTAATGGAATTGCTTGGAGACGAAGAACAACGCCGGAGATACGGACATGCGGCAAGGCAGCAGGCGGAAACTTGGTATAGTATACAAGATAGTGTGGAGCAATTGTGTGCAATCTATGATTCAATTAGTTAATGAACCCTTGATTAGTATTATCGTACCGATTTATAATATGGCGGCTTATCTGAACCGCTGTATTGATAGTCTGCTTGCCCAGACATACCTTAATATAGAAGTTGTTTTAATAAATGATGGTTCAACAGATGGATGTGGGGAGATATGTGAACGGTATACCGAACTTGATAAAAGAGTTATAATGCTTCATAAGGAAAATGGCGGCTTGGTTTCAGCCTGGCAAGCGGGAGTAAAATTAAGTACCGGAAAATATCTATGCTTCGTTGATTGCGATGACTGGGTCGAAGCGGAGATGATTCAATCAATGGCATCAACTTTGGATAATGAATCCGGTGAAATTATTTGTTGTAATTATACTATTGACCGGATAATTAGAGAAAAATCCGGCAACGAAACGATGTCACTCACAAAAGTAAAGCATGGGTTGCCGCCGGGGATTTATCAAGGTGAGGAGCTATATAAAATATATCATAGTTTATTAGGAAATGAACTTCGGCCAATTATAATTTCACGCTGTATGAAGTTGATTTCCAAAGAATTAATTGTTGATAATATGAAGCATAGCCATGTAAGTTTAAAAACGGGTGAAGATATGAATATCATCATTCCTGTTCTGTTATCAACGCGACGATTAGTTATTTTGGAAAATGCTTACTATTATCATTATTTTTATAACAATGATTCAATGGTACATGCATATGACCTTGGTTTATATAAAAATAATCAATTACTCTATTCCGTAATTCGAAGTGTTTTTATCGAGAAGATAAAAGAACGGAACTTGAATATAACTGAAACGGAAGTAGAAAAGCAATGTGGCAAAGAATATATATTACTTTTGTTATCAGCCCTTAAAAACGAAGCAAGGGGAAATCCGGAATGGAAAAATTATTATGGAAACGTAAAAAAAATCTGCCGTGAGAACAAAAATCATATAAAGCGTTACCCGGTCAAAGTAGGTGAAATGGCAAACAGGCTTTTGTACATGGTGCTTAGGTTTCCGTATTTCGCAACAATTAGTCTGCTTAGAATATCGACAAAATTGTTTTATTATAAAAGGTAAAAAAATGACTAAGAAAGATTTAATCAGTATAATCGTGCCGGTACACAATGGACAAGATTATTTGTTTAATTGTATCGGAAGCATTGTATCGCAAGCAGACTCATCATATGATATGGAAATAATTATAATAAATGATGGTTCAACTGATGATACTGCTATTATTTGTGATAATTTAGAAAAGAAACATAAAGCAGTTCATGTTATTAGCATGGATGACCTTGGTGTTTCATGCGGGCGCAATGCCGGCTTAGATATAGCTCAAGGAGATTTTATTACTTTTGTTGATGCAGATGACCGACTCTTACCAGGAACACTTAAGCATTTATATGAAATTTGTAATGGGGATGATTGTTCTTTTGCCGGCATCGGTTTTATGGCATGGAGTGATGAAAACGATTACGCAATCTTGGTTATGCAAAAAGGAGAACCATCAAATACTGCCATAAAATCTTTTACCGGTAATGAATATATCGATATGGGAATTTTATCCGGTGATTCCCGTTGCTGGGGTAAACTTTACCGCACATCCCATATCAAGGAGATTCGTTTTAAGGAAGGGATGACGATAGGCGAAGATATGTTATTTTTACTTGATGTGACCCTTATCGCGTCGCGGATTGTTATTTCTGACTATGAAGGTTATGGTTATTATAAAAACCCCTTAGGTGCAATGCTCCGACCATTTAAGCCGGAATATATGGATCAAATTACTTGTTGGAAATTGGTAAATGAAAAGATTAAAGAAGTGCGCCCTGATTTGATGTATCGTGTGACATCAAATATAATGATATCAATAATGCTTACAGTAGGAAAAATTGCTGTTTTACCAAAAAAAGAGCGAAAAAAATATCGAAATGAAATTAGAATATGTCGTCAGGAAATGTCAGAAGCCGGAAAGGAGCAGGGAGCATTTGGAATACTCAGTAAGGATTATAAACTGAAAGTTATGTTGTTTTATATAATCCCAAACTTATATATTAAACTATATCACATCTGGAAAAGGGGAGGAAACCAATGAAAGATATTGTTTTATACATGCACGCCGGCAGTGGAAACCATGGTTGTGAGGCGATAGTGAATAGCATCGTAATGGCGCTTAATAATCCTGTTTCCGTGCTTAGTGTAAATGTAAAAGAAGACCTTATGTATTCATTAAAGAAACTTAGTGATGGGGGCAAGCTTGAACTCTTGCAGGAACGTCATTTTAAACGTTACCGCCCTGTCCATATTCTATATTATCTTTACCGAAAAATTACCGGGGATAAGGAAAGTTTTATCCGTTACCGTTACCATAAAGTATTCGGTAAGAAAAAACCAGAACTGGCAATTTCCATTGGTGGTGATAACTATTGTTATGATACAATGATTAATGATTTAATAATGATGAACAAAGCCTTCAATGATGTCGGGACAAAGACGGTTTTATTGGGATGTTCCATAGAACCTGATTTACTTTCTAAACCGGAAATTGTAGAAGATATATTACGCTATCATACTATTATTACCCGTGAACCCCTCACATTTGAAGCATTGCAAAAAATAAAACATCCCCGTGTCTTATTATATCCTGACCCGGCTTTTTCATTGGCAAAAAAAGAATTACCCTTGCCGGAAGGTTTTTTAATAAATAATACAATCGGAATTAATATAAGTCCGATGATACAGGATAATGAAAAAGAAACCGGGATAACAATGAATGGATATAAAGCCTTAATTAAATACATTATTAATAATACCTATATGCAGATAGCCCTGATACCCCATGTTGTCTGGCAGAGGAATGATGACCGTATACCATTAAATGAACTATATAAAACCTTTGAAAGCACTGGGCGGGTGATAATGATTCCCGATGCTTCATGTGAGGAGTTAAAGGGTTATATCGCCCGCTTACGTTTTTTTATTGGTGCCCGTACTCATGCAACGATAGCCGCTTATTCCAATCTTGTGCCAACTTTGGTTATTGGTTATTCAATTAAAGCGCGGGGAATTGCGCTTGATTTATTTGGTACGGCAGAAAATTATGTCGTTCCGGTTCAATCATTAAAAAATGAAAATGATATTGTCAATGCCTTTGAATGGCTTGTGGAAAATGAAGCAGATATCCGGTTAAAGCTTAGTGAACGGATGCCAGAATACATCGAGCAAGCAAAAAGAATAGGATCAGAAATTGAGAACATTATCACACTGTCATTGCGAGCCAAGCCTCCGAAGGAGGGTTTGCGAAGCAATCCAGATATACAGGATATAAAATGAGCAGAGTAAGATACGCCACCAAAAATATTGCTTTCGGCTACCTTGGTAACCTTATTATAGGACTATTAAACTTTGCTTTGCGCCGGGTATTTATATCTTATTTGGGTAATGAATTAAATGGCATTAATGTTTTATACACTGATATTCTGACCATTTTGTCGATGGCGGAACTTGGCATTGGAACAGCAATGAACTATAGCCTCTATGCCCCGGTTGCCCATAAAGATATAGAAAAAATAAAGTCCTATATGCAGCTCTATAAAAAAGCCTATTTAACCATTGGTTTTGTAATTGCGGTAATCGGTATTGCAATATCACCCTTTTTACCTTTCTTGATAGAAGGCACAGACCTGCCAACCAGTGATTTAACTTTCTTTTATTTTATTTTCTTATTTAATACTGTGAGTACTTATTTTGTCGCTTATAAATTCAGCCTTGTAAATGCCGAACAGAAAAACTATATTCATACTAATATAATTACTGTTACAAGGATTATTACGATAATCATACAATTGGTTGTAATAGTTACAACCCAAAACTATTATTGGTTTCTGTTGTCGATGGCAACTGTTGAATTATTGCAAAAGATTTTTGCCAGTTTTTACCTAAACCGTATGTACCCATATTTACGCGGTTTGAGATTGTTTGGGAAGACACCCGGCGTCATCCCGCTCACCCCTGAAGAGAAGGGGACGGTTATTACGAAAACCAAGGCGTTGATGCTTCATAAGATAGGGGATATGGCAAGGTTACAAACTGATAAAATTATTATCAGCAAATTTATTAATGTAACAATGACTGGATTTGTCGGGAATTATAATTTGGTGATAAATTTTGTATCCAATTTTGTAAATGTTATTTTCAATTCTGTTATCAGCAGTTTTGGAAATTTAATCGCGACCGAATCAAAAGAAAAACAATATTTATTATTCAGGGTATACAGATTTTTTGCCTGTTGGATTTATGGTTTTACCGCAGTTGCTTTTTTTGTTTTGTTATCCCCATTTGTTTCAATGTGGCTTGGACAGGAACATCTGCTGGGAGTGACGGTTACATACTTGATGCTGCTGGAATACTATTTCAAAGGTGACCGGGTGGTTTTATCAAACTTCAAGACGGCAGCCGGGGTTTTTGAACAGGACAAGTACCTGCCACTGATCCAAGGTATAATTGGGCTTATTATATCCATAAGTCTTGTCATAAATTTAGGTCTTATTGGTGTTTTCATCGGAATGGTGGTTTCAGGATTAATAGCAAATTTTATCCGACCGTTGATTATTTACCGGGTTTGCTTTAATATTAAAGCAATGGGATATTTTATAGACTGGCTTAAATATATCGCGGTTACAATGATAGCACTACTTTTATGCAGTATGGCAGGGCAATTTATCATCCAAGATAACCTTAATATTTTTACATTTATTGCTACTGCCTTTATTATTACGGTAATATTTAACGTGATTTTTATCGCTGTATTTTACCGATGTGAGGAGTTTAAGTATTTAACAGGTACGATTAAGGACAAACTAAATAGGAGTACAAACGATGGATAATAAAAATAAGGAAAAAGTAAGTATCATGGTCAATGAAGCGATGGAGGAGTTGAAAAGGTACTCGTGTTACCGGTTCAAGGACTATGCCAAACGGTTTTTTAAAAGGTTTACCGGCCGTTATGTTCAACCACGTGACCATATTAACTGGCCAAGTGGGTTGTTGGCAAATGCTTTAGTGGCTTATTACCAAAATCATCTAAGTTTAGAAATCTCGTTGGTTATAAAACACGCCTTGATAAATTATTATAAACGTTTTATCAGAAGCCGTCAGAAATTCCATTATCTAGATAATGTTGTGGCAGGATATGCGTTGATTGATTTGCACCAACGGACTGGTGATGAACAGTTTAAAGAAATTCTCGATCAAATGGTTAAATACCTTAAGCAGCACCCGGTTGATGGCGAAGGTAGCTTACCCTACCGTCCGGCTCATAATAACATGCATATTTATGCTGATGCAATTGGCATGATATGTCCTTTTTTGTGTAAATATGGGTTTACCTATGGGGATGCCAATGCTACTAATCTTGCGATAAAACAAATAAAGAATTTTTGTCGGAATGCAATAGATACCCGTAGTGGACTGCCCTATCATGGATATGAGCATAAAAGCCAGGTCAGGTATGGTATTATCGGTTGGGGACGGGCTTGCGGCTGGTTGATGATGGGAATGGTAGATAGCCTCATATATATGGACAAGGATAATGCCGATTATGATGAAATAAAGCAGACTTTCCGCCGATTGGTGGACAAGGTCGAAGCTTATCAACGTGATGATGGATTTTATCCTTGGCAGCTGCCTGCAAGGGAGGGGCCTATCGACACATCTGCCACCGCGATGATTTTGTATGCCATTGCCCGTGGTATCGAAAACGATATTTTAATTGGGATTCACCGCTCACGTCTGATCAGGGGATGGGATGCTTTAATAAATGCCGTAGAGGACGGTAAATTATATAATTGCCTTACTGAATGTGGTGGTTTTGGTATTTATGAACAAAAGTATGACGCTTATCCTTGGTCACTTGGTCCGGCATTATCGTTGTTTTCAATTAATGTCAAGGTCATGAATGAATAGGATGAAATAATGGTTATTATTAATGTTGCCGGGGGATTGGGAAACCAACTCCAGCAATACGCCTTATATCGAAAATTTTTGAGCCTGGGTATCGAAGCGAGGCTTGATACTTCATGGTTTTGCGGTATTAATCACAGTGGGGCAATAACAAAACGAAATCTTGA
>Ga0209737_10003130_pt1 | contig 11553 bp, 12 predicted proteins | sample TergutCu122P3_FD_187284 | JGI IMG/M metagenome (GOLD analysis project Ga0209737, IMG submission 187284) | Cubitermes ugandensis P3 segment gut microbial communities from Kakamega Forest, Kenya - Cu122 P3 (SPAdes) (version 2) | ecosystem: Host-associated > Arthropoda: Insects > Digestive system...
CTGTCCATACTCATGTGGCCCGGCCGCGAGGCTTCCATTATTTTCCTCACCTTCCTGGGTTCTTTTTTCGCCACGGTGCTGAACACGCTCCTGGGAGTGGAATCCATTGACGAATCCTACTTCCGGGCGGCCTCCTGCCTTGGAGCCTCGGAAAAGCAAATTTTTACCAAGGTCATTGTGCCGGGCTCATTGCCCTTTGTCTTTACCGGCCTGCAAATCAGCATGGGCTTCGCCTGGTTCTCCCTGGTGGCCGGCGAGATGCTGGCCGGCGACTACGGGCTGGGCTACCTCATCTGGAATTCCTATACTCTGGTGCAGTACCCGGTAATTATCATGGCCATGATCACCTTGGGGGTTCTTGGTTCCTTGAGCAGCCTGCTTATCCGGATGGTTGGCAATCGCCTCATGCAATGGAAGGTGCGGGAGGTGGCGAGATGACCGAAGAGAGAATACCCCGCGGGCAGCTTAGCATCCGCAATGTGGTCAAGATTTATGATCCGGACGGGGCTAGCGTGCTGGCCGTGGACGACTGTTCCATGGAGGTCGCCGCCGGCGAGTTCTGCGTGTTGGTCGGCCCCTCGGGCTGCGGCAAAACCACCCTGCTTAACGCCATTGCAGGCTTCCACGGCATCAGCGGCGGCGAGATCTATCTGGATGGAGAGTTGCTTTGCACGGAAAAAAAGACCCCGGCCCCTGGATCGGACCGCATCGTGGTCTTTCAGCTCGGCGCCCTCTTCCCCTGGTTTACCGTGCTGGACAACGTCACCTTCGGCCCGGTCACGCAGGGCAAGATGGGCAAGAAAGAAGCGGAGGACAAGGCCTATTACATGATGGGGCAGATGGGCCTCAAGAACATCGCCCACAACTATCCCAGTGAAATTTCCTCCGGCATGCGCCGGCGGGTGGAAATCGCCAGGGCCATGATGAACGACCCAAGGGTGCTCCTCCTGGACGAACCCTTCCGGGCCATGGACGCCCTGACAAAGACCGTGGTGCATCAGTTCCTGCTGGAGGTTTATGACCGCAACAAGACCACGATTTTTTTCATCACACACGATCTGGACGAGGCCATTTTCCTGGGCAGCAAGGTCTACATCATGACCACAAGGCCTGCCACCATAAAAAAAGTTCTGGATGTGAACATCCCCCGTCCGCGGGACTACCGGGTGCTCTCGTCGCCTGATTATCAGCGGCTCAAAAATGAATGCATCGCCGCAGTGCACGAGGAAGCCGTCAAGGCCTTCAAGGCTGGCGAGCGTGAAATGTAGAGGAGGAATAGTATGAGCCAGACCACAGCACCCGACATCTCCTTGCGTATAAAGCGCTTCATCCGCAAAAGCATCGCCAACATCACCTTGGTGCGCGGCATTACTTCCATCATCGGCTTCATTATCTTCTGGGAGATCTGCGTCCGCATCGGAATGCCGATCATCGGCAATGTGCCTCCCCCCAGCGAAGTGTCGAGAGTCCTGTGGGAGCAACTGGGCACCGCCGCCTACTGGATTTCCTGGAAAGACAGCATGGTCCGCATCTTTACCGGATTCATCATCGCCCAAATCGTCGGCGTGCCCCTGGGGCTATTCCTGGGCGCCAACAAAACGGCCAGGGAACTCATCTTCCCTCTTTTTGAGATCATGCGTCCGGTGCCGCCTCTGGCTTGGGTGCCGGTGGCGATCATCTTCTGGCCCACGGCGGAAATGAGCATGATCTTCGTCACCTTTCTGGGCGCGTTCTTCACTGTTGTGCTGAACATCGTGCAAGGCATCACCAGTATAGACGTGCGCTACATCCGTGCCGCCCACTCCCTGGGTTCCTCCCGTCAGGATATCTTCTGGCGCGTGCTCCTGCCGGCCAGCCTCCCCAGCGTGGTGGTGGGCATGACCGTGGGCATGGGCATTACCTGGGCCGTGGTGGTGGCTGCCGAGATGATCGCCACCAGTACCGGGCTTGGGTATCTGACCTGGCGCGGCTTTGTCTCCGGACGCTTCCCCATGATCGTGGTGGGCATGATCAGCATTGGGGTAGCCGGCTATCTGTCTTCCGCCTTTATCCGCTCGGTGGGCGGCTTTTTCACCCCCTGGCTGCGTACCCGCTAAGGCGCAAAGGAAAACGCTATGAGCAGCACTCCCAAAGAAGACAGCTTATTGTCGCAACGCGCCGGCGAAATGCGGGTGGAAAATGTCTCCAAGGCCTATGGCGACGGCATCATGGCCAAGGAGGTGATCAAGGACTGTTCCTTCCTGCTGGAAAAAAGCCGCCTGACCGTGCTGGTGGGACCGTCCGGTTGCGGCAAAAGCACCCTGATCAATCTCATGGCCGGTTATGAAAAACCCGACACCGGCAGCATCATCATCGACGGCGAACCCGTCACCGGGCCGGGGCCGGATCGACTGGTGGTGTTTCAGGAAACAGCCCTGTTCCCCTGGATGACCACCTATGAAAACGTCACCTACGGTCCGAGGGTGCGCAAGGAGATGACAGGCGCTGTCCTGAAGGAAAAGGCCATGAAGCTCCTGGAAATAGTCGGGCTGGAAGACTTTAAGGACAAATATCCCACTCAGCTTTCCGGCGGCATGCAGCGCCGTTGCGAGTTGGTCAGGGCCATGATCAACCACCCCAAAATCATGTTCATGGACGAACCTTTCCGCGGCCTGGACGCCATGACCCGCGCCCTGATGCAGGAATATTACGTCCAGCTTTTTGAAGAACACCGGGGCACCAATCTTTTTATCACCTCGGAACTGGAAGAGGCCATCTTCCTGGCGGATCGGCTGCTCATCCTCACCAACCAGCCCTGCAAGGTAAAAAGAATCATGGAAGTGCAGCTCCCAAGGCCCAGGGTCTTTACAGTGATGGGTTCTCCGGAATACCTGGAAATAAAACGGGAAGCTTTGGAGCTTCTGCACGAAGAAGCCATGAAGTCTTTTGCTGCAGGCGCGGTTAACGCCTCTGACTTCTTGGAAGCTTACTCAAAAATGGGCGATGACCAGGCCAAGCCCACGACACAGAAGCATTAGTGTCGCGTCAAGCGACACTAGCGCAACCCCGCACAGGGGTGCGCGCCGCCAAAGGCGTTTCGGCAGCCCCACAATGATATACGAGGTGTATCATTTATGAAAATCATCGACTTCCGGTTTCGGCCAAATACTGCGGAAATCATCAACGGCATCAAGAACAGCGCCATGTTCAAGGCGGCCTGCGAAGTTATTGGTTTTGACAAACGCAAGCCCCAGCTCTTGCCGGAAATCATGGCGGAGATGGAAAAACGCGGCGTGGAGCTTGCCGTCATTACCGGGCGCGACTGCGAGGTGACCTACGGATTTCCATCCAACAACAACAGCGTGCTGGAGTTTGTCAAAGCCTATCCCAAACAGTTTGTGGGCTTTTGGGGCATCGATCCCCACAAGGGCATGAAGGCGGTGCATGAAATTGTCCATGCCGTCAACGAACTCGGCATGCGCGGCATCGCCACCGATCCGTATCTTGCGCATATACCGCCGCACGAAGCCCGCTATTATCCTCTGTACTCCAAGTGCTGCGAACTGAATATTCCCGTGTTCATCACCACGGCGCCTCCGCCCCAGGTGCCCCGCGCGGTTATGGACTATATTGATCCGCGCCATGTGGACATTGTGGCTCGCGATTTTCCGGAACTGACCGTCATCATGAGCCACGGCGGCTACCCCTTTGTGAACGAAGCCATCTTCGCATGCATGCGCAATGCCAATGTGTACATGGATCTTTCGGAATATGAGCTCGCGCCTATGGCCGAGGTATATGTCCAGGCCATGAACACCGTTATCGGCGACAAGGTTGTTTTCGCCAGCGCCCACCCCTTTGTGGAACAGGAGGAAGCCATCCGGATCTACAAAAACCTGAACTTGAAGGAAGACGTGCGCCGCAAGGTCATGTACGACAACGCCCGTCGCATTCTCGGCCTCATGCCGAAGCAGTCCTCAGGGACGCCGAAGCCCGTTGCGGCGCCTCAAGGCTTCCCTTTGCCCTATTTGCCCTTTATTCCGGCAACGCGCTAAACAGCTCCTTATGATGAAAGAAGCATTCATAGCGGCAGTCCGCAATGCGGGCATCGTGGGTGAAGGCGGCGCGGGTTTTCCCTCCCACGTCAAGTACATGGCCGCAGCGGATACGGTCATCGCCAACGGCTGTGAATGTGAGCCGCTTTTGCATACCGACCGGCGTCACATGTCGCGCAACGCCCATGGCATTGCCAGGGCTCTGGCCGGAGTGGCGGCTGTAACGGGCGCGAAGCGCGGCATTTTCGCCTTGAAAGGCAAACACCGTGCGGTGATTCCGCCGGTGCGCGAAGCATGCGGGATCTTTGGGCTTGAGATGGCCTTATTGGATGATTTTTATCCCGCAGGAGATGAGCATGTCCTGGTGCGCGAATTGCTTGGCAAGTCGCCGCCGCCCTTGGGCATTCCGTTGCAGGTGGGTTGCGTTGTAGCGAACGTGGGCACGCTTGTTTCCGTGGACGCGGCCGTACAGCATGGCCAGGCTGTGACGCACAAAACTCTGACCGTAACGGGCGAAGTGAAACAGCCCGGTATAGTGCGTGCCCCCTTGGGAACGGCCATGAGCGAATGTCTTGCCGCTTCCGGCGGCGCGCTGGTGAAAGAAGCGGTGTTTATTCTGGGGGGCCCCATGATGGGCCGGGTAATCGGGGACGAAGAAGCCCTGGAGCAGGAAGTGATCACCAAGACAAGCGGCGGGCTTATCGTGCTGCCGCGCGGGCACTATCTGCATCTCAACGCCTCGCAGACTGTTGATTCCATGCGCAGCAAGGCCGCCGCGGCCTGCATCCAGTGCCGCATGTGTTCGGACCTGTGCCCGCGCATGCTCATCGGGCATCCTTTTGAAACCCATAAGGTCATGCGGGTTTTTGGCGCGGGTGCGGAACTTGGGAGCGAGGCGGGCAAGCTGGCTCATTTGTGCTGCGAATGCGGGGTATGTGAGCATTATGCCTGCCCCATGCAGCTTTCGCCGCGCCGGATCAATCAGGCGGCAAAGGCCATGTTGCGCGCCGCGGATACGGCGTATGACGGCGGCCGCGAACTGCGCGAGGAGCAAAGCACATGGCGTGCCTTGCGCAAGATTCCTGCGCAGCGCCTGGCCGCGCGCCTCGGCATTGCGCGTTATATGCACCGGGAAACCCCGGATTTGGGAGATTTGGCTCCTGCGATGGTGCGCATTCCCCTGAGGCAGCACATAGGCGCGCCGGCACAGGCGCTGATCAAGCTGGGGGACAGGGTTCGCGCGGGACAGTGCATTGGCGAAATTCCGGAAAAGGGTCTTGGCGCCCGCATACACGCAAGCGTCAACGGTACGGTGACGGCTGTGGACAACGCCGTGACCATAAAGGCTGAGTGAGCGCCATTATGAACGAGAATTACGCAGCTGTGGGCATGCTTGAGTTCACCAGCATCGCCGCGGGGATGGAGGCCGCTGACCGTATGGTCAAAGCCGCCGAGGTCGAACCTGTGTTTTTCAAGACCGTCTGCCCGGGAAAGTTTTTGGCGGCTGTAGCCGGTGATGTGGCCGCCGTGTCCGCATCGGTTGAAGCGGGCAGGGGCCTTGCGCCGCACACTGTCGCGGACTGGTTCCTTATCCCCAATATCCGCCGCGAGGTTATTGCCGCACTCTATGGGACAGGGCCGCTTGTTGACCGTGAAGCTCTTGGAATTATTGAGACTTTTTCGGCAGCCTCCATTATTGTGGCGGCGGATGCTGCGGTTAAAGCGGCGAATGTGCAGGTTATGGACGTACGCATCGCTTTGGGACTCGGCGGCAAAGGGTATGCGCTGTTCTGCGGCGATGTCGCCGCCGTGCAGGCCGCCGTTGATGCGGGCGCGCAACATGCTTTGGAATCCGGTCTTTTTGTGGCCAAGGTAGTCATTCCCAGGCCGGCGGAAAGTTTTTTTGAGCAGTTGTTATAAAGGGCCCTCTTTTGCAAGGAGTTTTCATCATGGATCAGCGCGCGCAGGGTTTTGTGGAGACCGCCGGCTTGGTGATCGCCATCCAGGTGGCCGATGTTATGGCGAAGGCGGCGGAAGTGAAGGTAGTCATGGCGCACAAGGTGGATGGTCTTCGGGTATGTGTTATCTGTGAGGGCGATGTGGCTGCCTGCAAGGCGTCTGTGAGCGCGGGCGCGGAGCTTGCCCGGAGCCTGGAGGGTCTTTTGGGCAGCAATGTCATTCCGCGTCCGGCGGATGGCGCCCAGAGGCTGCAAGAGCATATGGATGAATTGAAAGAGCGCAGGGCGGCCCGCAAGGCCGCGAAAGAAGCGCGAAGGCTTGGCGGGGCGGCTCCGGCAATGGCTCCGGCGGCGAAGAAGGGCGTGAAAAAGAACAGCAAATAGCGCGACTAGCGCGTGTTATTTGATAAGGCAAGGATATGGCAAAGCCCATTATCAGCGCACATGAACTGCGTGAGGCGCGCAAGGCGGGGCGGACCGAGATAGTTGTGCCGTTCGGGGCCATTGTCACGCCTCAGGCCCGGGATGACGCCCGCGAATTCGGCATCATGCTTGTCGAAGAGAGATCCCGCCCTGTATCGCCATCGTATGCTGCCGCACCTGTCGCGCCAGTTCCCGCCGTCTCGCCGACACTTGCCGTTGCGGCCGCGGCCGTGCCGGGCCGGATAACCCTATATGCCGGCAAGGCTTTTGAAGAAACGGCTGCCGGGACTGCGCCCGTGCTGGGCGCGGGAAGCGCCGGAAATGCTTTGCGTGCCGGAGACAGCAAGCTCAAGCTAGGAGTGTGTATGATTTTTTTAACTGAAGACGATATCCGTCAGCGCGCTATCGAGAGAGGCGGGGTTTTGTCGCTTTCCGTGGCGGAGCGCTTGACGCCCTCGGCCATGGAATATATCCGCGAACAGCGCATCCGGGTGGTGGAAGGCGCTGCCGCGCAGGACGCCGCCATAGCTGCTTCCGTGCCCGCCGTGCAGGAAAAAGCCGCTGAAAGCTGCGCCAAAACAGAGAGTATCGGCTGCCAGGGGCTGACCCACCTGGATGCTACGAGCATGGTGGCCAAGACCCATCCGCGCATTGAGGCGCGCGGCAGGCTGGACAATTTGATGGCTGTGGCGGTGCTGGTGCAGACCCAGTTTGATCCCAGAGGCAAACTGCCCGGCATGCTGAAGGAATGCCTGGCCGAAGTGAAGGAATGGATTTTCCAGTCCCTGGCGGCGGAGGTTTCCGGCAGCATTCTGCCCCCGCAGAGCATGGGCGGCATGAATACAGAGGTATTGCGGGCTGTTTCACGCAACCCCCGGCAGTACCTGCGTACAGACCATCTCTTGCCCGATGCCGCGCTGGGCGCGAACGTCGCGCTGTTGAACTGGCTGCGCGCCCAGGTGCGCGAGACGGAGCTGGCGGTGGCCAAAGCCGCGCTGTGCCGCACGGATATTCAGGAGTCGCTGAACAGGCTTTCCAGCGCGGTGTATGTGTTGATGCTGCTGACGCATCTGGCTGAAAGCGGTGCGGATATACCGAAAGTCCAGTAAACGCGGAATGTGAGCCCGTGCGCATTATTGAACGCAGCATAGCCATCTGCCGTCAGCAGCCCTCGACGGTACTGTTCCCTGACGGTGAAGATCCGCGTGTGATCAAGGCGGCTCTGCGCCTGCGCCGCGAAGGCCTTGCTATGCCGCTTGTTTTGGGTAATCCCCGGAAGCTGCATGAGATTTTGAGCCAAGTGGGCAAACGTGGCGAGGCCCTGGATGTCATTGATATGGCCGCCCCGGAGTTACTGATGCGCAATGCGCAGGATTATCACGAGCTTATGGCGGCACGCGGCAAAGCAATCAGTGAGCAGAAAGCCGCGGAAGCCGCGCGCTGTCCGCTTGCGGCGGGTTGCCTGATGGTGCGCCGGGGCGAGGCCTTGGCGGGCATCGCCGGCAATATTTCATCCACGCCGGACGTCATGCGGGCCGGCTTGCGGGTTCTGGGGACGGCGCCGGGCACAAGCACGGCTTCCGGCTTCTTTTTTATGATTTCGCCGGACGGCAAACAATGTTTCATTTATGCGGACGTGGGGGTGATCCCCGAGCCCACCCTGGAGCAGCTTGCGGATATCGCCATATCTTCGGCGAAGTGCTACCGGCATATGATGGAAGAAGAGCCCTACGTGGCCCTGCTGTCTTTTTCCACCAAGGGCAGCGCCAGGCATCCCCGTGTGGATCGCATGCGCCAGGCGCTGGAACAGGTGCGAGCGCGGGATCCGCAGCTTGCCGTAGACGGCGAGCTGCAATTCGATGCCGCCATCGTGCCGGATGTGGGCAAGTCCAAGGCGCCGGGCAGCAAAGTGGCGGGCAAGGCTAACGTGTTTATCTTCCCTTCGCTGGAGGCGGGGAATATTGCCTATAAAATAACCGAGCGGCTGGGGAATTATACGGCGCTCGGCCCGCTCCTGCAGGGACTTGACGGTGGCTGGCATGATCTTTCACGGGGCTGCGATGCTGATGATGTATATATGGTGGCGCTTATCGGCATGGCCCTGGAAATTGAGAGGCGCAAGGCGCAAGGCGCTGCAAAACAGAACAACAGTTAACTGATGTAAGGAGACAGGAAATGGACGCTCTTGGCATGATCGAAACCAGAGGCCTTGTAGGATTGATTGAGGCGGCTGACGCCATGGTGAAAGCGGCTAGGGTGACCCTGATCGCGTACGAGCAGATCGGCGGGGGGTATGTAACCGCTATCGTGCGCGGCGATGTGGCCGCCTGCAAAGCCGCGACGGACGCCGGCGCCACCGCTGTGCAGCGCATGGGGGGCGATTTGGTTGCCGTTCACGTGATCCCGCGTCCGCATAATGATCTGGAGACGGTGTTTCCCCTCCAGCGCAAATAACGCGTGCTCCCATGAGCCCCTTGTGTCCTTGGCTGGACTCAGGTTGTGGCCCCGGTTCGTCATGGCGGCATAGCCGGGAAGCGGAACGGGACGTTATGCATCTGTAAACGCGCCGTATTCGCACGTGGTTTCCAAAGGGAATCCCTTTGGCCGCTGGAGGTATATCAATGCTTTGGCGGGGGTAGGTATGGAACTAGCGAAGGTTGTGGGACAAGTGGTGGCCACCGTGCGCGCGCCCGGCCTGCCGAGCAATTCGCTGCTGCTCGTGCAGTTTTTGAATGCGCAGGGTGAACCCACCGGGGACTCTCATGTGGCGGTCGATCCTGTGGGCGCGGGCGAGGGCGAATGGGTGCTGGTGGTGCGGGGCAGTTCGGCCCGGTATGCCATAAGCCCGGACGCGCCGGACGCGCCGCTTGATCTGGCCATTGTGGGCATTGTGGATACTGTGTCCGCCATAGCGGGAAACTTGTACCGCAAAAGCTGAAAACGCCTTCCGTCGCAACGCGGGAGATCCCCGCGCGCATGGCCTCCGGCATGGCTGATTGGTCGTTTCAGCCGGTACCTGATGACATAAGGATGCAAGTATGGAATTCCGTGAACGAGACGTGGAACTGATAATATCGGAAGTGCTCAGGCGCCTTGGTTCTTCCGGCGGGGCGCAAGGCCCTGCTCCCGGCGTCGGGGGCGATTTCGGCCTGTTCGATTCGCTGGACGATGCCGTTGCCGCGGCGGAGGCGGCCTACAAAAAGGTCAGCACTATGGCCATGCGCAACAGGGTTGTGGCGATTATCCGCAAGACCGGGCTTGCGCATGCGCGGATGCTGGCCGAGATGGCGGTGCAGGAAACCGGCATGGGCCGCGTGGACGACAAAATAACGAAGAACACCCTGGTTTCGGAACATACGCCGGGCCCGGAAGTTCTTGCTCCGCGCGCCATGTCGGGGGATTCCGGCCTGACGCTGGAAGAAAACGCGCCCTGGGGCGTCATTGCGTCCGTCACGCCGTCCACCAACCCGGCGGCAACCGTCATCAACAACAGCATCAGCATGATCTCCGGGGGCAACGCCATTGTCTTCGCGCCGCATCCGGGCGCGAAGCGGGTGTCGCAAACCGCCATCCAACTGATCAACAAGGCCATTCTCGAGGAGACGGGCATCGCCAACCTGCTGGTGGCGGTGAAGGAACCCACCCTTGAGGTGGCCCGGCGTCTCTTCGCCCATCCCGGGGTCAAGCTGCTGGTGGTGACGGGCGGCGAGGCCGTGGTGGAAGCGGCGCGCAAGCACGCCACCATGCGCCTTATCGCTGCCGGGGCGGGCAATCCGCCCGTGGTGGTGGACGAAACGGCCGACATACGGCGCGCCGCGCGCAGCATTTATGACGGGGCTTCCTTTGACAACAACATCATCTGCGCGGATGAAAAGGAAATCATCGCTGTAGAGAGCATCGCCGACCAGCTCAAGCAGGAAATGAAGGCCCTCGGCGCGGTGGAGATTTCGCTCGAACAGGCGGATGCCATTGCCCGCTTCGCGCTGCGCGATTACCCCGGCCCGAACGCGGCGGCCAATCCCAAGTGGGTGGGCCGCAACGCGGCGCTCATCGCAAAAGAGGCGGGCATCAGCGTGCCTGACAGTTGCCGCCTGCTGCTGGTGGACGTAGGGCGCGACATAGACAACGCCTTTGCCCGCGTGGAGCAGATGATGCCGGTACTGCCCCTGCTGCGGGCGCGCAACGTGGAGGAAGCCATCGCCTGGGCGGTGCTGCTGGAGCGCGGTCTGGGCCACACGGCGGGCATGCATTCGCGCAATATCGACCACATGCACAGCATGGCCCTGCAAATGAACACCAGCCTGTTCGTGAAGAACGGCCCGCACCTGGCCGCGCTGGGCGCGGGCGGCGAAGGCTGGACATCCATGACCATCTCCACGCCCACGGGCGAAGGCGTCACGTCGGCGCGCACCTTTGTGCGCATCCGGCGCTGCGTGCTCGTGGACAATTTCAGGATTGTATAAGCTCTCCTTGTTTCTGGCATAAAAAAGATTGCGGATTCGCTGCCTTGAGCGAATCCGCAATCTTTTTTGGGGATGTCCTTAAAAAATACTTGACATTTGCATTGTACTAAAATATCCTCTTGACCTTTTTTGTAAAATTTTTTATACTTCTTATCAAGTGGAACAGGGCGCAGGAACGCGCGCTCGCGGCCTGCCCAAGTTATGCTGTAATTATATCATGATAAGGAAGGTAGAGATTATGAAACGCGGAATTTTATGCTTTGCGCTTGTGGCCATTTTCGCCCTGCCAGCGCTCGCGGCGGCGGAAGTGCACGGAGTGTATGTCGCTCCGAAATTTCTGGTCGGCATTCAGGACAGCGGCCAATTTTCCAGAACAAATATAGCCAAGGATTATTTCAAACAGCACGGCCAGGCCGTATTCGGCGGCGCGCTGGCCGTGGGGTACAACTTCGCCCCGAAATGCAACGTGCCCATCCGGACGGAAGTGGAATACGCCCTGCGCAGCAATTCCTGGCGCGGCAACGATGGCGTCTTCCTGGGCAATCGCTTTGAAACCAAGCATACTTTGAATATTTCCACACTTTTCTTCAACGCCTATCTGGACATTCCCACAGGAACGCCCTTTACCCCGTACATCGGCGGCGGCGTGGGCATGGGATTCAACTATACCGGCAT
>Ga0209737_10003131_pt1 | contig 11551 bp, 11 predicted proteins | sample TergutCu122P3_FD_187284 | JGI IMG/M metagenome (GOLD analysis project Ga0209737, IMG submission 187284) | Cubitermes ugandensis P3 segment gut microbial communities from Kakamega Forest, Kenya - Cu122 P3 (SPAdes) (version 2) | ecosystem: Host-associated > Arthropoda: Insects > Digestive system...
AGAGCGCAAAGAAAAAACTGGCGTCATTGCGAGCGAAGTGAAGCAATCCAGCGATTTTTTCGTCGCACACCTTTTCTGGATTGCTTCGCTTCGCTCGCAATGACGGCTTTTTTTATTCACGCGAAGGCACGAAGCCGCGAAGATATCGAACACGCCACACACGTTTGCCGTCATTCCCACGGAAGCGGGAATCCAGGAAAGAACCTCACGAAAAAAGAAAACGTGTGTTTTACCGATGCAAAGGTTGGGAAGTTTGAAAATTGAATGTCCAGAGGAAGAAAGCCCTCTCCCCTACCCCTCTCCCGCAAGCGGGAGAGGGAATCGTTCCTCCGCGTAAGGATATTTTTCGTGGCTTTCGTGTTTTTCGTGGTTAAAAGGCTTTTTTCTTCTCGCCTTCGCGTGAAATGAATAGGGCGGGTTTGAAACCCGCCCCTACACGCGCAAACATTTTTTCTTTGCGCTCTTTGCGATTAATTTACGCGCTGGACTCATGCAACGCGCTATATATCCGCGCGGCCAACGCTTTGGAGATGCCCGGCGCCCGCGCCAAATCGTCGGCGCTGGCGGCGCGAACGCCTTTCAATCCGCCGAAGTGATTGAGCAAGGCGCGACGGCGTTTGTCGCCGACGCCTTCGATGTCCTGCAAGCTCGACGCCAGCCGCGCTTTGCCGCGACGGGCGCGATGTCCCTGAACGGCGAAGCGGTGCGCTTCGTCGCGGATTTGATGCAGCAGTTGAAAGCCGGCATGTTCGGGAGCTAAACGCAATGGCGTTTCTTCGCCCCAGCGCCACACATCTTCATTGCCAACTTTGCGCTCCGGTCCTTTCGCCAGTCCGATCAAGGCGATGTCGAGTCCATCGTCCTCGAGCACTTGCGCCGCCAGACGCAGTTGTCCCTTGCCGCCGTCGATCACCCACAGGTCCGGCGTTGGCACTTCGCCGGTGACGATGCGCGCAGCACGACGACGCAACGCTTCTTGCATCGCTGCGTAATCGTCGCCGCCGGAAGTCGGCGCAACATTGAAACGCCGGTATTCGTTGTTCTGCATCGCGCCTTTGTCGAACACCACACACGATGCCACGGTCGCCTCGCCCATCGTGTGCGACACATCGAAGCATTCGATCCGCTGCACATCCGGCAGGCCGAGCGCTTCCTGCAACGCGCTCAATCGCGCTTGTTGCGTGGCTTTCTGCGCCAGTTGTTGGGCGATGGCGAGTTTGGCGTTACGGGCAGCCATCGTCAGCCAAACGCGGCGCTCGCCGCTCGGTCGTGACGCGACGTTGATCTTGCGTCCGGCCTGCGCCGTCAACGCTTCTAGCAAGGGTTCGCTCGGCACGACTTCATCCAGCACCAGCAACGACGGCACAGGCCGTTCCAGATAATGCTGCGCCAGAAACGCCTCGGCCACTTCGGCCAATGTGCGCTCTGCCGCATGCGACGGAAAGAAGGTGCGGTCGCCGACATGTCGCCCGCCGCGCACCATCACGACGTTCACGGCGGTCACGCCCTGGTCGTGTACCGCCGCGATCACGTCAACGTCCCGCGCTGTCGTGCTTTCGACAAACTGTTTCGATTGCAGTTGTTGCAATCGCTGCCATTTGTCGCGCAGCGCCGCCGCCTGTTCAAATGCGAGCGCCGCGGCGGCGCTTTCCATTTGTTTTTGCAGTTGCTCGCGCACATCATCGACTTTGCCTTGCAGAAACAGCATGGCGGAGCGCACGTCCTCGGCGTAAATTTCCTCGGTGATATAGCCAACGCACGGCGCGGTGCAACGTTCGATCTGATGAAGCATGCACGGTCGCGTCCGGTGCGCGAACACGCTGTTCTCGCAGGTGCGCAGTTGAAAAAGTTTCTGCAACATCGCCACGCCTTCGCGCACCGCGCCGGAATTCGGGAACGGGCCGAAGTATTGGTGCTTCTTGTCGAGCGCGCCGCGATGAAAACGCAGTTGCGGAAAAGCGTCTCCGCTCACGCACAGATACGGATAACTTTTATCGTCACGAAAGAGAATGTTGTAGCGCGGCGCCAACGCCTTGATCAGGTTGTTTTCCAGCAGCAGCGCCTCGGCTTCCGAGCGCGTCACTGTCGTTTCGACCCGCGCCACCTGTGACACCATGATCGCAATGCGCGGCGACAGCCCGCTTTTCTGGAAATAACTGGTCACGCGCTTTTTGAGATTGAGCGCCTTGCCGACATAGAGCGTTTTTTCCTGCGCGTCCAGCATCCGGTAAACGCCCGGCTCCTGCGGCAACGCCGCAATCATCGCTTTGGCGTCGAACGGCGGCGCGTCCGTTTCCGCCCCCTTTTCAAAGGGGGTGTCGGCGAAGCCGACGAGGGTTTGCCTCCGGGCTTCGGTTTCCGACGGTTGCAACGGTTTTTTCATGGTTTGCTCTCGAATCGTTATAATACCAGTGCGAAGCAGGCCAGGCTGCCGCTGCTTTCCGTCAAGGAAAGGAGAGGAAAGTCCGGGCTCCACAGAGCAGGGTGCCGGGTAACGCCCGGCCGCCATACGCTGACGGTTTCACCGCAGCCAAAGCGAGGAACAGGGCCACAGAGACGAGTCGCCGTCCGCATTCGTGCGGCGGCGGGTGAAACGCGGTAACCTCCACCCGGAGCAACGCCAAATAGGCAGACGATGACGCGGCTCGCGTAGTCTGCGGGTAGGCGGCTTGAGCGCGTCAGTGATGACGCGCCTAGAGGAATGGCAGTCACGTCTTGCCGGAAACTCGTTTCCGGTGAGACGACAGAACCCGGCTTATCGGCCTTGCTTCGTTTTTGTTTTTTTTTACCGCAAAGAACGCAAAGAAAAAACGTCTTTCCCCTACCCCTCTCCCCTACCCCTCTCCCGCAAGCGGGAGAGGGAATCGCTCCTCCGCGTAAGGATATTTTTCGTGGCTTTCGTGTTTTTCGTGGTCAAAAGGTTTTTTTCTTCGCGGTTTCGCGCCTTCGCGTGAGATAACAAGGGCGGGTTTGAAACCCGCCCCTACATGCGCAAACGTTTTTTTCTTTGCGCCCTTTGCGTTCTTTGCGGTTAAATTGTTTTTTTCTTCCCGGATGGCGCTTCGCTTATCCGGGCTACACGCTGATCCCTGGCCTCTGATCCCTGACTCAGCGCAACGCCTCTTCAAGAAGGCGTGCGTTTTCGTAAACGATTTTCAGCAATATGCTCAAGCTGACTTTTCTTTCGGCGACGGTGGCCAACACGAATTGTTGTTTGCCGCCGTCCACCATCCGTAAAATCACGCGCAGATCGCTCAGATCAAGCACCACCGCTTCCAGTCGCGTTTTCGACCCGACTTCCCTGCCGGCCGCGTCGCCCAACGCCATCATGGAGCTGGCGATGGCGGCAAATTTTTCCGGCAGTTCGGCATCCCCGCGCTGGCTGCCGGCAACCACTTGTTGAAAGCCGTCAACGGTCGCCAACAGGATCAACTGAATTTCCGGAACCCGTGCGCAGCAGTGGTTCAATCTCAACTGAAGCGCCGTGGCCTGTATTTTAGACAGTGGTTTCATTCGCGCTCTGCGTCGTTTGGGAAGGTTCGCTGTCTTTGGCAGGCTCTTTGTCGCTCACGGGAAACACGCCGCGATTTGTTTTTTCGGAAGGCTTGCCGCCTTCGGCAGGCGCGTTGCTGTCGGCCAGACCACCGGCAGGATCATGGGCAGATGAGGCGCTCTGTGCCGCTTTTTCGGCAGGTTCGCCGCCGCGATAATCGTCTTCGAGGACTTCGATTTGCGTAAAGAGTGCGTCAAGCAACAGCAACACGTCTTTCTTTTTTCGGACATCGACTGAAAACACTGGAATCTTGATTTTGCGCCGCGCCAGTTTGGCGACGTATTTGTCCAGCGCGCCGCGTCTTTTCGATAAGCGTCCGACGCCGAGCACCGCCCGCCCCGATCTCAACAATTTGTGGAACGATTTAAGAAAGATGTCGAGCTCGGCGAACGGATCGGGGCGCGACGCATCGGCCAGAAGCACCATGCCCATCGCGCCATGTTCGAGCATCGCCCACATGAAACTGAAACGCTGTTGCCCGGGAATTCCGTACAGCCGCAAGCGATCTCCCGAAGGCAGGGTGATACGACCGTAGTCCAGCGTGACCGTTGTCAATTCTTTGTCGAACGCTTCGCGGTCGCTGTTGGCGACATCGGTGGACACCGGCGGAATTTCGCTGACGGCGGAAATCGCTGTCGTCTTGCCGACCCCCATGCCGCCGGCGAACAGTAGTTTATACTCCTGAACCACGCTATCTCCGCGACAAACCCAACACTCTACGCAGGCTGCGAACGATGCCGCTGAACGCCGTTTTCTCAGCAGGCGCTTTCTGCGACGCTTTCGGCATCTGCCGTTCGCAACGCAACCAACCGCTCAACCAGCACACGCTCAACAAACGCGCCAAATCGGCCTCGCTCGTTTCCGATTCCCGCCGAAGCGCGGCCAGAGACAGTGTTTGCCGCGTCAACAGCGCCGTCGCCAGCATCACGCCGGAACGCGACGAGAACTCCGGCTGAACGCCGAAATCCGGCCAGCGCCTGAGGTGCAACAGCGCATTGATCGGCAAATCGAGGCTGGCAAAATCGTAACAGAAACGTGTCGAAAAGGGCCAGGCGAAAAGATCGAGGTCGATCTCAATCAAAGCATCGCTTTTGGTCAGCGGCGGTAATCCGCTCAACGTGAATTTCCATTGGAACGATCTGCCGCCGGCAGGCTCCGCCGAACGATCGAGCATGAAGCGCCGCGACGCATAGATTTTTCGACGACCGTTGTACAAACGCCCGATCCATCCCAACTGGTCGAAAACATCGATGCTGCGTCCCTGCGGACGCTCGCCTTCCAGGCTGCTGCGCAATGATCGCATCGCCTGCATCAGTGACCCGACCGTCGCCGGACGCGACAACGCACCCATACCGGTCGCCTGCGCCACGCCGACGGTCAAAACGCGCCCCTCGGGGAGCTGCGATAAACGCAGGTCTGTCGGTATCTGTGACGGGTGCAAGCCCGTTGACGGTATTTGCGTCGTACGGAAATCCGTCGGCACATGAGACACTCTCATGTCCGTCGGAACTTGCGACAGCCGCGGGTCGGTCCATACCGACGGTTGCGTTGTCGGTAGCGTCGTCGTTCGTATTTCGGGCGCCAAAGTCACTGTCTGACGAGGCGCCACAACCCCCGGCATTCCCGTGGCCGTATTGAACGGCCATTCGCCTTCCAGACGATCGAAACACTCCAGCAGTTCGGATGCCCGCAATGGATAATGCACCACCCGTATTCCCGGCGGCAGATTGACCGCCACGCCATTGGGCACGGTCAACACAAAACGGGACGAAGGTGTACGCCGCACCGCCAGACGCATCTGATCGGATTCGTTGTGAACGGACGGCGTGATAATCACGTCCGCCTGCCCATCTTCCTCGAACACCCAGGGCTGCCGCCCACGACGAGCGTCAAGAATCCGCAATAGCGACCGGACGATAAAAACGTCGCGTTCTCCCAGTCCGGAACACGCAACGCGAATCGGTAAGCGCGTTTCGCTCATGACGCCTTGGCTATGAATAAGATCTACAAAGTGTTTATCTTAATGTAAAAGATTGTTTCCGTGTATCTTTCTTGCGCTTTTGTGGAACGGTTCGAGAAAGATAGTTGAAATGGGCAGACGAAAAATGTTTTTAGCATAGTCCGTTTACTGCGTTGCCGCCCGCGTTTGCCGCAGCGCCTCAAACCCGCCGATATTGACCGCGTTCTGGTAACCGGCCTCCTTGAGCGATTTCTCCGCGATTCCCGACCGGCGACCGCTGCGGCAATACAGCTCGATTTTGGCGTTTCTATCCGCGGTCACCTCCCCGATTTTGGCGATGATTTCCTGATAGTCGATATTGATCGACCCCAGCAAATGCCCTCTGTCAAACTCCTGAGGCGTGCGCACGTCGATCAGGAAGCCCGATTCTGCCGCCGCTGCGTTCATTAAGCCCATTGCCGATATTCCCATTGCCAACGCTCCCGCCGCCAACCTGCGTTTCCACCCATTGCCCATTGTTGCTTCCCTTCCCCTTTCATCACTTTGCTTATCACTTTGCTTATCACTTTACTTCTCATAACCATGAAACTTGCGCCGATCAGATGTCAGAGGTCAGAGATCAGATATCAGAATCTGATACCTGACATCTGATCTCTGACCTCTGACCTCTGACCCCTGCCCCGCCTAAAACCACCCTCGCTTCGCCGCCCGGTTCACGCCGCTGACCACGGCTTTCAGCGTCGCCGTCACAATGTTCGGGTCGAGCGCCACACCATAGAGCGCGTCTTCATCGCCGATCCGCAATTGCACATAAGCAACCGCTGTCGCATCTTCGCCGCTGCCGGTCGCGTGTTCATGGTAGTTCAACACATGAATGTTCAAGCCGAAATTGTTGCGCAATGCCTGCACGAACGCATCGACCGGGCCGTTACCGTCACCGTGAATCACGCTGGAAACACCGTTGTGTTTCAGCGTCGCCTCCAGATGTTCCGTTCGTCCGTCGGCGCCGTGCGTCGCCCGATGTTGTTCATAGACAAATGCCGGCGCAGCAACTTCGAGGTACTCTTTTTCGAACGCCCGGAAAATATCGTTCGACGACAGTTCCTTGCCGGTTTCGTCAGTGATGTTTTGAATGACTTGACTGAACTCCACCTGCAACAAACGCGGCAAGGTCAAGCCATGATCGCGCTCGAGCAGATAAGCGATGCCGCCCTTGCCGGACTGGCTGTTGACACGAATCACTGCTTCGTAAGTGCGACCGACATCGGACGGATCGATCGGCAAATACGGAACATCCCACAATGTGCGCCCCGCCTCCACATCGGCTTTGTGTTGCGCCAGCCCTTTCTTGATCGCGTCCTGATGCGAACCGGAAAACGCCGTAAAGACGAGATCGCCGCCGTAAGGATGGCGCGGATGCACCGGAAGCTGGTTGCAACGCTCGACCGTGCGAACGATCTCATTGATGTCGGAAAAATCAATGCCGGGATCGACGCCTTGCGTGTAAAGATTCAAACCCAGCGTCAGCAGGCACACGTTGCCCGTCCGCTCGCCGTTGCCGAACAAACAACCTTCAACGCGATCAGCGCCCGCCAGTTGCGCCAGTTCCGCCGCCGCCACCGCGCAACCGCGATCATTGTGCGGATGCACCGACAGCACGATGCTGTCGCGGCGCACCAAATGTCGCCCCATCCATTCGATCTGGTCGGCGTACACATTGGGCGTCGCCACTTCAACAGTTGCCGGAAGATTGATGATCATTTTCTTCTGCGGCGTCGGCTGCCAGACATCGGCCACCGCGTTGCAGACATCGGCGGCAAAATCCAGTTCGGTTGCCGTAAAACTTTCCGGCGAATACTCAAACTGCCAATCGGTCTCGGGATAGTCGCGGGCGATGTCGCGGAGCATCCTGGCGCCCGACACCGCCAGATCGGTCACGCCTTGACGATCCATCCGGAACACAATGCGCCGCTGCGCTTCCGACGTCGAGTTGTACAAATGCACGATGGCGCGCTTGGCGCCCTTCAACGATTCGAACGTTCTGCGGATCAGCGATTCGCGCGATTGGGTCAGCACTTGCACCGTCACATCGTCGGGAATGCGTTTTTCGTCGATCAATTTGCGGACAAAATCAAAATCGGTTTGCGAGGCCGACGGAAAACCGACCTCGATTTCCTTGTAGCCCATTTTGACCAGCAGATTGTAGAGCCGCATCTTGCGAGCGCCATCCATCGGTTCAATCAGCGCCTGATTGCCGTCACGCAAATCGACGCTGCACCAGATCGGCGCGCGGGTGATGGTTTTGTCAGGCCAGGTTCGGTCGTTCAACGGAATCGACGCAAACGGTTGGTACTTGGAGGAAGCTCCAAACGATGAATGAGATTTCGCAGCAGTTTTCATGGGGATCACTCAATGAAATAAATTCAAAAACATCGCGCCTTTCTTTTGAAAAGGCACACGTAAAAACCAACAGAAAGGAGATCAATTAGGCGCGCGCGAGGCGCAGCAGGAGAAGCCCACCGAGCAGACGGCAGGCTGACGGCTTGGAAAAGCCGTGCGATGAAACCGAAAAGGCAAAAGAATGAAAGCAGCGCATAGGTCAGTACCTTAGCGGATTTTTCGGCAACAGGCAAGGGCTGGCGGGAGATGATTCAACCGGCTGATGCCGGTTGAATCATCTCTAACCGTTAAATCCAGCCGCGCAGTTTGGCGGCACTGCTCACGCGCTCGATGGCGATCATGTACGCCGCGTCGCGCATGTAAACGTTGCGCTGCCTGGCGAGGTCGTACACGGCGCGGAAGGCGTTGACCATCGCGCGTTTGAGCTTATCGAGCGCCTCCTCGCGGCTCCAGAAGTAATTCATGTTGCACTGCACCTGCTCGAAGTAGCTGCACGTCACGCCGCCCGCGTTGCACAGGAAGTCCGGGATCAGCAGGATGCCGCGCTCTTGAATCAGCGGGTCGCAGTCCGGCGTGGTCGGGCCGTTCGCAGCCTCGAGGATGATGCGCACCTTCTTCGAGATGTTCGGGAACACCGCCGGCGTGATCTGGTTCTCCAGCGCCGCCGGGATGAGGATGTCAACTTCCTCCGCCAGCCACGCATCGCCAGGCAGCACCTCGTAACCAAGCGCCTTCGCCTTATCCTTGTCAATGCTGCCGAACGAATCCTTGATGCCGCACAGCTCCTCGACGTTGCAGCCCGCCTTCTTGCGGTACGTGTACGCCGTCTTGTCCGCCGCGTGGTAGCACGAGATGGCCGTCACCTTGCCGCCGAGTTCGGTGTAGAGTTTCGCCGCGTACTCGCCTACGTTGCCGAAACCCTGGATGCTCGCCGACGTGTTCTTGATGTTGACCTTCTCCGCATCCAGCAACTCCTGGAGTGTGTAGATAACGCCGTAGCCTGTCGCCTCCGTGCGCCCGAGCGAACCGCCTGAACCCACCGGCTTTCCCGTGATGACGCCCGGGTTATGGCTGCCCGCCAGCGTCTCATACTCATCCATCATCCACAGCATGTGCTGGCCGTTCGACATCACGTCCGGCGCCGGCACGTCGATGTTCGGCCCCAGCAGCGCGAACGACTGACGGATGAACCCGCGGCACATCCGCTCCTGCTCGCCCTGCGACATCACGCGCGGGTCGCACACGATGCCGCCCTTACCGCCGCCCAGCGGGATGTCCACGACCGCGCATTTCCAGGTCATCCACATCGACAGCGCGCGCACGGTGTCCGCCGTCTCATGCGGGTGGAAGCGCAGACCGCCCTTCGCCGGCCCCCGCGCAGAATTATGCTGGATGCGGAACGCCTTAAAGACCTTCGTCGAGCCGTCATCCATCTTGACGGGGATGGTGAAATGGAATTCCTTCATCGGCTCGCGCAGCAACTCCCGCGCCCCCTGCTCCAGGCCGATCATATCAGCCACCTTGTTAAACTGGGTCTGTGCATTTTCAAACGGGTTGTACGACATACTCAATAATCCCCTCTTTTTCGTTTCAGAAAATTAAATAAACTACACTTTTTCACCAGCCCCTGTCAAACCAAAGCCAAAGGCAATCATCACGGACGGTTGTTTTTCAATCACTCAGGCGGCTTACCCCTGAGATAAGGCGCAGCCAGCCGCAGGTAATGGAACATCGACCACAAGGTCAAAATGACAGCAACCCACAGCGCCACCGTCCCCACCAACGGCGTCGAAACATGCGGAATCACCGGCTCGTGCAGCAACAATGCCGTGATCGCCACCATCTGAGCCACCGTTTTGATCTTGCCGAGCATCACCACCGCCAGCCCCTTGACCTGCCCCAGTTGCGCCATCCATTCGCGCAGCGCCGAGATCGTGATCTCACGACCGATAATGATCACCGCCAAATACGATTCCGCCCGTTCCAGCTTCACCAGCAGAATCAGCGCCGCCGCCACGATCAGCTTGTCGGCGACCGGATCGAGAAACGCGCCGAACGCGCTGGTCGCGCCCAGCGCCCGCGCCAGATAACCGTCAAACCAGTCCGTCAACGCGGCAGCCACAAAGACCCCCGCCCCCAGCCAATTACGCGCCTCGGGCACCAGCCATGTGTCCGGTACGTAGTAAATCGTCACCAGCACCGGAATCAGGAGAATCCGAAACCAGGTCAACGCAGTCGGCAGTTTGAGAATCATGAGAACAGTTGTCCGAAGCAGCGGGAAAAGTCTGAAAAGTTTAGCATGTTCCTGTAGAGCGGATTATAAAAAGTCAGGGGGGGGGGGGGGGGGGGACAGCAATCGTAGCCCGGATAAGCGAAGCGCCATCCGGGAATCAGGTATCAGAGGTCAGAGGTCAGGAATCAGAAAGGCGTCATTGCGAGCAGAACGCATAGTTTTTGCCTCACGCGAAGCCGCGAAGGAACGAATCTCCCCTCTCCCCTTGCGGGAGAGGGGTCGGGGGAGAGGGCTTTTTGCTTCCCGGATGGCGCTTCGCTTATCCGGGCTACGCTTGCTTTTATCAAAGCACGTCATGGCAAAAACTGGCCGGAGTAACAATGCGCGTACGGTCGATATGACCGCGTTGCAGCAATCCGGCGCGACGGTCACCTGTCACAAGATAATCGGCCTCGCTGGCCAGCGCCATTGCAAGCAAGAACGCATCGTTAGGGTCATTGGCCTCGACGCAATCCGGCAAAGGCAACAACACATCAATCATGATTGAGCGCCGCATATTGTTGACCATCGTGCCGACACGATACGGCTGAAGAACTTCTTTGAACTTCACGTAACGGCTTGCGCGGCGCAACTCATCGATTTGCATCGTCGAAGTCACCAGATCGAAACGACCCTTCAGCCAGGCACGATAGATGATGTCCGGTAAACCATGTGGCGAAAGCAACGCACTGAGCAGAACGTTGGTGTCTAAAACCGCCCGCATCAGTGTTCACGCGCCCATTGCACCGCCTCATCCACGATAGCCGCCAAGTCTGCCTCACTCACATGAGCGTTCGCAGCCTTGGCTTGCTCAACAGCACGCTCGAAGAGATAAGTGCGAACCGCTTCTTCGATAAACCGGGAAAGGTCACCTTTGCGACCACCGCCTTGCGATGCAAGAAACATGCGGACGGACTGATCCGTATCCGGCGATACCGCAATATTCCAACGCACGGTGCTCATGATGCCTCCAAAAAAGCTTTTTGTGTGTATAGGTGTTTATACACCAAACAAACCGCTATGACAACTTAACCGCAGCATTCGCCCATGATGAACCACCCCTTCCCCCGCTCGCGGGGGAAGGCTGGGATGGGGGTGTCAGGAATCAGAAGTCAGAGGTCAGGGATCAGAAAAACCATTTCACCGCAAAGAACACAAAGAAACGCATAGAGCGCAAAGAATAATCCTCACGCGAAGGCGCGAAGCCGCGAAGGAACGAACCTCCCCTCTCCCCTTGCGGGCTAGTGTATGCACACAACTCCGAATGCATATAATATTTGTTGTTGCAACAGCTTTGGGAGGTGCTCAGGCATGAGAATTGAATGCGGAGATCGCAGACTCGACCTTGCGGGGTATGATCTGCATG
>Ga0209737_10003132_pt1 | contig 11550 bp, 7 predicted proteins | sample TergutCu122P3_FD_187284 | JGI IMG/M metagenome (GOLD analysis project Ga0209737, IMG submission 187284) | Cubitermes ugandensis P3 segment gut microbial communities from Kakamega Forest, Kenya - Cu122 P3 (SPAdes) (version 2) | ecosystem: Host-associated > Arthropoda: Insects > Digestive system >...
TTCTGTAAAACATTACATGACTAGTTTAAAAAATCATTATTATCAAGTAAGAATTATGGAATGCATACAAGAGATGTTACAGCAGTAAGTATTTGGGCAACCCATACTGTGATACCAAAGCATATTAGTTGGCTACTTTTCTTCAAGTGTTGTGATCGACGATTATTGGCTGGGAATCCATTAACTATAAAGAAGCAATTTAAGACAAGTAAAATAAATACAGTAAGTATAACTGATGCTACCAATACACCCAATTAAGTTCCTGCTGCCTGACTATTTTGGCACATATGCAACCCAGCAAGCAATGCTACTTCATGCACAAAAGCAGAATGATCAGACAGGTTAGTAAACCCTCTCCCCATAAATTTCTCTAAGAAAGTAGTGTACAGGAAATTTATATTTAAATAATTATACCAACAACAGTAGGGTTATACATTATAAATCCACTGTACTACTTTCATGTGAACTTTTTAATATTTTTTTACCATTTGTTACACACACACACACACACACTGAAAAGTCACAAGCATTACAACCTGCAAACTGTATTTATTATCCCAACCTGTTTTTTACTTCTTGTGTTTTTAAGTATGACAAAATCAATTTCTTTTTTTACAACTTTTAAGAAGTCAATCATTTTTAATTACCTTTATATAATAGCTTCTCTCCTTTAACACTCATATCAGTTATAATTTTCCTCATTTTGTCCTACTGAGTACAATTAAGTTTAATATAGTGTGAAGATATTCAAATATAAATACACATCATATCTGTGATATTTACAATGCAGGTTATGCTTTGAAAATAAAACCATTTTATGAGCTTCAAAAGTGAGTTGATTTGTTCAGCTGCTGACTTGCAGTAAAATCTCGGACCTGCATCATGCACAATAATTTGGAACTATAGAGATATTGCAGCCTAAATACAATACCAAATCTGGAGCTTTCCAATGACATATGCTGCTACCCTGTACAACATACAATTTATTAAAAGTTTTATCCTTGTTGCACCAGACACAGCACTGTCTTTACATAATGCATCATACAAAGTTGTAACAGCTATTATTTTCATACGGCTTATAAAATAACCATTTACAAATTCAGTTGTACTATTAGAGATAAAAGTGCATTTAGGTAAATTAAGCAAAAAATTCTACCTAGCAAAGCTCAAATTCCACATTAACCCTTTAAAGACAAAAGTGTCAGTTTTATTTAAGGGCTCAGTGCATACTGCATAGTAAACACTTTCCATCTTGGTCATACAAAACCGATCTGTTAATAGTATACAAGGCAAAAGTCGCTGTTTTTCCTGAAATCTATACAAAACACATTAACACAAAGTGTGTATCATGTAAAATTTCTGAATGTTAAACCTGGTGGTAAGTAAAGTAAATGCTACACTTTAAAATGTTAAATTAAACCAGTGTTTACTTGTCAAAAACGATAGATTGACAAAACAACCTAACATTCATAGGCTTGAGAAACACAGACTTACACAACCTGACTTGTATGACTAAATTATTAACCACAAAAAACTTAATAAACACCATTCTAAGTTAAAATACTGTGCCATCATTATCCTTTAAAACTAATACTTGACTTGCTGTTGATTAGATGAAGATTTTAATACAATGAGGCATATACAACTGAGACCTGCTTACAGCACTGCCATGGCAATATAGATGATGATGCTTTGCATCTGACTCAGTGAACACAATGGCACACATATGTGTAGAACAGTGTGTCAACTGGGTGAGCAGTACAGAAAACACTGCAGCACTGCTTAAAGATGGCATACCAGGTGATGAATTTGTCTGAACATCCAGAGGGCAGTGATTCAGTTTCTCAGAGTGGAAAGATATCAAGCCTGATGAAATCCATAGGCAGATGTGCTCTCTATGCTATTGTAAACATCCAGGGTATGTAATATTACTCAAGGCCGCACGAGAATGAAGCTGTAAGGGGTACAACAGTCAATCCTCCCACTCTTGGCACTTAACAAGATTCCTCAGTTTAGGTGTTGGTTTGGTTAGCATTTGCATAGTTTCATGGCCAAGCATTCCACCTAGCAATGAGGGGGGATATGATGTATATTGAATGTCCTATTTAAGGCAATGTTTTGGCTGCCTTGCAGGAAAGAAAATCATTCTCTGCATAACACCTCTGCCAAGGAAACATCTCCTATGCAGAACCAATTTTCTATTCGGCACACGAACACATACAACACTAAGGACTCACCCATATTGGGCTGAGAGAATATCCCTGGATGATGACTGGCAAATCATTAAGATTATAAAGCCACCATTTACAGTCTAAAAGTGCCCCATGGAATATCTTTTTTTTAAAGTGTTTTACAATTTATATTTTAAATATTTTATGTGTTTCAACTGGAATACTAGAATGTGTGCAAGTTATAACAGTGAATTCATTCACCTATTGTATAATGTACTATTCAAAAGCGTTATGATGATAACTAAAGAGAATCCCCGTTGATGGTACATGTGGTGTGCCAAAACATGTTGGGGAGAACTGAAAACATGTGAAGAATACATTTAGTGCATATAAAGGTGGTTATACAAAATAATTACCATATGATGCACGGTACCTACAATATTAAAATATGATCTTGAGTAATTCTCATCTCAGAGCAGCCTGTCTGCTGCTTGCATCCTACACCTGACAATAAACCAGTTCTACCATACCATCTTCCCTGACTTTGTTACTCCAAATGAACTGTGTTAATGTTTTACCCACACCTTTACCATTCACTGAGCAGGCCAAAACTCTCTAACAGATGTAGCACTGAAGAAGAAGAAGAAGAAGAAGAAGATGAAGACGCCGCCTCTACCACATACCACTGCTAAGGGATTCTAACTATTCCAAAGGAACTGGCCCTGGGTCCTCTGGGATACAACACTTGGATATCAACAAGGGGGTCCCACATTTACTGACACACTACGAGCACTGCATGTCAGTATCGCAACACCTGAAGCAGTACCATACTGAAGGTGTATTTCTGAGGTGAACATTGGCAAACAGGACACAGTTTCACAATTTGAACCCACAAAAAAATCGGAAGGCAGGCAATGGAGACACCCCACTTCAACTAGACAAAACAGTCACAATCATCTGCTGGCAAAGTAGTTATCAATAGCATTCTCTAACATTACTTCAAACCACATTTTGACACAGTGCACGCTGTTACTGTTAAGCACTTCAAAAACTGTGTACCAAGATCCGAAACAAATATTCTAAGGCATGACTACCCACTCCCCATGTGCCTCACAGAGTTCAGGACAAACTGAATGCCATGCCATGGTAGGTGGTCAAATATCCTGCATATAGCCTGGACACATCGCCGTGTGATTTTCATGTCTTTGGACCAATAAAGCAAGCCCTCAAAGGCTGTACATTCACATTGGATGAAAATGCACAGGGGACTAAGGCATGGAAGCTTAGGCAGCAGGCCACGGAATTCTTTGCAGATGGGATATGCGTACTTCTGCACCATTGCGACTGCAGTGTAAATGCCTGTGGTGATATTTTCTGACATATGCAATACCTTCACCTGTAAGAATCCTTTAATGGGCTGCAGTTGTACATGGCAACATACCATTGTCCATGAGAAACAAAACAGGCTCTTCAAGACAAAATCAGACATGTTTGAATGTTTGTCCCCATGGTCATTGTTTATGCTGGTAGTACTGTAATCTGTCTCTTTTGTTAACACAAGAAAGAGTTGTATTTCACTCCAAGTTATGGTGATTCTTGTAAAAATGACTGTATAACCTATGAAGATGCTTGTTAAATTTCCAACTTTAAGCATGTTCACGCATTTCCTTGATGATTACTTTATTCCTTTGCATAATCCTTTTCTTAGACGCAATCACTGAAATTTCCAGCTGGTGTTATATTCTGCATTACACCTTTGATATTGGCAAGAGACTCCCAACTTTGCTGACATGACATTCTTTCTCTGGTTAAACATTTTTACTCCTTCTATTATTCTGTCATACCTAATACATGCTTTTGTAACTAATTTGTCTTGGTTACTTCTTGTTCATCCACATCAGTGTTTCACTATGAAAATTTTAATGCTTCCTTCATATATATATATATATATAATTACACAATAATATATCAACTGTACTGTTGTTGATACTGTTTCACCCATTGATTTGTTTGCAATCGGTGTGTAAAATTATCATCACACATCCAATATTGTCTGCACAATGTAACAGGGAGACACTGGGGGTACACAATTGAAAGAAATACATGCCTGTATCATAACCATAAAAATGGAAGTGTACATTTCAATTTGAGTGTTACACAAACGGTGCTTGGCTTTTACATCAGAGGCCTTCACACTTATTCTATGTAAATCATGTGAAATATTAATCTTGGTTCATCCCATTTAGTTGACACATACTTTATGTATGGCTCAAAAAAATCATACAACCATAAAGGGCACAATTCACAGCCCCTACTTATATTCATGTGCTAAAATCTTTTAAGGTGAAAATTATTTGTTACTCTTCATAGCTCTAAATTTTTTGGTCATAATGTTAGGGTCAAACAGGACAATGAGTGGATATCAGACTGTGTATTCCTTAAAAGTTCTAATTTGCAATAATGCCAGAAAAGAAGGTATTTTGTTTTCATCATTTTTTGTGGAATTATTTTATTTCAAAGAAGATTCTTGGATGGGTAGGTGAAATGGGTTACATCAGCAAAAGTGAATGCTGAGAAAACAGAAGTTTAATTTTTTAAAATTATAAGATCAGTGAAATATAACTGTTACATACCCAATATGTCACATTTTATTGACTGATGTAATATAATTTTACAAAAACAAAACCTGTTTTTTTGTCAGCTTTCACTTTCCTAACTTAATTCTCTGTACCCACCCACCTGACATCTGTAATATTTGTTAATTACAGAATAATTTTCACACTGCTGTATCCACTACTCTCCTGCTTTACACTCTGTAAACTAATCACAGAACAGTGAACACCAGTCAGTGAATAAAATATTTTTGACTGGCCAAATGAGGAATGTTTTAAATATGTAATTTGTAATGACATTCTCGCATATACAGCTCCACTTCTGAAGATGTCAGATTGCTAATGCTTCTCTGGGTAGTCATATAGTATTTCTACCAATTTATTCCATTACAAGAAAAATGCAAAAACTAAATCCCTAATTGTTGCCAGTCCCTATTCCAGGCACATTTTGGTAGGCAAGTCATAGACTTAACACAAATTTAAATTATTCTCTTTACATAATCCTGTGTACCCTGACTTGAAACAGCTGCCACTTCTGAAAATGACAGAACACCAAATCATCACTCCGAATGCTAAATTTTGTTACATTACATGCAATGGAATTTCATAAAATGGCGTTATTTTCTAAGAGTGTTAGTATGTCTTAGGACAATACAGTTCAACCAATGAAGTTAAATGATTAAAACAAAGCCTACTCTAACAATTACAAAGCTTCATCTATCAGAAAATATATACCACACTTTTACTGGTTTGTTACACTCCAAGAGACTGGGTTTTGATTCTGTATTACAGATTCAAGCCTCTGCTTCAATGCTACATTATACACCAGTTACTAAGTTATTAGCTACACATTATGGGATGCACAAAATACAGTGCACCATCACTCCAGATTCAAATTTTGCCAAATATCATTTTTATAATTGCTATGAGTAACATTTCATTTCAGAATATGCAGCCAGTACAAGGGGGGAACACAAAGTTTTATGAAACAACTTAACATGGCATGGGAACTTCTCTCTCTCTCTCTCTCACTCACACTCACACACACACACACACACACACACACACACAGTGCCATATGAGATATATGAACCTTACTGACACAATAATCAACTCATTTCAATTCCATTTTCTGATACAAATTTACCAAATATTTACTCATAGTCTGTGCATGGTTTTTGGCTGGTGAAAATTTCAAACAGTAGGTTAGGAGCAAGTCATTTGTGCAGAAAGTGTCATGTTTCATCTAGTCCTTGTCTCTACCCCCAAAAGTAAAGCTGACATTGTCAAACTGAAGTTCCAAGCAAATAAACACCCAACCCTCACCACCTCACCACACACCCCAACAGGCCTGTCCACCAGCTCTGCTAACTCTTCCACCGGCCAAAAACAAAGCAATGTACTGTACCATACTGACATCCATCTCACTAGCACTATCTCAACAATTTCAAACTTCAACTCCTTTAGCCTTGCACTTATACTTCATTAAGCAATAACATTCTATATAAACTCTAAAATACAGTACATATATTTTGGTAATTGTATTCCATGAACAGATAATAAAATTAAATTGAATTAGTGAATTTTAAGTGTTACACATCTGGAATTCAAAGAGAGAAATTTGCATGCCCCAACACATGAGCTCAGATTTCAAAATGATATACATAAGAAGACCACCTCTCTTATAAGAAATATGACCAGAGATTATTTCATGTATCTGGGTCTGAACACCTCTCAAGGTATTATATACAGCACACTCACAAAAATATATTACTAATGAACACTGTCATAAGCGGGATTTAATATGAATCCAATTTCTTACTCAAACTATGCTTGTATGAAGTAATGACAGCTGTGAGGTCTATATGTACATATATATTGCTTTCCCCAATTTTCAATTATTTTTGTCCTCTCATGACCAATATTTCAACAGTTAAAGGTCTTATGTGGTATTAGTATTACTGTAATTAGAAGCATTTTATTTTATCACCAAGACCTACTGCTTCTGAGATTTCCATGGCCTATGTTGAGATTCAAATCCAGAGATCTTTTATGAGAAATATAGAGAAATGAGGTTTTATTCAAAATCACAGCAGTAAATATAACAAGCAATACTCGAATGACCTACCCTGTATATGCATAATAGTTTCAAGAAGGAGAATCAACTTTATGGAAATGTCAATTATGTACCTTTACAGATCTGATCAAAAAGTTCTTGGACTGAATTTATTACTGAGAAATAAACACCAGGCAGATGTTAATGAAATAATACAATTTCAAACACTGGTTTCCAGTTTTGCTGTTTTTGCAGCACTGTAGCTGAGGATTCTATTTTCATGGGATATGATGCTGCAGCAAAGGGCAATCAGATCTCCACATTTTGTGGAAACATAGTGTTCTTATCTCCAAGGGTTGATGATATGTCTCAAGATGCAGTACATGTCGACCACTGAAAGATGAACTAAGCGGCCTGAAAATGTGATCTGATTACATATCGACATGGTGTCATATCCCAGAAGAACAGGATCAGCACTTGCGTCCTTCATCTACCCACTGGAAAGCCACAACCCTGTCTCATTTGTGGAATGCCACTTTGTGCAGATCTGCATGCCAGTTTGCATGAAACTTGCGAATACAACCACAAAAACCAAATGCTAAAACTGCATCCATGTTGCAATTCAAATACACTTAAAATGATTTACTTTGCTTACTTTCATACCATTACGGTATATGGCATCATATTCTGGGGAGTTTCGGTAGAAAGTAGAAGAATATTCCAACAACAAAAAAGAATAATTAGAATTATGACAGGCTCTACTTCAAGGATCTCATGTAGAACATTGTTCCGGAAATTGTAAATACTGAATCTGACTTCTCAATACATACTCTCTTTGATGAGATTCCTCTCTTCCAATTTGGAGATTTTCACATTTAATACTTCTGTACATAATATACATACTAGACTCAAATTAAAACTGCATAAACCAACAGCGAGACTTACAATGTACCAGAGGAGTGCCTATTATAATAACATAAATATATATAATAAACTCCCAGATGATTTTGCTGATTTAGTATTAAATAAGAAATGTTTCCTATTAAAACTAAAAAAAAAAATATCTAACTGAAAAGCCCTTTTACTCATTAGAAGAATATATGAATGCATAACAGACCTATGATGAGAGGCCTAATACGGCCATGCTTCGTATAAGTATTATAGTGTCTTCTTTTAGACTACATAATTCATGAAATTATGTATCGATGTATTCTGTAATATTTAGTTTTTAATATTTTAAATGTATGTGTTTATTTTGTGTGTATCTGTAATGTTTGTCAAATTTTTAAGACATGTTTCATATCTGAAGCGTAATGGCTTATAGGGGATGATGAAATGTAATGTTATGAATGTATGTATGTATGTATGTATGTAGATGGACTTCTCAGCTATATGAGAACATTTAAAAGGTTTGCTCTGTTTATCAATGGCTGGAATGAGAGGCATGTGCAGTTTCAAAATGTCCGAATATGATGCATACTTCTGTCTTAAAGCAACAATTTGCATTAAGAAATCTGTAACTTGTTTCTAACATGCTTCACTGTGTTAGGAAAATGTTGACTCATTAGGCTGCTAGAGAATTTGGCATTTATGGCATGTATCTTGTTAATCCTGTGCTTCAAATCTGGAAGTGACAGAGCCTTGACAAGTTTTAACTCTGTAATGAAAGAACACAACAAAGCTCAACACCAGACTCCATAAATCTGTTGACTTCTTCAACTATCATATTCACAGGAGTTTGCACGAAGTAACCTTTCCCATTCTACCGATTGAAAATATCCCGTATGAAGTGATTTCACACATCACACAAGTACAATGCAGGAACTGAACAATATCTTAAAGACAGACAAACAGGTATTTCATTTAACAATGCTGTCAACTGCTACAATTAAGCCTACTTAACACTGGTGGCAGACAAATGAAATGAGTATGAAACATCAGTGGAATATAATGACTGGACAAAACTGCAGTAATTGAAGACAAACATTCCAGTCTTTAACAAAAAATAGGATTAATTCCTGTAATGGAATTACTGTATGCTTTGAAACAGGTAATTCTAAACACGTTTCAGCCTTCAGTTCCATCCAGTCACCCAAATATCAGTTTCATGACTCACAATACACTGCAGGCCTTATACCCTAAACTACTAAGTCTCTGGTGTAAAATTAATTTTTGCCCAGCTATGGAAGAACTCTGCGAACATTTTTCCATTATCTGTAATTCTGGTATCAGAATACATACTGAGAAACTACAGGACGCAGCTTGCTCATATACCCCTGCAAACTGTGGTATGAAATGCTCGGCTTGTTGATGCCGAGCGATTTTATTTCACGCTGATATATCTGAATGGACTGGAACATTTCACGCATGCTTGAACAAAATAACAATGAAAAATATCAACTTCTTGTAACATTTACATTCCTAACATGATATATCAAACTTTGTCACCAATTCAGCAGTTATAGGCCATATTGCAGGTCCCAGTGGTATGAAACATATATGCTCTGCAGATAGGACATGCCAGAGATGTAAATACTTCAAAGTAAAATAATTTATTAAATTCATTAAACATGCACTTAACTCAATCTGTTTCTCCTTCAATGATGAACACTAACTGTGTACCATAATGGTCTATGACATTCTGCAGTTATGTGCATTATTTTCACACTAAAGCCCTTTACAGTAAATCAAGGTTTGTGTAAATGTTTCAAGTATAAGTCAAGGTTAAGTCAAATATGGCTTTTGGAAGTAGAATACGTCTTCTCAACAAGAACGTTTATAATTATGATGAACACGTCTCTGGCATTTTTATGCCAGTGTGTCTGAAGGGTCTTCTTTAAAATGCTTAAGTGTACACACTGTGCTTCAATGTACCATATTACTTCTTCACAATCTCTTCTATAACTATACTACTCTGAAATCTCATAACACAGATGTACAATATACTTAGGTATCAAGTTTGGACTGGCTAATAACACAGATAATTTCCTTAATTCTTTAAAATAAAAAAAAAATCCTATCTGTTATATGGCTGGTAATCTAAATGTTTCTATGCTGTGAATTTTAATAACCCTCAATTCAAGCATTTAATACATACATTAAGATATCATACTTTAGTGTGGTAACTATTTGCTTAATTTAACAGAAGAGTCAAAACTTTAAAATTTGTAATGTTAAATCAACTCAATGTTAACACGGCCAGCCATTCAGGTGGGGCACTTACTCATCATCAAACACTCTTGGGAATATTAATTGGGTCACTGACTTGAATGCTCAGATAGAAATACAATGTTCATGGAATATAAACTGAAACATATTCAGAAATGATCAACCTTTTGTAGAGATAAATGAGTAATTTCTGTCCTTTTAGAGTATAATATAACTGACTAGCTGGTAACCCATACCTCCACCACTAACCACATTCTAAATCTGCCAATTTTATTTCCAAAGAAGTTGATGTTACATCCTTTGACTATCAAGTACATTTTTACATTTCGTGCAACTGACATCAAACTCAAAATATATTCATAACAAAGTATATGCTTGGCCTATCAGGGTAGGTCACTAGTAAATAATCAATTTATCTTTCAATACAATGTGTATCAACATAATGGCATACAAAATCCTTATAAAATGTTCATGGCACAGGGCTGACAGAGGTATGGCAGGTAGAAATATGTTTAACACCATCCTCGAAGTTTTCACACAGAACATCCCACTGCACTCACAATTCTTTGTGTATCATGAATCACTTTGACCACAGGACAATTACCTAACCACTTAATCTGTATGCAACTGCCAACATTGCAACCAAGGAAGATGTCTACTGCCAACATGTGAAATAGGTACGAAACAGTTGCCAACACACGTCTAACTTGTGCAATGCTCGCAATCTGCTTCTTAATAACTGTTACATAATTATTAGCTTATTACCTATGCTCAGAAGTATTACAGCCTCTACAAGTGAAGGAGAAATACAGTGAATTCTCAACAATTTGCAACTTTGAAAATGTGAATTCAATAATTTTGCACAAACATAACTAACCACAACTGGCAAATTTTATTGTGACACTCAATCCCCTTGCATTGAAATATGGGATAGGAAGTCCAGATTCTAGTGAGTTTTTTTTTAAACATACACAGCTAAAATGGGAGCTGGTTAGAATTCATTTGGAAGAAGTCAGTATGGCAATCATTTCACCTTACTGCATGTTGCAGTTGGTTAATTCACAATCCGATTCAACCACCGGCACACATGAAAAATGTTGAACACTATACATTTGGCACATATCATCATTAACATTCACCACATTTTTAATACAGTATTGGAACTGCTGCTATTGACCTGTCTCAAATTTTGCATTTTACAAGTGTGATGTGCAGGTGTAAATGAATTCTACATCACAAGCTTTCCCTTGTTCCTGGGTGCTGAGTCATGCAACTTATTTAACTGTTCCCACAGTTCTGGTGAACTTCACTTTTAGCCTCTTCAGGATGCTGAAACCTCTGAATCAAGCACATGTATATACTACCTACATACCGCATAGTCCTTTTTCAAAAGGAAATAGGTGCTTTAAAGTCAAGGAATTCCACACCTCCCTCCCCACTTTATGAAACCTTAAGTTTTATTACCATATTCACAACAGGCTACAACTAGACCCCATCATCAGCCAGATGAATTAAATCCAACACCTTCTCATCCTCTTTCTTT
>Ga0209737_10003133_pt1 | contig 11550 bp, 7 predicted proteins | sample TergutCu122P3_FD_187284 | JGI IMG/M metagenome (GOLD analysis project Ga0209737, IMG submission 187284) | Cubitermes ugandensis P3 segment gut microbial communities from Kakamega Forest, Kenya - Cu122 P3 (SPAdes) (version 2) | ecosystem: Host-associated > Arthropoda: Insects > Digestive system >...
AGGGTCCTTCTGCTACGGCGAGATTATCGCCGGTTTGTCCGATGCCCGGACTGTAAAATATCTTTACAGAATTGGATTCGTTTATTACTATTTTGAGTGGCGGACTTATTGCCAAACAGCCAAAATCCCATTCGTTCGGATTGTCCGAATTATTGAAATTTGCAGGCGAACCGGCTACCAAGCGGTAGTAGCCGGAAGGAAGATTGGGGTTTTTAAGATAATCAATTACTCCATCATCGGCACCGGGACTTGATGGCGGTGTTATCCACACGGTATCTGCCCAATGATAATTGGCGTAATCGAGGAAGTCGCTACCGGGCAAATTGGCGTAGGGTCTCGCCGTTGCGCTTAGTGTAGCGGTGGTTTGTAAGGGAAGCATACGGAGCGGTGCTGTAACCCAAGTGCTTGGGTCTAAAAGATTAAAGTTTACCGATGTATTGTATATCCAGCGGTACTGTATGGCTGAGCCATCGCTTGGAGAAGGTAGTGGAGTACTCGGAGTGCCTGTAATACTTACCGTTTCCATTAACAAATTTGTGGCATCGTACATATATACATAGGTATTCATTGCGCCACTTAATTCCTGATGATAGGCTCCAATATTGGTTGGAAGAGTCATGGATTTCGGAACAATATATACTTCTACATCGTCCAGTGCGAGGTCGTTTCCATTCGAGTCGGCATTGTAATTCACAATCTGAAATACTACTCTTGTTTCATTTTTCGGAACTGTGAACTCCGTGCTGAATTGATGAAACCAGTTTTCGCCGTTATGAAACATGATGTAATTTCCGGCACCTGTTGAGCCCGCCTGCCCGGAATACGGCAAGGAAGTATTCGGACCCGGATTATTCATGGGAAAAGAATAAATAATGTTACCGGTTGTAACATTTCTAACAAGAATTGCCATACGCGGTGCCAAGCCGGAGACCGGCGTTTTGGCTGCCGTACACATACTCATTCCCCAAAACGAAACATACATCTCGCCATCGACACACAATCCGTCGTCTAAAGTAATAATGTCTTCATACAGTATTGATGGTACAGCCACATTTATTCCGTAGGTTGCGCCGTTTACTGCTCCCCATTTTTGGTTGGCAGCCAGCGATAAATAATCGGTGCTGTTTATGATTGCCGCCAAACCGGTGCGTTGCGCAGGCGTGCCCGAGATCATAACGCCGGTAGTGCGGTCGGAAAATATATTGCTCCAAGTAGCAAAAGTGGTTTGATTGATAAGGGTTCGCGCCAAGGTATATTGATTCGTTTGCGGTTGTGCACTCGCTACATATTGATAACCCGGAAAGAGCGGATTGGGCTGTGGCACAAGACCGGCAGGCTGCACAATAGCAGTTGTCGGATTTGGCACACCGAAGTCCTGCGCATAGAGGCGCACTACATTTTGCCATACCACCACTTCCATTGCCGCACCGCGAGTACCGCCATTGTTTGTTCCCATCACAAACAGGCGAATTTGCGTACCCAAAAAATTGAGCGGTACGGTAATGGTTGCGCGGTAGGTTGTTCGTGGACTGTTGATGGCATCTGCTGCTTTTGTATTGTAAGTTGCAAGCAAAGTACCACCGGCTTCGTACACTTGAAAGGTGCCTGTGTCCATATTATTTGCAGTACCCACAGTAGCGGTTACCTGCAAAGTTACAGTGTTTCCGCCCTGAACATCAACAACGGTTTGATACGTACCGTCAATGAACTGCTGTTTGTAAGATGTTGGAACGTAGGTAAGCGGATTGCGCGAGTCGGCACCTACACCAATTACGGTTACGCTCTGCATTTGAGGCTGGGCAAATGCGCTTGCTGCTGCAAATGCGCATAGAAGTATAATGCCAAATTTTTTCAAAAATCTTTTCATAATGTATAGCAGTGAGAGAAGATTATCTCGGTTTTGTCTATATTAACAAATTGGAGTTGCGAAATGTTTTTGAAAATTTTGAAAAAATTGGTTTTTAACATTGGGGAGGTTGCGTGGGGTTGAAACCCCGCGTTATTCACAGGTCGCCCTTGTAGGGGCGAATGGTATTCGCCCAATAAAATAAGGGCGAATGTTATTTGCCCGATAAAATAAGGGCGAATGGTATTCGCCCCTGTATTATGATTTTTTATTTGGGCGATTTTAATTGGGCGATTTTAATAAGGGCGAATGCCATTCGCCCCTACGGTGCATTGTTTTGTTATCAGGGCGAATACCATTCGCCCCTACGGTGCATTGTTTTGATATCAGGGCGAATACCATTCGCCCCTACGGTGCATTGTTTTTTCGCGGGGTTGAAACCCCGCGTTATTCACAGGTCGCTCTCCGAGCGAGGTGTTGCTCTACTCGTAACTTGTAACTCGTAACTCGTAAATGTAAATGTAACTCACAAGTGAACCCGCGTTATGCACAAGTCGCCCCTACTTGGAACTACCTAATGTAGGAATTCACAAAAATGCAAATTTTGCAGGTTTTGATAATTGTTTGTATCTTTGCGAAAATTATGGAAAGCATGGAAAATAAAACTAATGAAAAAGTTGCAGATTGGTTTTTGGACATTGCGAAATACATCGCAACTGCAATTTTGATTTCATCTTTTTTAGGTGAGTTTCAGCAAAGATGGATAATTTATAGTGCCGGATTGGTACTGGTTCTTGTTTTCTTTTTCCTTGGCGTAAAAATTTTAAACAAAAAATAGTATGGAACCTCTTTTTGTAATGGTGGGATTATTCATTGTTGGCATAGTTGCCTATCTTTTTGTTGTTTATTCAAATAAAAAACACAAAGCACATTAAGTTTGTGTCAGGTGGCTTTTTGTTTGTCGGAGGAGTTACAGCAGGCTCGCGATAGCCACTACTTTTCACTAAAATGTTCCAAAAAATCAGAAAATTCTGATTTTTTGGAACATTTTAGTGTGTAGCACGGGGTTGAAACCCCGCGTTATGCACAGGTCGCTCTACGAGCGAGGTGTTGCAAAAATACAAAAAATATGGATAGAAAAAATAATTCCGAAAAAGTTTACATGAAAAGAAACTTTTTCGTATCTTTGCGGCATTAAATAAATACTTATAAAAAAACGATTTGAGGTTAGATTATTAGACGAGGCACGAGAATACCTGAAAAGTTTACCCGAAAAACACTACGAAAAAATACTTTACAACATTCGTAAAGCACAAGTGGAAAACGATCCGGAACTTTTCAAAAAACTCACTGAGGACATTTGGGAATTCCGAACCTTGTATCAGGGTTTTCAGTATCGGTTTCTTGCCTTTTGGGACAAAACTTTGGCAATAGAAACTTTTGTGATTTCAACTCACGGTTTTGTCAAAAAACAGAGCGAAGTGCCAAAGCAAGAAATTCAAAAAGCAGTAACAATTCGAGAAAAATATTTTGCAGAAATATTAAAAAAATAGAGCAATGAAACACCCAACACAGCAAAAGACACATGAAGCGATGACTGAAATCCGGGCGTTCAGCTGACAATAATGCAAAAAAATTAGATAGATGAAAACATATACATTAGACGAAGTTCAAGACGAACTTATTGGAAAAATCGGAACAGCCGGACGAAACCGTTTTGAATACGAACTCAAAATGGATTTAATTGGCAGTGCTATCAAGCAAACTCGCAAAGAACGTAATTTAACGCAAGAAGAATTGGGAAAACTTGTTGGTGTTCAAAAGGCTCAAATTTCACGGCTCGAAAAACATACAAGCAATGTAACAATGGACACTTTGATGCGAGTTTTCTCTGCACTGAATGCAAAAGTTATGTTTCAGGTTGAATTGCCAAATGCTAAAGTGAGTCTTGAATAGGCTCGCGATAGCTATTACTTTTGACTAAAATGTTCCAAAAAATCAGAAAATTCTGATTTTTTGGAACATTTTTTTGTGTAGCGCGGGGTTGAAACCCCGCGTTATGCACAGGTCGCTCTACGAGCGAGGTGTTGCTAATTTCATCAGGGCGAATGCCATTCGCCCCTACGGTGCATCGTTTTGTAATTAGTGCGAATGCCATTAGCTTCGCTCAGAAGGGTCGCCTCTGCTTATTTACTCTCTACGGTTGCAAATCGTTCACTATATTGCTTACATTTTGTACAATACTATCCAAACTATACCATTACTCACTACTTTAAGCGTATTACTAAAACTTTCACCGAAACCCGTGATACCTCTAACACCAGTAGGATTATTTGATGCATCCAATTCTTCATCATACGAATATGTATTCCACTCATTACCATTATACCATATCGCGCTCGCACGATAAGATTGGTCAACTTTTACAGCTTCATTTAAATAGTCTGGCGGAGTATCAACAGATACTATTGTTGAGCCTTCGCTTGAAGTATCAACAATTTCATACATTCTACCCGGCACTTTTCGTGCATCAGGCAGATTAACAATCGTTGAATTGTTGTTCATCATCACTATCAAATAATCAGAATCATTTGCATCATAAACTTCTATAGGAAGTGTATTCTGTCCTTGCCAATGAAGCCTAAATTTTACAATCTTACAATCTTCCCAGCCATCTGGCGATACTGCTCCACCGGGCGGTGTAGTACCTACATCATACTGCACTACATCTTTTGTGCCGGGCAAGATTATATTCACAGCAAACGAGCCACCTATATGCAAAGTAGAACTTGGACTCGGGTCGTTGATGCCGATATAAGTTGGCAAAGCATTGCCTACATTGAGTCCATAAATTGCGTTGCCAATATTGAGTTCGTTTTCGCTATCTTCAAATCGCGCACCCACATCTGCATTTACATCTGAACCAATGATGATATTATGGGATCCGGTTGTAACATTCCAGCCTGCGCCCGGTCCGATAAAGATGTTGTTGGTACCTGTTGTTAGGTCTTTTCCGGCATCTACTCCAATAAAAGTATTACGGATAGCTACTTTTGGTGTAATTGCCGCTCCGGCTCCTACACCAAAAAAAGTATTATCAACGCATAATTTACCTGCCTGCACATTGTTGCGTCTAAATAATAAAGCCACGTCATCGGTTGTGCCAACAAAATTCACTTTTGGATCTGTATCTGCATTTCCTTGCAAACCCCAAGCCGGCAAAGATGTTGAAATCCGTATCCATTGAGTTCCGTCATTGTAATAAAATCCGGATGTAACGCTATCCAATGGCAAATCGCTCGGATTAAAATCCGATTTTGCAGCATTGGCAACAGCCTGCGTATTGTCTGTGAGGTTAAATACCAGCATACCGGCAACGTGCGCTTTCATCGGGTCGGAAAATCCGGTGGCTACTAAATTTACGCGCGGCAACAGAAGACCTCTGTCTTGCGATACTAATTCGAGAATTGCATTTTCATCGGCTTTTCTGTCAACTCCGATGGCTACTTGTGCATTTGCTGATGTTATTGCGCATAATGCAATTACTGCGCAAACGATGATTGTTTTAATTGTTTTCATATTTTTTTTTGGTTTTTGGTTTATTGTTTTATTGTTTTATTGGCTAATCGTTGAATCGTTGAACCGGCTAATCGATTCACCGATTCGTCAATTCACCGATTCACCGATTAGACGATTCACCGATTCAACGATTCGTCAATTCACCGATTCACCGATTAGACGATTCACCGATTAATCAATTATTTTACGAATTTCACTGTTTTGTTATCTATTTGAAGCAGATACACGCCTTTTGGTAGTTGGCTTATATCCACGCGTTGTTGTGGTACGGTAAATATGCTTTGTTCGATATATTTTGTGCCTTGCACTCCGAATATTCGGGCATTTGCGTTTAGTAAGGCATCGTTCAAGTCGAAAATCAACAATTCATTGTCCGATTTATGTATTTTCCAACTCTCGGCAAGGTCTGTTTCGGGCACCGGCGTTGTGATTAAATTATCGGCTACAAATAAGATTTCGAAGCGATCGGGCTTATCGTCGGGCGCGAGTACAAAATCATAGGTGTTTTGTGTCAGATTGGCTGAAGCCGTTTTAAGTTGACTGCTCGAGTTTGTTTTCAAATTAATGAAGATACCTTCTTTTTTGTCGTGAAGCCATACAATTTCGGTGCTCATGCTCTCGGCTCCGAACACTGTGATGCGTGCAGGCATGTAGTTTGGTGAGGGCTCGAGTGTGAGTGCCGCACTCTTGGCAGAAAACGGCAAAGCATTTACTTGTAGTTGTGTGCCCTGATAATATCCTGTCAGACTAAATTTGCGGCTTGGATTTGGCATAGCAGCTACATTGCCCGTGCTTGTGGTTTCGCTGGCAGTGGCGCTTAGTTTAATATGCGTGCGGCTATACACAAACGGATTGTCGTCGGGCGTGAGAACCAAAGTCAATACATTGTCGGAAGCGGCTGTATTTCCCGATGCTGCCGCGTTTCTCAGGTGTAAATCAGCCTGTGCAGTTTCACTCACACGGCGACTGTTATTTCCTCCGCCGATACCGATAACCGACAATTTTGGACTCGGTAGAATTAAATTGTTGCCACCGGGTATATGTACTCCCGGAGCAATAATGCCACCCGTATGTATTTGGTATTCGGGACCGATTTTTACGTTTTCGGCTATCGTATTCTTGCTCGTTGCTGCTATCATAAACACAGACATGGCATGTATATCGGGAATACCGGCAGTTATGGGTGCATTTGCATCGTAATCCCAAATAGGATTTGCTTCATATTTCGTTGCACCGGGTTGAAAAGTCCATATTGTAGAGTAGTAATAAGCATCTGCATCTATGATCCAATCGGCTATTGCCTGTCCGTTGATGCCCGAAGTATATGAATTGCCCACTACCCAGTTTTGCGAATTGTTTTTATTTATCTGCACCGTCTGATTCAAGATGGGTGTTCCGGCAAAGAGTTTTCCGTCTGTAGCTCTGCCCAAATTCTGATAGGGAGTTCCGTTGAAAATAAATTTGTCCAAATCGTGATTTTCGCCTGCTGTGAGGTTCAAAACCATATAACTTCCGTAGGTGTCATCTACCGGATGAGCCGTCATCAGGCGCAGCAAATAAGGATTGCCGGGAATGAGTTTTTGGTTGGGATCAATTACATACTGACTGTGGTCAATCACAGCCGGATTGGATGCGCTCGGCATATTGCCGTAAGGATAATAATAACTGTTGTACACCGGACATTGTGTGGTCGACGTGAGGGTTAATAGTGGCTGACGCACCCAGTTTCCGGCAAAGTAACCTGAGCGCATAGCAGTAAAGGGCGCAGCAAAAGGCATCAGCATAGCCACAGCACCGGCTTGTAAGGCTTCGCTGTCGCGGTATTCTACCACACGTTTTTCTACTATCACTGCCCACTCGTCAACAGTATAATCGCCATTGTCGCCCGTTATTCGCAACGAAGCATCGAACACCATACATTCTACGCATAAATATCCGATTTCTTCTACAATTACCACTCCCGGATTTTCGATAGCATCGTGTACATCCGAAACCAGATACAACATGCCAGCTTTGCCGTTCGCTCGCTTGATGGTACGCGCATCGATGCCCATGATGCTGGGCAAAATGATCGTATCGTTGGTATCGAATACCAAATTAGGAAAAGCAATGTAATTTAACCGGCGATCGATTGCGCCCGAGGAAGTAATATGACGCTGCAAACCATTGGCAGCGGCATCGGTTACAAATTTAAGGATTCCGGTAGAGCTTGAAATACCGCGCGGCTTGGTTCTGTTTGTCCAATCCGTCCAACTGCCATCGCTCATCGGTGTGCCATTTTCTATTGCAAATACATTGCCCACAGCATCGTGAACAAAACTGCCTTCGAGCGAAAGCGTACCATCGAGCACCATCCGCACTTCGGGCACGATGGGCACAGGATTTGACCAGTCTAAATAGATGCCCACTTCATCAAGCATTTGCATATTGCCTTCAACATACATTATGCTGCCGGCATCTATGCTCATCATTCCTGAATTTACAAAACTCGCGGTATCTGCCGGATTTTCGCCCCAGGCAGGCAAAACTATTGTTCGTTGAGCCGGAAGCAACAGCGTATAGCAGAAAAACAAGCAATACAAAATTAAACGCACTGTTCTAAAATTTTTCATAATTATATTCGGTTTTTATGCGCCAAAAGCGCGAAGGTTAAAATACAGATTTCACACAGTTTTTAAAACAAAAAATTACATGAAAAAGTTTTGCACATTCTTGGATTTTTTTGTTAAATTTTTGTTTTTGGTTTTTTGCGGGGTTGAAACCCCGCGTTATTCACAGGTCGCTCTACGAGCGAGGTGTTGTTTTTTCATCAGGGCGAATGCCATAAGCTTCGCTCAGAAGGGTCGCCCCTACGTTTTTCATCAGGGCGAATGCCATTAGCTTCGCTCAGAAGGGTCGCCCCTACTTGTAACTTGTAACTCATAACTCATAACTTGCATATTAACACATTAAATCTTACTTTTGCAAAATGAAACTACAGTTTGAAATCAACTATCGCACACAACCGGACGAAACGGTTCATGTTGTGGGAAACACAGCCAATCTGGGTGCTTGGAACGAGGCAGATTCTGTTCCGCTTGTTTCTGCAGATAATGAAAATTGGTCGCTGCAGTTGGATATTGGGATGGTAACGCGCCGCTACCCTACAATCATCGAATACATTTATTTGATAAAAAAAGGCGACCGAATAATTCGGCGCGAATGGAATAATTCGCGCTCACACCGCCTGCAAATGGTAAAAGATTTTTATTTATTTGATAGTTGGCAGGATGTGCCGCAGCAAAAATTTTTCTACACATCGGCATTTTCGCAAAGTTTTTTCAAACAAAAATACGACGAAAAAGCATTGACATATCCGAAACAAAGCATTTTGCTTGTGTTGAATGTTCCGTTTGTTGAAAAAAATCAAGAATTGATACTTTCGGGCGAATCAGATTATTTCGGCAATTGGAATACCGACAAATCGCTCGTGCTCAAACCGATTGCTTACGGAAAATACGCCATTGTGTTGAACGCGAAAAAAATCAAACAGACCACGCAGTATAAATTTGCCATTCGCGATAAAATTTCAAAAGACATTATTCATTGGGACGAAGGACAAAACCGCCTGCTTTATCCGTGCGACACGAAACAGAAAAGCTATTTTATGCAAACCTACGAATTGCGTTACCGACGCGATTGGGTGAATTGGAAATGTTCGGGCGTGGCAATTCCGGTGTTTTCGCTGCGTTCGGAAAATAGTTTCGGTATAGGCGAATTTTCGGATTTACGGAAAATGATTGATTGGGCAAAAGCCACCGGAATGAAAATTATCCAAATTCTGCCGATTAACGATACTACGGTAACTCGCCGATGGACAGACTCTTATCCCTACAATGCGGTTTCGATTCACGCACTTCATCCAATATATTTGGGTTTAAATGAGTTTCCGCTAAAAGATGCAGAAAAATTAGCAGCCTATAAGCAAAAAGCAACGGAACTCAACAAATTGGAAAGGCTTGATTACGAGCAGGTTTTGGCTTTGAAAGAAGCCTATATCCGCGATTTATTTGCCGAAATCGGCAGAAATTCTGCCATGTTGAAAGCATATCGGAATTTTAAGCGGGCTAATCTCGACTGGCTTTTCCCATACGCTTGCTTTTCGTATTTGCGCGATGCGTACGGCACAGCCGATTTCTCTACTTGGGAAAAAGTTGGCTGTTACAGTAATGAGAAAATGAAAGCATTGTTACGTAAAGACAGAAAAATGCAACACAGTGTACAGTTGACCTATTTCACCCAATATTTGCTTCATATTCAACTATCTGCCGTTAAAAAATACGCACACGAAAACGGAATTGTTTTGAAAGGCGATATTCCCATCGGCATCAGCCGAAACAGCGTTGATGCTTGGGTTGAACCGCAACTTTTCAATCTCGACACGCAAACCGGCGCACCGCCCGACGATTTTTCGGTTTTCGGGCAAAATTGGGGATTTCCGACCTATAATTGGAACGAAATGGCGAAAAATAATTACGCTTGGTGGACAAAACGCTTCCAAAAAATGGCAGATTACTTTGATGCTTACCGGATTGACCACATTTTGGGTTTTTTCCGCATTTGGGAAATTCCGCTCGATTCGGTGCAGGGATTGCTGGGATATTTCAGTCCGGCACTACCCTATTCGGTCGAAGAATTGAAGGATTGGGATTTTGCGTTTGACGAAAAACGAATGACAAAACCGTATATCCACGTCGATTTTTTGGCTGATTTTTTCGGTGAATACACTTCGGAAGTTATCCAAAAATATTTGAATAAAATCACTTTCGAGCGTTACGAACTGAAAGATTTTTGCGATACGCAGGCGAAAATCAAGGCGCATTTTGAGGGAAAAGCCGATGAAAAAAGCAATATTTTGCGCAATGGTTTGTACGCGCTCTGCAATGAAGTGCTTTTTGTGCGCGACAGACGCAATCCGCAGAAATTTCATCCGCGTATCAGAGCGCAACAAACGCAGTCGTACCGCGCATTGAGCGATGAAGCAAAAACGGCTTACAACCGCTTGTACAATCATTTTTTCTACGAGCGGCACAATGATTTTTGGGCAGACGAAGCGATGCGAAAACTGCCTGCGTTGATTGATTCGACCGAAATGTTGGTTTGCGGTGAAGATTTGGGAATGATTCCCGACTGCGTGCCGGCGGTGATGCGCGATTTGCAGATTTTGAGCCTCGAAATAGAGCGGATGCCGAAAAATCCGCAAAAGAAATTTGAAAATCTGCCGAGCATTCCGTATCTGTCGGTCTGCACTACTTCGACACACGATATGACGCCCATACGTGCGTGGTGGCGCGAAAACCGCAACTTGACACAGCAGTATTTCAACGAAATTTTGTGGAAAAACGGGCTTGCACCCGAAGACTGCACGCCCGAAATCTGCCGGCAAATTATTGAAAACCACCTTAATTCGCCTGCCATGCTCGCCATTTTGCCTTGGCAAGATTGGATGTCGATAAGCGGAAAACTGCGCCTTGCCAATCCCGAAGACGAGCGCATCAATATTCCTGCAAATCCGCAACATTATTGGCAATATCGTATGCACTTAACGCTGGAAGATTTGTTGGAACAAACGGAATTGAATGCGGAAATTAAAGAAATGGCACACAGATGACACAAATTTTACTGATTTTCGCTGATGTTAAATCTTAATCTGTGTTAATCCCGTTTAATCTGTGTCATCTGTGTGCCCCAAACATCACAACATCCCCTTCACTTGCTCATACACATTCTGCGCAGTAAAGCCGAGTTTTTCGTCGAGAATTTGGTAAGGCGCCGAGAATCCGAACGATTCCATTCCCCAAACTTTGCCGTTACTGCCAACCAAACCTTCGAGCGTTACGGGCAAACCGGCTGTGAGTCCGAAAATTTTACTTCCGGCAGGAATTACCGATTCTTGGTACTCCTCTGACTGACTGCGGAATAAACCTTCCGAAGGAACAGAAACCAATCGAACACTAATACCATCATTGCGTAACAATTTCGCGCCTTCTGCCAAAGTAGAAACTTCCGAGCCGGAAGCAAGCAGAATCACATCGGTATTTTCGTCTTGCTCTACAATGTACGCGCCTTTTACGGCTTGTTTTGCT
>Ga0209737_10003134_pt1 | contig 11550 bp, 12 predicted proteins | sample TergutCu122P3_FD_187284 | JGI IMG/M metagenome (GOLD analysis project Ga0209737, IMG submission 187284) | Cubitermes ugandensis P3 segment gut microbial communities from Kakamega Forest, Kenya - Cu122 P3 (SPAdes) (version 2) | ecosystem: Host-associated > Arthropoda: Insects > Digestive system...
AAACCGAGTCTTTCTTTTTTCCAGAAAAGCCTTGATTCCTTCCCGATAATCTTCGCTGTCGAGAAAGGCAAAAGAGGCCAGTTTTTCTTCTTCACTAAGCGGAGTGTCGTGCGCCAGGCGACGCATCCAAAACTTGTGCCAGGTGGCAACCCTGGGAGCGCCCGCCAGAATGCGGCGGCTGGCGGCCTCGATTTCCCCCGCCAGTTCTTCCGGGGCGACGGCGCGGCTGACGATCTGTTTGGCTACGGCTTCCGTAGCATTCAGAATACGGGCTTCCAGCAACATTTCCGCCACGGTGGCCTCGCCGCAGGTGCGCAATAGCCCCAACATCTCGCCGGGATACATGGAAAACCCGAGCTTGTTGATGGGTGCGCCAAAGCGGGCGGTGGTGTCGCAAATGCGAATATCGCAGGCGGCGGCTATCTCCAGTCCCCCCCCGATGCAATGCCCCCGAATCGCCGCCAGAGTAGGATGTTCGCAATTACGAATGGCAAGAAGGGCATCGGCTACTTCTTCGTGATAGACCAGCGCCTGGGGAAGAGTGGCGCGTTCGCGCTGGAATTCCTCCAGATCGCCGCCCGCAGCGAAATGCTCGCCCTCACCCTGAATGACGACACAACGCACCGACTCATCCGCCGACAATGCCCGCATCTTTGCCGCCAGCTCCCGCCACATGGCAAGCGTGATCGCATTCAGCTTGCCGGGGTTGGAGATGGTCAGGGTAGCAAGGTCGCTTTGTTGCTGACAGCAAATAGAGGCAAGGGCGTTATTCATGCTTTTCGCTGGGCTAGGACGCCTGAGAGTTTTGCCGCCGCCTCGCGCAGCATTTTTTCGGTCGTCGCCCAATCGACACAGGCATCGGTTACGGAAAGACCGTATTTCAGTTGCGACAGATCATCAGGAATAGCCTGATTGCCCGCCTCCAAATGGGACTCGATCATCAAGCCGACGATGGAGCTATTGCCGACACAGATCTGGTTTACCACGTCGGCGAGCACCAGCGGCTGCATCTCCGGCTTTTTGTGACTGTTGGCATGGGAACAGTCGACCACGAGATTGGCCGGCAGCTTGGCCTTCGCCAGCGCCTCTTCGGCAAGAGCGATGGAGACGGTATCGTAATTCGGCTGGCCATCGCCGCCGCGCAAGACCATATGTCCGTGGCGGTTGCCGGTGGTGCGGACGATGGTGACCCGGCCTTCGCCATCGACGCCGAGGAAAGCGTGCGGGCGGGATGCGGAAAGAATGGCATTGACCGCGACGGTAAGATCGCCGCTGGTGCCGTTCTTGAAGCCTACAGGGGTAGAAAGACCGGAGGACATTTCCCTATGGGTCTGCGATTCCGTGGTACGCGCCCCGATGGCGCTCCAGGAGATCAGGTCGCCCAGGTATTGCGGCGAGTTGGGATCGAGCGCCTCGGTGCCGGTAGGAAGCCCCAGATCATTGACCTGCAAGAGAAAATCCCGCGCCCTTTCCATGCCCACATCGACGCGGAAGGAGTCATCCATGAAAGGATCGTTGATATAACCCTTCCAACCAACCGTGGTGCGGGGTTTTTCAAAGTAAACCCGCATGAGGATGAAGATCTCATTCGCTACTTCCTCGGCCAGTTTTTTCAGACGGCGAGCATATTCCAACCCGGCCTTGGGGTCGTGAATGGAACAGGGTCCCACGATGGCAAAGATACGCGGGTCTTTGCGCTCGAGAATGGCCTGCAATGTCTCCCGGCCAAGGCTTACGGTTTGCCGCGCCGCTTCGGTGATCGGCAGCTTCTGATGCAACTCCCGGGGAGTGGGCATCGGGTCGAAGGAGGCGACGTTTACGTTTTCCAGTTTTTCAAGCATGAAGTGTTCTCTTATGGTGAGTGGCGTTTGCGGCGTGGGTGGCAACCCAACCCGGAGGAGAAAGTTTCCCGAAACGACACACGCCCCCGAAAATGGGGGCGAATCCGCCTGAACGCCTTTTCCAGAAGGAAACAAAGACCCAGACTTTACGCCAAATTATAGAGGCATAATTGTTGCAACGCAACGAGTGTGTCAGAGTCAGTGTGTCAGAGTCTGCTGCCAGGGTAACCAGCCAACCACACCAAACTCGCCATTCTGCCGGTTATGCCATTGCGGCGGTAGGAGAAGAAACGCTGGGGTTCAGAGAAGGTGCAGTAGTTGCCGCCGAAGATGCGGGTCACGCCAGCTTTGTTCAGGCGTTGGCGGGCGAGAGCATAGAGGTCGGCATGGTATTTTTCCGGAGTTGCCGTCGGGAAGAATGCGGCAGAAGCTATAGAGTCTGCCGCAACAAAGGCGTCTCTGACATCACTGCCTACCAGAAAGGCCTCTCTTCCTATGGCGGGTCCCAACCAGACAAGAATCTTCTCAGGCTCGGTCTCCATAGCATGCACCGTGTTCTCCAGTATCCCCGCTGCCAGGCCGCGCCAGCCGGCATGGGCGGCAGCAACTACCTCACCCGCCAGATCACAGAACAAAACAGGCAGACAATCAGCGGTCATGATGGCGCAAACTTGTCCGGGAACCCGGCAAACAACCGCATCCGCGCCCGGCGCTCGGGAGAAGCGTTCGCCGGAAAGGCTAAGTACCTCCGTGCCGTGCACCTGTTCCAGCCATACCGGCTCATTGGGCAGGTTGGCGGCAAGCATTGCCCGGTTTTTCCGCACCGCTTCCGGCGCATCGCCAGTATGCAGCCCCAGATTGAAACTGGCGTAAGGCGCCTGACTGACCCCGCCATTACGGGTAGTCTGCAAGGCCCGCACCGATGCTGGCGCTGGCCAGTCCGGGAGCAGAAATGAAGGCAACCCGTCAGCGTTCAGCACGCATGGCCTCTAGTTCTTGGAGCAGGTTTGCCATGTCTTCCGGCAGGGCGGATTCGCAAGCGATGATTTCACCCGTAACCGGATGGGTGAGAGTCAGGCGGCAGGCATGCAGCGCCTGTCTTGGAAAAGGCGGCAAATTGGGACGCGCTCGCCCATAGACCGGGTCGCCCAGCAAGGGATTTCCCAAATGCGCCAGATGCACCCTGATCTGGTGGGTGCGTCCGGTTTCCAGGCGGCAGAGAAGCAAGGTCGCGCCGGGAAAATTGCGCTCGACCTGGTAATGCGTAAGGGCGGGCTTGCCCCGTTCGGTAACCGCCATTTTGGTGCGCTCGCTGAAGTGGCGACCAATCGGCGCATCGATGTGAGCGTTGCGGCGGATTTCCCCCATCGCCACGGCGAGATATTCGCGCTTGACGCTATGTTCCTGCAATTGGCGGATGAGATGGGTCTGCGCGGTCAAGGTACGGGCAACGACCATGAGGCCGCTGGTGTTTTTATCCAACCTGTGCACGATGCCGGCGCGGGGAATGTGGTGAAGTTCAGGGTCGAAATGGAGGAGGGCGTTCAGCAAGGTGCCGCGCCAGTTGCCGCTGCCGGGATGGACGACCAGCCCTGCGGGCTTGTCGATAATCAGCAGTTGGGAGTCCTGATAGCGAATATCGAGCTGGATCTCTTCCGCTTCCGCAGGCAGATCTTCCGCCCGCACCTGTGGTCTCAGCAAAACAATTTCCCCGCCCCTCATCTTCTTGCGCGTTTCCGTAACGATGTTCTCGTCGAGCACAATGAATCCGGCCTTGACCCACTCCTGCAAGCGACTGCGGGAATATTGCGGGAACAGGCAGGCGAGCGCCTGATCCAGGCGTTTGCCCGCAAGTTCAAGCGGACATAAAGCCTCGATCGGCGACAGGGTTTCACCTAGGATATAATCGTCAGAATCTTCTTCTTGAGGTTTCATATGTGGAGTGTAGCGCGAAAGATAACGATGGTGCAGCGTGCGCGTCTTTTTATCCTCTTGCCGGTTCTTTGCCTTTCGGCCTGCGGCTTGCTGCCGGAAGAAGTCGACAAGACTGCCGACTGGTCGGCATCCCGCCTCTATACCGAAGCCAAATCGGCCTTCAATGACCGCAATTGGGAGCAGGCGCTCAATTACTACAGAAAGCTGGAATCCCGCTACCCATACGGGCGCTACGCGCAGCAGGCGCAGATGGAATCAGCCTACGCGAACTGGAAGGATGGCAATACCGTCGAGGCTCTTGCGGATTGTGATCGCTTCATCAAGCTCCACCCCAATCATCCCAATGTGGATTACATGTATTATCTGAAAGGCCTGATTACCTTTAACGATGATCTGGGTTACATGGGGTATTTCAGCAGTCAGGATCAAAGCGAGCGCGACCCCAAGGCGGCGCGGGAGTCTTTCGACACCTTCAAGGAACTGATGCTTCGCTTCCCCAACAGCAAGTACGCGGCGGATGCCCAACTGCGCCTCAATTATCTGGTCAATACCCTCTCTGACTATGAGGTGCATGTTGCGCGTTACTATTTCAAGCGCGAAGCCTATCTCGCGGCGATCAACCGCAGCCAGTACGCGCTGAAAAATTATCCCGGCACTCCGGCGCAGGAAGAGGCAACCTTCATCATGATGAAGGCCTACGAAAAACTGGGGATGGAAGATTTGCGCGCTGATGCAGAGCGCATCATGAAGCTCAACTACCCCAATAGCCGTTTCTATGTCGATGGCCTGGAGCGGAAAAAGGCGTGGTGGGAACTGTTCTGACCACGGGCTTACAAAAGCGCCGCAATGCTGAGGCTGACGAAACCTGAGCTTCTCGCTTGCGGTGCAGGTGACTCGCCTCTTGCCCCGGCTTATAATGCCGATACCGTTTTTGATTGAAAATTAAATGCTTGATTCTTTGACGAATGATCCCCGCGTCGTTTTGACCGATCTTTTACGCTCTGCGCTGGCAAGCGTTGCCCCGGAAGCGACTGATACGCCCATCATGCTGGAGCGCCCGCGTAATGCGGCGCACGGCGATTTTGCCACCAATCTTGCCATGCAGTTGGCAAAGCAGGTGAAGAAGAATCCCCGGGAGCTGGCGGCGCGCTTGCTAGCGGAATTGCCCGCCTCGGCGCTGGTGCAAAAGGCGGAGATCGCCGGTGGCTTCATCAATTTCACCATAGACCCGCTTGCCAAGGCAGGCGCGGTGCTGGCGGCTCTTGCCGCAGGCGATGCTTACGGGCGCACCCAGGATGGCGGCGGGCAAAAGGTCTTGCTGGAATTCGTCTCCGCCAATCCGACCGGCCCCCTGCATGTCGGACATGGCCGGGGAGCGGCCTATGGCGCCTCGCTCGCTGATCTCCTTGATTTTGCAGGCTTTGATGTGACGCGCGAGTATTACGTCAATGACGCCGGACGGCAGATGGACATTCTGGCGGTGTCGACCTGGCTTCGCTATCTGGCTTTGCAAGGGGTGGAGGTAGCTTTGCCCCCGAACGCCTATCAGGGCGATTACGTTCGCAAAATGGCGGCAAGAATGGCGGAGAGTAAGGGCGATCGCTATCTTCGCACTGCCGCCGAGGTGCTGGAAGGAACGAAGGAATTGCCCCTGGGAGAGCGAGAGGATGCGGCCGCCAAAAATGAGCGGGAAGTGCATCTCGACCAACTCATCGCCAACGGCAAAAAACTGCTGGGCGAAGACTGGCATGCGGTGCATTACTATGTCTTGTCCGAACAGCTTTCGGACGGGCGCAGCGATCTGGAAGAATTCGGGGTGCGCTTCGATGTCTGGTTTTCCGAAAAAGCCTTGTTCGATATCGGTCTGGTCGCGCGTTGTGTGGAGCGTCTGGAAAAGGCGGGGCATATCTATTTGCAGGACGGGGCGAAATGGTTTCGCTCCGCGAGCTTTGGCGACGAAAAAGACCGGGTGGTGCAGCGCGAAAATGGCTTGTTCACCTATTTTGCCTCCGACATCGCCTATCACCTCAACAAGTTTGAGCGCGGCTTCGAGCGGATGATCAATATCTGGGGCGCCGATCATCATGGCTATATTCCGCGCGTCAAAGGGGCGCTCACGGCTCTGGGGCTGGAAGAAAAGCGGCTCGAAGTGGCGCTGGTGCAATTTGCAGTGTTGTATCGCGGCGGGCAGAAAGCCTCGATGTCTACCCGTTCCGGCGAGTTCGTTACCCTGCGCGATTTACGCAAGGAAGTCGGCAACGATGCCTGCCGCTTTTTCTACGTGCTGCGTAAAGCCGATCAGCATCTCGACTTCGACCTCGATCTGGCGCGCAGCCAGAGCAATGAGAACCCGGTTTATTACATTCAGTATGCCCACGCCCGGATTGCTTCGGTATTTCGGGAATGGGGCGGCAATCCTGCCGACCTTGTGACGGTCGATCTGTCGGTTCTTTCTGAGCGGGAGTTGGCGCTGGCTTCACTCATCTCCCGTTTCCCGGAAGTAATCGAGACTGCGGCCGAGGAGTTGTCGCCGCATCAGATAGCGTTTTACCTAAAGGATCTGGCAACCGGGTTTCATGCCTGGTATAACGCCGAACGGATTCTGGTCGAGGATGAGTCTCTCAAGAATGCGCGGCTGGCTCTGGCGGCAGCGGCAAGACAGGTAATCAGGAACGGGATGAGCATTTTGGGCGTCTCCTGCCCGGACAGCATGTAAGGAAATGAAATGAGAAACAAGGAACGAGGCGGGACGATATTCGGGATTTTCATTGGTTTGGTACTGGGGGTTGCGGCTGCGGCGGCGGTGATCTGGTATGTAAACAAAATCCCCGTACCCTTTGCCGAAAAGGAACAGATTGCCCGCCTCGACAATAGCCGGGCGCCCATCAATCTCCCCGGCAAGCCGGGGGATGTCGCCAATTCCGCCCCTGCGGGCAAGGTCGCTGCCGGAGTGCCGACTGGTGATGCTTCAGCTCCCGGAAACACTTCTTTACCAGAAGTTACACCTCCCGCGCCAGTAAAGCAGCATTATTTGCAGGCCGGTTCTTTCTCCAACCCGGATGAAGCGGACAATCTGAAGGCCAAGCTGGCGATGCAGGGCATCGAAGCCAGTGTGCGTCAGGTAATCCTGCAAGACAAAACCTATTTTCGCCTCATGCTGGGGCCTTTTGAAAAAATGGCGGATGCCAAAGAATCGCGCGCCGAACTTGCCCGTCTGGGCGTGGAAACCTTGATCCTTCAGGAGTGAATTTATGACTGTCAGACTTTCTTTGCAGAAACTTTTTGTCGCGCTGGTTTTGCTTACCGGCTTGTCTTTTGCCCCGCTGCATGCGGCAGAAGGCGGGGTTGAGCGCCTTGCCCGCACCTTCCCCAAGGAAAACCCGGGCAAAATCGAGGTGATCGAATTCTTCTCCTACGGCTGCGGTCATTGCAGCGATTTTCATCCGATCTTCACCAAGTGGGCGGAAACCTTGCCCGCCGATGTCTATGTTCGCCGCATTCCGGTTGGCTGGAATAGACAGTGGGTCGCTCTTTCCCGTCTCTACTATACCCTGGAAGCCTTGGGTGAACTGAAGAAGTATGATGATGATGTTTTTGCGGCGATACACAAGGAGCGCAGGAACGATCTGCTCACGGAGAAGGGAGCGGCGCGCTGGTATGTGAGCAAAGGCGGCAATGAGCAAAAATTCACCGCGACCTACAATTCCTTCGGGGTGACGAGCAAGGTCAATCAGGCGGAAAATCTGGCGCAGGGCATGGAAATCGGGAGCGTGCCGACTCTGGTGGTCGAAGGCCAGTACCGGGTACAGGGCAGCTTTCCGACGATGTTGAAGCTGACCGAGCAATTGATCGAAGAGGCGCGGAAAAAATAATTCCGGGTGCGCGGGCAATGACGCTTGCTTTCATCCTCTATAAATACTTTCCCTTTGGCGGTTTGCAACGAGATTTTTTGCGGATCGCCCTTTCCTGTAAGGAGAAGGGTGCGGACATTCGCGTCTACACCCTTTCCTGGCAGGGTGATGTCCCAGCGGGCTTTGACCTTCGCGTAGCGCCGCCTCTCTCAGTGCGCGCTCTTGCCAATCACCGACGCTATGAAAAGTTTCACGCCTGGGTGACTGCCGATCTGGCGCATGACCCAGTAGCAAGAGTAGTCGGCTTCAACAAGATGCCGGGGCTGGATGTTTATTACGCTGCCGACCCTTGTTATGCGGAAAAGGCAGCGAGCCGCAATCCTTGCTATCGTTTGCTTCCCCGTTACCGCCATTTTGCGCTGTCAGAGCGGGCGGTATTTGCGCGAGAAGCGCGAACTCGCATTCTGATGATTTCCGCGTTGCAACAGCCTTTTTTTCAGCGCCACTATGGCACGCCTGATGAGCGTTTTCACATGCTGCCGGCGGGAATAGCCCCCGACCGCCGTCGCCCCGCTGAGGCAGAGGCCGCAGCCATCCGCGCGGATTTTCGCCGCGAATTCGGGCTTTCTCCAGAAGATTTATTGCTGCTGCAAATCGGTTCCGGCTTCAAGACCAAGGGGCTGGATCGCAGCCTGAAGGCAATTGCCGCCTTGCCTTCCTCCTTGCGTGATCGGGTTCGTCTCTTTGCCATCGGCCAGGATCAGCCAGCGCCCTTTTTGCGTCTGGGAAAAAAGCTGGGACTCAAGGAGCAATTTTCCATTCTCGCTGGACGCGACGATATTCCCCGTTTTCTTCTGGGCGCTGATCTTCTCATTCACCCGGCCTATCACGAGAATACCGGCACGGTGTTGCTGGAAGCCTTGCTCGCTGGTTTGCCGGTACTCACCACCGCGGTGTGCGGCTATGCTCATTACATTGCCGAGGCCAAGGCCGGGAGGGTTTTACCGGAGCCGTTTCTTCAGGCTGATTTGAATGACGCGCTGGCGGAATTGCTGGCCGACCCGGACGAGCGCCACCGTGCGACGACATGCGCCTTGAACTATGCGGCGACGGCGGATTTGCACAGTCTGCCGCAAATTGCCGCCGAGCTGATTCTGGAAGGCTTATGAAGCTGGTACTCACTGAGCCTTTTCGTAGCCTGTGGGCGGGGAAGGATGCCTTTGCCGAAGTGGAGCGCCTCTCCGGCAAACTCTATCGTGACATGCCGGGCAGACGTACTTTGCGGGTGGAAATCGAGGGCGAGGCCTATTTCGTCAAGATTCATCATGGGGTGGGCTGGCGCGAGATCTTCAAGAATCTACTCCAAGGGCGCTTGCCGGTCTTGGGCGCGGGGCAGGAATGGCGGGCGCTGAAGCAACTGGCTCTGGCTGGAGTGCCGAGCATGACGGCGCTGGCTTTTGGCGAACAGGGCTGGAACCCGGCGCGGCGGCGCTCCTTCATCATTACCCGGGAAATTGCAGATGCCGAGGATCTGGAGGTTTATAGCCAGAACTGGCCAAAGTCACCGCCTGCCTTCAGGGAAAAACGCGCTCTGATAAGAGAAGTAGCGGGCATGGTGCGGCGTATGCATCAGGCAGGGGTCAATCACCGCGATTGTTATATCTGCCATTTTTTGCGCCAGGAGAGAGCAGCGAGTGTATCGGCGCAAGATAGTAGCGCCCGCCTTTTTCTGATCGACCTGCATCGCGCCCAGGTTCGTAGTGCCGTGCCGCGCCGCTGGCGCGACAAGGATCTGGCGGCGCTTTATTTTTCCGCGCTGGAAATCGGTCTTTACCGTTCCGATCTCTTTTATTTTTTGCGCGTCTATTTTGCTCGTCCACTTGGCGAAATAATCAGAGGGGAAGCAGAGTTGCTTTCCTGGCTGACAAGGGAAGCCGAGCGTCTCAAGGCGCGTTACCAGAAATACGGCGGGCAGTTATGAGGCGCTGGGCTTGGCTGGCTTTCTTGCCGCTCATCGCGTGGGCGGGAGGAAATACGGAACAGGCGCTGTGGTGCGAGCAACTGGGCAAGCGTTTGAAGAGCGTGGAGACGGCGTTTTGTCGCTCCCTGCCTTTTATCGCGGGGGAAATACGTTCCCATGAAGGGCGTCCTCTGTTTACCCTCGCGCATCCGGCCAAGGCGAACGGAGAAAAGGCGGCGGGGGCGCGGATCTTGCTGATCGGCGGGGTGCATGGCGATGAATTGACCTCGGTCTCCATCGTCTTTCGCTGGCTACCTTGGCTCTCTGAGACCGAAGCCAAAAGGCATCACTGGCAGATCGTTCCGCTGGTCAATCCTGATGGCCTTCTTGCCCGCCCAGCGCGGCGGACCAACGGTAGGGGGGTGGATCTGAACCGAAACTTCCCCACTCCTGATTGGTCACGTGATGCGCTGCTTTACTGGCAGAAACGTACCGGGAAAGATCCGCGCCGTTATCCAGGCGAGGAAGCGATGTCGGAGCCGGAAACCCGCTTTCTTACCGAGGTCATTCAGGCATTCCAGCCGGATGTCATCATCTCGGTTCATGCCCCTTATGGCATTCTCGATTATGACGGTCCGCGCCAGAAACCCAGCCGTTTCGGCAGTTTGAGTCTCAATCAATTGGGGATTTACCCCGGTTCATTGGGGAATTTTGGCGGGATTGCCCGCAATATCCCGGTGGTCACCCTGGAGCTTGCCAACGCAGGCACCATGCCTTCAGCAGCCGAACAGCGAAAAATATGGACGGACATGCTGGAATGGATTGCCCGCCATATCGAGGCAGGGGAGTAGCGAGGCGCTTTGCGCTAACAAATAGCACGGATAGGTTTGGGTGACCAGAAGGCGAACCCCAACATGATTGAACACGGGTCTTGCGCAATCCCCGGACGTAAGGAAGGGTGTCTCAATGCCTTTCATCCTTGTTGTGGTGCAACGGTTGCACTATAATCTGGTCATGACGACGGTAAAACGCCTCTCTCGCGCAAAAATCTGCATCTACGCAGGCGACCATTCGCCGCCCCATTTTCATATTTTGGCAAACGACGGGAGAGAGGCGCTGGTGGCAATCGTAACCATGCATCTCCTCGAAGGCTCGCTCGAGCGGAGCACAAAGGCCGAGGCATTGGAATGGGCGCAAAACAACCGGGATCTGCTCTACGATGAATGGATGAGGCTGAATAATGAATAGAAAACACTTCGTTTTGACTGGCGTTCGTGCCGAAGCGCCCCTCATGCTCCTGCTGGAATATGCAGATGGTGCGAGTTTTACTCTTGATTTGACGGACATCATCCGACAGCATCAGGAATTGCAGGCGCTGACAGACCCGGTGATTTTCGCTGCTGCAGCAATCTCCGAGGGTGGCAGGAGCGTGATTTTCGGCAAGAATGACGATCTCGAGCTTGCCGCCGATAACCTGCGCGCCCGTGCGGTGGAGGCTATGGGCCAAGTCTCGCATGAATTCATCTGGAACTGGATGGCGGCGAACGATCTCACTCTCGATGTCGCCGCCAATGCCATCGGCGTTTCCCGTCGGATGCTGGCTTATTACCGGGGCGGTCGCCATCCCGTGCCGCGTACCGTTGCTCTTGCCTGCATCGGCTGGGAGAAGGGTATCAGCCAACGCTATGATAAACCTTCCGCCATCCTTGCCTATGGCGCCGCCTCGCTGTAAATAGGCTGTCGCAAAAGGTTTTTTGAAGGCAGCATGGAGGCTTTTGTCTCACTTGATACCGCGAAGGCGCGAAGAAAGACTCCATAATTCCTGCGAGTTTCCGAAGACAAATCCAAGAATACCAATGCCTTGCCTTTCTTCGCGTCTTCGCGCCTTCGCGTGCCATTTTTCTTGATTGCAAAGCAGGTACGCAGAACGATTGTGTTTTGCGACAAGCTGTAAAGGCGAAGC
>Ga0209737_10003135_pt1 | contig 11547 bp, 9 predicted proteins | sample TergutCu122P3_FD_187284 | JGI IMG/M metagenome (GOLD analysis project Ga0209737, IMG submission 187284) | Cubitermes ugandensis P3 segment gut microbial communities from Kakamega Forest, Kenya - Cu122 P3 (SPAdes) (version 2) | ecosystem: Host-associated > Arthropoda: Insects > Digestive system >...
AAAATGAAAACGATCATATGTTTCGGTGACTCAAACACCTGGGGTTATATCCCCGAAAAAGACAGAGCGGATTCGGATATTGTCGAAAGGTATCCCCTCGACGTCAGGTGGCCCGGTATGCTTCAGACCCTGCTCGGAAGCGAATACTACGTGGTAGAAGACGGGCTCAGCGGCCGCACGACGGCTTTCAACGACGTCATCGGCAAATACAGAGACGGCGCGAAATACCTGGGAGAATGTCTCACGGCAAACAAACCTGTCGATCTGCTCATAATGATGCTTGGCTCCAACGACACAAAAAGACGTTTTCTCGTGTCATCCCAAGGCATTGCCAAAGGAATAGAAAAACTTATCAGAGTCGCGAGATCGGGCGGCGTTACCAGATCAAGCGGGTTCGGCCCCGGAGGTGAGCAGCCGAAGATACTGATCATATCCCCGGTCAGGATTCGTGAAGAAATACTGGATTCTTTTTTAAAGCTTGAATTTGATCAAAACTCAATACAGAAGTCTCAGGAATTGGCCGAGCTTTACTTCAACATCGCGAGACGCAGGCACTGCTACTATATGAACGCGGCGGTCTACGCCGAAGCCAGCGAAATAGACGGCCTGCATATCGATGCGGAAAACCACAGAAAAATTGCCGAGGCAGTCGCGGTAAAAGTCCTAGAGATTTTCGAGGGCTCTTCGTAGAGAAGTTTCGTCAAGCATCCCGATCCAGTGATCTATGAGATAGCCGTCACTGTCAATGAAAAAAGTTGTCGGTATTGATTGAATGCCGAACAAAGCGGCGCCTTCCCTGTTTACATCAAAGAAAACAGGAAATGTGTATCCCTGTTCTTTGATAAAAGAGGAAGCTGTTTCCGTAGTTTCGCGCTGTCCGTCTGTGAGTGAGAGCATCACAAACTGCACCTCGCTTCCAAGCTCCTGATACAACTTTTCAAATTCAGGCATTTCCTGCCTGCAGGGCGGGCACCAGCTGGCCCAGAAGTTCAGGACTACCGGCTTTCCCAGGAAGGACGAAAAGCTGATTTCATTCCCGCCCTTATCAAATATTGTAAAATCGGGGACTAAAACTTTATCAGCTTCCTGTTCATCGCCGGAGCCTGACTCCTCCTGTCCGGCGGCGGGCGCTGTGGTACCGGTATCCGCAGGCACACGATCGCGGAGACCGTTGTATGCCAAAACCGCGACTACCAAAAGAGCGGCAAATGCAATTACAGTTATTATCAGTTTTTTGTTTTTCAATGTTTAGTCCTCACTTCTGTCGCCCAACGCTTCGTTCCCATCACCCAACGTCTCGCTCACATCACTTAATACTCGGCTCCCTTTTTCTTGCATCCGTCAAAACGAAAGCAGCGCAAGGAACCGCCCCATCAAACCAGTCGCCATCAATACTCCGATCGCGACGAGCAAAAGTCCCGAAACCATACTGACGATTTTATAGTTTTTCTTGATCAGGTCAAACGCGCCTTTGAGTCGCTCGATAAGTACGGCACTAAGTACGAAGGGGATACCGAGGCCAAGCGAATATACCAGAAGCATCAAAACTCCCTGCACAGCCGAGCCGGTATGAGCCGCAATCATAAGCGCCGAGCCAAGAAACGCGCCCACGCACGGAGTCCATGCAACCGAAAACACAAGGCCAAATAAAACCGAAGAAAAGAAGCCGAGGTTGCCCACGTTTGCGTTCATATTGCCTGCCCGGTTTAAGAAGCCGATTTTAATTATGCCCATGAAATTCAGGCCAAATACGATGACGATCGCTCCGGTAACGATGTTCAGAACCAGCGAATACTCAATAAGCACCCTTCCGATCAAACCCGCGAAGGCCCCCATCAGGACGAATATGATCGTAAACCCAGTGGCAAAGCCAAGCGCATTGACCAGCGTCTTCCTTGAATCCGCGTCATTCGCCGCGAAATAGGACACGTATATCGGCAGCATCGGCAGGATGCAGGGGGAGATGAACGTGATGATCCCTTCTAAAAACAGTAACAGGTATTGCATATCATTCCCATTTCGTTTTAATAAAACGCCTTCGAAGATTATACTTTCGTCTGAGTTCCTCTAGACTTTCAAAAGCATCAACTGTATCGCCGCGCGAGATGTCAAATAGACCTTCATCAATGAGCTGCGTGATTTCAAGTTCCGCTTTAAGCCTGCGGATCTCATCCGTCAGCTCACGGTATACCTCCATGCTCATGACGACCATGTCTTCATAACCGTTTTTCGTCACATAAACCGGCTCGGCATTTTCACGCACCATAAGAGAGACACTTGCTGTATCTTTCAGATCTTTTATAGGAATTATTTTAGGCATAAGAACCTCCTTTGTTAATGGGATAATTATACCATAATAATGTGATTGGGTGAATATGTTATACTCTTTATATGCTAAATCTTGATCATTTGAATGAACCGCAAAGGGAAGCCGCGCTTCACGGTGAAGGCCCGCTGTTGATTCTGGCCGGCGCCGGAAGCGGCAAGACCAGCGTCATGACACACAGGATCGCGCGCCTCATACTTGACGAAGGCGTAAAGCCGAGGAATATCCTTGCCGTCACTTTTACAAACAAAGCGGCCGGCGAGATGCGGGAGCGAGTGGCAAAGCTGATCTACGGCACAGAGGCGATGGATTATGACGGCGAAGCTCTCATGCGGGAGATGTCCTCATACGGCGGGCTCTGGATCCTGACCTTTCATTCAGCCTGCCTCAGGATACTTCACGGCTACGCTGACCGCCTGGGATATACGAACAATTTCGCGGTTTACGATCCGGCGGATCAAAAAGCCGCTATAAAGCGCTGCGTCGAGGAGCTGAACCTGGACCCGAAACAATTCAGCGCATCATACGCGCTCGCGGCTATCAGCGGCCTGAAAGAGGACGGAAAGACCCCGGAAGACATACTCGCGGAAGCGGAAGAACAGTACATAGGACCCAGAAGACGCGATCTTGCAAAACTTTATCAGCGCTATACAGAGATGCTGAAACAAAACAACGCGATGGATTTTGACGATCTGCTTGTGAACGCAGTCAGGCTGTTTCAGGAGCATCCCGATGTGCTCGAGTACTATCAGCGCCGCTTTTTTTACATCATGGTCGACGAGTACCAGGATACAAACCATACGCAGTATCTTTTTGTGAAAATGCTCGCGGAAAAAAGCGGCAATATCTGCGTTGTGGGAGACGATGACCAGTCGATCTACGGATGGCGGGGCGCGGATATAAGGAACATTCTCGACTTTGAAAAAGATTTTAAAAACGCCCGCGTGGTAAAGCTGGAACAGAATTACCGTTCATATGCCAGTATACTGGACTGCGCGAACTCAGTGATCCGCGGCAACAAGGGAAGAAAAGCGAAAGCACTTTGGACCCAGCGCGGCTCGGGCGAAAAGGTGATCTATAAGCAGGTCTTCGACGAAAGAGAAGAGGCAAGATTCGTAGCGGACGAGGTAAGGAAGCTTTCGGAAGACGGACGAAAACTCAGGGACATAGCAGTACTCACGCGGACAAACGCGCAGTCAAGGACTTTTGAAGAGGCGTTTATCTCACACGGCGTCGCGTACCGCATGCTGGGCCAGACCAGGTATTACGACCGCAAGGAGATCAAAGACATGCTTTCCTACATGTCGCTTGTGACAAACCCCAAGGATGACGTAGCTTTGATGCGCGTTATCAACGAACCAAGGCGCGGGATCGGGGACAAGAGCGTTGCAGCCATCGCTGCAGCGGCTACAGCACGGGGGGCCAGCATGCTGGAGCTGTTAGCGGACGGTTACATATCTGCAGGGGATGATTCGCCGGTCATTGCGAGTGAAGCGAAGCAACCCAGCGCCATAATGTCTCAGAGTCGGCCACTTACCGGCATTCTGCCCGGCAAGGCTGCCCAGGCGGCTGCGGAATTCGCCGCGGTCATCACAGGTTTTTCTGACATAGCGGAAAAGATGAAGGTATCGGATCTCTATGATGAATTGCTGAACAAAACAGGATACCTGAAGGCGCTTGAGAGCAGGGGCACGGTGGAAGACGATGCCAGGGTCGAAAACCTGCTTGAGTTCAGAAGCGCGATAATTGAAGCTGAAGCGGAGGATCCGAACCTGTCGCTTACGGACTTTCTGGAAAAGACTGCGCTTATGAGCGACGTTGACAACTATGACAGAAACGCGGACGCGGTGGTGATGATGACGCTGCACAGCGCGAAAGGGCTGGAGTTCCCGGTCGTCTTTATGCCGGGTATGGAGGAGGGCCTTTTCCCGACTCTTAGGCCGGACAACGGAACAGAAGAGATGGAGGAGGAGAGGCGGCTCTGCTATGTCGGCATGACGCGGGCGATGGACCGGCTGTATCTTCTCAGGGCAAAGATCAGAACGCGCTACGGGCGCAGGGACTATACGATCGAGTCCAGGTTTTTGAATGAGATAGACCAGGAAACGCTGGATCCGTCCTACGATTTGCCGGGAGGCGATCTCACAGGCTACATACACCGTGACTTTTCCGGCGGATGGGGAGACGCGAGGACTCTTTCGGGTGCTGAGAGAAGGTTGTTTGATGCAATCGGAGCGGCAAAGGCTGAGGTCAAAGACCGCGAAACGGTACATAGTATCAAGCTTGTACCGGGCGATCGTGTGCGGCATCCGAAATTTGGGGAGGGGCTTGTGATCGAGGCGGAAAAAGCGTTCGCGACGGTCATGTTCGACGAGGTCGGAAGAAAAAAACTTGCGCTTGACATCGCACCTCTGGAAAAGCTTTAATTACTTGATGTGTCAATTACATTATCGCTGAGTGAGAATAGAGTAAATATAGAATATAGAAAGTATAGAGTTTAAAAGATAAATGGTTCTGATACCGATTTTTACAGCGATAGGGCTCGGGCTTTTTTTCCTCATAGCGGACAGCATGTGTAACAGTTCGGTCAAAAAAGCAAAAAAACGACTCGAGGCCTACAAACATAAGGAGATCAATCTAAGCAGCGGCAACGTTACTTATCTGGACAGGGGGAAAGGCGACGCGATTCTTTCCGTGCACGGGATATGCGGCGGCTACGATCAGGCCTTTGAAACCGCGAGACCTCTGTTACCCGGGCACCGCATCATAGCGCCTTCACGTTTCGGGTACCTTGGCAGTGAAATGCCGGCCGACTCGAGCCCGAAAGAACAGGCAAAGGTGTTCGCGGAACTGCTGGACTCTCTGGAGATAGATCAGGTATATCTATTGGCGGCTTCAGCGGGCGGTACAGTGGCAATCAGGTTCGCGCTTGATTTTCCTGAAAGGACTAAGGGTTTGATACTGTATTCTTCAGCAGCTCCTTATAAGGCAAAGCCGAAACGCTATCCGAAATACGCCGGCCCTCCGGCGGGCGCCTGCAACAACCTTGGAATGTTTCTTTTCAGCCTTTATTTCAAACCCGCTCTGAGTATCGAACGCGAAGAGATATATGCCATGCTTCCGATCAGCGAAAGACGCAGCGGCATCCTCAACGACGCAACCGTCACAAATCCGGATATGGCAAAAAATTATGATGAATACATTATTGAGAACATTTCTGCTCCCACGCTGATTTTTCAAGCGAAAAATGACAAGATGTCAAGGTTCAAGCTTATGGAGAAGAGCGTTCACCGCTTCCCTGACAGCAAGTTTGTCGTGTTTGACAAGGGCGGGCATATGCTCGTGGGGTGCAGCAAAGAGATCAACGAAGAGCTAAATGCATATTTCGAAAAAACATCCTAAAATGAAGAAAAAATGTCCGATTTGGACGTTTTTTCGTATTATGTAAACCAGGCTATCTAGCGAAACGACGCAGCAGGTAAAATTTTATAGCTTATTACAAGGTATCGCTGCTTTAGCTATTATGTACAAAAGATTACATCAGGCTAAAAAATCCAAATAGCAATGAAAAATGTAGTTTTAGGATGTTTTGAAAAATCTACCAAAGGTATTATGTAAACCAACCCCCCGGGGTTTCACCTAACCAGCCAAGATAGTGTATTTCAGACGAATTATAATTGTGAAGCCGGGCAGAGAATTATAAAGCGCGAAAAATGATACAATTAAGATGTTATGGGCAGGGAAGAGCTTCTAAAAAAACAGAGCGAACTTACCGAGCGGCTAAAAGCGGCGGCACGCGCCTATTACGACGAAGACAAAGAAATCATGAGCAACTTCGAGTACGACCGGCTTTATGACGAACTGTTGTCTCTTGAAAATGATACGGGCGTGGTGCTTTCGGGGAGCCCTACGCAAAGGGTGGGATTTGAAGTGAGCTCCGAGCTTGCGAAACAGACGCATCCGTCCCCAATGCTTTCGCTGAATAAAACCAAAGATATATCGGAGCTCAAAGACTGGCTGGGAATACAGCCGGGTCTGCTTTCGTATAAGCTTGACGGCTTGACCGTCGCCCTGACATACGAGGGCGGGGAGCTCAGGAGCGCTGTAACGCGGGGCAACGGGGTCGTTGGGGAAGTCGTGACCGCAGGAGCAAAGACATATACGAACCTGCCATTGAAGATACCTTTCTTAGGAAAGCTGGTGCTTCGCGGGGAAGCGGTCATTAGGTATTCGGACTTTGAAAAAATCAACCGGGAAATAGGGGACGCGGACGCGAAGTACAAAAACCCGAGAAACCTGGTAAGCGGAAGCGTAAGGCAGCTCGACAGCTCGGTGACGGCGGCGCGGTGCGTGCGGTTTTACGCGTTCGCGCTGGTGGAAGCCTCCGAAAAGATTTTTTCTTTCAGGTCCTCTCAGCTTGAGTTCGTGAAATCCCTTGGTTTTGAAACAGTCCGGTTCGCGCCGGTAACGGCGGAAACGATTGAAGATACGGTAGAACACTTTTCTGGTGACGCAGCTGCACCCGGTTTTGATCTGCCGGTAGACGGGCTGGTCATCGAATATGATGATTTGATATACGCGGGAACGCTCGGCGCTACGTCAAAGTATCCGAGGGACGCCATGGCTTTTAAATGGCAGGATGAAGAGGCGGAGACAGAGCTTTTAAAAATCGAATGGAGCGCTTCCAGGACAGGCCTGATCAACCCGATCGCGGTCTTTTCTCCTGTGGAGCTCGAGGGTACGACAGTATCGCGTGCTAGCGTACACAATGTCAGCATACTTGAGGATCTTCAGCTCGGTATAGGCGACAGGATAAAGGTGTACAAGGCGAACATGATCATCCCGCAGATTTCGGAAAATCTTACGCGCAGCGGTACGGAGCGCCCTCCGGACTTTTGCCCTGTCTGCGGAGCTGTGACCGAGCTAAGAGATTCAGACGGGATAAAAACACTTTTTTGCACGAATGAAGGATGCCCGGCGAAAAAACTTAAAACATTTTCACACTTTGTAAGCCGGCCCTGCATGAATATCGAAGGGTTGTCTGAGCAGACGCTTGAGAAATTCATCGCCGCTGGGATCCTGCATGAACTTGCCGACGTATTCCGGGTAAAAGATCACAGAGATTTGATCGTGAACATGGAAGGATTCGGAGAGAAATCCTTCGAAAAACTAACGCTGGCTATAGAGAACGCGAAAAACACAACCGCGGACAGGTTTCTTGCATCGCTTGGCATACCCGAGGTAGGATCTGCTACCGCGAAGGTGATCGCGCGGGCATTCGGAGGCGATTGGAACAGGATAAAGGAAGCTGACGCGGAAAGTCTCTCCGCGATCGAAGGGGTCGGGCCAGTCATCGCAAGGCTGTATACAGAGTGGTTTAGTGACCCGGTAAACAAAGCTGTGGCGGACAATGCTTTTTTGGAAATCAGTATTAAAGCTTCCGGGGGACAGTCTAATATATCTATCGGCTCATCGCCGGAAAAACAGTCCCTTGCGTCTTTAGGCACATCGCGGGAAACAGCCTCCCCTATCGCAGGAAAAGTCTTTGTCATCACAGGCAGCCTCGAAGGCTACAAAAGCCGTGACCTGCTCGCGGAAAAGATAGACGCTCTCGGCGGCAAGGTTTCGGGCAGCGTCAGTAAAAATACCGATTACCTGATAAACAACGACTCGGCTTCAGGATCAACGAAAAACAAAAAAGCCCGGGAGCTCGGCGTCGCAATCATCACCGAAGCTGAGTTTGAAAAACTTGCCGCAGGTGATGCTAACGCGGGTGATGCCTGATGGATAAAACGGGTGATGCCTGATGGATACCATAGTAGTAAAACTGGAAAACACATATATCTCGCTTGCGCTCATCAAAGAAAGGGACGGCAAACGGCGCGTCGTCAGTATCCGCCGCTCTCCTCTTCCGGATGACCTTTCGGGAGATACCGACGCCGTTCAGCCAGAATACCTCACCGCGCTTGTGATAGACGCGATAAAAAACAGCGGGATGATCGCGAATAATATCGACCTGTATTTCGGATCCGCTTTTGAACTTTTTTCCGAGTACCGGTTTAGTCAAGCCGCGTCGGACTCCGTCAGGCAAAAACGTGAAAAGCAGGAAGAACAAGCGCTATTGGCGAATGCGGAAAAAGTAGCGTACCGCATAGTGCACTATCGCTACAGCGGCGAGGAAGGAGATCTTTCGGCCAGCGCAGTATTTGCCGCCAGCGCGGATCTGTGCAAAAAACTCGTATCCGGCCTTGAGGGGGCGGGATACAATGTCAGGACACTATCGTCATCTTTGATAGCGTTTGCGGAAATGGCGAAAACCGTGTCATATATAGGCCCCCGCGTACTTGTAGTCGACGCGGAAAAAATGGAATACAAGCTTGCTCTTTTCACGCAAGGAAGGCTGGCCAGGCTTTCGCGTTTTCCTGTCGGCACGGGCAATTCTTTATCCTTGAGCATGCTGCTGCCGCATATTACAGAGGAAACCAAGGTCGTCTTTTGCGGGTTCAAGTCTCAGGACGAGCCTGTCAGGGAAGCCTTAAAAAAAGCGGGAGCCGCAGCCGTCGGTTCAGTCAACATGAAGATGACGGACCTGAAAAACGTGTTTTCGTTGTCAGGTGAGCTTGCCTATCAGGATAAGTTTTTCCCGAGGATCTTTTCGGCCGTCGTGATCGAAACCGGAAAACCGGCACAGGTCTCTTATCTGCCCGGGAAACAGAGAAAGCGAAAGCCAAACGCCCCTCTCATCGGAATATGTATCGTCTCATTTCTCGTAGCTTCGTTTATCTGCGCCGTGCCTCCGCTGACCCTCATGGCCGCGGAGCGTGAGCATGCCGCGAACGAAGCAAAGCTTGAAGAGCCGTTTTTCGCGGACGCGAGAGAAAAACTAAGCCGGTACAGGCTGCTTGTGTCTGAATACACGGAAATCCTGAACACCGAGGAAGCTGTTCAGAAGAGAGATCCTTCATATGCCTCTACTATCGATGAGATCCGGGAAGGGTTGCTTTTGACCGCAAAAATCGAAGAAATGTTTTATGAGAAAGAAAGAGGTCTTTTTGTAGACTGCATAATTGCCGAGGAGGATCTTGAGACCTTTGATCTTGGAAAGAACACCGTGAACAGAAGCGGAAAGGTGTCTGTCTATGAACCCAGCGAAAGAGAAGAACTGGATGAGGGGATGTGGCGTGTGCAAATTCGGGTTACAAGAACGCCCGCGCCGGGGGAGGAAACAAATTGACTGATAAGCGTCCTTACATCTCCGCGATTATCTTTATCTTAAGCCTTGGCGCCGCGGTCTTTTTTTGGCAGCTTCTGGCGGTCCCGGGGTTTTCTGAAAAAGAGCGCATGGTTAGGAGCGAAAACGCCGTTTTCGAAAAAGACATTCTGGAAATCGAAGCGATGGAGGGCAGCACTGCCGAGCTTGAAAACAAGATCTATGACGCTGAGAGCCGGATATCTGAGAAGTATTCCTCGCGCTCCCGGACGGCGGAGGATATTGCAGGGCATATCACCGATTTGTGCGAAAAAGCAGGTATCAAAAACGTCAAGATCGATATAGGAAAAAGTCAGGTCCTGAGCCCGGCGGGGATTCATGTGCCGGCCCTGAACACCGCGGACGTCACCATCCTGTTCGAAGGCATGGACGGCAAGGGTTCCGCTGTTATCAGGAATCTTGAAAACAGCCGGACCGCCGACTTTGAAATAACCGCTTTCGTATACCGCTATATACCTGCGGTAAATACGGACGACGAGGATGAAGAATCCTCTGACCCGGGACGGGGCAGGGGCGAATGGCTTGTGACCGCGAAACTGTATTATTATGATTGAAATCCTGTTATGACTAACATCCTACTGAAAATCGCATACGACGGCAGCAAATTTCACGGTTGGCAAAGACAGCCCGGCCAAAGGACCGTTCAGGGAGAGCTGGAGGAAGTCCTTGAAAAAGTATGCGGAGTGCCGGCAGCGCTCGAAGGGTCGTCGCGAACGGACGCGGGAGTCCACGCCCTGGGTCAGTGCGCGACATTTCGCGGCGAATTTGGCATACCCGTGAAAAAAATACCGCTTGCGGCAAACAACCTCCTGAAAGACGCGGAGATCCTTTCAGCCGAAGAGAAACCGGAGGATTTCCACGCGCGTTTCAGCGCCGGGGGAAAGACGTATCTCTACCGTTTTGCCATAAAACCAAAGATTACGGTTTTTTTACGTGATCACGTTTATTTGTTGGCTAAAAGACCAAATGTTGATAATATGTTAGAGGCCGTAAAATATATGGAAGGTACACATGACTTTGCTTGTTTTCAGGCAGCCGGCGGGACGCCGCGCGAAACTACGGTACGCACGATCCTTGAAACAAGCATTGAAGAAAGAGTCAGAACGGATTCTGCCGGAAATGAATATGAAGCGGTCGAAGTCAGTGTAAAAGGAGACGGATTTTTATACAATATGGTGCGTATTATAGCGGGCACGCTTGCGGACGTTGGGTTTTCAAAGATCATGCCGGAAGAAATAAAAAAAATAATCGCTTCAAAAGACAGGTCACTTGCCGGCCCGACCGCTCCGCCCGGGGGGCTTTATCTGAAAGAGGTTTATTTTGGAAAACGTACTTGAAAGAATGGAATCTGCTGATGCTCTTCAGGTTTTTGTCGACTCTGCGGCTGTATATACCTATGTAGTCGACTATGAAACCGATGAGATCCTGATGGTCAACAAGTATTATACGGAACATCTGGGCGTTCCGGGTGAGTTGATGGAGGGCCGCAAGTGCTGGGAATTTGTTGTCGGCGACGGTGCGGAACGCTGCGAATTTTGCCCGCGTGATTTTGACCTGGACGGCAACGGATCTTTCGATCCCGGACCGTTTACCGTCGAGGCTTTCAATCCGACGCTGGGGATCTGGGGAAAATGGACCGGGCAGGGGATCCCGTGGGTCGACGGCAGAGTCGCCCATATCATGACCGTCGTGGATATTAGCGAGGAAAAGCTGCTTCGCGAGGAACTGTCAAGGCTTGCTTATTATGACAAGCGAATGGGGATCCCGAACCGCGCAAAGATCGAGAAAGATATCTCGGAAAGGCCTCACGGAAACTTTTGCCTGATCGCGTTCGACTATATTTCACTGAGATATATCAATGACGCTTACGGCAGGCCGCTGGTCAACGCCCTCCTTGACGCGGTCATCAAATGGATCAACGGTTTTGATCTTCAGCACTATGAAGTCTACA
>Ga0209737_10003137_pt1 | contig 11537 bp, 10 predicted proteins | sample TergutCu122P3_FD_187284 | JGI IMG/M metagenome (GOLD analysis project Ga0209737, IMG submission 187284) | Cubitermes ugandensis P3 segment gut microbial communities from Kakamega Forest, Kenya - Cu122 P3 (SPAdes) (version 2) | ecosystem: Host-associated > Arthropoda: Insects > Digestive system...
AAAATCTCCGTTTTTGTGGTATGTTTAGCCAGAGAATACCGGAAAAACACCACAAAAACGCAAATTTTGAGCAAGAATGGCAGATATTCGGTGGAAAAGCACTACAAAAACGGGAATTTTGAGCAGCACGAACCCAGTCGAGGGTCAGATGAGGGTTGAGCACGAGCCAGTCGAGGGGATCGTATCAGATGAGGGTCAAGCAAGAAACAGCCCGAAAAAATGGGCTGATTTGAAAGCGGTGTAAGCACGCAGGTCAGGGCACCTATTTCGTCGCTGGGAGAAAATATTCTGCCAAAAATGGTAAGGATTAAAGAGCTTAGTTCCTATATTGCCATGTCGCGCTACGCGCTTCTCGCAATGAAGGGGGTATGTCTGAACAGTAACGAGCTCATTTGTTACTGCTTGGGCTCACTGTCATCCTGAACCACAGGTGAATGATCTTATTGTATGCGCTTGTAAAGATTCTTCGCGTTGTTCAGAATGATAGGATATTTCACGTGAAAAGATTTGGCTTTTGTCGCAGGGGGCTATTCTGTGCTTTACCTGTTTTTCGCGGCAATTGAATGCTTGATTCTCTGACTTTTTTATAGGTAATTATTTCGCGATGTGTTTTTCCATCCGAAAGCGTGAGTTTTCTTATGTCTTGCAATTCCATGCCGATCGTTTCTTCGGCTTTACGGGCTGCCTGTAATTCGATTTCTGTAGTGTTTCCTTTGTATGCCACAAGAACACCGTCGATTTTAAGCAGCGGTGTGGCAAGCTCCATGAGTGCTGGTAATGAGGATAATGCACGTGCTGTTGCTACGGCAAAGCACTCTTTGATTGATCTTGAATAGTTTTCTATTCTCTGAGCTACCACCTCTATTCTATCGCTACTGCTAATTTCATCTACAAACGTCTTCAAGTGTAGGGCTTTTTTATTTGTTGCTTCGATAAGCGTAGTATTTCTACCAGTTATAATAGCAAGGGGTATTCCAGGATATCCGCCGCCGCTTCCAAGATCTACAAGTTTTCCTTCAATTGCACTTTCGATCTCTGGCAGAGCGGCCATTGAATCTTCAATGTGAAGCAGTATTCCGCTTTCTATGTCCGTAATAGATGTAAGGTTGGTGTTTTTTGAGACTTCAATGACATAACTCAGGTGTCTCATGAGAAGCTTTGTGCTGTTTATGTCAATGGTGCGATGTAAAGCTGCAGACAATCTCTGTTGAATGCTGGATATATCAGTTGGATCGTAATAATCGAGCATTTGACAAATCTCCCTGTTTCAGGACTTTCTGTCTGTTACATTTCTTGCTCTACAATTTTAGCGCTTATTAAGCTTCTTCGCGTTGCTTAGATTAACATGAAAGAGGCGGTTTTTTCGATCCACTGCCTTCAGATTGCAATACTCCTGCCGAAACAGGAGTTTCTTACGGGAAGTGGCGAGTTTGTCATTTCAGTTTTATGACAATGTATCGGTTTGGTTCAGTTCCCTCTGATACTGTCGTCACTCTCTTGTCGTCTCGCAGTGCAACATGTACTATTCGCCTCTCAAATGGAGTCATGGGGCGCAGCCTGACTTCATGTTTCTGGCGTATTGCTCGAGCTGCAGACGCTTTTGCCACGCCAACAATTTTTTGTTTTCTTCTATGCTTGTATCCCTTTACATCTATCACCAGCGGGTGTCGATAGCCTGTTTTCTTATTAACAACTGATGAGACCAGGAATTGTATTGCATCGATTGTTTTCCCGTGTCTGCCAATAAGCACCGCGAGGTTGTCGCCCATGATGTCCAGGATGAGCTCACCCTCCTCGCCCTCATACTCGTCAATATCAGAGTTTTCAGCCCCAAAGTATTTCAGGATTGTTCTAATTGTTTCTATTGCTGTATCTGCAATGGTATCCAGCTCTTCTTCTGACAACTGGTCGTGAACCCTGTTGTAACTGCGCTCATCGTCATTTGCATCTTCAATTGCGTCGTCTTCATACTCTTCTTCGGGATACTCTTCTGTGTCTTCTTGCTCAACAACTCTCTCGTTTTCGGTATTGCTGGTACTATGGTTTTCGCTGTCTTCTTCTGTCTTTCGATCCTCTGAGCTTACGATATACACTCTGACTTTTGCACTTGTTGTTCCACCGAAAAGTTTTTTTGTTGGCTCCTCCAGTATTTCGACCTCAACATCTTCCAGCTCCGCACCAAGTTCTTCCAAGGCTTCTTCTATCGCCTTGTTGATACTTGCTGCAGTAACAACCACCTCTTTTTTCATAATATCTCCACTCATTATTAAAGCGGCTCTTCCTGCCCGCTGTTATTTGCTCTTTTTGGGTCGTGCTTTTTTAGGTTTTCTTTCTATTTCTACTTTAACCGGTTTGGTTTCCACGGCTACTTCTTCTGCTTGCGCATCTTTTCTCTCAAGCATTTTTCTTGATGCCAGTTGTTGCCCCACACCAAGTATTGCAGAAGTGTCCCAGTATAGCAGAACACCTGCGGGAGCGTTCCAGCCCACATATAGCATAACTATTGACATAACCGCAGTTATCATCATTTGTTGGCGTTGTGTATTCTTGTTCATCAACAAGGGAACCAGCATTGAACAAGAGAACATGCCCACAAGCAGTATATATGGGATTGCGCTGACAAACCCATCGGAGAGAAAAACATCGTTTGGTGAAAATGTCAGATCGGGAAGAACAGAAAAAAACGAAGGCGGCAGATCTGTCGCAACATGGTCGCTCGCTTCGATATACTTGGGAAGCTCCCTCAGCATCCAATAAAGTGCTATAAAAATTGGCATTTGAAGAAACAGGGGGAGACAGCCCATGATAGGATTGAAGTTGGCTTCCTTATAAAGCCTCGACATTTCTTCCTGTTGTCGCTGTGGATCACCTGCGTATTTCGCTTTGATCTCGTTCATTTTTGGTTGCAGTTTTTGCATTTGATAAGATGATTTAAACTGTTTTCTGGTTATTGGGTATATTAATATACGAAACAATATCGTTATCAGGATAATGGCTAAGCCCCAGTCATGCACCAGGCCATAAAACCAGTCCAAAACGACGAAGATTCCGTGTTGAAATGCTTCCCACACAAGATCCTCCAGTCAACCGCGCTCAGGGCACGGGATCGTATCCGCCAGGATGCCAGGGATGGCATCGCGATATCCTTTTAATGCTCATCCAGCCTCCCTTTAAAAACCCATAGCGCTGTATTGCACCGAGCGCATATTCCGAACATGTAGGAACATAACGACATGAAGGAGGCAAGAGAGGCGAAATAATATGTCTGTATATAGTAATACATAACAAGGCCAATTTCTTAGGAATTTCACATATGAATTGTATCATCTTCACCGTACTGCCTGATCACTCTCATCGCTGAGAGCCCTTTTTATCTGCTCCATATCATAAAAAATGTTTTCAAACTCTGTGTCAGCCACCGTGCTTTTTGCAACAAACACCACGTCGCGCCCTGGCCAGGGCGCCCCTGACAAGGCTGCGGCTTCTCTCATTCGTCGTTTTGCTTTGTTTCGAACTGGAGCAGATCCTGTTTTTTTTCCTGCAATAAAAGCAACGCGACCGCAAGAGTCGCGTTCTTCTTCAGTTTTCATAATGAGAGCCAGGATGTTTTTTGTATGAACCTTCGATGCTTTATCAAACAGCACGGCAATCTCGCCCTTTCGTTTGATAGTGCCTTTCACAGCACTCGTTTCCCTTCTTTTTTCTACATTCAGACAGTAAGTCGCCTGCGTCCCTTTGCTCTCCGTGATGCCAAAACCTCTCGGCCCCCTCTTGTGGCCATGCGTGAACGAAAGCCATGGCACTTGGCTCTTTTACGATTGTTTGGCTGATAAGTCCTTTTCATTTTCTTCTCATCCTTTTCATATTGCCCCGTCAGAGCAGAGCTTGTAAGTATAGTTTCTCAGGCGTAAGCCTGTCAAACGATTGTTTGAAAAATAAATGAAAATTCCATGAAAAAATTTACAAAAATTTTATTTAGTTTTCCACAGGCTGTGAGTTTTGTTGAAAACCTAGGCGACAGCACCTTATGCCTGTGGAAAAGCACAAAAACTGGCCATATTTCATCTCTTGACAAGCGCTCATAATAGGTTAACGTATCGGTATCCACAGTTTTCGTGCTGGTGTTATTGTGCTGTTTATCAGCACGTATGTGGGAGATCCTTGAAAAGAGAATCATGTTTTCTGCTCCTTATGGTGCGGTTTTATTCAAAACCATGCCTGCCACAAATTGTTGTGGTTTTGGCCCTGACCAGCCTGTGTTTTTCGTTTCATTCAAGCCTTTTTTAACTGTCTTTTTTATGTTTTTCACATATTTCACCGGTTTTCCACAACGTGAATAAATGGGTTTATATTATTGAAAAACAACTGCTAAATCGGTGTATCTCTTTTTCACGAATTGATATAAAATTTCTGGCTACGGTCTCTTTCAGCTAAAACTCTCTGTTTGGATCGCTTAGTTTTCCACTTTATTCGCTTTCGCATTGTGGAAAACGTGGTATTTTTTATGTTTTTCACTTGATTCGTGAAAGATGGGTGCTGTTTGGAAGGGTTTGAGCATACTGGGTCTTTTGCCTCTGCTGACAGGTCGGCTGGTTTTCGTAATATTGAAAACCCTGCAAATCCGTTTGCATATATTAAAACCAAGGCCCGCATTGCCGTATATGATGACTTGATGTCAGCCCCTCGTATCATCGATATCGAGCCGGCTCCCGTGTTGGAGTTCATGGAGAACATTGCGGTTACAACCTACGATCTGGCACAGAAACTGGGTGGAAGTCTTCCTTATTCGGTGATTCGTGAGATAGTTGAGAATTTTATCCACGCCTCATTTACCGAGTGCACGGTTTCTGTTCTTGATAGGGGAAACACGATATGTTTTTCCGACCAGGGCCCCGGAATTGAACGAAAACGCCTTGTCCAACAGCCCGGGATAACCTCGGCCTCGGCAGATATGAAAAAGTACATCAGAGGTGTTGGCTCAGGATTTCCGATAGTTAAGGAATACCTCGACTATCGAAATGGTTATCTGTCGATAGACGACAACGCACAAAAAGGAACTGTTATCACCCTGTCTGTTCGTCTTGACTCTCCTGAGACTCAACCCAAGGGTAAATCCCATCCTGAAAAGGCTGAGGCTCCACATGGAATAAAAGCGCTTGACCAAAGAAGTCTGATTGTTTTGCGCTTGTTGTATGAACATGGAATACTGGGACCCAGCGATCTTATTGTTCCTTTGGGGGTCAGTGCTGCTACGGCCCATCGTATCTTTGTGGGGCTGGAGCGAAAGGGCCTTATTGAATCAACTCCCAACAGAAAACGGATTCTCTCTAGTATCGGCGTCGCTTTTCTCGAAGCTGATGAGTCACACTAGCCTGGATTAACGATATTTTTTCACGTTTCGAAAGGCGGGAGTGGTGACCAGTACTGCGGCGGGGCTCTGGGGCGAAACTATGACCTATTTGAACCAGAGGAGCTCAACAGAGCGCTTTCAGATAGATGTTTATCTGAACTATCTTACACCTGAGACAGTCTCTGACAGTGAGCTGATTGTCTCAACAGACAACTCTTTTGTGAAAACCTGGATAGAGCGTCATTATTTTCCAGACATAAAAGACGCCATTTTTAATGTTGCCGGGCGCGATCTGGGCTTTAGAATTGTTATTGCCGATAAAGGGCCATCTCCGAAAACTACCTTTCAACAGAGGTTAGCCGAGCATTCACGTGGTACAGCTCATGTTGTTCAAACAGGCACAACCAAGCCAGAGATATATAGCTATAGCGTACCCCCGGCACATAGTGATGCAGCCATACTATCTCCCGTGGCGCCCCCAGCCCCTTCAGGAACAATCTTTCATAATAGAAAATACGATTCGCCCCCCGATCTTTCATCATATGTAATTAAAAAAGAACATAAGGAGCAGCCCGAGCGAAAGCGCACCACAAATGACGAACGAACTTTCGATACTTTTATAGTGGGCGATTCAAATCGTTATGCATATAGCACGGCTTTGGGTGTGGCTCAGTCGCCGGGTAACATTTACAACCCTCTCTTCATATATGGAAAATCAGGTTTGGGAAAAACTCATCTGCTGGTAGCTATTGAAAATCATATAAAGGCAAACCAGCCATATCTTAAAACGACCTACGCCCAAACGTCTGACTTCTTCAGTGATTTTACGATGATGCTCCATGATAAAGAGAAAAGAAGAGAGTTTGAGCAGAAATATCACAACGTAGACGTAATTCTATTGGATGATGTTCAGTACCTCGAAGGAAAAGAAGCCACAACAAACGAGGTTTTTCAGATTCTTAACAGTTTTATCGGTAAAAACAAACAAGTAGTGCTCAGTGCCGACCGACCACCTTTTAATATCGCTATTGATGAACGCCATACCAGCAGATATGCCTCAGGCCCCACTATTGACATTCAGCCTCCGGACTTTGATATGAAGTATGCAATATTTGTAAATTACTTTGATTATTGCTGCCGAAAGATCGACAGGGTAGAGCTAAAAGAGCTTATGACCCGTGAGATTATTGAGCGAGTTATTGAATTATCGAGTGATAATATACGTGAGCTTAATGGGGCAACCGCTTCTCTTGTTGCTTATCTTTCTATTCGCCAGAATAAATATGAAACTCTGACCATTGAGGAAGTTGAAAAGCGTGTTTTGAATGTTTTTGTAAAAAATGGGGAAAAACATATAGATATTGCCAGTATTCAAAAAGAAATCGAAATATTTTATAAGATCAGCCATAACGATTTATTAAGCAAGAAAAGATCACAGGGAATATCTTATCCTCGCCAGGTTGCCATGTATCTCACACGTAAATTAACTGGTGAGTCATACCCTGATATAGGGAAGGCTTTTGGTGGAAAAGATCATACTTCAGTTATGTATGCCTGTAATCAGATAGAGGAAAAAAGACAGTCTTCTAAGAAAATAGATAAAGAGATTGAAATTTTAATAAAAGCTATCAAATCTTGAGTTGTGAGTAAGTTGGTGAAAGATTGTGTTGTTGTTGTGGAATAAATATCTGGTTGTGTGTGATGATAATCAATAAAATATTTTATTGAAATGAGGAGATTTTGTTTCAGGATTTTTATAACAGGAGACACACGGGAGAACAACTGGATAAATGGGGTTTTATCCCTTTTTCCACAATGCCTACTGGTACTACTTTATATATTTAAATATTTATTAGAAGAGAAAGAGTTCAGATATGAAACTGATAATCGAAAAAAGCCAACTCCAACAAAGTCTGTCGGTTGTTTCGAAAGGTATGTCTTCTCGTTCAACCTTGCCTATTCTTTCTGGTATTCATCTTGAAACAGATGAGGGGTCTCTGCATTTCAGAACAACAGATCTTGAAATATCTATTCAACACTATGTGCCTGCGCTGATCGAAAGAGACGGTGCAACTGTTGTTCCTGGAAAACTCTTCTCTGATATTGTAAAAAGTCTACCTGAAGCCGCGATTACTCTCGATCTGCGGGATGATGATCTGACAGTCAGTTGTCTTGACTCAGTTTTTATTATTCACACACTTAATCCAATGGATTTTCCTGTTTTTCCTAAAATTGATTCAACCGTTGCCGGAACAATCCCGTCTGATATTTTTGCGTCTATGATAAAAAAAGTAATAAAAGCAGTATCAAAAGATGAATCCAGAGCCATACTTACAGGAGTGTTAATAAAGATGGGTAGTTCAACGCTTCAATTAGTTGCCACGGACTCATACAGGTTGGCTATCGCAAAAAGCAGGCTTGATAATTCTGTTCAAAAAGAAACCGACATTATTGTTCCGGGAGATGTTCTTGATGAGATCAGACGACTGGTAACATATCAAAAAGAAGTGGTAATAAGCGAATCTGAAAATCAAATTATTTTCAGTTTTGGAGAAACAACGTTTATTACTAGAAAAATTGAAGGATCATATCCAAATTATGAAGCAATTGTTCCAACAGAAAGAAATATCTCGGTAGTAGTTGAAACAGCACAATTGTTAGAAGTGGTAAGGAGAACAGCAATTACTGCTCAGCCGCATACTCCAATTCGTTTTATTTTTGATGGAAATATACAGTTTATCGATGTGAGCTCAAAGACACAGGACGTTGCAAGCGCTCATGAAAAGGTGGCTGCGCAAATAGACGGTGATCGCCTGGAAATAGGGTTTAATCATCAATACATCATCGATGGTTTATCGGCGATCAATACTGAAGAAGTGTTGTTTGAGGCGCAAACACCTTTAAAACCAGGAATATTAAAATCGATAGGAGACGAGTATTTCTTCTATCTAACCATGCCCGTCAGGCTTGATAATTAAACAGTAAGATGTATGGAAAGCTCTTACAATGAGCGCGCTCTTACAAGAGCTACAAATACATAACTTCAGGAATCATGAGTACTTTTCTATTCAGAATCCGAAGCAGCTTATAATTATTATAGGCAGAAATGCGGTTGGAAAAACAAATATTATCGAGGCGGTTCAGCTGGTAACCATGCTGGAGTCGTTTCGAAGTCCTCACTGGTCTACTGTTGTCTGCTCGTCAAAAAAGACAGATAAAACCACCAGGAACAACGCGACCGTATTGGCTCGATTTCTTCAAAACGGAAGAACCATCGAAATACAGATGGATATTGATGAAGGAAAAAGATCTTATTTTCTCAACGACAAAAAAAGAAACCGTCAAGAGTTGATAGGTTTGGTTCCCTCAGTAATATTTGTTCCAGACGATCTCACGCTCATAAAAAGCTCTTCAGAGGTACGCAGAAAAACAATCGACGATATTGGACAACAGCTCTCGCCAACCTACTTAAAAATACTTACCGACTATCAAAAAACGATCAAACAGCGCAACGCAATACTTAAAAGCATCAACGAAACAAAACAAAGCCCCACACTACTGGAGTCCTGGAATGAAAGTCTGGTGGTTTTAGGAGCCCTGCTTTTTACTCACAGGATAAGGCTTTATCAACGTTATATGGAAAAAGTAAGCACATGTTATCAACAGATATATAAAGAGGAGAGCTTCTCAAGCAGATATTTCCCTTCATTCTTTGAAGAGGAGAAAGACTGCCTGTGCCTGGAAGAGGAAGAGAACAGAAAAACTGAAACAGCATTGTTAGAAATGGATAAAAAAGAGGTCGAGAACCGTATATCTGAAAAACTTAAAAAAGTACGTGAAAAAGAACAAACGAGAGAAATTACACTGGTGGGGCCACATCGCGACGATATAAGCTTTTTTATTGATGGGTTGGATGCCAGAAAATATGCCTCACAAGGGCAACAGAGAAGCATTGCGCTGGCGTTGAAGCTCGGGCAGCTGGAGCTTATCAAAGAGATCAGCGGAAACCAACCAATACTGTTATTAGATGATGTTATGTCTGAGCTCGACGAGAACAGGAGAGAGGCGCTGATAAACGCAATCGGCGGGCAGATACAAACCATTATTACCTCCACAGACTTGAATTGCTTTAATGAGGCATTATTAAAAAATGCTCAAATTATTGAATTGCTATGAAAATGGTAGCAATAATGGAAACAGTGAACAACGTAGAGAGGAATAAAAAAGCAACCCGGCTCAGCTGGGAAACCAATCGATATGTCAACAAGAATTCAAAAGAGGGCCTGTCACAGGTGATACAACTACAAAACGCCTGGGAGAAAATTGCCTCTCCTGCAGCACTTGAAAGCACAGATAATATTACGTTTGCAACCGGAACAAAAAAGAAGGAAGTGCTGGTCTTTGTAGAAAGTTCTCATTGGGCGGCAGAGCTTGAGGCTCATAAAGAGCTTTACAGAATTCTTCTTGAAAAAGAAACAGAAATGAATATTTTGAAGCTGAAGTTTATTGTAACTAAAAAAGCAGCTTTTAAAAAAACCTTCATGAAATGGCGAGAGAAAACCACAACGCAGAAAAGTGGAGAAAAATCTATTCCTCTGACCAGAGAAGAGGATAGACACGCGCGGCAGATGGTTTCAGAAATAAAGGATGAAAAACTCAGAAATGCGCTCTATAAAGCGATGAAGGCAGACCTTGAATGGAAAAAGGGTACCGGAGGCATAAAAACGTCTGAGAATCCGCCAGAAAGCCCAGAAACAATATAAAACAAGCCGATATAAGACCGACTTTCTGTTATAATAAGAACCATAAAATGCAGCAGTGTGAAGCGCGACATGGGTACGCGCTTCACGTATGTAGTAAGGAGCCAACCTTGGCAAGCAGCGCCTCATCAAAAAACAATGGTTCAACCGACTATGGCAAAGAGGACATCCAGGTTCTCGAAGGGTTGGAAGCGGTTAGAAAACGCCCAAGTATGTATATCGGCTCAACCGGCCCCAGGGGTCTCCACCATCTTATCTACGAGGTGGTTGACAACTCTATCGACGAGGCCATGGCGGGATGTGCAGACAGGATAGACGTTACCATCCATAAGGACAATGCGGTCACTGTGGTTGATAACGGCAGAGGCATACCAATCGGGCGACACCCAAAGATGAAGATGGAGACGCTCGAAGTTGTCCTGACGATACTTCATGCCGGTGGGAAATTTGGTGGAGAAGGATACAAGGTTTCGGGTGGTCTTCATGGTGTAGGGGTCAGCGTGGTCAACGCGCTTTCCGAGAAGATGCATGTCGAGGTTATGCGTGATGGCGGCATCTATGAGATGGAATTCTCCCGAGGAAAGACCACCAAAAAGATAGAGCAAACAGGAAAGACCAAAAAGACCGGGACGAAGATCACCTTCTGGGCAGATCCAGAGATATTTGAGACGACCAGATATGATCATGACACCATCTCGGCACGACTGCGCGAAATGGCCTTTCTTAATAAGAACGTCAAGATAGTCTTTACCAACGAAAACGAAAAAGCAGAGGATGGCAAAGGGCCGCTCGTTGAGGTATTTCAGTACAGCGGGGGCATCGTCGACTTTGTGAAATATGTGAACGAGGGCAAAGAGGTACTACCGGGACTCTCGAAGCCCATCTATTTTTCTGCCAACCAGGAAGGGATAGGGGAGATAGAGTTTGCGATGCAGTGGAATACAACCCACTACGAAACCACCCTGGCCTTTGCGAACAACATTCATACCTCCGAGGGCGGAACCCATATGGAGGGTTTCAAGAACGGCATCACCCGCATCATCAATGAGTATGCACGCAACAAAAACATGCTGAAGGAAAAAGAGGACAACATGGCTGGCGAGGACGTGCGTTCCGGGCTGGCCTGTATCATCTCCGTCAAACTCCGCGAGCCCCAGTTCGAGGGGCAGACCAAGACCAAGCTCGGTAACACCGAGATACGCTCGCTGGCCCAGTCGGCTGTCATGCAGGGCGTGGCAGAGTTCTTAGAGGAACACCCCAATCCCGCCCGGACAATCATCAACAAGGTGTTAGAGGAAAAGAGAGTGCGTGAGGCTGTCAATAAATACAAACAATCAGCGCGCACCCGGCAACAGACATCCTTACCCGGCAAGCTTGCTGACTGCTCGCTGCGTGACCCAGAGCTCATCGAGCTCTACATCGTTGAG
>Ga0209737_10003138_pt1 | contig 11536 bp, 13 predicted proteins | sample TergutCu122P3_FD_187284 | JGI IMG/M metagenome (GOLD analysis project Ga0209737, IMG submission 187284) | Cubitermes ugandensis P3 segment gut microbial communities from Kakamega Forest, Kenya - Cu122 P3 (SPAdes) (version 2) | ecosystem: Host-associated > Arthropoda: Insects > Digestive system...
GGCGATAGCGTTGCTGGAATTTTTCAGGCTATGGGCTTAGAGCATGCGGGCGCGCACGGCACTACTGCGGCGCTTGCAATGTTAAACGATGCCGTTAAAAAAGGCGGCGTTATGGCTTCAAGCTATGTGGGCGGGCTTTCGGGCGCCTTCATTCCCGTTTCAGAGGATGCACAAATGATTGAAGCTGCTAAAGTCGGGGCGCTCACGATTGACAAACTTGAAGCGATGACATCGGTTTGCTCTGTCGGACTTGATATGATTGCAATTCCGGGCGATACGAGTGTTGAAACCCTTGCGGGAATTATTGCCGATGAAATGGCAATCGGAATGATAAACAAAAAAACCACTGCAACAAGAATTATCCCTGTCCCGAACAAAAATGTCGGCGATTGGGCGGTTTTTGGCGGTTTGCTCGGCGAATGTCCCATTATGCCCGTCAATAAATTCAGCTCAAACGTTTTCATAAACCGCGGCGGGCTCATCCCTGCGCCAATTCACAGCCTTAATAATTAGGCTACAATATAATCCCTCGCATCCAAAAACTCACCGGATTTCCTGAGCTTTTTAAGCGCCTCTTTTTCAATCTGGCGGATGCGTTCTTTTGAAAAATTCAGGATTTTCCCGAGCTCATCAAGGGTTTTAGGCTTTTTTACGCCTATGCCGTAGCGATTTTTCAAAATAAATTTTTCGCGCTCATTCAACTGATCTAGAATTTTCAGCGCGTCTTCTTTGAGCGACTCCCTCTCTGTCACGTTTTCGGGGCATGTGTCAACATTATCGCAAATATAATCCTGCAGGCATAAATCTTCCGCAACGGGCGTGTAAATGCTCACGGGTTCTTTAATCATTGAATTTTTAATGATTTGAATTTTTTTCGGCGTAGTTTTCAAATAATCTGCAAGCTGTTCATTTGTGGGTTCAAAGTCTTGTTCAGCGCTCAATTTCGCAATCACTTTTTTCAACGTGCGGATTTTATCGCTCATATGAACGGGAATCCTGATTGCGCGCGAATTATTCGCAATGGCGCGGATAATTGTCTGTTTTATCCACCAGGTCGCATAAGTTGAAAACTTGAAACCGCGGGTGTAGTCAAAACGCTCAGCCGCTTTGATGAGCCCGATTGAGCCTTCCTGCACCAAATCCATAAACAAAAGCCCCTGCCCGATATATTTTTTTGCGATGCTCACAACAAGCCTCAAATTCGCCTGAACAAGTTTTTTTTGGGCAATTTCCCTCTCGTGCCCGTCTCCTTCTTTAATAATTTTCCCGATGCTCTGTTCGGTCTCGCGTGAAAAAAGCTTTACACGGCCGATATCTTTTAAATACATCTGTAAAATTTCGTCCTGATTGGAAATCGAACTAAATGTTACGATTTCATTTTCATTGTTATTTTCGTCGGTATATACCAGACTGTTTCCCAGGTCTTTTTCCATAAGGACTTCGCCCTTGTGGCTCATTCGCTCGGAAATTGAAAACCCCGTTTTCATTTCGCTCGCTCCTTTCTCCATAAAATCCTCAACTTTGATACTTCTCGGCTATTTGTTTTATCAGACGAAAGTTTATTAAACTTTGTTCCAACTTAGTCCCTGTGCGAGTCTGAAAAATTGTTTTTTCTGATTTGTGCAAGGGCGGGCCTTTCGGATATGAGCCCGTGACGGCCGCGTTGAGCAGGCGAACAAGGTGACACCGGACATCTAAAAAGGTGATTTTTTGCCAGAGGGGTTAAAAAACAGCGCAAAGGATGCTAAAATATTGACGAAAGCAAAAAATTCATTAAACAAACTTTGTTGTAACAGAGAGGTTAGTCAATGATAGCGAATTTGGTGTCACTTATTTCAAAAACATTTCAACCCATAACCACAGCGCCGGTTGCGGCGCAGCCGAAAAACCCTTTTGCGTCCGCGGATAATCAAAATTTATTTTTAAATAACGCCGCTTTCACGGGTAATAAAAATTACGGCAAGAATATGCCCTTGCAGGGAGGCTATTTTGCGGGATATTACAATAATAAGCCTAATATTGTCGGGAGAAGGCTTTTTATCGAGGCTTAGACCGCGCTTTTTACAAATCCTCTATCCAAATAGCATTCACGGGGCAAATTAGCGCCGCATCAATGCAATCTTGCTCATTTTTGCCAACATATTCTTCGTGAATGTGCGCTTTTGTATCTACCGTGAAAACTTCTGAATTTATCGCTTCACATGCCCCGCAACCTGTGCAGGAATCCATAATAGTTACGTGCATTTTTCTTCCCCTAACTCACTCTATGAAGCAATTTTATGTAATTTTTCGATTAAAGCGCAATTACCCGCTACGGTAATATCCAAACGGGCACCACATAAAAATCGCGGAATATTTGTGCTAGAATTATTTGCATGGAAAAATATCACACATACCTTCTGGCACTGTTTTTATCAACAATAGCAGGTCTTTCCACCCTCATAGGCGGCCTTGTAACGCTTTTTCTCAAAAAAAATTCAATGAGAGTTCTTGCTGTGGGCTTGGGGTTTTCTGCCGGTGTGATGATTTTTATTTCACTGAATGAGCTGCTCCCGAGTTCACACAAAATGGTTCTGGAAACATTTGGCGCAAACAGCGGCTGGATAACCCTTTTATGCTTTTTTATCGGTATTTTGGTCGCAATTTTGATTGACTATCTTATCCCCGACCACATCAAAAACGAAGAACATCCGCACGTACGCACAAATGAAAGCAACGAAGGACTTTTTAAGACACCCGAGCAAATTCAAAAAATTAAACGTGCAGGCCTCACAACCGCCGTGGCTGTGACCATACACAATTTTCCCGAGGGCCTCGCGACCTTTTATGCTACGACCGCAAGCGTGAAGCTCGGCCTGTCCGTGTTTTTGGCCATCGCAATTCACAACATTCCCGAAGGCATCGCAATTGCCGTCCCCATTTATCAGGCAACAAATTCCAAGCGAAAAGCGCTTGTTTATTGCCTTCTCTCGGGGCTTGCGGAACCTCTGGGCGGGGTTTTAGGGTTTTTACTCTTACACTTTTTCTTCCCGCAAATTTCAATCGCCTTTATTTTTGCCTTTATTGCAGGCATTATGACCTATATTTCTTTTGACACAATTCTTCCGCTTGCTCACGAATACGATACCGCGCACTACTCAATCACGGGCGTCATTGTGGGGATGCTGATTATGGGTATTGCGGTTATGGTGTTTTGAACGCGTAAGTCGGCGCATCAAAAAAGCCCCTTCAGGGGCTTTAGCAATGATATTTAAAACAGCGTTACTTCATTGTTTTTCCCGCTCTGATACAAGAAGTGCAAACACGCATTGTTTTACCGTTCATTTTAACACTTTGCAGATTTGGCAATTGCCTGTGGGTGTGCTGCTTGTGTGAAAAAGAAAGTTTTGCAGCTTTTATTGATTTTTTACCGCATATTTCGCAAACTACTGACATAATTAAACCTTTCAAAATTTTATTGCTGTGCTCCATGGTAGAACAAAAATAAAATAAATCAAGGGAGGGGGCGGTTAGGCGGCTAATCCTGCAAAATCCAAACCGAATGACCTGCTTCGTGGTATTTATTCGCGATGTTCTGCGCGGCGGTTTCCTCGGTATAAGAGCCTACCTGAAGCGAATAAATTTCACCCATTTTGCGAATAAACGTGATTGTGCCGTTATCTTCTTTAAGATTGTTTTGTGCTAAGCGAGCCTCGTCAAAGCTGTTATAGCGCCCGATTAACACCTTTGAAACAATAACTTTGGGCGGTGGAGGCGGGGGCGCCGGTTTTACGGCTTCTTCCCTTTGTTGGGCAAGTTTTACAACCTCGGCCTCTTTTTGCGCTTTTTGCTCCCCTATCAATTTTTTATAATTTTCAATATCTAAAACTTTATCTTTGTTGGAACCCACAATTCTTGCCTCGCTCGGAGCGGTTTCTTCAAGTTGCAATACTTTCAGGCGCGAATCGATTTGAGTTTTTCTATCATCAATAAAGTCATTCATCGGGCTTGTACCCTTCACAAACGGGCCGTCCATATCAAGCGTGCCGCTGCTGGGCTGAATCGCACGGCCGTACTCAATATCAATTTTAGCGCCATATTTTGTGATAGCATTCATTACGACAAAAAAGCACACGACAAAAGTTACAAGGAAAATTACGGCAATCACTCTTTTGGAAATTCTTTTCTCTTTTTCCTCGTTTTGCTCTTTGAGTTTATTTTTTTTGTATGCTAAATAATCTTCTTCACTCATGCTTTAAAACACGCCTCTAACCTTACAGAGCGCTGTTTTAGCGCTTCTTAATTCCTCAATATAGCGCTCCGTTATTTCTCGCGCAAATTCTTCAATGTCTTTAATACCCATTTCATCAAGGCAGGAAACCTCAATTGGGGCGCCGTCTTTGAGGATATTTATACCTGTGTGGATTAGCACCGAAGTTGGCGATTTTGTCGCGATTGAAACCGTTAACTTGCGACCTTGATAAAATAAATCATCTCCCTTGCGGGTGGTTAAAAATCCCTGCGCTTCAAGGGTTTCCTTAATGATTGCAATAAAAATCCTCTGTCTCAAAATCCCTTCAGAAAGCGGCAGGTTAAAATGTTCGATAATAAAATTGAGCATTTTTTTGCTATAAATTGGTTCATTTGCTAAAACATCCTCAATGTCAACCATTTCAGTGATTTTGACATCCACCTCGCCCGCAAAAGCGACAATAGCGTCGCCCTGCACCTTAAAATTCCTGTAAATCCAGTGAGAAGCAAGCTCTGCGCCTGTATATTTTAATTCATCCTTAATAAAAACGCTGTTCATACTCTTATTTTCGTTTAAAAAAGCTGTTTTATCAAGTCTTTGTTATCACATTTTTCAAGAGCATTTTTAAGGCATATGCAAGACTTGCAAAACCCGCAGTGTTTTTTGCCTGCTGCTTTTTCGTTGCTATAACAGCTTTTGGACAGGCTGAAATCAACCCCGTTTTTTATTCCGAGATTAATTATTTCGGTTTTGTTCAAATGGCGAAGCGGGGCGTAAATTTCCGGTTTTTTGAGAGTGGAAACACAGAAGAAATTTTCGGCGATTTCAACAAATTCAGCGCAGTTATCGCTAAATTCAAGCCCTTCTTCAGCGTTGGCGCCGAAAATAACGTAATCATAACCGTATTTATCGGCAAAACAGCCCGCAATATTTAAAAAGAGCCCGTTCCTGTTAGGCACCCAAACTTCATTTAAATCAAGCATTTGAGCTAAAAACGGCAGTTCAATTACTTTATGTTCCACATTATAGCGTGCCGCAATGGCGCTTGAAGCGGCAAATTCATCTTCAAATGCAATCTGGCCGTAGTTAAATGTGAGTGCGATTTTTACATCCATTTCTTTAACAGCCAAATCAAGGCTGATAAAGGAATCAAGGCCTCCTGAGAGCAGGGCAATTCCCGTTTTATTCGTCCTCATCCTCATCCTCTTCTTCTAAAAGCTCAAAGGCGCAATCCTGCACGTGTTGTGGCAGGCGGGTGTTCTCTATAAGCTGTATAATTCTTTCCCTGCCGCCCATGTTGTAAAGTGCAATCGTAGCGCTTTGCGAAACATCGAAATCCCTGTCAAAAACCATTTTACCTATTAGCGTATCAGCCTCCTCAAAATCGGAATTTGAAAGAGATTCAATGGCGTTCATACGAATCTGGGGCGAATCATCCCCAAGGGCGTTGGTTAGGGCATTCAGGGCTCTTTTGTTGCCCGAAATATCCATATTTCCCATGGCTTCTATCACACGTTCTTTTAAAAATGTGAATTTATCAAGAAAACTTTTTTTAGCTTCCAAAATTCCCAAAAATGCTTCCATAGCGCGGATATCACCAATCATCCCTAGTGCCTTTGCGGCGCTTTCCCGCACATAAACCGATTTTTCACTTTCATCGCTCACAACGTTAATAAGCGGCTCAACAGCCTTTTTGTCCCCGATTTTCCCGAGAGCTTCCGCCACGGCAAGCCTGAATTTGTAATCTTCGCCCTTGGCGTTCAGGCAATAAAGAAGCGTCGGCACGGCGCGGGTGTTTTTAAAGTTTGCAATTACCCTGATACAAAGTATACGAAAATTAGTGAAATTACCGAGCTCTGAATGTGCTTCGGGGCTTAAAATCCCGAAGTCTGTCGCGGTTTTTGTCACAATAAATTCAATCAGCCCGTTAAGGTTAAGTTCGTTGCGCAATTTGTCGATTTCCTTTACAAGAGCGCTTAAAATCGTTAAATCTTTACAATTTTCAAGAATTTCATTGTAAATTACAGCGCGGTCTTTTTCACTGTATTCTTTTCTTACTTTCTCAAAAAATTGCGCGGAGTTAGAGGCCAATAGTTCACTCTTTATTTGCTCGTAAGAAACCGAACTCTTCTTCATCCAATATCAACCCTCATGCACAATACAAGTATAGGTTAAAGATATTGAAAAGACAAATACGGGATTTTTACATTTTTTAACATTTTTGCCCTGATATATATTAATTGATATAATGCTGATATGAGCTACGATAGAACCAAGAAAAAGAAACAAAAAGAAGAAAAAAAACCGCTTTCGGTCACCACTATAATCAATATAGTCATTGTTTTATTATTTTTAGGCGTAATTGCATACGCTATTATATCTGCGCAAATGGAAACAAAGAGTATACAGGGTCATAAAACAGCCGCAAATCAAGCCATAAAAACAATTCAGGAAGCTTTAGATAAAAGAGACACTTATAATGCATTTACTAAAGGCTGGGGAAATTTTCAAGGTGCAGATTTCTGTAACAATCCTCCGAATGGCATGGATATAGAAATGCTGGCATATGGCGGCGCTGACGTTAACGCGTCCAGAAGCCTTGCTTCTTATCTTATTTGTTCGCCCGATAAAGGTATATCGCCGGGTGTTATTCCGGCGACTGCGGGGTGCAGCAACACGACTTTTCAAACAAAAGACGGCATGGTGTTTTACCACATGGGCTCAACGGCCACAAAGTGGGATCGCGCCATTTATGTTGATACAAACGGTAGTTTCGGGCCAACGATTTCCCTCACGCCCCTTCTTAAGAGAAAAGATTGCTCTTTGACAGGCGGTGGCTATGGCGACCTGCTCACGATGCCTAATGCAGCGGAAAATACACATGAGACTTGCGCACCGAATGACAGCATTAATGATTATCCTGATATGATTTGCCTGATAATTAGTGGCGGAAAGACTGTTGTACCGGGTGATGAGCGCACTAAAAAAATTCTTGCAACCGGAAAGCCGACGAATCTTAAAAATGTTAAAAAGAAATCCAAAAAATAATTTTTTATTAACAGAACTTAATAAAACCGCCTCCTTGTTTTTACGGGAGGCGGTTTTTTAAAGAAGTATTTAGTTAAACTGATGATGCTCTTTTTGAGTAGCACTCTTTGCAATAGATTTCCTTGCCTGTAATCGGCTTGAAAGGAACTTTTGTGTCTATGCCGCATTCTGAGCAAACAGCGTCAAAAAGTTTTTTTCTGTTTTGCTGTCTTCTTGTTTGACGGCAATCGGGGCATCTTTTTGGCTTGTTAACTAAGCCTTTTTCTGCGTAGAATTCTTGTTCGCCGACTGTGAAAGTAAATTCTTTGGTGCAGTCCTCACATTTGAGGGTTTCGTCTTGGTACATCTGGTCTTCTCCTTTGTTAGTGTGAGCCGGTGCTTGACGGCGAAAGCGACGAGCTTTCAACGGCCTGCACTACGGCAGTAAATCGTTCAAGACCTTGGAGCGCAAGTGTTATCTATTGCTGAAAGGATTGAATAGTGTAATTTTAGTTTATTTTTAATGTTTTTGCAAGAGGGAATTTAAAAATGCCCGTGGAGCAGGCTTTTTCAGGTATTACTCAACAAATTGCATACTAACGTAAACTTTTATTAACTTTTTTGCAATACTAATTTGTTTTGTGAGATAATACATGACTGTTAATAGTCTAACCATTCCTTTCTTGACTTAATGCGATTGCGAAAGCGATCGCATTTCTATTTAACGCGTGAGCCGGTGTGATAGCGGCGGGCGCGATGAGCGTTCGACGATAAACACGACGATGCCGCCGTTGCGAGCAAAGCGAGCGAACAAAATCTTTGATTTGACAGGCGGGGTATTAAACTAAACGTGTCACAGCCTCATCAGGCTTTATCGTAAGCACTTCCCCGCTTTTACGTGTTTTAAATTCCACAAGGCCTTCTGTAATGGTTTTTCCGACAGTTACACGATACGGAAAACCGATTAAATCGGCATCTTTAAATTTCACCCCTGCGCGCTCGTCGCGGTCGTCTAAAACCGCTTCAACGCCTGCCGCTAGGAGTTTTTCATAAATTTCTTTTGCTGTACGCATCTGAAGCTCGTCTTGAACATTCACAGGCACAACAACCGCTTTAAATGGTGCAATTTCCTCTGGCCAGATAATACCCCACTCGTCGTGATATTTTTCAATTGCGGCTGCGGCTGTGCGGGTTATGCCGATGCCGTAACAGCCCATAACATAGGGGTTTAACTTGCCGTCAACATCAGTGTATTGCGCGCCCATTGCTTTTGAGTATTTTGTGCCGAGTTGGAAAATGTTGCCCACTTCTATGCCGCGTGTCACAAAAAGCTCTGCTTCGCAGCAGGTGCACTTTTCGCCCTGTTTGACAAGTGAAATGTCAATGAAATCCGGAGTTTTTTCGAAGTTATAGCCTGTAATGTGCTTATCTGCTTCATTTGCGCCGATTATAAAATTCTTCATGCCTCTGACAGATTCATCATAAACAATGCGCAGCTTGCCTTCAAGTCCGATGAAACTTAAATAACCTGCTTCTGAGCCCAATTCAAGCGCTTCCTCGGCTGTTGCGGGACGAATTTCTTTAGCGCCCAGGGCATTTATAAGCTTAGTTTCCTCAATCTCTTTATCTCCTCTAATCATTACCATAACAGGCTTTGAGTCGGCAATATAGAGAACGGATTTCAAAATGCAGTTTTCGGCAACCCCAAAAAACGCCGCTAAATCTGCAATAGTCTTGACATTAGGGGTTTCGACAGTTTTTTGCTCACCAAACTTGCCGTCAGTTTCGACTTCATTTAAACGCGATATCGCATGATTAGAATTTGCACTATAGCCGCATTTTTCGCAGTAAAATACATCATTTTCGCCTACTTCGGTGTTTGTCAAAACCATAAATTCATGGCTCACGGCACCGCCGATTGCGCCCGAATCTGATTGTACCATCGATGTGTCAAGCCCGCAACGCTCGAAAATCCGTGTGTATGCGCGTGCCATAACTTCATATTCGCGCTCCAAATCTTTCTGGCTCGCGTGGAAACTGTATGCATCTTTCATCGTGAATTCGCGACCTCTCAAAAGCCCGAAACGGGGACGGATTTCATCTCTGAATTTGGTTTGAATCTGGTATAAATTAACAGGCAATTGTTTGTATGAAGCCAAAATGCCGTCTGCGATTGAGGTTATGACCTCCTCGTGTGTCGGTCCCAGGCACATCGGGTTATCGTGTCTGTCTTTAAGGCGCATCAATTCTTTACCGTAAATGCCCCAGCGGCCTGATTTTTCCCAGATTTCAGCCGGTTGAACAAACGGCATTAAGAGCTCTTGCGCTCCTGCGGCGTTCATTTCTTCGCGAACAATTTGTGTAACTTTGCTCAAAACCCGCTGCATCAGGGGAAGATAGCTGTAAATTCCGCTTGCGAGTCTTTTAATATAGCCCGCGCGCACAAGAAGCTTATGACTCATTGCCTCAGCGTCAGAAGGGAATTCGCGCAAGGTTTGCACCAAAATTTGCGACATTTTCATATGGTTAATTCCTATATCCTGTTTGGGCTTTATTATATCACAAAAAATCCGCCTCAAAGGGCAGATTAATTCGTTATAATGAAATGAGCGAGTGGAATAAAAATGAAATTTTTAGTTCCCGAGCGAATGAATTACAACAAAGCGCAGCTTTGTTATAAATTATTTCTGCCCGCGCCATATCTCACCCGCTGTACTTCTTCCATTGTAGGCTGGTCAGGGAAAAAGGTGTTCGTGAATGAATTTTCGTGGTTGCCAAAAAGCCCGTCGTCTTGATTCGGGTCAAAATACAATTTTATTCTTCTATAGGGGTTGTCTTTTGTGTAAAATTCATCGTCATAATATCTTGCGTAATACATACCTTCATTTTGCTGGCGTACTTTTTCACTGTCAATGATTTTCAAAGTCGATTGCGAATAGCCTTTGCCCTGCAGTCTGTTGACATCAGATGTGGTGCCTTCCCTGATGTAAGCGAAAGCACATTGAGATAACGCTAAAATGCCCAATATTGCAACTGTTTTTTTCATAATCAACGCCTCTAATTATTCCGTTACTATCATTATATAACATCTTTCAAATTTTTGCGAACAATTTTTTCAAACTCATCCAAAAGCTCGGCTTGGGGAACTTTTTTGATTAATTCACCGCGGCTGAAAATATAGCCTTCATCAATCCCCCCTGCAATACCAAAGTCCGCATGTCTGGCTTCATTCGGCCCGTTTACGGCGCAGCCCATTGTTGCGATTGTGATATTTTCGTCCAGGTTTTTAAATTTTTCTTCCACTTGTTTGGCAAGGCCGATTAGGTCGATTTTACACCTGCCGCAGGTTGGGCAAGAGATAAAATTTACCCCCTTTTCGCGTAATTTCAGCGCTTTTAAGATTTCAAAGCCGATGTGCACTTCTTCAACAGGGTTTTCGGTCAAAGAAACTCTTATTGTGTCACCTATTCCAAGCGAGAGTAAGGTTCCAATACCGATTGAAGATTTTACCGTGCCGCCTGTCAATGTGCCTGCTTCTGTTACTCCCAAATGAAGCGGGTAGCGGGTTTGGGCGTAAATTTGTCTGTAGGCTTCAATTGTTGTCGGAACATCAGAAGATTTTAAAGAAATTTTAATTAAGTCAAAATTGCAGTCTTCAAGCATTTTCACGTGTTCAAGCGCGCTTCTAACCATTTTTTGGGGGAGCGTGAGCGCGGTATCTTCATACAGATGTTTTTCAAGCGAACCGGAATTAACCCCGATACGTATAGGCGTTTTCGCTTTTTTAGCTGCTGCCGTGACAAGCTTGACGTGTTTCATACCGCCAATGTTCCCGGGGTTCAGGCGAAGGCCGTCAACGCCCGAATTAATGCATTCAAGCGCAAGGCGGTAATCAAAATGAATATCCGCGATAATGGGAATTGCGGATTTTTTCTTGATTTCTTTAATCTTTTCGGCACATTCTTTGTTTAAAACTGCAACACGTACAATCTCACAACCCGCTTCGGCGAGTTCTTTAATCTGCGCCAGTGTGGCCTTAACATCTTCAGTAGGGGTATTTGTCATAGATTGCACACTAATTGGCGCGCCTGCACCTATCAACACGTCACCGATTTTAATTTGAATTTTTTCCATGGTAATATTGTCTCATGAAAATAAAAGGACAGGACATGGCTCGCTCGCTTGCCATTGGGGTTATTTCAGATATTCACGGAAATTCTCTGGCGCTTGACGCGGTTTTGGCGAGAATTGAGGAACTCGGGGCGGACAAAACCGCGT
>Ga0209737_10003139_pt1 | contig 11536 bp, 6 predicted proteins | sample TergutCu122P3_FD_187284 | JGI IMG/M metagenome (GOLD analysis project Ga0209737, IMG submission 187284) | Cubitermes ugandensis P3 segment gut microbial communities from Kakamega Forest, Kenya - Cu122 P3 (SPAdes) (version 2) | ecosystem: Host-associated > Arthropoda: Insects > Digestive system >...
GGTACATCTGCAAGTTCTGCTTAGTGCCACTCCACAAGGGGGAATGTTTCCAGAGGTATCACACCCTCAAGCACTACTAGGGTCTTTGATGAGTATTTCCTGAAAATTTCAGTTCACAAAAATAGTTAGTGAATTTGTTATAAATTTTTAAAGAAACACAGTATAAAAGGTGATTTAAGTTGTTTAGACCCCGGGAACATGCATTTAAACAATTTAAATGCCCCCATCCTCAATGTGTTAATATTAGTCTTTGTACCAGCGCAATTAGGCCGGGGTATGACGCTGGCACCTCACCACCTAGTGCCAAGGTCAAAAATAGAGTAGAGCTATATCTCTACTCTCCCCAAGGGCCTTTATAGCCTATGAAAGGGTGAAACCTACCTACAAATGCAATTAAATCTGACTAGCTCATCAGGCTGCTTCAGACTACATCAAGTTGCCCCTTTGCTAATTTTCGTTTTGACTGAAGGCTAAATTCATCTCCACTCCACTGAATAATTCCATTAGCTCTAAAATAAAGCATTTTTATGTATCGTTGTTTGACAGCCAACATGTAGTGTATGTTAAAATGTAATTCTTAAAGACTGAAAATGCTTCTAATTTATTAAGTAACATTCTGAAGTATTTTTTATTTTTGTAGCAGTATTTTAGATTGCTCTGTCCAAGATGAAATCAGGTTTGGAATGTCACATTTGTTAAAGTGTTTCAGTTTTCAGTGTATTGTCTCCATTATGTTTATTCACAATGGAATGTGGTCGTGAATTCAAATTCTTCTTATTGATTCATCATGGCTTTTACTGTTACCATTTACCTTTTCAGGTTTGTTAATTTGCTGAGAGCTAAGACTCCTAAAGTCACCTTCTACAGTGAAAAAGCAAAATGTTTGCTTATGGAGAATGATCCTGATCCAGATTTTGAAGTGTGTTTTTATGAAGGTAAGCAGTTGTACAGTGAACTTTATTTTCTGTGTAAGTAGACTCTGTGTTCTTTGTATGAAATGCTTAAAAGGGATGAATATCAGTCTACCATTTGTCTTCATGAATTCACATGCAATTCGGTATTTCGGTTTACTTGTTGTTTCTATTTCATTGTGGTATATTTTGGTTCAATAGGACCACTATTTTACTTGACACTTGGATCAAACTTTTACAAAACATTAATATTACAGTCCTCTGGGTTGTTAGATAATGCAGGTTGGTAAGTACATACCAGTTGGTCAGGGGAACCTGCTGCGTACGTCATGTTCTTCTACCCTGAAGATGGAGGTAGCAAAATCATGGTATTCCATTCTTGAAGAGTATAATCTAAAATCTTTGCAGTCCAAGTCTCTTATTGCATGTGGTCCCATCAGGTCCAGTTTCTTTTAAATTGGTGGCACAGTTTTATTGCAAGAACAATTCTCCAAATCTATTCCAACTAATCATGGAGTAGGACTGCATTGGAAAGATGTAAAAAGTAATACTGAGTCTGAAATATGACTGGAATGGAGAGACGTAATGAGCTACACTGAGCGTGATGTAGAACTGCAACAGAGAAGTGTAAAATGGCAGACTGGGTCTGATGTAGTACTGGAATGGAGAGATATAAAGGGCCAGACTGAGTGTGATAGAGGGCTGTAAAGAGCCAGTCAGTATGTAGTAGAACTGGAATGGAGAGATGTAAATAGCCAGAGTGAGTGTTACGTAGGCCACAACAAAGAGCTGTAAAGAACCACACAGAGTGTGATGATGTAGGACCAGAACAGAGAGCTGTTGGTGACAAATTTAACAGATGGGATTTTGGTGCAGGAGTGTATTAAATGGTTGAAAAATCTTTTGTATCATGAAAATTTTATGCCTGACAGGTGGGAAGCATATTTAAAGACAACATATGTGTTAATCATATGGGAATATTTGGGTACTAAATTATGCTGTCTTTGTAGGTGGGAAAATTTTGTAAGATGGGATGTCTTTAGTGGGTTTCACTGCAATTCTGAATTACTGAACACTCTAAGAACTCTATTCTGTCCTCTGTATATTCATGACACATGGGTAGCAGGTGGTATACTTCAGACCTCCATGTACTTACGATTGACATTTAAACATTTTTCTCACCATGGCACCAAGGTTTGTATCCCCGTGCAGAATAAATTTTCAGGTACTGTAGGTAGGAGCTGCAAGCTTATATCGTGTTGGCATCTACAGCAAGTTGCTTGCCAGCCAGGTGCTACTTAGGGGTTTCATAGAGATGGAAATTGCTGGACCCCATGCTGTCAACTGGCTTCCAACTGGTTGCAGCATAAAAGGCTGGGAGGGTATGGACCACCTTCCCTTGAGTTCCAGCCTTGTGCCCATTGGCAGATGATTTGCAGAATATGCCAAGGTGAAACAGGCTGTCAATTCCTGGCTGCAAACACTTGGCACCAGTGGCTTCTATGCCAGGGTGCAAGCCTTGGTGCCACAGTGTTACATGCTTCAGTGTGAATGGCGACTGTGAGGTCTGATGTGTACCATCTGCTGCCCGTACCCCATGTATATATCAAAATCAGAATAAAGTATATGGTAACAGAGTGCTTGTTACCTCTTTTTTTTTTAACTCCTTTGTATATAGTTGTTCATATACCTGTCTTTTTGGCATATGTCTATGTTTCAGACTAGTATTACGAGATTTAAAGTGTTAACCTTATGCCCTTTATTTGGTCTGTCTTGTTGTTCCTCATAAGAGACTTGCAAACTTACATAATTTTGTATGTCCACTCCTGCTGTTGTAGTGCTTTTGTAAGTGCAAGACCACTGCCTTCACAGTTGTGATGTCATAGTCTGGTAGGGTTTGTTTGAGAGGATTCTTCTGCCTCCATCTTCAAGATGGATGAATAAATTGTGGTACACTTCTACCTGACTACACATTGTCAGAATTTTTTTTTTCTTTATTATGATCATTATATATATGATTTTCTCAATATTTTTGTAACACACAAGTACCTGATGGTGGCCACATAAGGCTGAAACATGAAGTACAGTCAGCATTAAGTAATGTCAACATTGAGTTGTGACTGATTGTTTCCTTTATCCTTTTTTGTATATTGTATCACAAAAGGATTTGTAGATCGAAGTCTTCATAGTCACTGCTGTGAGAACTTAAAATCACAGATAGTATCTCATCGTATGGTGCTTATGGTAATTTTCCATATTATGCAATTGCAATGTAAGAATACCTGTAACTGACATGGTCACAGAATGTTACTTACTCTGTAAGCAAGCTTAAAGCTTGCTTACAGAGTAAGAAGTAAATTCACCATGTCAGTTGTCTCTCACACACACACAGTGTCATATACAAAACACTCTCTGCGTCAGCATCCTAAGGAATGACTCTGTTCCTTGGAGTTAGTTTAATATTATTCGACCGAAATCTTGTTTGAAAAGTATTATATTTGCTGATTAATTTTATTTAATTGTATACAGGTGGAAAAATTACTAAAGTCAGCGGTGAGTGTATTAAGATTATTGATAGCAGTGGACACAGTACAGTGCTGGAGAATGAACAGGATGAGCATTTACTGCCTGCATCCACAAGGCTCTTGTGGGTTCATTTTCAACAGGTAAAAGCATTCCATTTGTAATTAAATAGCCATTTATCTTCCTGACAGCTCTGTCCCTCCAGGTCAGGTTTCGCAAAATGTTGAAGTATTTGGTATCTTATTCTCGTATGGTTATAATGTTATTGTTTGTATTTGATTGGGTGTTTTCTCACATTACAATGTAGCTGCCATACTTAGGTATTAGTTTTGCTTTATGTGAAGTGAGCACAAAATGTATTCAAATTTTGCTCACAGATGCCTCATGTTGCTGAAATGTAAGTAAAACAGTTAAACAAGTCACAGTGCAGTTCATTAAACCCATGTTGCGATTGCTTATACATGTCTGTGATTTTAAGTTGTATTAAATTGCCTTTCTAGTTGATAGCCTACATAAAAATAGAGGAACAGAGGCATACATTAGCTTGGTGGTCTTTTATAAGCCTTGTAACTGTAATAGATCTGAAACAGTAAGTAACATGCTTCACAGACAGTTGCCTGACTGACCAGTGAGACACACAAGGTGCGTCACAAACAAGCCACATGTGTCATGCCATATGAAAGACACACATGTGAAAATTACCTTCACCATATGTTGGAAACAAACTGATTGAATGGAAACCTGGGAACTGGATATGAAAAATGTATTAAAAGAGTGAAAATTGTCGTGAACTTTTCATGTGTCTGAAGTGGGAAACCCTTTTAAGTGGTAAATATTAATCATTTGGGAAAATTTTCATACTGATTTATTCTAATGTCTTATTCAGGAAAATGTTGATGTAAACAGGTGTTGCTGTATCTGTTAATGGCATAGAAAAGTTGGTCACTGCTGCTGCATCCAAAACAGAAACTATTAAAATTATTGAGGAAGATGAATCTAGAAGTAAGCAATATATGTTAATTTCAAGTTTTCCATTCTGTGCATTCTTATGTTAATGTACACTGTTTAACTGGGACACAGGCTGGATAAAATCTTTATTTGATTCTCAGCAGGGGCAAGGTATTTCTGTCTTCTCCTTGGCATCCAGATCAGCTCTGGTTTCCACCCATCTTCCTGTTCAGGAGGTACGAGAGGCTCTTTCCTGGGAGTAAAGCCTCTAGGGAATGCAGTTGACTGCCCACCTACATGTAGAGCCAAGGTTCCTTCACCATCCCATAGGCTGTCATGGCATGCGTAGGGAAAACTTTGCCTGTACCCTTTGATTTATTCTGAAACAAAATCCAGTCCATATTCTTCTCCCAAATCCAAAACTGCGTTTGTTGACAGATGGAACAGATCTGTTCAGTAAGCAGGCTCTGATTTGACATTGAGTTTTTATGCAGGATCCTGTTAATGTGAAGTAAAATTAAACTGTTTCACTTAACCCAGACTAATATTTTCTTCCACCTCCTATATTACCAATATTGCTTAAGTGTAACTTAATTATGAAGTGATGTTTTGAATCTCACAAGGCCTGGTTAAAACATCTTGAAACTGAATCTCAGAAAATGAAGATCCTGTTCTACTGTGGGTAGGAAGTTAATTTCTTTCAAATTAGGTTTCTTCAGCGTATACATAATTGTTCCACTGTTTTTGTCAGTGCCCAAGTACCCCTAAATCTCTGTTTTTTTAACCGCTGACAGCTTACTTTGTTGCATTGTGTTTATTTATTTCATCATAAAATGTTCCATGTTATTCCTTGTAGGTATGTTCATGTGCCTGCAACGCACCTATTAAATCTGCTCTGTTCGTCTGTTCACCAGCACACATATCAGAACCACTGGATTGTTTTTTAGGAAATTTTATGTGGGAGAACTGTTTGGAAAGTTATGAAGCTACTTTGATTGAAACTGGCCAAAAGTAACAAATGTGCATCTGACCTGTATGAATTCCTGCATACATCTCCAAAGTGCATAGATCGACTGATCAACCTGTGCAAGAACAAAAAAAAGTCTTCAGTCTGGGTAGACTGCTGAAAATAAGTCTTGTTTTATTTTTTTTAATGTTAATTAATTATTTTTAATTTTGATTAAGATAAAACTTTGAAGCATATATTAATGCCACTGTGGGCATTCAGCAACCATTACGTGCTCCTGCATTTCATCCCGTATAAATGACAGGCACACAACATAAGTGAATATTCGGGTGTTTGATATTTTCCCACTGTTTGTGTTTTGAGTCTGCCCATTTTTCTACTTATTTTATCATGTGCTTTTAAAATTAATTTAAATAATGTACATGATCAGAATTGGAAATGTGAGATTTGAGATTGTCATGGCAGTGACTCTGAAGATTGCTGTGAAGTGGGATGTGATGGAATCCAGTTTGGTAGATAGGTATTATTGTTTGGGGGTCATTCCACTGAAATTTTGGTGCCTAATGTCACAGACCACATAGCATCACATCTGAGAAGACTGCATTCTTCACAGTGCAGTGAAAATAGGTAACCATGCCTACCTCTGCAGTGGATATCTTTGAATTCATTCACCAGCTCCTGAATCATTTGGTTCCCTCACACCACTTTTTTGGCCAACTTAGTGTGCTGTAAGAATTCACCTTGTGTAGTAACACTTTATTTTAAATTACAGTGTTACCATCATTGCTTGCTGTTGGAAGAAAGTTTGACACGAATATCTAAAGAGACTGCTGCCAAAGGAGCAAACTGCTTTCCTATAATTGTGGGAAAGCGACCATCTGTTTTTGGAGGGAAAGAAAATGTAGTCAACATTAAACCTGAAAAACATGTGTCACATATGCCAGAGGTAAGGCTTCTTCATCAGTTACATTTTGTGTATTTTTTTTTAATAATATATTTTAATTTTCCTTTGGAACTGATGTTTTGTGTTTTTCCTTATTTCTGTGTGATAGAGTAAAGTTTGTTCTTCATCATAATTCACACAACACACACACACACACACACAAAAAGACTGCCATATATAAATCTGTTTCAACATTGTAAACAAGGAAAATTGTGTACTGTTTCTCATTTCAGATGTGCTCATTTGATGTGTCATTAATGAGCACAATTCCGACCAAGCATTGCGGAAGCTCAGTGCAGCCTGGACAGAACATAAGTCCTGCCAGTAGAGGTACTTCCCCAACTGCATCTGTCCTTCCATCACCAAGAGAAAGGAGAGTTGTTGTGCCAGGAATAGGCACGGCAGTACAAGTAAGTTGTGTGGACATTCAGACATCCAGGCTGCGTCATCTTCCTGTGAAAGAGTTCAAAACTCTTTGTCATATCACAGTAACTCCATAAGCAATTCCCAACCCACACCACCATATACTACACTTAAGTTCCTGTGTGAAAGAAAGAATAAAGGCTTGTAGCAGAGTGTATTAAGTTTGGTACAGAGGTAGAACATAAGTGTATACCCAAATATTTTATGAATCATGTGTTTTGTTTGTATTATAAGTGATCGAACATTGAAACTTTGGGGTTGTGTCTGATAATTTTCGGGTAGTGGGGGACACTTACCCTATTCATATATCCTAATTCTTTTAGTTCTATAGATGGAAGGATTTCAAAGAGGGAGACATCTTAATTTTTTAAACATTTATTAAAGTTTTCTTTACTTACAGTATTGAAGTCGTGGTTTAACCATGGCTGTACTTTTTCCATATTTTCATTTTGTTGTGTTACAGGTTGGTACTATGGTTTCAGAACATACTGTCTTCATCTTCAAGTGAACCCTGAACAAGGAGGCAGTATGTTTCTCCACAGTGGTACCAACCTGTCAGACCATATTATAGTGCCACAACCCAGAAGGTCACAGTATTATCAATGCTGCCATGCAAACTGCAAGTCACATATGGTGATCCTGTCCACCTTGTGGTTAAGGGAAGTGGTCACAGCATGTTGAGCAAACTGTATTGCATGAACTTCTTATGTGAAAGAATTTTACCTGACCATGGATGCTTGTGGCACCATGATCACTTAAAATACATACATTTGTCAAGGTTTCTTAGGTGGCTGATGCTTCCAGCTTCTTAGACAGCATTTATCTATGTGTATTTAAATTTTTCCCATATATTGAATTTATTTCAACTCCAGTAGTCCAAACTGTGCCTGGAAAAACTGTGCTGGGCAAGGGGTTCCTGTTTTTCAGTGGGTTGATTGGTATAAACATACATATGGGAAACCCTACTCATTTGCCATACTTCCCCATGTAATATGTTCCTCCATATAATTTATTTGCCCATTCTTTTAAATAATAAATTGTGAAGAAAATAAATATCATACTCTGAGCCACAAGTGTTTGGTTAATGATAAGAGTGAAATAATGTAAGCTTGTGTTTAGTTGTCCATATTTTTTTTTTAATTTCACAGAAAGGAATCAATATTGCACTTTTTTCTCTCTCATAATCTATCCCACATTTTTGTGCAGTCATCATTTTCCTAACCTTAGCCTGCTGTATAAAATTATACCACACTTACTTAAATGCAAGATGAGATTTTCTCCTCAAATTTGGTGCTTAAGTATATAAGGTTGACTAAAATTGACATATGAAGAATGGAACCAGACTGCATCAAACCTGAGTGCCCTGAACCAGGGCGTGCAGAGCCAAACCAAGACCTGCATAGCCCAATCATCATGTGTATTCAAAAGAGAACAGAACATGACTAAAGATAACTGAACCTGTTGCTTGAAACCTTTCCATATGTTGGTAAATCGTTTTCCTGCTTTGAATGTGTGCATCAATTAAATGAATTTATAGTGATGTTCATTGTAGTAGCTGTACTGAATGATGACTCTTACAGAAATCTGCGTAGCACCTGCAGCAGACAAGTCACGGGAGAATCACAAGCCAGTGAGTGGGATCAGTATATAGCCTAGGTGACCTAGCAGGAATTGACTAGTGATTGGAGTCATTTAAAATTATGGGACTGTGCTTTCATGCATTTACACCTTACACTAGAAAAAATGCAGAATATGTAAACCTGGGTGCATTTCACTCATACATTGTTAATACACAGGCCAGCTGCACTGTTCAGGCACACAAAATCAATCCAGGATGATATTGCACCTAGTATGTTTATGTATGTGTGTGTGTGTGTATATATATATATATATATATATATATATATATATCAGTCACTATAGTTTGTGCATTTTGTTCACTATTTTGTCGTAGCTTCCCTCAGGAGAGATGCAGGTTCATCATGAAGATGGCTCTGTTGTCACCATAAATTCTGCTAGTGGGGCAGTTAAATTTCAGAGGCCAGAAGGACAAATTTTGAAGTATGGTGAAAAGGATGTGCTTCCAGATGATCTCAAAATAAAGTTAGTACAGATCCCCCGAATAGTTCAGTATGTCATGCAGACAGAGAAGAAGATCAAGTCACAAGTCTTGGTACCCAGGACCAGAGTAGTCAGATGAAGAGAGCCATCAACAATGTAATGGTGAGTAAAAGACATTCCAAGTGTCACTTCTGGTTTTTGTCACACTAAATATGATGTGACTGATATTGAAGGTGTAATTACTAGAAAATACTTTCAAGATATGTAAAACCAAGTGAGGAAAGACTTTGTTTGTTGGAGTGTGCGAGTTTGGGGCTTTGGCTTATTTTGCCTGTAATCATCAACATTAGTACATTTATAAAGATTAAATCAGCCATAATGTTAGTTGTTTAATGGGATGATGGACATAGTAGCCTTGGTTAGTATGATGATGAGTTCACCAGATTTATTGACATAACTTTGCATCTTTAAAGGGATGATGAAAATAGGCTGTATAAGTTTGTGGTATTAATTTACTTGCTTACAAGGGCCTTAAAACACTGCCAGATGTTTAATTCATTCTGTAGACTTCACCCTTCTCACTGGGAATGTGTATTATTGAAACAGACTTCAGTGTCTTTGTAGATTTTTATCATAAACAAGTTCCCTCTAGTGACAGTCTATAATAAGACCAGCTTTTCTGACATGGTTCAATATATTTTATGAGGTCCCATCTGGGTATAATAATGAACATATAAAATGTTCATATGCTGTCATTATCTGTATCAAATTCAAGTATTTTATTATGACTTCAGGTGCAATGAGCTATCATTATTAAGACATTGCACATGCTGGTGATCACATACAGTACAACTGTACACACCCATGCATGTGTTTGTATCTGTCACGATTTAATTTTATCCATTCAGCTGATTGCATATTTATCTAATTAACCAAATAAAATGTAAACCTCCTGCTGATGAAATGAATGATCTGGATAGGCCATTTGACTGATACAAATCCTGCAGCTGCAGCAGTTTCTTCAAGCATCATTGGTTTCATTATGACTTAATGACAGAATAATGCACCATTACTAGTACCAACTGTGCAGACTGTCCTGAAACAAGCAACATTGTGCAGATAAATCGTGAACTTCAATTATTCAGTATGGGGATATTGATTTGTAATTTAGAGTGCAGGGAGGTTTGCATAAATTGTTGGAGAATCTAGTAATACTTATGCTCAGCTCTCTCTTCAGACACAATTTTCATGTCTCTTGTATGAATGAATGTTTCATGGATTATTGGTGTATTGTCTGTTTCTTAAAGGTTGCCAGAATTTCCATGCTGTAGGGTTATATGTGCCTTGGGTTCTCTGAGCTTCTAAGTTTCAAAGAAACAAAAGGAAATGGGCACTGTGAAATTCACAGTGTGCACTGTGTGTTGCACAGCTTTTGTTGACATTGTGTGGTGAATTAACATTATCACGATAAATGTATACAATTTTACATTAGTTTTTATGTGGGTTTTGTATATATTGCACAGTACTTCAATGGAAGAAAAGTTTATGTGCCATTCTGGACAGAAACATGAAAAAGAGATGTACTGTGCCAGCTGCTTACAAACAGAATATGTGACAGAGAAATAAACTACAAAGTCTACAGGGCTTCCTCCTTTTCTGTTTGTCTGTTGCCACTGTGTGGTATTGCTCTGTTTATATCAGTATTCCAGGGTACTTTTATGCAAAACTTTGACAACTGTACCCTGAAATGGTTGTGTTGTGTTATTAACTTGTATAACCTGTTATTAGCTGTGACACCATCAGAAACATGTTATGACATTACTGATTTGTCTGTGCAGCTGAAGATGAGAGAGATAAGGAATGAAGGAGTATTTCTGTGTAATTGTAAAATTATTAAGTTTGATTTGAAAATCTCCATCTCTTCCATCAACCCTTCTCATTTCCACATAAAACAAATGTGTATTATTAATATCCCAATTTTTTGGGAACTGATTTAGATTTTAAATTAGGTTATACTGTGTTGTGATGTGTTAGAAGTGGCAAGGCATTTTTAATTATGCTGTATTCTGCTACAGGGTGCGGCAGAAATAGTGAACTAATTATAAATAAGAATAACATTTTACTGAAAATAATTGATACCAATTTTAGCACGTCACAATTTACTATGGTGCTTAACCTTTTTTTTACATAGTTTCACTTTTTGTGTACAATGTCTTTTAGGTGGCCACCACCCTCCTGAATGCACAGGTGCACACGAATTAAAAAGCTGCGCATAACGGTTTGAAGTGTTTCTTCTGAAAGTTTGGGGATTTCTTCCCGTATGTTTTCTTTGAGTGCATGTAAGTCTGTAGGGCGATTACTGTACACTTTACTTTTCAAATAAGTCCACAGAAAAAAGTCTGGAGCTGATAGGTCCGGCGAACGAGGAGGCCATGGCACATCACCGAAACGAGAAATCACCCGCTGTGGAAACAAACGGTGAAGCGCAGCGATGCTAATCACTGCCGTGTGGGCCGTAGCACCATCTTGTTGAAACCACAAGGTACCATTGTTTGGTGAAGATTCGGGGACAGAAATTCGTTGATCATCTCTGTGTAACGTTGTGAAGTGACTGTGATGGCATTTCCGTCTTCATCCTCAAAGAAGTAGGGTCCAATGACTCCTCTGGACCAAACAGCGCACCATACGGTAACTTTTGGGTCATAAGTGGGGCGTTGATGAAGTTCGTGAGGATTTGCAGCTGACCAGTATCGAAAGTTC
>Ga0209737_10003140_pt1 | contig 11536 bp, 11 predicted proteins | sample TergutCu122P3_FD_187284 | JGI IMG/M metagenome (GOLD analysis project Ga0209737, IMG submission 187284) | Cubitermes ugandensis P3 segment gut microbial communities from Kakamega Forest, Kenya - Cu122 P3 (SPAdes) (version 2) | ecosystem: Host-associated > Arthropoda: Insects > Digestive system...
CTCGACGTCCCGCCGTGTAAACCAACGTAAAATCAGACTCGCGGGACGACGAGGACGCCGTCCCCTACAAACAAAATCTCCGTAAATTCATCAAAAACCGCAATTATTTCCTGTCGAACTCACGTTAATATAATAAATAATTCAAAGAAAAATATTATGTCAAAAACAAAAAAAGTTTTTTTAATCGACAAGTTAATAAATGAAAACTGGTTCGAGAACGAAAAAGAAGCCCTGCCGTGGATTCTGTCGGGCAAAGTTTTAGTAAACGACCAGAAAATTTCGAGCGGCAAAGAAAAAATCCCCGTTGACGGGATCATCAGGATAAAAGAATATTACAAAAAAAGATACGTCAACAAAGGCGGTTTGAAATTAGAGGGCGCGCTGTCTGACTTTGGGCTGGATATATCGGGAAAAATCGCGCTCGACTGCGGAGCCTCGACGGGTGGGTTCACGGACTGCCTGTTGCAGCACGGGGCAAAATTGGTTTACGCGGTCGATTCCGGGAACGGTCAGTTGGCGGGAAAATTACTGATCAATAAAAACGTGATCAATCTCGAACGGACAAATTTAATGGATGGTTCCCTGAAAGAATTGTCGCCGAAACCGGATATAATAACCCTTGATCTGAACAATATGTCGCTCAGACAGGGGGTTCTGATATGCAAAGATATTTTAAAATCAAATGGGATCATCATCGCGCTTATTAAGCCCATATATGAAGTGGAATCGCCGGAAATCAGACGAACCGGCAATATCAACCAGTTTGACGTTCTGAAAAATATCATATGCGGTCTATGCGGATATTTTATCGAAAACGGATTTGATATAATGGGAATAACCAACAGCCCTGTGAGAGGCAACGCCGATACCTTAGAATATTTTGTTTATCTTGATTACGGCAGAGAAACTTTGAATAATATTAATAAATCCTATCAATGTTTTGTTGATCAAATAACAGAACGGTCTTTTTCCGTGAAAAAATTTCAAAAAAACAATTTTGTATGATTTATTTTAAAAGATGTTTCATTCATTCAATCAATCAATCAATGATAAATGATCAATGTGAAAATCATTCTCAAAAATAAATTCCAGATAAAATCAAAAAAAATCAAAAAAACAAAAAGATGATCATAAATGTAATAGCATGTAACATTGAAATGTGATATAATAGTAATATGGAACGAAGTATAGAGACATGAAAAGGCAGATAAAATCTGCCTTTTTTGTGTCCGATTTTGTGTCCGAAAATAGATTCAAATAAAAACAAAAGAAAGAAAAGAAAGAAAGGGATCATGACATGCAGGAGAGTTTTGTATTTTACAGGAGTTTTTCGGAGGCGATCAAAGAGTTGAGCGAAGCGGAGCAGTTGAAAGCGTTTTGGGCGATCGTGAACCATTCGCTGGAGGAAGAAGAGCAGGAAGTCGACGGTATGGCGAGGATCGTGTACATCATGGCGAAACCACAGATAGCGGCCAACATGAAGCGGAGGATAGACGGCGCGAAAGGGGGCGAACATGGGGTTTTGGGAGGCAGGCCGAAAAAAGGGAGTGGGGATAACTCCAAAAACCCCATTGGGGTTACAGAGCCAAACCCCAATGGGGTTACATCGGAAAGTGGGGTTATCAGTCAAAACCCCAGTGGGGTTATTTCGGAAACCCCTAATGTAAATGTAAATGCTAATGCTAATGTTAATAAAAATGATAATGTTAATGTAAAAGTAAATAGTAATGTAGATGTAAGTGATCATGTAAGTAAAAATAAAAATGACGATGCTGATGCCGCTGTCGCGGACGATCCGTCTTCGACGGCTACTGTTACTACTACTAAAAAACAAAAAACGTATTTAACAGACGACGAGATAAACGAACGCAGGAATCAAATCCGCGATATTCTCAATATTAAATATTAAAATATTAAACATTCGCATTGACTGATATTTTTTACGCCATGTATTCGAGCATTTCGAGCGTCACTTCATAATTCAGCCTTTTTTCGCTCGAATAAAGTTTATATTCTTCGTACATGAATTCGCTCATACGGTAAATCTCGTTGCCGATAACTCCGGCGATATGCGGGGTCAAAATCACGTTTTCCATGCTGTACAGTTCGCTGTTTATTTCGGGAGGTTCGGGGTCGGTAACGTCCAAAAGGGCGGTCAGGGTTTTATTGTTTTTGAGCGCGTCTATCATGTCGGCCTCGACAATCTGCGCCCCCCTGCCCGTGTTTATAAACGTCGTGTAGTCCTTCATCAAAGCAAAATGCTTCCTGTTGACCATTCCCACGGTCGACGGCAGGTTTGCCACATGGTTTGAAATCACGTCGCAGTTTGCGAATATTTCTTCGAGCGACGCTTTTTTTACGTTCATGTTATTGGCGGCTTCATCGGAAAAATACGGGTCGTGAACCAATATTTCGGCTCTTATGCCGAGTTTCTGGATATATGATATGACCCTTTTCCCGACTGTCCCCGCTCCGAGGATGCCGATTTTTGTGTTGTAGTTGCCTTTGTAATTTTCGCCGAGGATTTTGTTTGAGCCCCACCAGTCCTCCGGCTTTTTCACTTTTCCCATGATTTTAAAATAGCCTTTGCACGACAATAATATCTGCGAGACTGCGTATTCCGCGACGGGAACTCCGTTTGCGACCCACGCCGAAGCGACTTTTATCCCGCTGTTCAGATAATTCCTCGCAAAATATTGCACAGAACCCGCGCCGTAAAATACCACTTCGCATTTGCCGAAATATTTTTTTATATCTTCCGGGCTCAGGTCGAGCATTCCCCACGTCGAAAAAATATATTTGCATTCGTTCGTGTAATCCTTGAACTGCTCTATGTTGTCCAGAGCCACGACTTCATCGGGGAATTCGAGTTCGTCGTTTAATTTTTGCATGATCCCGGCGTTGCCGCCGTATATGCGCTTTATATCGTTTTTTCGCGAAGTTACAAATACAGCCTTGTCTTTCATGAAAATCAATCCCTTTCTGATTTTATAATTATAATTTATATATTTACAGCCAGCCTGTATATTCCGCGAGCAGTTTTGAATAATAAATAAAATTTTCGAGCGAAATATCGTGCGGGACGCCATGATCGCACGACGGGATAAAACCGCCGCTTTTGCTTATCAGCGGCGATAATCTTTTCAGTTCGTCCTCGATTGTTTTCCCGCCTGCGGCGATCGCGCGTTTGTCCACCCCGCCTTTATACGCCATTTTGTCCCCGAACATTTCCCTGTACAGATTTATGTCGTTATAGGCCGCGACTTCGATCGGGTCGCAGACGTTGATCCCCGCCTCGATCCATATGGGGATAAGCTCCGCGATGTATCCGTCAGAATCCATGTCGATGATTTGAACGCCGTTTGACTTGAAATACGAAATCCATTTTTTATAGACGGGCAGTAAAAATTCCCTCGTCATTTTCGGCGAGATCATGCTGTGGGATTTATACGCCATGTCTTACGAGAGCCCCACGCAGTCCAGAGTGATTCCCTGGTTGAAAATCCGCTCGAATATGCGCAGGACATAATTCTGCCAGTATTCTATCATTTCCGAGACAAAATCCGGTTCTTCGATCATTGCCATGCACAAACCCTCGAACCCCATCCACTCCCTAAGCTGCCAGAACGGCCCGTTGACGTGCGCGCCGATAAAGCTGTCGCGCTCGTTGATCTGCCTGACTTCTTCGGGGGTGTATTCTTTTACCCTCTGCGGGGTATTTGGGTCGTAGCGTTTTTTCATTTCAATCCAGTCGTCATGATTTTCGACGGGGTTTTTGATCCATCTTCTCGTGACGAAATCGATCGCGTTCCTGATATATGTATAATCGTATTTGTCTGAAATTTCCAGTATCGCGCCCATCCAGTCCTGGATTATATAATGACCGTCTTTGTGTTCGATCACTTTTTCCTCGAACCACGGGATCATTCTGAAGTCAAAACCAAGAGAGGGGACGGGTTTTGACGGGGTGAGGGTCAGGTTTAATTTGTCATGGACAACATATTGCCACCAGCTTACGTCTTTCGGGAGCCCTTCGGACTGCCACCGCTCGATCGTTGATTTTCTGGGCCCGCCGGGTTCAAACGGGATTTTGTCGGGGTTTGAAAAAAGCAGCGTTTTTAAATATCTTTCTCTGTTTGTCATGTTTGCCATTTTACGCATCCTTTCTGGATATATTTTTTTGGTTTGGGGTTGATTTGATTAACGGGAAAAAGTAGAACGCACCAATCCTTGCCCTCTTTAGCAAAGAGGGTGGCTCTGCAGAGCCGGGTGTTTTGTCGAATCTGATATTTGCGGGGACAAAACACCCGTCACGCGAAGATACGCAGGGATCACAGAAATTCGCGTATGATCTCGCGTGCCACCCTCTTTACTAAAGAGGGCTTTCGAGGGATTTCGTTCTGATTTTTCACGTTGTTCTTCAAATTTATTATTTAATTTATGATTTTATTTACCCCATGTCGTCTTTGTCGTACATGGCGATGATATAGGGGTGATCGGGGTCGTATTCTGTCAGCGTCACCGGATTTTCCACATATCCGCATTCCCTTACTTCACAGCCTTTTACGTCGGTCAGATTATCGCCGAGCGTATGTTTATATCTTTCGTAAATCTCCGTAAGCTCTGAAACGACATCGGGGTAAAATTCATATAAATTATTGCTTTCCGATATGTCCGCTTCGAGGTCATACAATAATTTTACGGGGGCGTCGTTTTTTGAGAAGTGCAGTTTCCATTTGTCTTTTCTCACCGCGTCAAGTTTCATGTCCGACATATAATACACAAATTCACGCCGCTTTGAATCCCCGCCGTTAAAAATCATATCGGACAAGTCAACGCCGTCTATTTTATTCTGTCCCAAATCCTGATTTATGACGGCGGCTAATGTCGGCAGCAAATCCATTTGGCTCGCCATCTGATTATTTGCGCCGGGCTTGATTTTATCTTTCCAGCTTATAATACACGGTATGCGCTGCCCGCCCTCCCATGATGTAAATTTCCCGCCCCTCAACGGCAGGTTGCTTGAACCGTAATCGCCCCTTGACCCGTTGTCCGACGTGAATATGATCATTGTATCGTCAATCAAACTTAATTTTTCCAGCTCATACATGATCGCGCCGCACGCCCAGTCAAGTGAAGCCACGCATGCCCCGAAATCTCCGTTTTCGGATTCTTTCACGAACCGTTCCGCGGCGTATAACGGCAGATGGACGTGCATCTGCGCAAAGTATAAAAAGAAATGATTGTCTTTGTTTCTTCTGATGAAGTCAACGCATTTTTCGACATACCGTTCGGTCAATGCTCTTTGGTCGGGCTGTTGTTCGATCACTTCATTGTTTGATACCAGCGGCAGGGGCGGGAATCTTTTTTTGTCGGTTGTTTTGGTATTTATTCCCATGTCGTTGCTGTACGGCAGGCCGTAATATTCGTCGAACCCGAATTTGTCCGGCAAATGTTCTTTCTGGTCGCCGCAATGCCATTTTCCGACCATCATCGTGGAATAACCGGCGTTCTTGAACAATCTCGGCATGGTGAATTCGTCGGGGTTCAAACCGTATGGCTCCCCCGGAAACAATACGCGGTTTATGCCGACTCTTGGGGGATAGCATCCCGTCATCAGAGCCGCCCTCGACGGCGAGCATACGGACGAGGCGCAGTAAAACGACGTGAACCTCATCCCGTTTTCCGCGAGTTTGTCGAGATATACGCTTTTGTTTATTTTGCTCCCGTAACAGCCTAAGTCGCCGTATCCCAGATCGTCGCAGTTTATCAATATTACGTTCGGTTTGTTTGGTTTGTTCGGTTTCATAATTTTTGTTTCACCTTGTTTTTATCAAATCAATTCAAATCAATATTGTAGGGGCGGGGTTCTCCCGCCCGTGATGTATTGCATTGATGTATGCATATTTACGGTACGCCGAGGGCGGCGTACCCTACGGTAAAATTTACACATCATCAAATTTGCGGGCGGACAGGGTCGTCCGCCCCTACGGATCATTTTATTTTTAATCAAGATCATACGCCGCGGAGAGCATAGCCAGATAATTGTCGAGCGGTATGTATTCGGGTACGCTGTTTCCCGTTCCGAGCGCGTATCCGCCCCTCGCCGCGACCCTCTCAAGCATTTTTGCCGAACGCTCTTTGACTTCCTCAGGGGTTTTCGTCACGATAAAATTCACGTCGATCCCGCCGATGACAGCGATCCTGCTGTGATATTTTTCGTAGAAATCCTCGACCGGCATGATATTGTCTTCGTATGAGTGCTTGCCGTCGTATTTTATGTCGTCCGCAACGTCGTCCATGATTTCTTCGGGGTTTCCGCATGAATGCAAAATGCACGGTTTGTTGCGGCTGTGGACTGCCTCGACGATCTTTTTGTGCCACGGGAAAACATATTCCCTCATGTGTTTGGGCGAAAGCATCGTCTGGGTGTTGAACCCCCAGTCGTCGTTCCCCCATGCCGCGCCGACTATATCATATTCCGTCCCTTTCTCGTAATAGCGCACGATTCGTTTCCCGACGTTTTCCGCGACATCGCTCACAAGTCCGGGGTCTTCATAGATTTTGGTGCATAAATTGTCATAGCCCATTATGCCGATGATGTTTTCAAGCACGCCGCCCGGCCCGATCATGACGGCTTTCATGTTTTCGGGGATATACGGCTCGGCTTTTTTGAGATAATCAAGATTAAAATTGTCAAGATTGGGCCAGTTGTATTCGTCGAAGCTCTTTTTGTCGTAGATTGCGGGTTCATGATTCAACGTCGTGGTCTGTTTGTGGTCCCTGCCTTTTTGCGGGAACCCGAACCCTGCCCCGTGCAACGTGAAATAATCATAGCCAAGATTCGCGAATGCCGACGCCATCATGCCGACGCCTGAGGCGTCCTCTTTTCCGTCGAGAAATTTCGGGTCGCAGTATTTCGAGTAGATCGTGTGGTTCATGAAAAGCTCCATGAGTACGGGTCTGGACGGTACTTCCCTGCGTAAAACTTTCAGCAGGTTTTCAAAAATCGGTTTGCGGTTCATAAATTTGGTTCTCCTTTTTTGTTTTTATTTATTATTTATATTAACATAAAATAATTACAGATGTCAAATATTTTTTATATTTATTCTTCAAACCTTCCGGTCGTTTTCAGGAACGCGTGTATGTTTTCGGGGGGAGTGCCCGCCTGGACTGCGTGGGACGGGGCTAAGATATATCCGCCGTTTTTCCCCAATATTTTTATCAGGTTCTTCACTTCGGATTCAACTTCTTCGGGCGTGCCGAACGGCAGGGTTGCCTGCACGCTTACGCCGCCGTGAAAACATAATCTGTCCCCCGCCCTGTTTTTAAGTTCGGCCGGATCCATTCCCGCCGCGTCAAACTGCAACGCTTCTAAAACGTCGATTCCCATGTCGATCAGTCCGTCGACCGCGTCCATGACCGAGCCGTCGCTGTGATATATAATTTTCGCGCCGTATTCGTGAATCGCTTTGTTCATTTTTTTGTGATACGGCTTCAGCATTTCCTCCCACAGCGGCAGCGACATCAGCAAGCCGGTCTGCGATCCTATGTCGTCGGCGGTGAAGATCAAGTCGAGTTTGCCGTCTGCCGCTTCGAGGGCTTTGCTTAGATATTTTATAAAATATTCCGTGACTTTGTTGAACAGGCAATGCACGTATTCTTTGTTGACGAGCAAATCCTCAAACATCTGCTCTAACCCGCGCATGTACCATGAACATTCAAATATATTGCCGTTTCCCATCATGATCGCGTAATCGCCGCTTTTTTTATAATTTTCGATCTGTTCGGGGATCACGGAAAAATCGAACCAGTCAACTTCGGGGAAAACATAATTTTCGAGTTCTTCGACTGACGTATGATTTTTCAGGGGGTATTCGCTGATTTCGAGATATGTGTCTTTCTGGTTCTGCACGGGGCTGCGTTTTACGCCCCACATATCCGTGTATGACCCGTCGGGGAAATGCTTGATCCTGTCCGCAGGGCCGATATATTTCGGGCCGACATGGCGGATGTCCGTCATCGCGCTCAATTTTTTGTCTAATTCGCCCATGTCTAATTTGAGATATTCAGCCAGCATTTTTTTTGCGGGGTAGTTGATCCCGAATCCCCATGAAAACGGGGTTATGTCCGTATCTTTGTGCGACAGGGCCGTTAATATTCTTTCGCGTGAAGTCATGTTTCTGTTCTCCTTTTTTGTTTTATTTTTTATCCCGATTTTGTCGTAGGGGCAAACCTTGTGTTTGCCCTGGGTCAGATGACATCAAATTTTTTAGGTTAAGGGCAAACACAAGATTCGCCCCTACGAAACAAACGCACAATTACATCAAAATTTCACCGACGCGACCCTGTTTCGGATTGCCTCGCAGATTTCGACGCTTTGGATTGCGGTTGACACGTCGTGTTTCGGTTTTACGTTGTTTTTTAGGCAACCGTAAAAATATTCGTGTTCATGATAAAACCCGCCCAATACATAATCCAAATCGCAGCCTGTCAATTCTTCGCCGCTTATATCGTATGTGATTTTTGAATCCGAGATTACCCGAACGCCCCCGGTATCCGCGGGATTGTTCGCGAATGCGGCGTTGGCGATAATTATATCGCCGTCAACATGGACTTCGGCTCTTTCGCGGACTTCCCCGGTATCGACAAGTATGCGTATAAACGCCGTGGCTTGCGATTCAAACTTTGCGCAGAGATAATAATTCGCGACGTTTTTGCCTTTGTGCGGCATTTCGTCGTAAAATATTTCAACCGATTTGTAGTCGCTCCCCGCGAGGAATTTCACGGTGTCGACAGCGTGTATCGCCGTGTCCGAAAAATCGTGATCGTATCTTCTTTTCCTGTAAAAATCATAGGCGATATGGGTTATTTTTCTGTCCGCCGCGATCTCTTTCAGTTTCGTCATTGCGGGCATGTGCCGGCGGTTGAACGCGACCATGTGAGGTTTCCCCGATTTTTTTGCCGCGTCGGCGATCAATAAAACTTCGGCTTTTGTTTTGCCGGGGGGTTTTTCAAACAATACCGGATAGCCCATTAATAATATATCAGAGCTTATTTCCGCGATCACGTTTTCCTTGACAAGGCATATGACGGCGTCGGGGTTTTGTTCGTTCAGCATTTGCCTGTAATTTTCGTATTTGAGGGGAATGCTGTATTTTGCCGCGAGGCTGTTTAGATTTTCCGGGTTAATATCGGCGCAGGCTGAGATTTCGAGGCCGCCGTGTAAATTCTGGTATCTTACGACAGACGGCAGGTGAACGCCGTGGGCTATGCCGCCGCAGCCGGTTATACATATGCGCATAATATATATCGCTCCTTTTTTGATATTTATCATTTCAATCATGATTTCAAGAAAATTTTAAGAACAATGTGAAGAATCTGCACCAAAGCCTTCTTTAGTAAAGAGGGTGGCACGCGAGATCATGCGCGAATCACTGTGATCCCTGCATTCCCCCGCGTGACGGGTGTTTTGCGCCCGTCGCACGACATCAGATTCGACAAAACACCCCCCCGTATTGATTGGCGTGAACTGCATGTGAACTGCGTTCACATTCGTTACACGTGCGGGCGGTACCCCCTTTGCTAAAGAGGGCAAAGTTTGGCGGGTTCTGAACCCAACTTATGATTACCATTTACATATAATCAAATTATAACATATTTATTTATAAAATACTTGATTTATATATAAATTTATAGTAAAATAATTAAAAAAATTTAATTAAATTCGGGGGATAAAATAAAATGAAAACAATCGTGTTGCTTGGGGTCGGAAGTACATATTTTACCAAAGGGATCGTCGAAAGTATCATCAAATACGGCGGCTCATGGGAATTGAGAATGGTCGACATCGACGAAAAATGCCTGGATATAGCTTTGAATCTGGGCAAAAAATTGGTCGAACATTACAAAGCCGACGTGAAAATCACAGGGTCTGTAAACCGTATCGACGTGTTGGGCGGGGCCGACGTCGTCGTCTCGACGATCGGCGTCGGCGGCAGGAAAGCCTGGGAACAGGACGTTTTTATGTTCAGGCAGTTTAATATATATCAGAGCACGGGAGATACGTTCGGCGCGGGGGGCTTGTCGAGGGCGATGCGAACGATCCCCGTATTGCTTGAGGTCGCGTTCGATATGGAAAAATTATGCCCCGACGCGTTATTCGTGAACTTCACGAACCCCATGTCCGTGAACTGCTGGGCGCTGAACAAATACACCAAAATCAAGACGGTCGGTTTATGTTACGGGGTGACGGCACACCAGCACAATCTCGCCGATTTGATCGGCGTGCCGTTTGACGAGACATGGAGCAAAGCCGTCGGGGTGAATCATTTCACGTGGATCACGGATTTCATGTACAAAGGCAAAGACGCGTGGCCTCTTGTCAGGGAAGCCGCGGAAAAAAGCGAACATAAATATATGCACGGTCAATACACATGGGAACTTTTCGAGACGTTCGGCGCGTACCCGACGGTCGGAGACGGCCATATCTGCGAATTTATGCCGCTCATGCAGGCCAAAAACGCGTATTACGGCAAGACGTTCGGGGTTGACGGCGGCCATGATTTTGAGAAGTACGCGAAATACTGGGACGATGTGTGCGACGATATGGAAGCGCAGGCATACGGCCATAAGCCGCTGACGGTTTTGTCCGAGGATACCGCTTCGGGGAATACGCTCAGGGATGAGGATCTTTTCATCGCCGTCGTCATGGCGGCTTCGGGGATCGGAAAGCCTGTCGAGAGGACGATCAACCTGCCGAACAGGGGCATTGTCGAAAATCTGCCGCCGGACGCTATTATCGAAGTTACGGCGTTTGTCAACGGCAGCGGGTTCCACCCGTATAATTACGGTCAGCTCCCCGCCGGGATAAACGCCATTTTGCAGAGAGTCACTTCGTCTCACGCTTTGACTGTGGAAGCGTCGGTCAGCGGCGACAGAAATATGGTTATCCAGGCGTTGATGGCGGATTCCGTCGCGGTAAACAGGCGGGTTGCGGAGCAGATCACGGATTGTATTCTGGAGACGCATAAAAAATATCTGCCGCATTTTGGTGTGTGAAATAAAACGAATACAAACCGTAGGGGCAGATTCAATATCTGCCCCATAATCATATAATCTTATCGGAATCCAGGGCGGAAATAGATTCCGCCCCTACGAAATATTGGCCGATATATTTTATAATTTTTGATTTTTTAATAGATCGTCACGCCCTGAACGACACGGTTTACTTCCCCGCTTGGGCATGGATTATCGCTCGTTATCCCCATTGACTGCGATTTTAAAAACGCGAATATCTGCGAGAATACAACCCCCGCGATCGCGAAATAAAAATCGTTCGGGAATTCTTTCTCGAATACGACTTCGTAATCAATGCCGTCCAGTCCCAAAGTTTTATCGCTTACTGCAATGATTTTATAGTTTTGTTTCTGTATGATTAATTCTTTGAGCAGGTCAATGTCATATTTGCGCGTGAGCGGGTTGCCGGAAACCAGATGCAAAATAAACGTGTCGTCGGTTATCATCGATTTCGGGC
>Ga0209737_10003141_pt1 | contig 11532 bp, 10 predicted proteins | sample TergutCu122P3_FD_187284 | JGI IMG/M metagenome (GOLD analysis project Ga0209737, IMG submission 187284) | Cubitermes ugandensis P3 segment gut microbial communities from Kakamega Forest, Kenya - Cu122 P3 (SPAdes) (version 2) | ecosystem: Host-associated > Arthropoda: Insects > Digestive system...
GCATTTGCGGTAATAGTTACACCAATTGCGCTTCCGATTCCCGAAAGTGCAAGCAAGAGTCCGATGCCTATGTAGGCTAAGAAAATAGGTTCCATTTTTTTCTTTTTTTAAGTTAATTTTTTGATTATTTTTTGATTATTAATTATTCTGCCTGTTTTGCAAATGGTGTATAGGCTTTTCCACCACCCTCAAATCCAACGTTATTATAAAACTCAACAAATGTTAAACGAACAGGATGAATGAATGCACCTAAAGAATTGATAAAGATATTAATGCCGTGTCCGAATAAAAGTATGAATACGATTACTAATTCTCTGGCAATTATGATATCTGGGGCTAAACCCATAGCCAGATCATTAAACACCAAACCCATCACCGCTCCGGAGATGCCCAACGCAAAGAGACGGATGTAGGAGAGTAAATCTCCCAAAAGTCCTGTTATTTTGTTATATACGCCAAATAATCCCGAGCCAATACTTCCGGGTATGCCTTTTAAGCCTTTTTCAGGGTTGTTGAAAAACAGCATCATAAAGCCTCCCACAGAAAGCAGGGTAATAAGTAAAGTTGAATTTACAGGTGCAATCATACCTTGATTGCCCGCTAAATAAAGACCACCCCCTAACATAGTAATAAGCCAGCCGAAAGCATCAAGCGAATAATAGAAGCCAAAACGCATCCATCTGACTATTCCCTTAATAATGAGCGCATAAACTATTTGCACTCCTCCAATTATTAATGCAAAATAAAAGAGTTGCATATCAGTCATGATGAGGCCTAAATTCTTAAATGGCTGCAACCAAGCCCAATCTACTTTTAATAATTGAATTCCAAAGAACGTTCCGCTCATAAATCCAAAGATAATAGTTCCGATACCAAAATAGGTTGCCAATTGTCCGGCAGTGCGCATAAAGTTGTCTTTCGAACGTCTTAAAAAGAAAGAAGCTACAAGGAAAATTAAGCCATATCCGGCATCGCCCAAGCAAAGTCCGAAGAAGATGATGTAGAAGGGTGCAAAGAATGGCGTAAAGTCAAAAGCATTATAATTGGGTTTATCATAAAGATCTGCAATCAATTCGAATGCTCTGAAAAAACGGTTATTTTTTAGTTTAATCGGCGGATTATCTTCCGGAGTAGGTTCGGTAACGTTAAAATAGATAGCCTCTTCTTTTAAAGCTTCTGTAGTTTGCGGTTCATTTTCAGCAGGAACGTAGCCTTCCAATATCATTAGTTTTTCTCCTGCTGCCGTATCTCCACTCAATTCTACTTTTTCAAAATTGATGTGGTCATTTACTTTTTTTTCATTATAACGTAATGTTTTAATCTCCTCTTGTGCAATTTTAGCTAATTCACTCTCTATCTCTTTGTTACGAGTCTCAATAGCTTTCAAGTCTTTTTTCCATCCTGAAATTGATTTTTCGGAAAGCCGGATATGTTCAGCTTCAATAGGCGGTAGGGCAGGGGCTTGGGTAAAAGTGGCGAAATAAATTTGCGAACTATTTTGTCTCAATGTAATAACATTGTAATCTTCAATCCATTGATCTTCAAATTTTGACCCGGAAATAACAAAGAAATTCATATACCAACCTTTACCTTCAAGGCGGTAAATATTTGCCGGTTCAAAATCTCCCAAAGGAGCAATTCTATCTATTTCTTTTTGGATGCCCTGTTTATCCAAATATAATTTATCTTTTTCATCAAATAGCGCTTCAGCAGCTTCCAGGATAACATCTCCATCGATTTTTTTATCAGCAGCTTTTAGCTCTTTTACTCCGTTTTCTTCATTAATACGATTTAGGTTTTTGGTAACCTCCTGATAACGTTTTTCTAAATTTATCCAACCGGTAAGTTCATTTTCTTCAGAAAAAACACCCAACTGTTTTTGTACTATATGCACAAGCCCCAATTCTCTTAATTTTAATAAGAATGATTGATAATCTTTGTGATAAATCAGGAAGTCATATTTTTTCATCTTTGCAATCATGCTACTTCCTCCTTTCTTTGTATTTTTTCAAGATTGGTTCTCATAATTTTTTGAGAGGCTTTAGAAAGGCTTTCTTCATCTTCCAAATACCTTTTTATTTTTCTTATAGCATCGGAATATCCGGGAATTTGCACTTTTTCAAATAGATTCACTTTTTGGGTAGTTTTTTTACGGGCATATTCGAGTTGTTCCAACTTCATATGCTCTAATTCAGCCTTGATACCTCTTTCAGCCAACTCTTTTAATAGAGAAATACCGGCAGAAAACCAAACAGGAGAATTGAAGCGACTGTACGGTTTTTCTTCAAACGTTATGCTTCCGAAAAGTGGCAAGAGTACTCCTGCAACTTTTTTAGTTTCAATGGCTACGTCTTTCACGGTGATAAGATTCGGTTTGAACTCATTCCACAAACTTGTCAAATGATTATACTTTTTCATTTGCTGGTCAAGTTCGTCTCTCAATTCATGAAAGCGGTCTTTGGTTCGTTTCACTTCCATTCTCAAGGCGCTTTCTTTACTCTTAATGGTTGGCAATGCACGCACCCTTACTTTCAATTGCTTTTCGAGTAATTGGAGTGAAGTTTTGTTATATTGAAATTTTATTGCCATTTTTTTATTTAAGATTTAAAATTTAAAAATCACTTCTCATTCCTCATCTCTCACTCCTATTTAGGCCAGTGTTTCTCCACAAACTCTGCTCTGATATTTACTTCATCCGGAGTAAAATGTTTTGCAAAGAGTTTCCAGGCTACATCTAACATTTCAGTAGTATCTAAACTTACATCAATAGCCAAAAGGTCGCGTGCATAATCTTTTGCAAAGGCTAAGGTGCGCTCATCATATTCGGTAAGGTCAAATCCGTTTTCCATCTTGGTACGCGCGTTTGATGCGTCGGCATACAGGCGCACGGCAGCGTTCATCACTTGCGAATGATCTTTTCGGGTTTTCTTTCCTATTACCAGCTGTTTTAAACGTGACAAAGAGCGGAAAGGATCAATAATTACCTTACCTGTATCGGTATCGCGGCGTAAATAGAGCTGCCCCTCAGTAATATATCCTGTATTGTCCGGTACAGCATGTGTGATATCTCCACCGGATAATGTGGTTACGGCAATAATGGTAATTGAACCACCATCAGGGAATTGTACCGCTTTTTCGTAAATTTTCGCCAAATCGGAATATAATGAACCGGGCATAGAATCCTTTGAAGGAATCTGATCCATACGGTTCGATACAATTGCCAGCGCATCAGCATAGTTAGTCATGTCGCTTAGTAACACCAACACTTTTTCGTGTTTTTCTACTGCAAAATATTCTGCGGCAGTAAGCGCCATGTCGGGGATTAATAATCTTTCTACGGAAGGATCTTCGGTGGTATTAATGAAAGAAACGATCCGGTCTAACACGCCTGCATTGCTAAACGTATTTTTGAAATACAGATAATCATCATTTGTCATCCCCATGCCTCCTAAAATAATCTTGTCCGATTGTGCATGCAATGCAACTAAAGCCATTACCTCATTATAAGGTTGGTCGGGATCTGTAAAGAAAGGAATTTTTTGTCCGGTAACCAACGTATTGTTAAGGTCAATGCCGGGAATTCCGGTAGCCAACAATTCTGAGGGTTGTTCACGGCGCACCGGATTTACGGACGGCCCTCCAAGTTCCACTTCTTTACCTTCCGGTTGCGGTCTTCCGTCAATAGGCTCCCCATAAGCATTGAAGAATCTTCCCACTAATTGATCGCCAACTTTAAGAGCGGGTGCTTTTCCCATAAAGATTACTTCCGCATTGGTTGGAATGCCTTCTGTTCCTCCAAATATTTGGAGTATAACCTCATCTCCTTCAATTTTTACCACCTGTGCAGAACGTCCGGCAACAGAAGCTAATTCTTCGTTTGTAACACCTTGCGCTTTCAGAGAACAAGTTGCTTTTGTAATCTTTGTAATTTTCGTATATATTTTTTGAAATGCTTTAGCCATTTTTTTTTATTTAAAGATTTAAAATTTAAAGTTTATCATCTTATTCTGTTTCAATTTTCGGATGTTCCTTCAATTCGTGGTCTAATTGTTGCTTGTAACGATTAAATTCATCGCTTTCAAAATGTGAAAAGTTCATCTGTTTGCAAATATTGATCAGCTTACGGAAGTATGCGCCAACGTCATTAAAATGTTCAAAAATAAACTCTATGTGACAAATGCTAATCACCAAATCTAACATGTAGCGTTGGCGGAACATCGGCGTATTGGTATCCACTTCGTCGAAAGCATCTTGCTGTAGGATCACAAAGTCAATCAATTCTGATTTCCAAAAAGTTTGATGATATTCAAGAGGTACGCCGTCATCTCCCAAAATATTAATCTGTTCCGCAATTTCTTTCCCTTTTACCATTCGGGATTTAATATAATGTACTTTATCTATCCAATCGTGGCTGATATATTCGGAAATATAGGCTTTAAATTCAGGATATTCAAGATATTTTGAATAAGAATCAAGAACATTGATGGCGGGATAGCGTTTTTTATCTGCACGCTCTTGTTCCAAAGCATAGAAACAACGCGCCACTTTTTTGGTATTTTCAGTTACCGGTTCTTTGAGGTTACCACCGGCAGGCGATACAGTTCCGATAAAGGTAATAGAACCGTCTTCACCGTTATTTAGCTTTACATATCCGGCGCGGCTATAGAAGTTGGCAATAATAGCCGATAAATCCATCGGGAAAGCATCCGGTCCCGGTAATTCTTCCAAACGATTTGACATTTCACGCAAAGCCTGCGCCCAGCGAGACGTGGAATCTGCCATTAATAATACTCTCAAACCCATTGCTCTATAATATTCCGCAATTGCCATTGCCGTATATACGGAAGCTTCTCTCGCAGCCACCGGCATGTTGGAGGTATTTGCAATAATAATGGTTCTTTCCGATAATTTTCTTCCGGTATGTGAGTCAATGAGGTGCGGATATTCGGTAAATATTTCAACCACTTCGTTTGCGCGTTCTCCACAAGCAGCAATGATTACGATGTCTGCTTTGGCTTGTTTTGCAATGGTGTGCTGTACAACAGTTTTACCTGTTCCAAATGGTCCGGGAATAAACCCCGTACCCCCTTCAACGATCGGATTCACCGTATCAATGGGACGGTAACCTGTTTCCATCAGCCTAAACGGACGTGGTTTTTCTTTATAAGCAGTAACGGCTTTTTTTACAGGCCATTTCTGAATCATATTTAATTTATGTTCTTTACCATCATCGTCGGTTAACATTGCAATGTCATGCAGGATATTATATTCTCCTTTAGCAACAATCTCTTTCACAGTATATTCACCTTCGAATGTGAAAGGAACCATGATTTTTAATTTTTGGTGATTTTCAATCACTTCTCCTATCCAGTCACCTGCTTGAACTGTTATATTCGGGGTTACCAAAGGGGTAAAATTCCATAGTTTTTCTGTATCAAGAGGGTAGGTGTAATCTCCACGTTTAAGGAAGACGCCTTGCATTTTATCAAGGTCATTCTGCAAACCGTCGTAGTTGCGAGAGAGCATTCCGGGTCCGAGCGTAACTTCCAACATGTGATTTACAAATTCCACAGGGTCTCCGGCTTTCAAAGAACGGGTACTTTCAAAAACCTGCACATATGCATTTTTCCCGATTACCTTAATAACTTCCGACATAAGTCGGGTATTCTCTGCAATAATGTAACAAATTTCGTTTTGAGAAACCGGCCCATCCACTTCAACCGTAACCAAGTTAGATACGATACCGGTTACTATTCCTTTTGTCGTCATCATATATTATTATCTTTTAGTTGTTTTAAAATTTTCGTGTAGTTTGTCGTTGCTTTTCAGACTATTTACAATATTTTTAAATATTTCACTTCCTTTTTCATCGTCTAAAAGTCTCCAACGTTCAATAATTTGCAATTTGAAAAGGTAGCCCATAATTTTTTCGATATCAAAATAATGAAAGAATGTACGCTCATCGATCCATTCCCATAAAAGGGCATCAATGCGTTGTTCTTTTTCTAACAGATCGGATATTTCATCAATCTCACGAATAGATTCATAATAATCAATGAATTCCATTAAGGTGTGCCCTGGATTTTGTGCAGTGCGTAATAACTTTGCCACATCATTGTCACCAACAATCAAATAGTCATACTCAATACCCTCACGCCGCGCCGATAAAGCGGTTAGCACATTACGGATATTCATATTCAACTCAGACCATTCTTTTAAAAACCGGTTGTAGGTTTTATTCAATAGATAATTATAATATAGTGTTGATAAATGATCTTCCCAAAATATTTTGGGTGTTTCTTCATATTCCAAATAATCTTGAATAAAAGTATGTAAATAATCGGGATATTTTTTATTCCATTTACGATCTTCATCTTTCACGGAGTCAACCATATCTATGATAACTTCCTGTGAGTAATCTGCCAAATTGTTAAAAACCATATCTTCTTCTCCATATTTTAAATATGACAGAAGGTTATCATTATCATATTTCAAGAAGAGTTTACGAATCACTCTTTTATCTCCCCATGAAAGCAATGTTCTCAACTCATCTCTAAATTCACGGGTAGAATAAACTTTCTTATGTTCATCAAAAATAAGATCAGGTAAGCCGGATATAAATGTATAATAATTCATAAGCTTTAGAACAAGAGGTCAATAAGTTGGGGACGGAGAAATTCTTTGAAATATTCAATAAACTCTTCTTCTCCAAAATTGATCTTATAAGTACCGTCGGCAGGTGCAATGGTAAAAGAATGTTTTTTGCTGTTTACTTGTTCTATTTTCAGCCCTTTGTCCAAAAGTTCCTTGGCATTAGCTTCAAAATATGTTTTCAATGCATTCGCATCTTCCGTGCCGATGGTGAGTTGTTCTTTTTTAGGCCATTCGGAAACTAACTTTAAAATAACTTTCTGCATAAAGTCGGGCTGGGCAAATGCAGCTTTCACACCTGAATCAGCTAATTTGTTGGTTAATAAATTAGCAACTTCCGATTTCAGCGCATCCACAGCTTGAGCGGCATAAAGTTTGAGTTCGGCTTCTGTGTTTTTCTTTAGATCATCGGCTTGTTTATGGGCTTTATTTATAATTTCTTTCGCTTCATCTTGTGCCCTTTCCATCATCGCTTTTCTGCGGTTTTGCGCTTCTTCTACAAGCCTTTCCGCTTCCTGATTACCTTTTTCAACACCTTCCAAATAAAGTTTTTCCGTGAGTTCCTGAATTTTAGCTTCCATTATTATTTTTTTTGATTTTTGCCTTAAAAACGCGCAAAAATAAAAAATATTTTGGCAAAAAAATTATCTTTTTAGGGGTTATAATTCAAAAATTTTCATATCTTCAATAAGCTTTTTTTCGTTCAGAAAAATTATAGATATTTGCCGCGGAAAATTCAAAAATTATTTTTATGAACAAAAACAAACAAATTTTAATGACAATGCTTGCAGCCATCATTATTGCTGCTACAAGTATTTTTACAGGATGTAATAAAAATAAGGCAGAGGTAACCGGCGTAACGGTATGTCCTGTTGCTGAAATGGTACGTGTGGGGAACAATACTATTTTTACCGAATTTCTTACTTATTCTCCAAAAACAGGTGAACCTGACCTAATAGTCTGGTGGACATCCAGCAATCCGAAGGTTGCCTCTGTTGGATCTCAAGGTATAGTAAATGCTCACACTATAGGAGAAACTGTAATTACTTGTAGAACAAAAGATGGCGACTTTACTGCCTCCGCAACCGTGATTGTTAATCCAATTGAAATAGACGATGATTATGCTACAATAGTTCCATACTTTTACTTTGGAAACACTAAAATAAATGACGAAACAGTAGATATATACAAATTAGTTACTGTAAAATACGCTTTAAAAAACAAAATTGTATATTCGATAGATGAAACATTTAAATTACCCCGAACGGGAGGCTATGTGGAGCTTTCACTAAAAGCTGACGTTCCTGCTGTTATAACCAAAATGGACGGATACAATACATTCCATGCGGTTTGCGAAGTAGAATTAACTATAGGAAAAACATCGGATCCCACAATCCTTCATTTAGATGGAACTTTCACTCCGGGTGGTGAACTTAATTTAACTATCACCTTTAAAAATCTTCCTGATATGGAAGACGTTACTCTTAATTTTAAAGGAGATGGGAGATATAAAATTGACTGCCCTCTTAAATTATAAGTCTACTTTATCACTAATCTTAAAACGTTATGTCAATAGTAGTTTCCAACGTTTCAAAACTTTACGGCACGCAACGCGCTTTAAACAATGTAAGCTTTGAAGTTAATAAAGGAGAAATTGTGGGTTTTCTCGGTCCTAACGGCGCAGGAAAATCCACTATGATGAAAATAATCACTTGTTTCATTCCACCCACAGAAGGCGATGTTTCCGTATGTGGCTTCGATATTTGGAACGATTCCATTGAAGTGCGCAAACGTATCGGATACCTTTCGGAAAGCAATCCGCTTTATTACGATATGTACGTGCGCGAATTTTTGGAGTTCATCGCAGGAATTTATCATGTAAGAAACGTTAAACAACGTATTGAAGAAGTGATTGATATGACGCGTTTAGAGATTGAGCAACATAAAAAGATTGGCGCTCTATCTCGCGGGTATAAACAACGCGTAGGCTTAGCACAAGCATTGATTCATGATCCGGAAGTATTGATCTTAGACGAACCGACTACAGGCTTAGATCCCAATCAATTAGTTGAATTTAGAGAGTTGATTCGCCAATGCGGAAAAAAGAAAACAGTATTGCTTTCTACGCATATTATGCAAGAGGTAGAGGCAATGTGTAATCGTGTCATTATCATTAACAAAGGAGATATTGTGGCGGACAACTCCATGCAAGACCTCAAAGAAAAAGTGACCTCATTCAGGAAAACGAAACAAGGCCACGAACTTTCTATGGAAGAAGTGTTCCACTATTTAACTAAAGGTTAAGCGCGAACTCTCTTCCGGCGCGTAAGCACGCTAAATTTATATTCACAATATCTTCGCCTTTGCGGGCAAAAACCTCAGCAACGGCGTTTTCAATATCTTCAAAAGGAATAGCAATATGTGGAGAAGCGGCTCCCAGAATTACCATATTAGCAGAACGAGCAGAGCCTAATTCTTTCGCAATTTTATCAGCATTAATGACCACTTTTCTGGGTAATTTATCCAATTCGGTATAGATTTTTTCTACTTCAGGATAATTGAGTGTATTGATAAACGGTTGGTCGTTAGTAATCAACCATCCTTCTTTTGAAAGCCATGGCAAATAGCGCAACGACTCCATCGGTTCTACTGAAATAATCAAATCGGCTTGCCCTTTGGGAATCAAATCCGATGCAATTTCATGGTCTGCCAAACGAAAATGCGATTGCACGTCACCGCCGCGCTGGCTCATGCCGTGCACCTCAGCTTGTTTAAGTGTTAATCCTTTTTTTACAGCGGCATAGCCAATAATTGAAGCAATGGAAAGAATGCCTTGTCCGCCTACACCTGCTAAAATAATGTCTATTTTCATAAAGATATGTTTTGATTACTAATTACTTCAGATAATTTTTTAAAGAGTGCAAATATAAACAAAAAATCGAAAAAAGTAACCGTCATTCCAACCATAGGGAGGAATCTCGTACAAACTATTATAATAATGATTTTATGCTATTTTTGCAACAATTTTTTTAGAAAAATATTATCGTTTAATATCCAAACAGTTAAAAACATCCCCTTGCAATATTTTACTCACTTTTATAAAAAAATATCCCCTGTACTAATATTCCTTTTCTTTATTTGGTTAATGTTTTTTTGTACGTTTACGTTGGGGAAATATCCGCAAGAAGGAATTTTGTGGCTTTTAGAGCGGTTAAATCAATTTTTGGGAACAATTTTGCCACAAGGCATGTTGCTTGATTTTATTAGTAACGGTGTAGTAAATGGAGTAGGGAGCGTATTGGCATTTTTACCCAATATATTGATACTCTTCTTCTTTATGTATATGTTTGAAGAAAGTGGTTATCTTACACATGTGGCAGAACTTTTAGACCATTTAATGCACAAAATCGGCTTACACGGCAATTCCGTAGTTCCTCTACTGATGGGATTTGGCTGCAATGTGCCGGCAATACTTGCTACTAAAGTCATTCCCGATACCAAACGACGTATTTTAACAATGTTACTGATTCCCTTTATGTCGTGCAGCGCCCGATTGCCTGTTTTGGTACTTTTAGTAGGAACTTTTTTCCCGCAACATCCCATTCTTATGATTTTCGGATTATATGCTTTCACTATTATTATGGCTATTCTTACGGCAATTTTGTTGGATAAAGTCTTTTTTAAGATTCCGTTAGACCTGACGCCGGTAAAAGTGTTGCCGCTACAAAAACCGAAAATAAAGAGAGTATTTCAACTTACTTGGGACGCCGGTTATGAATATCTGAAAAAAATAGGCACTGTTGTACTTATTGCTATGATGGCAATCTGGTTTTTAAGTAATTTTCCGCAAAATAATAAAACGCAAGATAATGACTCGGCAGCAGTTGAATTGCACGGTTCGGCGGCGGTTGCACCGCCGTCGGTCTATTTACAAGATAATACTTATTTGGCTCGCTTTGGACGTTTTATAGAGCCTGCATTACGCCCGTTAGGCTTCGATTGGAAGATGAGTGTTTGTTTAACCACCGGACTGGCAGCCAAAGAGTTTATTGTGGGTACTATGGCTATTTTATATCATGCCGGAGAAGACAATCTTGAAAATCCCCATATTGGCACGCATTTGAAAAATTCCGGTGCCTTTACAATTCCCGTGGTGCTTTCATTCTTAGTATTCGCCATGTTGTACATGCCGTGCGTTGCCACTATTTACGCTATAAAAAGAGAAAGCGGCTCGTGGAAATGGGCGTTGTTTTCGGTGGTTTATTCTATTGTCTTGGCGTGGGTGGTGGCGTTTGTGGTGTTTCGAGTGGCTTCAATGCTGTTAAATTGAAAATTTCTAATTTCTTACACCCCATAATACAACGAAACCCCGGGTCCCAACGGTATCCCAATCAAAACCCAGGCGATGAGCAATGCTGTCCAGCCGATGAAAAAGGCAATTGTATAAGGCAACATAGTCGCTATAATCGTTCCGATGCCTGCGTTTTTATCATATTTTTGGTAATAGACAATAATCAGCGCAAAGAAACTCATCATAGGCGAAATGACATTGGTAATGCTGTCGCCCACACGGAAGGTCGCTTGCGAAAGTTCGGGCGAATATCCCAAAATCATAAAAACAGGAATGAATATTGGTCCGATGATTGCCCATTTTGCAGCGGCGCTTCCCATAAACATATTCAGAAATGCAGAAAATATCACAAAAAGAATGATCATAGGTATCAAGCCAATATCGGCGTTTTGCAACCACGTACCTCCGTTTATGGCAAGTAGCAATCCCAAATTGCTCCAGCGAAACCAAGCAATAAATTGTGCGGCAAAAAACACTAAAACAAGAAAAGAAACGAGACCTTTTAAACTATCGCTCATCCCTTTGATAAT
>Ga0209737_10003142_pt1 | contig 11531 bp, 9 predicted proteins | sample TergutCu122P3_FD_187284 | JGI IMG/M metagenome (GOLD analysis project Ga0209737, IMG submission 187284) | Cubitermes ugandensis P3 segment gut microbial communities from Kakamega Forest, Kenya - Cu122 P3 (SPAdes) (version 2) | ecosystem: Host-associated > Arthropoda: Insects > Digestive system >...
AGTTCATGGCCTTGGGCACTCAGATAAAGACTGAAAGGCCGGGGAAGGCCTGTGTGGCAACACCCTGCGACGTCCTGGACGGACCGTTCTTATTGTTAAAGAACGGGGACCTAGTTCACTGCAACACAAAGGAAGAGATGATCGCCGTAAAGGATGAAGTGCTGGAGATAGTGGACAACGGAGAGATACTTGTCCCTTACGGAGAGTTCTCCGAGAACAATCATGTTCTCGTCCCTTGCGGATACCCGCCGGAATGGCACAGAGAGGAGATACTTTCAAAAGGCCCTCTCCCCGAGGATTGGGAGGACCCCACATACGAACGCGCAAAGGAGATGTGTTCGCAGCTCGGCGTCCCTATGCATCCGAAGTACAACATGTTCTGGTTCGACGTAACGACGGAAAAACTTAAGGAATTAAGAACTTGGATAATAACGAACGGCAGGTTCGACGGCAGCCTGATCATTCCGAAAGAGGAAAGAACGAAAAAGACGCTGGAGGACCTCTGCGCTACGCACCGCGTTTCGGGGAACGAACTGATCATTGATACTTTGTACTCAATGCCTCTGATAGACGGCCTCGGTCTCGGCGTGAAGGATGGATCCATCGTTCATGTGAGAGACCTCGAAGGCAATGATACATTAACTGCCGTGAGCAAGGCCGCGGGTTTTGAGATACGCGCAAAAGCGAGGACCCGCATCGGAACAAGGATGGCCCGTCCAGAAAAGGCCAGAGAGAGGGAGATGTCCCCGAAGGTCCATTCCCTTTTCCCGGTGGGGAAGGGAGGACAGGGCAGCAGGGATATAGAGGCTGCGATCAAGATCTCGAAATCCGTTTATCTGAAACAGGGCGAGCAGCCGACGCTTACGCTTGAAGTGGGAAAGAGAATATGCCCGAAATGCGGGACGGTCACTTTCCGCACCTGGTGCAGGAAGTGCCTGGTCCACACCGCAGCATCGGCATCGAACAGAAACACGGGAGGCGGGCCGGCGACCATGGACATCAACATCTACGAAGAATATCAGGAAGCGCTCCTGAACATCAAAGAAAGAGCGCCCGAAGAGGTCAAGTGCGTAGAAGGCCTGATATCCAGAACAAAGACGCCGGAAATCCTTGAGAAAGGGATACTGAGATCGAAGAACGGTGTTTCCGTGTTCAAGGACGGGACGATCAGGTTCGATATGACCGACATGCCGTTAACGCATTTCAGACCGAGAGAGATCGGCCTCACCGTCGAGAAGGCGAAAGAGCTGGGCTATTCGCACGATTGGAACGGGGATCCCCTCGAAAGGGACGACCAGATATGCGACCTCAAGGTCCAGGATATAATTCCGTCAAAGAACTGCGGCGACTTCCTGGTCAAAGTGGCAAAATTCCTGGACGATGAGCTGGAGAAGCTGTACGGCCTGGACAGGTATTACAAAGTGGAGAGCAGAGAGGACCTCATCGGCCATCTGACGTTCGGTCTGGCGCCGCACACTTCCGGCTGCATCCTGTGCCGCATCATCGGATATTCGGATATCATGGGATGCTACGGCCATCCTTTCTTCCATGCCGCGAAAAGAAGGAACTGCGACGGGGACGAGGACTGCGTCATTTTGGCTCTGGACGGCCTCATCAATTTCTCGAGACTGTATCTTCCCGAGAGAAGAGGCGGGCTCATGGATGCGCCTCTTGTTCTGACCACAAGGCTCGATCCGAACGAGATCGATAAGGAGGCTCACAACATCGACTGCCTCAGAAGGTATCCTCTGGAATTCTACCAAGCGGCAATGGAGATGCGCGATCCGAAAGAATTGGAGAAGATGATGGACATGATCTCGGGACGCATCGGAACCCAATATCAATACGAAGGATTGGGTTTCACCCACGATACCAACGACATCTCCGAAGGTCCGAAGAATTCCGCTTACACCACGCTCGAGACGATGAAAGAAAAGATGGATGCGCAGCTCTATCTGGGTAAGAAGATACGGGCGGTGGATGAAAGGGATGTTGCCGCCAAGGTCATAGACAAACACTTCCTGCCGGACATGGCCGGAAATCTCAGAAAATTCAGCACGCAGACCGTAAGGTGCACCAAATGCGGAGAGAAATACAGAAGGATGCCTCTGTCAGGAGTGTGCAAATGCGAGAACCAGCTGACGCTTACGGTTCACGAAGCAAGCGTGAAGAAGTATCTGGAAGTGTCGAAGGAGATCAGCGAGACATACGAACTGGACGAATACATCAAAGAAAGGATAATGATCCTTGAGATGAGCATGAACTCCGTGTTCGATAACGACAAAGTGAAGAAGTGCAAACTCTCCGATTTCTATTAAAATAAGAGATATCGGGCTTTCGCCCGTAAAAAGTTCAGTTCTCTCCGATGTTGGCGAACGCCTCTTCGGATCTTTTGGCAAGGATCTCCAGCGCTTTGTCGAGGACCTGTTTTGCCGTTAGAGAACCGTCGGTCTCGAACTTGAAGACAAAGTTCTTGTCGTCCGCTTTGACGGATATCTCTCCTCTTGACAGAACAACGCATTCCCTGCACATGCCGCAGTTGATCTCGTTCTTTACCCAGAGCTTTCCGTCCCTTACCTCAAAGACGCCTTTGGGGCATATGTGGATGCACGCAAGCACCGAGGGATCGCCGGCCTTCTTCTCGTTGATGGTCACGATCGGGTAGTACTTGTACCCCACGCCGAACGCCGCCTGCCACTTCACGTGTTTGCTGGCCTTCCCCATCACCGCTGTCGCGTAGATAAGGACCGCCTGTCCGTCCGTCAGCTCCACAATAGGGATGAATTGGTCCTTGACCGCCAAAGAGGGGTCTCCGAGAGGCATCATGTCCCCGGAAAGGAGGGTGCACGGCCCTATCTTGTTGAGGCTGTACATTATTGTGCAGCCGGGGCACCCTTCTCCGCCGCAGACGCATTTGTCCTGGAAGGTGAAAAGTTTATGGTCGGTGGGTACCGGGACCATTCCGAGCCTGTGAGCCACGATCTCGTCGAAGAGAGGGGTCACGCTCTCGTATTCCTTGTCATCTACCATTATAGGCCCGAGATGGAACTCGACCTTGTCGATCGCCATCTTCGGAATGTCATTAAGCATGGTCCTTCTGAGCGCGTTGGCAATGGCCGGAGAGGTATTCTTCAGTATGAAACCGCATTTCGTCTCCTCCATTTCGCGTATCTCTATTTCCATGAGAATGCCTCCTCAGACCCTGCGCCCTCTGCGTCCGCCTTTCTTTTTGGTTCCGTCATGGGGGATGGGTGTGACATCCTCGATGCGTCCGATCTTCAGTCCGGCCCTTGCCAGTGCACGTATTGCGGCCTGGGCGCCCGGTCCGGGTGATGCCGATTTGTTTCCGCCGGGTGCGCGTACCTTTACGTGAATTCCGACGATGTCCCTTTCTTTGGCGACCTCTGCGATCTTCTCCGCGGCTTTCTGTGCCGCATACGGCGAGGATTCGTCCTTCGCCTGTTTAACGACCATTCCTCCGGTGACCTTGCCGATCGTCTCTGCGCCGGTAATGTCCGTAAGAGTGATCATGATGTTGTTGTAGCTTGCGTATATGTTAGCTATTCCCCATTTTGCCGTCATCAGATCTCACCGTCCTCAAGTGTTATTCCGGCCAGGTCGGCATCCGCCTTCGCTTTTGCGGCCGCTTCTTTCTCTGCTTTTGCCTTGGCCTCGGCTTTGATCGCCGCATTGGCCGCCGCCTGCTCCGGAGATACCCTCATGGGGTGCATCTCATCGGTGAAGGGCGAGACATTGTTGTAGGTAACGGATGCTTCCTCTTCTCTGGTCACGATGTATCCGGGAACTGTCACCCTGTGGCCGTTGATGTGTATGTGGCCGTGGGTGATCATCTGCCTTGCCTGCTTTATCGTTGCCGCCAGTCCCTTGTCGAAGACGACGGTCTGAAGCCTTCTTGACAGGATATCATTCTCGGTGAGCACCAGGATATCGTTCAGGTCCGAACCGGTGACGGGGAGCAGCCCCATGCGGGTGCACTTCTTTATGAGCGCATCCGCTTCTATCCTTGCCTGTGCGTCGTCTCCTCTGAGACGGGCCTGAAGTTCTCTGGACTGTTTCCTGAAGTTCCTCAGGATGGTCTGTGCTTTCCATACCTCTGTTTTGTTCTTGAGGCCGTACTCGCGGACGGTCTCCGCCTCTTTCTTTATCCTCTCTCCTTTCCAGGGGTGGGAAGGCGTGTCATATGTCTTACGTGAAAATTTCGGGTCTCCCATTCATACCACCTCAGGATGATTTCCTCTGGACACCCAGCGTGAGTCCCTTCCTTCCGTTGGAACGGGTCCTCTGGCCTCTGACCTTGTGTTTGGTCTCGTGTCTTATTCCGCGGTAACTGCGGATCATCTTCATTCTGTTGATGTCGTCCTTTTGGGTCAGGTCCAGTTCGTTGCCGATCAGGTGCATGTCCGCTCCCGTTTCGTAATCCATCTGTCTGTTGACCGCCCAGTGGGGGGCATACTCAACGTATGAGTTCACAAGCTCTTCGATCTCTTTCACCTTCTCGTTGGAAAGCGTTCCGATCTTTGTCGTAGGGCTCACGTTAGCTTTTTTAACGACTATCTGTGCTACCCTTTTTCCTACGCCCTTTATGCTCTGGAGTCCGATGACAACCCTCTTCTGACCGTCGATATCGCTGTTTGCGATACGAACGATGAAGTTGAAGTTCTCATCTTCAGCTTTAGGCGCGTCCTTCTTTGGTTTCGCCATGTTGATTCCTCCGTAAATGTTCCCCGGGGGGATGTACTCAAGCGCCTTATCCGTCAGGATGCGCTCTCAGTGTTCGTCGGTGACGGGTCCTGAGTTTACGTCAGGGCTGGGATTATGTCATCCTTATTAAAGGTTCTTATAAACAGGCTCTGTCTTGTGCATGCGTTAGTAAAGGAGAGCTACAATGAAGACAGGAAGTATAGGTCATTTTCGGTACATCTCAAAAAACGCCACGCACCGCGTGACGAATTGACTCATCCGATTTGGAACGCAGTGAGTTCCAATTTGGAAGCCATAAATACGGAACTTAGGGAAGACCTGTGTTGGGAAGTAATGGAATTCTTTGGTAAATTAAGATACCCAGATGGTCATTTTCGGTACTTTCGGCCACCCCCCATAAAGATTTATATACCATCTTTGCCGTATAAAAAACAACAAGTGGAACGGGTTTCCTACCAGCCGTTACAATGGATCATATAGAACATTTAGATCTCGGCCATAAGCGGGGAAGTCACGGCAGAACGTGACGGCCCCATGCTATGTAAGCACTTGCGAAAGGGAGTGCTTATTATGGCAAATAAAACAACTGCGCCAAAAAAACAAAAACCGATCATCATTCTTATTGATGAATCAGGAGATTTAGGAAAAAAAGAAGGCTCCAGCAAGACCTTTACAATGACTGCAACTATTACTGATAATCCTAAAGAATTTGTTGCGATTGCAAACAGATATGAAAAAAATACACGCATTGCACAAAAAAAGAAAGAAAGAGAAGAAGGTGAACTTAAATACAAAACATCAAGCGATAAAGTAAGAGAAGATGTTATCAGTGACATTATGGCAACCGTTCCAACGATCAAAGCTGTTATATTGGATAAATCAACAATGTATGATTCGAAAAATTATTCATATGTAGGCACAGCAAAAAAACTTTTAAGAGAAGTTATGAAGGACCCCATTGTGAAGTCAAATGAATCCGGAGTAATTGTTATTTTTGATTATCATAATGCAATAAAAGATCACAAAGCAGAGTACTTCACCATAAAAATTGCAGACAAATATGGCGTGAAGATGAAAAAACCTGTCAGAGTAAAAGATTCGAAAAAAACGCCCATTCTACAGACTGCTGATTTTCCTGCCGGTGCAATTGGGTTTAAACACAACAACATAGACGCAAAAAAGGATAGTGAGAGGGATTTTAACACACTAAAACCAGTTACCAAAATAAAATACATAGAATTAAAGAAACCAAAAAAATGAGTGCCAAGGATTTGCGGATGACCACAGACACCAAGGACTTATCTCACAAAAATAGATAAATTGAAACTATTTAAAATATTGGAAAGTTCACTTTTGAGCGCACAGTGGCTAATAAAGGTTCTAAAGCATTTCAGTACATCTCAAAAAGACAACGCAGTGCGTCGACAATTGTCATGGACTCATTATCACTTGATACGCATGTTGAAAAACCTTGTGCCCGTAACTGCCGCACAGAAGAATGTGCAAACGACAACCGGAGAACCGGACAGCTTGAGAGACAGAACAACAGTTTCTGCTACGAGCGTATTCTGAAAAAGAGAATAATGCATATTATTTGTATATACAATAAATGAAAATGTAAATAAGTTTATAGAAAAATACCATCATATTGATCGGAGAAAAACATGGCTCAGACAAACGTAAATATTCGCATCGACGAGAACCTGAAGAAGGAATTCGAAGAACTCTGCCAAGAACTGGGGCTGTCGATGACCGCAGCGTTCACAGTTTTTGCAAAAACAGCGGTCAGAAGGCAAGGTATTCCGTTTGAGATCTCCAGGGAAGTTCCGAATGCCAGGCTGAGAGAGTCGTTTGACGAAGCAGACAGGATCATCAGGGATCCGTCCAAAAGCAAAGGCCATACCGACATCGAAGAACTGAAGAGAGAGCTGGTGCCGAAGACCGGATTCGAACCGGTGAACTCCTACGAGAATGGATCTTGAGTCCATCGCCTTTGACCAGGCTTGGCAACTTCGGCGTTTGAAATGTGTAGCAACAAATGATAGATAAACCTTTACGGGAGGGTCGTGACCTCGGCTTTGCCGCTTGTAACGTAGAAAGTGTGCTCGAATTGAGAAACGATCCCTTTTTTTGCCTCGATCAGCTGTGCATATCCTGAAAGCACGCCGTGCCTGAGCAGATCCTTCACGTATTTTTCGGCATCGGGGAAATCACAGCTCCTCGCACAGAACGGGAACGTCCTGAATTCGCCTTTGACATATTCCAAGAATTCATGGGCCTTCGGATCGCTCAGCTTCTTCTCCCTCACCATCCTTACGATGTTCCCTTGAGGGCCGTTCGTAACGAATCCTGCTCCGTTCGTGGCGAAGGGTTCGATGGCTATCACCATCCCCGGGACAAGCCGGGTTGTGTTGCCGTCGCTGAAGCTGGGTATTGAAACTCCCGCATGAAGATTGTACGGTTTTATCTGATGACCGCAAAGGTTCCGGATGGGCCTGTAACCTCCCTGGCTCATTGCTATTTCCGCTGCTCTTCCTATCTCGCCGATGGGTATCCCGGCGGCGACGATCTCCGCGACGGTATCTCTTGCGCGCTTCGCCGCTTCGATGAGGTTGCGGTAGTTCTTCGTTCCCACTTCTACAGTCCCCGCTGTGTCTCCCACATATCCGTCCAAATGTGCGCCGCAGTCCACTTTGACCACGTCCCCCAATTGGAACACTTTCTTATCATCGACGCCCGGAGTATAGTGGGCGGCGACCTCGTTGATGCTGATGTTGCAGGGGAATGCGAGACCGCATCCTTTTTTTCTGATGTAGCCTTCGACCTCCTGCGCAACATCGAATAATTTTACGCCCTCTTTCACCATGTCCATTCCGAGGGTCCTTGCCGCCGAGGCCGTCTCCCCCGCTTTCCTGAGTTTGGATAACTCCTCATCGGTCAGCATTTGAGAACTTCCTCGATATCCCTGATCGTTATCGCGCCCTGTCTTACTATCTCGACCTGGCCGTTCATTATCCATACGATGGTGGACGGCTTCTTCAGTCTGCTCGGTCCCGAGTCAACGTAAAGGTTCACCGCATCGCCCAGATCGTTGACCGCAGAGTCGATATCGGTGGCATCGGGGTGCGAGTGGGCGTTGGCCGAGGTCGCTACTATCGGGCCGGTCTTTTTGATGATCTCGATCGCGACCGGATGATCCGGTATCCTGATCCCTACCTTCTTGGACATTGATGTCACAAGATCGGGGACGTCCGGTTTCTTTTCTATTATGATCGTAAGAGGGCCGGGAAGGAACGCTTTGATCAGTTTATCCGCATTTTCATCCAGAATTGCTATGCTTTCCATCATCTTCCTGTCGCTGACCCCCACCGACAATGCCATGTCGAAGGGTCTTTTCTTTGCGAGGAAGAGTTTCTTCACGGCGCTCTCGTTAAAGATATCGGCGCCGATGCCGTACACCGTCTCGGTGGGATAGACGATGAGATTCCCGGCGGCGATCTCCTTCGCCGCCTCGTCTATCGCTTCCCTGCACTTCGGATCGAAAACCTCCTGATTGTCACACTTCATTATTTTCAGTAGAATACCCCCAACATCCTAAGGCCGTCCCTGACGGCCCTGTTACCGTCCGAAGCTGTATCCATATGTCCCGGATACAGCGTTTTAATGTCCATCCCGCTCAGCTTCTCCAGGGATCTCTTCAGCTCCCTGGATGAACCCGTCGGAAAATCCGTCCTTCCCACACCCTGGCTGAACACGGTGTCGCCGGAGAACAGAGCACGGGTGACCTCGTCGTAAAGACAGATGCCTCCGCAGGTGTGCCCCGGAGTATTGATCACGCGCAGCCTGTGCTCTCCCAGATCGATGACGTCGTCCTCCATGAGCTCGGTCACATCGATGGGCACGATCTCCACTCCGAACATCTCCGAGTATGTGTATCTCGGGTCGGCGCTCAGTATGTAAGGAGCGTCGCCCGCGCCCGTATATGCTTCGGAACCGAACTCGTCCATGATGCCCTTCAGACCGCCTATGTGGTCTGCATGAAAATGAGTGAGGATGATCATGTCCAGGTCCTTTCCCTTCAACAGCTCTTTTATCTTGGCTATGTTCTTTTTGTTGTTATAGCCGGTGCCTGTGTCGACCAGTGCGGTCCTGCTGCCGACAACAAGATAAATATTTGAGTCGGACGAGAACCCTGAATTGATCTGGTGAACGACCATGGGGAAAACAGAATTAATAAAAATATTTAACATTGCTTATCGGCCCTTCCTGTAAATTATATATAAATATACAAAAAACAGCAGAAAAATAAAAAATATTAAGGGCCGGGGCGGTGCCCCGGGTTTGACCGCGATCTGTTTCAGTCTTTCACGTAGTCATACTTCAGACTGGCGAACGCCAGGATCATCGTGATGATCGTGAGTATCGCGAACACGATGGTCCACGAATCGTACGGTATGTACGTTCCGCTGAACCCTTGGGTAAGCAGGAACAGCACCAGTACTATCAGAGCAATGAACAAAGAGCTGAACCTCAGCGCTTTGCCTACTCCCGTTCCCTCGTAATCCCTGTTACGCACAAGCGTTACCGCGACTATTCCGATCACTATCGATATGATCAGCAATATCAGGTTCGCCACAGCAAGCTGCCCTATACCGAATCCGGATGAACTGCCGAAGTTCGCGGTGACCGTTTTGCTCTCAACGCCGTCCGAAGTGAACATCAGTTCCGGATTGGTGCCGGATGCGTCCCCGCTCCAGTGGTCGAAGTAACTTCCGTTGCCGGGCACCGCTTTCAGGAGATACGCCGCGCTGCTGTACAGCGGAAGAGGAACGGTATAGTTGGAGAAGCTCATTCCTCCGTCCGTACTGTAGATCACCCCTCCTCTGCCGGCGGTGTTGATCGTAAGGTAAGCGGTCGCTTCTCTCATCGGAGAGTCGTCCGCCATCACCTCGATGCTGCGGTTCGCCCTGATGTTGGTGAAGGTGTACGTGTTGCTGTCCGGCCTGATGATGGTGCTGCCGTCGATCCTCACCAACGGAGAGTATCCTTTGGCCACATAGTATGTGAACGTCAGATTATCTCCGGCGAAGACCTGGATCATTCCCATCGGAGTGATGCTTGCGTTCGAATACGCCGAAGCGAACACGGTGTACCTTTCTATCGGAGTGGAAGACCACTGCGCAGTAAGCGTAGCATCATCGAACAGCCTGTCGGTGAACGAACATTTCACTCCGTCCTTGTACCACCCGGCGAAATACATCCCTGCGCGGGAAGGTTCGAGAGCGGGGAGGACCCCCACCATCGTTCCCGCCATCACAGTGTACGGTCCCTGGGTCGACGGTGTTCCGCCGTTGCCGTTGAACGTCACATGTATCTCTTTATACGGGATGAAATCGCCGCTGTCGCGTATCCTGTATGTGAGCGGGTTGATCGGTACCATCGGATTGAGCGGGTCCGTCCAGCCCCAGCCGGGCGGGACCAGCGGTCCGAGATATGTTCCGGTGTCAACGTAGGTTGTGCTGGTCAGATTTCCGGCGGAGTCGTATATCCTTACTCTCTCCTGCCATGTGGGGAACAGTGCGGCGGAATCACCGAAAGTGCTGAAGGAGGTCAGCAGCGATGATGTCGCCGGAAGCGATGTTCCCGTGAACGGATCCAGCCATCCGTTGAACACCGAATAGTACGGTACCCAGCCGGGGATCGACATATCATACCTGTCGAGGAACTTCTCTATCTCGACGGTGTGGGTCACGCCCGCTCCGTCGGTGTAGATTATCTCCACTCCGATGATCTTGCCGTCGTAGTCGGCGCTTGTCGTCAGGTTATAGGTGAAGCTTGGTCCGGTGTCCTCATCCCATTCCATATCGAGTATGGGGGTCATTGAGATGCCGTCGAATATCTTGATCTTCACCAGCCACTTCGCAGCGAACATCATATTGGATGTAGGCGTCACCGACGCTCCCGCGATCCGGACGATGGCTCCGTCGTCCCATCCGTTGAACGTCAGTCTGCCTTTGGCCGGACTTTCGGGAAGGTTGAAGCTTGCTCCCTCAATGACCAAAAGGTCCGGGATGACAGAGGGTGTTCCTCCCTTTGTATCGAAGCTCATTGTATATCCGTATCCCGCGGTCAGCATGATGTCCTCTTCGATCTTGTCGTTGAGTCCGTAGAGCTTATCTCCCGTGGCAAAGAGTCCGTCGGGTGCGCCGATGAGCTCTTCGAACCATGAGATGAATGTCTTTCCGGCGGCATTCGGATCGGTAAGTATGAACTGTCTGATCATCGTGCCTTCGGGCATTTCGTAGATGTCGTCCGCTGTACCGAGTATCCCGTCGGGGCCGGGCGTCTGAACTATCACCACGCCGTCCACGTTCAGGACCATGCCGTCCGCCAGATACTGGTTGAGGTCGTAGAATTTGACGGTCACTAACCATAATGCAGTGAGTTTCATCGACTTAAGGACAAACACAGTGTTATCCGGAGCATCGCTTCCGGGAAGAGTATATCTCTTGCTTGCCGAAAGGTCGAACCATCCCGTGAAGGTCACTCCGGATCTGACGGGCATGGGAGTGAACCTCGGTCCCGCATCCGGGATCGGATTGTTCACACGCAGCCATTTTGTATCGATGGGCACCGCAGGCAGGTATCCGCCGTCGAATTCAACTTCCACCACATACTCATATTCCAGAGTGACGTTCTTGGTGACGGCGACGGAGGTCGTGGGCGCTGTGTTGGTACCGTCCATGTAGTTGAAGTCCGTCCTGAAGTACGGCAGTCCGAGGTCCTCGTAGCCTGTGGCCGCAGTGCGT
>Ga0209737_10003143_pt1 | contig 11531 bp, 13 predicted proteins | sample TergutCu122P3_FD_187284 | JGI IMG/M metagenome (GOLD analysis project Ga0209737, IMG submission 187284) | Cubitermes ugandensis P3 segment gut microbial communities from Kakamega Forest, Kenya - Cu122 P3 (SPAdes) (version 2) | ecosystem: Host-associated > Arthropoda: Insects > Digestive system...
ACCATATAAACACGATTTTTTGTGCGCGTCATGGCAACATAAAAAAGCCTCCTCTCCTCCGCAAAAGGAACAGAGTCATCCAAAACCCTAACAAGCTTCATAATCGGATCATCTTCAATTTGACTTGGAAAGCCGAATTTGTCGTCATTCATATTTACAAGAATTACATTATCAAATCCAAGCCCCTTTGAGCTATGCGCCGTTAAAAACATAATTTTTGTCTACGGATATTTTTTGCTCTTAATTTTCTCTTCGCTAATCTCCGTAAATGGTCCAAATCTAAGCAACCGGTCGCGATCATAATTATACCGCCCTATCATTAAAATTGAGGAATTCTCGCCAAATTCCGTTACAATCTCCCCAACAGCGCGTTCTACGGCATCTCCCCAATTGTGTAGCATCTTGCCCTTTACATCCTCAAAACCAAATACCTTTATAGGATTTGGCAATGATTTAGGCGATAAAAGCCGTTTTTTAATCTGTGTCGGATTTTTCTGAACGAAACTACCCGCTATGTCTATAAGCTCTTGAGAATTACGATAAGTATGCGTTATATGCATTTCTTTACCCTTTATATGCATTTCCTTACCTTCGCTCATCAATTCTAAAAACTTTGTAAACAATGTTATATCCGATCCGGCAAAGGCATATATTGATTGCCAGTCATCGCCGACAGCGATAACTCTTGCATCGGTTATATCCACAAGGGCTTTCGTAAGGTTAAACCGTTGCTTGGCTATGTCTTGGAATTCGTCGATTATAATGTATTTATACGATGGCTTATAACGACTTTCGGCTATTTCTAACAGCATTTTTTCCGCATCGTTTATCATATCGGCAAAATCTATTTGATTATTTGCTTTTAAGACACCGTTGTAATATTTATAAACTTCCTCGGCTATATCTAAAAACATCTTAGTGCGGACATTTTTCTGCTTATCGCGCATTACCTTGAAACCACCGTCGTCATAACCGTTCATCTTGTATTTTTCTATGAAATCAATCATAAAAAAAATCAACTTAAAAACATACTTATCCCTTGCGGTTTCCGATAGTTTTTTGTAAACCTCCTCATCGGAACGCGCGGTCAAAACAAAGCCCGCATTTTTAAGTTCATCCATCAAGTGGTCTATCAACTCTCGTTCGTCGTTATATTTTGAATAGGTTTCAATCATGCGAGTACCGTGTTTTTTATGAAGCTTTCTTTTGTCGACAATCGCACTGTTGTATTTGTTCAACTGTTCATGTGAAAACAATGTGCTTTGGTATTGTTGTGTCACACCGAAATGCTCAATATAGCACTCATTTTTGCCTTGTTTAATGTAAAAATCGGGCGTATACATTTTTCTTGCATTTGATATCGGGTGCGGATACGGCTTTTCATAAACATACTCAATTTCGTGCAAATATAGAAAATTGGCAATCTGCACTTCCTGTTGCGACTTTAAAAATTCACCTGTAATTGTTCTATGTTTTTGACTGCGTTTTTCAATAATGGTTTCATTATAATCACCGACACGGCTTTTAAGCGATTCAAAATCCTGCATAGCTCGGTAATCGCAATAATCATTTAAGCTATCAAACCTAAAAACCTCATCCGGCATATCAAAATAATAACCCAAAAATAGCACCAGTTTTCTTAACAAAGTGTTATTAGTGTAGATATGTTTTTCTATGCAATCAAAAATTATCTTGTACGCCCATTTATTAATAGACGGTGGCGTTTCGCTTGTTTTCCTTAAAATCTCATATCCGAATGCGTGAAAAGTATAAACGTTTACGCCTGTAAGTCCTAATTTCTTTTGGATACGGTCTTTCAATTCGTCTATGGCCTTATTTGTGTACGAAATAACAATTATATCCGACTGAGCTATACCCTGCTTTTCCACAAGGTAGTTTACCTTTGCAGCCATCGTGGTTGTCTTGCCTGCTCCCGCGCCTGCAACAAGCAAACAGTAATCCTCATCAATAACGACAGCGCGGCGTTGCTCATCGTCTAAGCTGACATTAGGGTCAACCGCTTTCAAAATATTATCAAAGTAATCTTTTTCGCGCTCAAGCGTGGTTTGAATGTACTTTTCGTTATGTTCATCGGTTTTCGTATAGAGCTTATCCATGCAATCAAGGAATTTCTGCGCTTGCGTTTGATCAAAGCCTATGTTTTTTTGATTGTTGCGTATATAACCATGAACCAGCGGATCCTTGAGCATCAGCACATATTTTGAATAATCGTTAAAAAACTTCGCAACGGCAGACTTTGGTATGTACCTTGAAACTGAAAACAAACTGCGCCATTCCGAACTAAATAAAATCAGCATATTTTTGATTTCTTTATAGTCAAAAGGCTTGGTGTCCTGCTTTGCCATATTGTCAACGTTTGTCGAAGCATTGAAAAATTGTTGAGGGCAACCGCAGTATATGCAAACTTTAGATTTATCAGAAATTTGTTTTTCGCACTCGGGACATTTTATTAGTGCCATTCTTATTCCTCCGTAATTACATACATTATAACTCAAAAGAATTCTTTTTAAAAACAAATGAACATATTTCTTTTAGCACAATATTGTTTAGAATATAATTTTTAAATCTTCAAATAATATATTCGGGAGATTTTATGGAAAAGTCTAAAATTTACAGTGATTTTTGCAGAGAAAAGAACATGCTGGATTTTACAAGCCTTGAAGAAATAGAAGAAAAAATCGAACAAAAAGCAAGAGAAGAAGAATCTGACAGCATTGTTTTGGCCGAAGATAAAAAAATTCCGGAATAAATTAAAACCGGTTTTCAAACTTAATATAACCGTATTTAAAGAGCGCTAAAACGCTCTTTTTGTTCTCTAATAGGAATTATTGACATAATAGCATGCTAATTACTATAATAACGATGAGAACAACAAAGGCGGCGGCATAGCCGTCTGGAAATAAAGTATTTTACTTTAAAAACTCTTCAATTTGCATAGTATTTCACTGCACATTGCCGCGTCCTTTAGTTATGCGGTCGTTATTTTCTTGTTATTTTGAGGATTAAGGGTTATAATTAAAATAAAATTGTATAAACATTTTAAGGCGTAATAAGGTATAAATGTCGGATTATTTTTTGGAACGTAAAAAAAATTCATACAGGCGTCTCATGAGCGCAATTTCCGATTTGCCGGCATTTTGCGCGGACTATTTTATAGGAATCGAGCAAAACACCGCTATTTTAACGCGCCTGCATTACGCGTTTGATTTGCGGATATTTTTTGAATTTTTGTATAATGAAATTTCCGAGTTTAAAGGTTTAGATAAAACAAGTTTTACGTTAAACAGTTTAAACCGGGTTTCCCCTACGCATCTTGAGTATTTTTTAAATTATTTAAACTACTATTCGCACAACCAAAAAGATTACAGCAATAACGAAAAGGCTAAAGCGCGGAAATTGTCGGCCGTTAAAACTTTGTTTAACTACTTTTATAAAAAAGAAAAAATCACCCAAAACATAACTCAAAAAGTTTCGGCTCCAAAAATTCACGGCAACGAAATAGTTCGCCTTGAAATTGACGAGGTTGTAAATTTATTAAACTTAGCCGAAGGCGGCAAAAATTTAACTAAAGGCCAGCTAAAATTTCACGGCGCCACAAAAATACGCGATGTCGCCCTGTTGACGCTCTTTTTGGGCACCGGCATACGTATCAGCGAATGCGTCGGTTTAAACGTTGAGGATATCGATTTTAACAACAACGGCTTTAAAGTTACAAGAAAAGGCGGAAACAAAACCATTTTATATTTTTCTAATGAAGTTTCAGAAGCTTTAAAAGAATACATAAATTACAGGAACAACATTAAGGACTTGGACCCCGCCGAAAATGCGTTATTTTTGTCTTTACAAAACAAGCGTTTAACGGTGCGGGCCGTGCAAAATTTAGTTAAAAAATATGCGCAAATCGCGGCTCCGTTAAAAAAGATTACACCGCATAAGCTTAGAAGCACCTACGGTACCGCATTATATCAAGAAACCAAGGACATATATATTGTAGCCGATATTTTGGGGCATAAAGACGTAAATACAACTAAAAAACATTATGCCGCAATAAGCGACGAAATCCGCAGAAACGCCGCAAATGCCGTTAAATTGCGCGATTCCGACGAAAAATAAGCGGCAAAAAAAGCCGATACCCTGCAAATTTCACGGTTTGCGCAGTACTATTTGCCAATATTTTGGAGACAAAAAATGATTGTTTTTAGAAAAGCAAACTTGCACGACGCCGAAGAACTCGCAAAAATCCGTTGCCAATTGCTGAAAGAAATAGCAGACACATCAAAAACCAAGCTCAGCCAAAAAGAGCTAAACGACCTTAAAGAGGCAAACAAAAGTTATTTTAATTCCGCGCTGAAAGACGACAGCTTTGCAGCGTGGCTTGCACTGCACGGCGATAAAATTATAGCGACAAGCGGATTATCTTTTTCCGTTGTTCCCCCGTATCCTAAATGTTTAGACGGCAAAGCGGCATATATAATGAATATGTATACTTTGAAAGATTATCAAAAACAAGGTATAGGGACGGAACTTTTAAAGAGAATAGTTGAAGAAGCAAAGATTCGTGGCTATAAAAAAATAACCTTAAACGCAACGGAAACAGGCAGAAAACTGTACGAAAAATTCGGCTTTAAAGAAGTAAATAACGGCATGGTTTTCTATATTGAGTAAAAGAACGTGTAAGTACCATGCAAAGCAAGGGCGTTTTATAGCGCAAAGGATTTATAAGGATTTAAATTGAGGTAATAATATGCAGGAATTATTTAAAAACGAAGTTGTTCCGCCTAAAATGCTTGTGGTGGGTGTTGAAACCGACGGCTTTTTTGATTTTATAGAATCATTAAAGGAAATAAAAGAGTTGTGCCAAAACCTCGGAGGCGAGGTTGCGGGCGTTATTACTCAAAAGCGCCAAGGCTTGCAGCCTGCGACATGTATCGGCGAGGGCAAAATTGCCGAGATTTCCGAATATTGTAAGAACAACGACATTGCCGTTATAGTTTTTGATTTGGAACTAAGCCCGGCGCAATTAAAAAACCTATCTTCTGCCTTGCCGGATTTTGATATCATTGACCGCACTATGGTTATTTTGGACATTTTTGCAATGCGCGCAAATACCGCCGAGGGCAAAATTCAGGTTGAGCTTGCCAAAATGAAATACGCTCTGCCCCGCCTCAAAGGAAGCTACACTTCATTGTCGCGTATCGGGGGCGGTATCGGCACCAGGCGCGGCCTTGGCGAGAGTAAGCTTGAACTCGACAGAAGGCATATCTCCGAGCGCATAGACGCGTTAAAAGAAGAAATAAGGGAACTGCAAAAGCGCCGCAGTGATCTTCGTCTTAGGCGAAAAAAGGACGATGTTTTATGCGTTGCCCTGGCCGGATACACAAACAGCGGAAAATCCACGCTTTTAAACGCTTTAACAAAAGCCGACGTTTTGGTCGAAGATAAACTTTTTGCAACGTTAGACCCGACTTCGCGTGCTTTAAAATTACCCGACAATCAGGAAATTTTACTGATTGACACCGTCGGTTTTATGCGCAGGCTTCCACATCATTTAATTGATGCTTTTAAATCGACTTTGGAAGAAATTATTTACGCCGATTTAGTATTGACAGTTTGCGATATCTCCGACAACGACTATAAAAATCAGTTGGCCGTCACGCAAGATATGCTAAAATCTTTAAAATACGACGGCCAAATTTTGACCGTTTACAATAAAATTGACAAACTCGAAAAGCGCGTTAAAAAGATTTTTAAACCAACGGATAGCGAAATTTATATAAGCGCTAAGACGGGTGAAAATTTAGACGCGTTATTACAAAAAATTCAAGGCATGGTATCTTGTACCGTTATCGTCGATTTTTTGATTCCGTACAAAAATTACGAGCTTTTGAGCTTTTTAAATAAAAACGGCAAAATTATAAAAGAAGAGCACACAAAAGACGGAGTCAAAGTAAAAGCGCAAATTTTAGAAAAATGGGCAAAAAAATACGCCGGATTTACTGTGTAAATCGGCATATTTTGTAAGTACTTTATAAAACACTCGTTTTGTGTTGTATTAACCTTATTTAACTTTTCCTTTATTGTCGCCGGGCAAAACAATTTCGTCAATTAAAACGGAATTGAAATCTTTTTCCGTTTCAATGCATTTGCAGCAGTTGTCGCAAATTTTATTTTTATCTAAGTCACAATAATCGCATTCTCTGCAATTTATGCAAGTTCTCTCGTGTAAAACACATTCTTTTTTCATGTAGTTCCCTCCGCGTTTGAAGCATTACTGAATGTTCAAGGTAATTATACCACACTTATTAATCGCTTGCAAATAGGAAAATAATTGGTAGGAGGCGGTCAAATTTAAAAAATATTTGACTATATAATAAAAAATATGATATAATCGTAACATAATAAATTTAAAACCAATGATAAAGGAGTTCTTGATGGATAAAGTGAAACAAATTCTTTTGTTGGTCGCAGGAATTGTTTTAATTGTCACGGGAGTAGTTACATTTATTGGGGTGATAGTTGATTTAAATACCGTAATATCATTTATAATTGACCATGGATGGTTCGATTTTGTTGTTACTGATTTAGCATTATGTAACCTACTTCTTTTCTTTTCAATTCCTCTTATTATAATGGGTGGTCTTCTTTGCGGCAAGAATAGAAAAAATAAGTCGATTGTTATTACCTCGGTTGTATTTTCAAGTATCATATTACTCTTCGTTATAATTTATATCGCCGAAAAACCCTACGGAATAAACTATTCCTTTTACCAGTACATCGTCTTAGTTTTTGTGATAGCTGTGCTTGGATTGCTTATTACATCTTTGTGTTTAAAGGGTTCTTTGGCGGAAACGGTAGCTCCGGTTAAAAAGTCCGGTTCATTTAGCGATAAGGATAAAAAGATTGAGCTATTGGATAAGATGAAAAACGAGGGCAAGATAACCGAAGCAGAGTACAAAAAGCTGCTTTTAAAAGAATTGGAAAAATAATAACTAAAATTGGTTTTGTTTTAAGAGTCATCTATGAGTGGCTCCTTTTTTTTGTAATCAACCTTGCAAATAGGAAAATATTGGTAATTAATACGGTATTGCGCATATCTAAATAAGGTGGTATAATTATAGTTACATATATAAAAAAGTTAAGTAGGATATATGTATTTTGGGAGGAAACAAAAGATGAGCAAGAAAGTTAAACTTGTTTTCAAGATTTTAGGCATAGTGTTCTTTGCGGGGAGCTTAGGACTTGCCGGTTTGGGTTTATATTATTTAATTCCGGAATTTGAAACTTTTATGTACATAGCGGGAGGCATTGCGGCGTTTGTAATTGCTATAATTTTCTTATTAATAGCATTTTTGAAAGTCGGCGGCGACGCGGTATGTCAGCGACCTGTAAAATTTAAAGAACGCTCTTCTAACAACAGCCAAGATTTTAATGCCGACAAATGGAATTCAATGTCCGATACTTATTCAAGGCCGGTGCCCGAGGGTAAAAAATTGCCGTCGAAAGAAAAAGTTAAGGAAGACCGTTACGGTACGGTTCATTGTGCTAAATGCGGCGCTCAAAACCCTGCCGGCGAATATTACTGCAGCAGTTGTAAATCGGCCATAAAAAAGATATGCAAACTCTGCGGACATGACAACCCGCAAGGCACAACCGTATGCGAAGGCTGCGAAAGGGCAATGGATTAAATTTATTGCGCTTATAAAATCTTTAAAGGCTCCGGCTCGGAGCCTTTTTTAATCCTTCTTTGTTTTTAACAGTTTGCATTTTTTTACAAGACACATCTTAAAGGGCGCTGTTGTTACGGCTTTGTATTTTTCTTATTAATAAACCTATTAACCCTATTATAACAAGCGCTGCCGCCGACACTGTCAAAACAGACTTTATAATAGTTGCGCACAAAGCCAATATTGAAAGCGCTTCCATTTTTGCGGGAAATTTAAGAATAATTGTTATAAGAAAAATATTTTCTAAAAAATCTGAAAAACAAATAACAATGCCCATAATTAATCCGATTTTTAGCCACGCTTTTTTCAAAGGACGCCAATTTTTGTAAACTAAAAAGATGCTTGCGGCAAGAAACGCGCTGTAAACAAGCGGAAAAATAAAATCAAACCCAAGAGACATTTTTATGTATAGGCTTCTTCCGCTTTCCCCATACGCAACAAGCAGTTCGTGTAACGATTGAGGAGTATAAAACATATTTGATTCAATATAATTATTTCCGTCAACACAACTTCTAAAATAACCAAGTATCGGCACGTTAATTATTAAATACAAAACCGCAAACACCGCTCCTAAAATAATTACAAGTTTTAGCGTTACATACTTTTCTAATTTATTTATCATTTTAATATTTCTCCTTCTCTACTAATTTTTTATGGTATTCGCCATGAGTCATCCAATACGCAGAAATAAAATCTTGTTCAAATGTTTTTTCATCTGTATTAAAATGATCACACCATTTTCTTTTGTAACAAGTAAATAATACGCAAGGTATAACGCTTGTAAAAAACTCGGCAACCCACCTTTGATGATTTTTTGAATAATCCGCAAGGTCTTTGTTGTCAGAACTTTCACTTTCAAACTTTAACAATAGTTCAATTACCTTAAAAGCATAAGATGCCGTATTATTTTTCTTTAGCGATTCCGTTAAAATAACATGCAGAAAATCACTGTTATTTTCAAGAAAGCCTAAAAAGTCTCCCATTTTATTGTTTTCTTGATTGTCGCTTCTCAAAACTTGCTCGTATTCTAAAAAGAATAACTCTATAACAGCTTGCAGCAGATCCTCTTTATTCTTAAAATGGTAATATATTAAAGATTTCGGCACATTATTTTGCAGAGCAATTTCGTCCATGCTGGTTGCATCATAACCCTTTTGAGCAAATAGCTTTTTGGCCGTAGCCAATATGAGTTGTTTTTTATTAACTTTTTCAAACCTCCTAATATTATTATACTGACTAGTCAGTATAATAATATTATACTATTAAAGAAATTAATGTCAAGCACTTTATAGTTAGCTGTTGGCAATTATTGAATAAATATATTTACAAATAAAAACAAATGTTTGCATTTTGTGCAGTTTATGATATAATAAACTACGTTATACAAAATTGTATAGCGTAGTACTTTGCAAATTACTGACAATGAGTTTTAAATGGAAAGTTATGAAGATAGAAGAATCGTTAAAAAAAGTTTTAAATTATTTAGATAAATATGTATCCGAGCACGGCTTTCCCCCGTCTGTTAGGGAAATTTCCAGCGATCTAAAAATTAAATCCACGGCGTCAGTATATTATTATCTAAACAAACTTGAGGATTTAAATTTAATAAAAAAAGTTAAGGACAAAAAACGCGCCATTGAAATTGCAGACAGCAAATACAAAATTGACGCTAACTCGGTTGTTAAAATTCCCGTTGTAGGACAAGTTTCCTGCGGAAAACCCGTGTTGGCCGCTGAAAACATTATAGACGATTTTGTAATTTCCAATGTGTTTAATAAGGACGAACTTTTTATTTTAGAGGCCAAAGGCGACAGCATGGTAAATGCCGGAATTTTTGATAAGGATTATTTAATTATAAAAAAACAAAATTACGCCAAAAACTCCGATATTGTGGCGGCGCTGATAATTGACGACAACGAAGCGACGGTAAAAAGGTTTTTTAAAACGGATAATAAAATTATCCTCCGCCCGGAAAACCCAAAGTATTCGGACATAATCGTTTCAGACAATGTTGAAATTTTAGGAATAGTCGTTGGGTTGTTTCGTAAGTTCTAATTTTTTGACGGGGTTAGAATGATTAGTTATGATTAGTAAAGATTCAATACAGAATTTACATAACCAAAGCCGCGTTCTTTTAAAAGGCGCTGATTTTGTTTATCTGTTACCGCATCCTGCTCTTCGAAAATGGATTTCAAATTATACTGTAACTTTTCCGCATGCTAATATGATGTCTGATAATTATTCTGTTATTCCGCACGGCAGCGCTACTTTAGTTTTTTCTTTTGACGGAAACCGCATACGCTCAAATTTCTTCGGCCCTATCACTAAGTCGGCACAAATCGGACGCCAAGCAAATTTTTTTAAATTTATTTTTATTGTGGAATTTCAACCTGCAGGTTACTACGCTTTTTGCAACATTCCGCAAACAGAATTAACCGATTGCTTGTTACCGTTTGATGTTGTATTCCCTGTTTTGAATAAATTGACAACGGAGAAAATTGAGACCTCACATGACTTAACCTGCATGACCGCAGAAATAGATAAGCTGTTTTTAACACATTTAAAAATTGCGTACTATAAGCCGGAATTTTCTCTTGCCAATCAATTAATTAGATTTAGCGGAGGATTAATTTCGGTAAAGGAACTTTCCCAAAATATTTTTTACAGTGAGCGTCATTTGAACAGAATCTTTGAAAAATACCTGGGTATCGGTATAAAATCCTTTTCCCGTCTTGTCCGTGTAAACAAAGCCATTCGGCTTTTAAGACGGCGCGATTATAATTTAACGAAAGTGTATTTAGAAACCGGCTTTTACGACATGTCCCACTTTATTAATGACTTTAAAATCATTTGCGGAATAACTCCAAATGAATATCGGAAAAATATGTCCGATTTTTACAGTGAGATCGCTAAATTTTAAGGTATAATAAAGTAAAAATTGAATAAGAGGTTTATATGAAATATCAAGGCACGCTTATTGCCGTTTCCGATATGGCAAAATCCAAGCGTTTTTACGAAGTTGTAATGGAACAAAAAGTTTTAATGGATTTAGGAGTCCATGTTTCTTTTGAGCGCGGATTATCCTTACAGTCAAATTACGAGGAGCTTGTGGGATGCCCGCTTCCTTCAAAAAAGCGCCCAAACAATTTTCAGCTCTATTTTGAGGTTGAGGACATAGAATATTGGCAGAATAAAATTAAGGCCGAAAAAGGCATTGAAATAATTCATGAAAGTAAAGAATACCCATGGGGCCAGCGCGTTATGCGGCTTTACGATTACGATAAATACATAGTCGAGGTTGCCGAAAGCATGGAATCGGTTGCAAAGCGTTTTTTAGCGCAAGGCCTAAGCATAGAAGAAACCTCAAAGCGCACCATGTTCCCCATTGAGTTTATAAAAAAACTTATATAATCGGTTTACAACTAAAAAACTCCTAAAGAGGAATTAATTAAATGAGAAAGAGGAATATAATATATTCCTCTTTCTCATTTACACCTGTATTATTCTAATTTTATTTTTTATTCTTTGAATCGCTTGCCGGTTTTGAAGTACTCGTTGGCTTTTTAGCTTGAGTGCCAGCAGTTTTCTTAGTTTCGGTTTTAGCTGCCGGCTTACTTTTTGAAGCTTGTTTTGCGGGCGTTGTATTTGCTTTCTTTACTTCGGTAGTTTTCTTTACTTCAGCCTTTTTGACAGCTTCCTTTGTTTTTTTAGGGTTACCGGACTTTGGCCCTTTGTTTTTGCTTTTTACTACTAAACATACAACTAATACGATCACACCCGACAAAA
>Ga0209737_10003144_pt1 | contig 11530 bp, 17 predicted proteins | sample TergutCu122P3_FD_187284 | JGI IMG/M metagenome (GOLD analysis project Ga0209737, IMG submission 187284) | Cubitermes ugandensis P3 segment gut microbial communities from Kakamega Forest, Kenya - Cu122 P3 (SPAdes) (version 2) | ecosystem: Host-associated > Arthropoda: Insects > Digestive system...
TTTCGCAACGAGTTGTTTCATCGAATCCCCTTCGAGCCTTTGAAGCAGCACAACGGAGCCATCGTTGAGACTCCACCCGCACGCAAATACGTGATCGCATGACGTAACGAGTTTCATCGAATCCCCATCAAGGTTTCGAAGCGGCTCGAAGGAGCCATCGTCGAGTTGCCGTTCGACGATCAGTTCGGAAGCCAAATCAATGGTTCCGTTTGCCCTGAGTTCGACCGAGCCTGGAGTTGGTCCGTTTCGAACCTCGACGACAGGGCCAAATGTCGGTACCGGCAATTGAGCAGTAGATGCCAAAGGAGCGTTCGAGTATCCCGACTCCTCTGATGAGCATGAGAATAAGAATACACAAACCAACAACCACCGTAGCGAAGGCATGAGATTACTTTCCATCTTGAGGTTGGTCTGAAATCGTGGAGTCCAACGGCTCGAGCGAGCAGAAGTATATATGAGGCTGGGCTGCATACCCTATCATTGCCCGTCTTGGTTTATTGATCTCCACACCAAGGAACAGCACGTAAGCGAAGATGGATTGCAACAAAGACGGCGAAGGGGAAAAGGTGCGAACAATCGCGCGCCCGCATTTGTGATAATGTGGGTTTGTGTAACTCTGTGGAACTGATGATATGAGCCGCCTGACCATCGACATCACCGACCAGCAACACCAAAGCCTCAAGGCGCTGGCCGCCTTTCAGGGGAAGACGATCAAGCAATACACGCTCGAGCGCTTGTTTCCCGGTGACACGGATGCCAATCAAGCATGGCAGGAACTGAAAACCCTGCTGGGAGTGCGCATCGACAATGCGCTGGCCGGAAAAATATCTGCCAAGAGTATGGATGACATTCTCGAAGAAGAACTGGCCGGAGATGGTCCCGCGTGACTTCCTACGTTCTGACGGAAGACGCTGATGCGGATGTGCGCGGCATCCTTCGATACACCCGCAAAGAATGGGGCGCTGCCCAGGCGCGCAACTACCACTCCAAACTGAAACAGGGCATGGCCCGCCTTGCGGCCAGCCAAGGGCCGTTCAAGGACATGAGCGCACTCTACCCGGCGCTACGCATGGCACACTGTGAACATCATTATGTGTTTTGCCTGCCGCGAGAAAATGCGCCCGCGTTGATCGTAGCGATTTTACATGAACGCATGGACTTGATGACGCGGCTGGCTGACAGGCTCAATTGACCAGAAAGATTCGCAGTTACCGAAGCCAGATGCACCACCCAAGTTTTGTACTATTAACCCGGCCCTTAAATTCCAGGGCAGGCACAAGGCCTGCGCCCACCGTAGGGGCAACCCTTGTGGTTGCCCTTGCGTCTAATTAAGGGCTGGATTGATAATTTTTAGTTGTTCTGACCTCTGTTCAAAGAAAACCGGAAAAGCGAACGATGGACGTGAAAGAACTCCAAACCCTGCTCACACGTGCAGAGCGAATACTGGCGCGGCTGGAAGCGATACTGCCTGGCCCGGCCTCGCCCCCCGACTGGAATGCTGCCTGCGCTTTTCTGTGGCGCCGCTGCCATGGCCGCGCGCTTTTGCAGCCGGTTGCCATGCCTTCCGTCACCCGCCTGCGGGATTTACAGAACATCGACAAACAAAAAGAACGCATCGAGCGCAATACGCAGCAATTCCTTGCTGGGCGGTATGCCAACAATGTTTTGCTGACCGGCGCGCGTGGCTCGGGCAAATCCTCACTCGTCAAAGCGCTGCTCGATGAATACGCCGATAAGGGATTGCGAATCATCGAAGTCGACAAGGGCGATCTCGTCGACCTGCCGGAAATCATGGAACTGGTCGCCGGGCGGCCTGAGCGGTTCATTATCTTCTGTGACGATCTTTCCTTCGAGCAGGGCGAAGCCACTTACAAAGCGCTCAAAAGCGCGCTGGATGGCTCGATTTCCGGGTTGGCCGACAATGTGCTGATCTACGCCACCTCCAACCGCCGCCACCTGATGCCGGAGTACCACGACGAAAACAGACCGGTGAGCCATCCCGACGGCGAAATCCACCCTGGCGAGGGCATGGAAGAAAAGATTTCACTCTCGGATCGTTTTGGATTGTGGCTGTCTTTCTACCCGTTCGGGCAAGACGAATACCTTGAAATCGCCCTCCATTGGCTGAAGGTTTTTGGCGTACCGGAAGCGCGCATTCAGCAAGCGCGCCAGGAGGCGCTGCAATGGGCGCTGTTGCGCGGTGCGCGCTCGGGCCGGGTGGCTTGGCAATTTGCGCGTGATTTCGCTGGGCGCATGAACACATAGTGCGTCAACAGGCCACGGTTGAATGCTGGATTGCTCGCACTGACGCTGTAGGGGCGGGTTTCAAACCCGCCCAAAAAGACGTCGATTCACCGGAAAATGCTGATCTACCAGACGCAAGGGCGGGTTTGAAACCCGCCCCTACAAAAAGGTTGCGCGCGCAACTAGATCAGATGATGCGCGCTTTTTCGATGACCTGAGTCACCCGCCATGTCTTGGTGCGGGAAATCGGACGGCATTCTTCGATTTCAACCAGATCACCGTGAGTCGCCGTATCGTTGTCAACATGGGCGTGATACTTGTTTGAGCGGGTCACGATTTTGCCGTAAAGCGGATGCTTCACGCGACGCTCGACCAGCACCGTCACGGTCTTGTCCATCTTGTCGCTCACGACACGCCCAACCAGTGTGCGGCGAACCTTTTGCTTTTGTTCCTGTTCGTTCATTGCACACCCATCCTCGCCTTCTCGCCCAAAAGTGTCCGGACGCGCGCGATGTCACGGCGCACCTTGCCCAGTTGGCTCGTGTTGTTCAACTGTTGGGTCGCTTTTTGCATGCGCAACGAAAAATGCGCTTTCAGCAGACCCAACAACTCTTCGTTCAGTTCTATTGCGCTCTTGGCGCGAAGTTCACTCGCTTTCATGCCTCATCCCATCTGGCGCGTGACGAACACGGTGCCCAGCGGCAACTTGGCTGCCGCCAGCCGGAAGGCTTCGCGCGCAAGCGCTTCATCGACGCCATCCATTTCGTAGAGCACTTTGCCCGGTTGAATCTCGGCAACCCAATACTCCGGGGCGCCCTTGCCATTACCCATGCGGACTTCCGCCGGTTTTCTGGAGATGGGCTTGTCCGGAAAGATACGAATCCAGATGCGACCGCCACGCTTGATGTGCCGGGTCATCGCCCGGCGCGCGGATTCGATCTGGCGCGAGGTCAGACGGCCACGGCCAGTGGCCTTGAGTCCGTATTCACCAAAGCTGACTTTTGCACCGCGCGTCGCTAGGCCACGGTTACGGCCTTTCTGCTCCTTGCGGTATTTTCTTCTCATCGGCTGTAACATCATTCACTCCTGCTTTCTTCTTGCCGGCGGCCGGAACGACGACCGGGGCGACCTTCAGCGCCATCTCCACGCGGCGCGCCACGGCGGTTACGGCGAGTCTCGGCTTCAGGTTCGGCGGAAACTGGTTGTTCGTTGCGATTCTGCGAGTCGCCCTTGTAGACCCAGACTTTGATGCCGATGATGCCGTAGGTTGTTTTCGCTTCGGCAATGCCGTAATCGATGTCCGCACATAACGTGTGCAGCGGAACCCGACCTTCGCGATACCACTCGGTACGGGCAATTTCAGCCCCGTTCAGGCGCCCGGAACTCATGATCTTGATGCCCTGCGCGCCAAGACGCATCGCATTTTGCATGGCGCGTTTCATCGCGCGCCGGAACATGATGCGCTTTTCGAGCTGTTGGGCAATCGAATCGGCAATCAGCCGGGCATCGATCTCGGGTTTGCGAATTTCTTCGATGTTCACATGCACCGGCACGCCAATGATCTTTTGCAGATCACGCTTGAGCGCTTCGATGTCTTCACCTTTCCTGCCGATCACGACGCCCGGACGCGCCGAGAAGAGGGTGATGCGGGCATTCTTGGCCGGACGTTCGATGATGACGCGAGAGACCGACGCATGCGAGAGGCGCTTTTTGAGGTATTCCCGAACCTTGATGTCTTCCGCGAGCTTTTTCGGGAATTCCTGGTTCGAGGCATACCAGCGCGACCCCCAGTCACGCGTGACGGCGAGCCGGAATCCTGTGGGATGAATTTTCTGACCCATATGCGCTCCTTACTCGCCAACAGTCACGTAAATGTGGCTGGTCGGCTTGGAAATACGATTTCCGCGACCCTTCGCTCGCGCAGTAAAGCGCTTGAGGGTCGTGCCTTCTTCCACGTGGATGGTCTTGATCTTGAGCACGTCGATGTCCGCGCCGTCATTGTGTTCGGCATTGGCAATGGCCGACTCGACGACCTTACGGATGATCTTCGCGCCTTTCTTGGGCGAGAAGTTCAGAATGTTGAGTGCGTGTTCGATCGGCTTGCCGCGCACCAGATCAGCCACCAGGCGACCCTTCTGCGCCGAAAGACGAACGCCACGCAAACTGGCTTTGGTTTCCATCATCTTTCCTTATTTCTTGACTTTCTTCGAGGCTGCGTGCCCCTTGAAAGTCCGCGTCAGGGCAAATTCGCCGAGCTTGTGGCCGACCATGTTTTCGGAAACATAGACCGGAATATGCTGACGGCCATTGTGAACAGCGATAGTCATGCCGACAAAATCGGGCAGGACGGTGGAACGGCGCGACCAGGTTTTGATCGGGCGCTTGTCGTTGCTTGCCCGCGCGGCATCGACCTTCTTCAGAAGATGAGCGTCGATAAACGGGCCTTTCTTGATAGAACGTGCCATCTGTTATCCCCTTAACGCTTATGACGACGCTGCACAATCATTCTATCGGTGCGCTTGTTGTTGCGCGTCCGATACCCCTTGGCCGGCGTGCCCCACGGGCTGACCGGCACACGCGCTTCGCCGGTACGGCCTTCGCCGCCGCCGTGCGGGTGGTCGATCGGATTCATGGCCACGCCGCGTACTGTCGGGCGGATACCGCGCCAGCGATTCGCGCCAGCCTTGCCGATTTTGCGCAGGCCATGCTCTTCGTTGCCGACTTCGCCAATCGTGGCGCGGCACTCGACGTGCACCCGCCGGATTTCGCCGGAACGCAGCCTCAACTGGGCGTATGAACCTTCACGGGCAAGCAGTTGCACCGAGGCTCCTGCCGATCGGGCAAGTTGCGCGCCTTTGCCAGGCTGCATTTCCACGCAGTGAATCGTTGTACCGACCGGAATGTTGCGGATTGGCATCGCATTACCCGGTTTGATCGGCGCTTCGGCGCCGCTCACCAGCATTTGACCGACCGCGACGCCACGCGGCGCAACGATGTAGCGGCGCTCGCCGTCGATATAGCACAACAGGGCGATATTCGCGGAACGGTTGGGATCGTATTCGATGCGCTCCACTTTGGCCGGAATGCCGTCCTTGTTGCGACGGAAATCGATCACCCGGTAGTGGGCCTTGTGGCCGCCGCCCTGGTGGCGGACGGTGATACGGCCCGCGTTGTTACGCCCGGCTTTGTTGGTCTTTTTTTCCGTCAGTGCATCGAACGGACGACCTTTGTACAAATTGGAATTGACTACCTTCACCATCCCGCGACGGCCGGCGGAGGTAGGCTTGAGTTTTACCAGTGCCATGATTGTCTTACTCCCCGGCCACGAAGTTGATTTCTTGGCCGGACTCGAGCCTGACAAAAGCTTTCTTCCAGCCCTTGCGGCGACCCGAAATGCGACCGGTGCGCTTTGCCTTGCTCTTGACGTTCAGGACTTGCACCGATTTGACATTGACTTTGAAGAGCGCTTCGACAGCGGCTTTTACTTCCGGTTTGGTCGCATCGGGCGCCACTTTGAAGACAACCTGTCCGAATTTGTCGGCAACGTAGGTTGCTTTTTCTGAAATCTGCGGAGCAAGCAGCACTTGCAGCAGACGTTCCTGATTGACAGCGCTCATTGCCACGCCTCCTCCATCTTGGCAAGCGCTCCCTTGGTGACCAGCACCTTCGGGAAACGCACCAGCGAAACCGGGTCGGTTTTCTCGACTTCGAGCACCAGCACGCTATACAGGTTGCGCGAAGACAGGTACAGGTTCTCATCCACGGAGTCGGTAATCACGAGCACGGAATCTAGCCCCATGCTCTTGAGCTTTTGCACCAGCAGGCGGGTCTTCGGCGCATCGATGCTGAAATCCTCGACGATTGCGAGGCGATCTTCGCGGGCGAGTTGCGACAGGATGGACGCTACGCCAGCGCGGTACATCTTGCGGTTGACCTTTTGAGAGAAGTTCTCACTCGGTTTGTTCGGGAAAATCCGTCCGCCTCCGCGCCACAGCGGGCTAGAGGACATACCGGCGCGGGCGCGGCCCGTGCCTTTCTGGCGGAACGGCTTTTTCGTCGAGTGTGCAACTTCGCCACGGGTTTTCTGGGCGCGATTGCCGGAACGGGCGTTGGCCATGTAGGCCGTCACCACTTGATGAATCAGCGCTTCGTTGTAGTCACGGCCAAAAAGCGTATCGGACGCTTGTAGCGTCGAGGCAGCCTGACCTTCGGCGTTCAAGAGTTTTAGTTCCATGGCGCCCCCTTATGACTTCACTGCGGGACACACGATCACGTCGCCGCCCTTGGAGCCGGGCACTGCGCCCTTGACCAGCAACAACTGGCGCTCGACATCGACTCTGACTACTTCGAGTCCCTGTGTTGTGCGTCGCACGTTGCCGTACTGACCGGACATGCGCGTTCCCTTGAACACACGACCAGGGTCTTGGCACATACCAATGGAGCCCGGCGCGTTGTGTGATATCGAATTACCGTGGGAAGCGCGCTGTGAACTGAAATTGTGGCGTTTTTGTACGCCAGAGAAACCCTTGCCGATGCTTGTTCCGGTGACATCGACCTTTTGCCCGACGGCAAAAAGATCGGCTCCGATGACATCGCCCGCTTTCAACGAGGCGAGCTTGTCGGCTTCGACCCGGAATTCGCGCAAGATGCGGCAGGGTTCGACCCCCGCCTTGGCAAGATGACCCGCCAGCGCTTTGTTGATCCGGCTGGGGCGGCGTTTGCCGACCGCAACCTGAACCGCAGCATAGCCGTCGGCGTCATCCGTCTTGATCTGGGACACACGGTTGTCGGACACGTCAAGCACCGTTACCGGGATGGATGCACCATCCTCGGCAAAGATGCGAGTCATGCCGACCTTGCGCCCAACAAGGCCTAGACTCATGTTGTTCTCCTCATCGCCAGCTACGATTGGCCGACGGTGGACCTGATAATGGATAAACCCCAAACGGGTTCATCCCCGAAAAGCCGTGGAGTATATCCATGAAGGCGAGCGCTTTGCAAGTAGGGGCGAAAAACTTTTCGCCCTATTACGTGTCCTATTCCGCGCCTGCTACGCGCCCTCTATTACGCGCCCTATTACGGCATCTGGGGCAAGAACGAGGGCGAAAAATTTTTCGCTCCTACTGCCCGATGATCGTGACGTTTTTCACCAGGCAGTACAGCATCCCGCGATCCGCTTCAGTCATGTCAGCCTCTCCATTCGGGGCAAAGTGTAGCTTGAAGGCAGAAATCGCCCTGATGGGGTCTCGAACGTCATAGCCAATGGCCGCAAGACCGAGCATGTTGTCGAAATTTTCTGGTGGCGTTTCATAAGGCGGATCGCACCACAGGCCGAATCCCGACTGGGCCAGTTGCCGCCATGGGAAAAGGGCGCTTGGATCCGTCTTGCGCCCCGGTGCGACATCGGCGTGACCCAGGAAGTTGGCGCGCGGAATTTTGTGACGACTCCGAATATCGGACAGCAGCGCCAGCAGGGCCTTGATCTGAGCGGGCGCAAAAGGCTCTTTGCCGTTGTTGACGAGTTCGATCCCGATCGAGGCGGAATTCATGTCCGTGTGCCCGCCCCAATATGATTCTCCCGCGTGCCAGGCGCGTTGATTCTCGTCGACGAGTTGAAACACTCGTCCATTGCGGTCGATCAAATAATGGCTGCTGACCTCGGTAAGGGGGTTGGTCAGGGTGGTAAGCGCACGTTCCAAGGTATCGCTGCTGGTGTGGTGCAGGATGATGTAATTGGCTTTGCGCGGCCCGTGATTGGGCGATGGCTGCCATTGCGCATCGGCGCTGCCTACTCTTGGCGGCGATGTCGCACAGGCGCTGAGCGCCAGGCACAGCACAAACAGCAGGCTATTGCGAGAACATGACGAGCGTAATCTCCAGCCAGAAGACCGGAACGATGACTCAAAAAAACGACAAACCATATTTGTCTGGCCTCAAGCGTGATAAATATCAATATCAAATATCAGAAAACACAGAAAGAACCCTATCAACTGATAGAATCGGACCGTTATTTGCCTGGAGTTTAGTCCGGGTGCGCAGATACCGCCTATGTAGACTGACGGTTTTATCACCGTATCAGTATCATACGCCAGGAAATGCGGAAAGCATGCAAATTCGTCACACGGTAAGCAGGGAGAGTCGCCATGACAACCGACTATAGGCATACCAGATTGCAGTGGTCTGAACAGTTCAGCGTCGGGATTCCCGAAATAGACGAGCAGCACAGAGTCTTGTTCGATTTGATCAACACGATCCATACCGGCATTCTTGAGCACAAGGGCACGACCGCGTGCGCGGAAGTGCTCGCTGAACTGATTAGTTACACTCGTACTCATTTCGGGTTGGAACAAAGCCTGATGCATATAGGCAAATACCCTGATTATGAAGCCCATTGCGCCCTGCACCGAGATCTCATCGATGAAGTCGAGGCACTGCAAGACAAGATTCATTCAGGCAAGACAGCTATTAGCTTCGAGTTGCTGCACTTTCTACGTGTCTGGCTCACCAAGCACATCCTGGGTGAAGACAAGAAATACGCCGAGTTTTTTGCCTTGAATAATGCATTGCCACAACTTGATGGATCCTTCTGGAAGCCGGCCGAAAGAAAGTGGTGGCAATTTTGGAAGTAGGGGCGAATAGGGGAAGGGTAAGGACGATGTTAGAATCATCCTCCCTTTTTTGACCATATCGCCCGGCTGTGTCTTTTTCCGAAAGTAACGCGATGAGTCCTGCCGAGCGGCGCGCGGGGTTGAGCCTCGCCGCTATATTTGCGTTACGCATGCTCGGTCTGTTCCTGATTCTGCCGGTGTTCGCCGTACACGCGCGCACCATTCCAGGCGGGGACGACGCCACCTTCGTTGGTCTGGCAATTGGCGCCTACGGATTTACACAGGCGTCTCTACTGATTATTTTCGGCATAGCCTCGGATCGATACGGGCGCAAGCCGGTGATTCTTTTCGGCTTGACGCTGTTCGTGACCGGCAGCATCGTAGCGGCGCTCGCATCCGATATTTACACCATCATCGGTGGACGCATTCTCCAGGGATCGGGCGCAATTTCGGCAGCAGTCACGGCCCTGGCCGCCGATCTCACGCGCGACCAGCACCGCACCAAGGTCATGGCGATGATTGGATCGAGCATCGGACTCGTGTTCGCCCTCTCGATGGTTGCCGCGCCGCTGCTTTATGCCGCTATCGGCATGTCCGGCATCTTCTGGCTCATCGCCGCGCTGGCTCTCGGGGCAATGGCGCTGACGGTCTGGGTCGTCCCCACTGCGCCCGCCACACAAACCACGCCCACCCGCGCGGACGGCGTTCTTCGCCACATTCTGCGTCACGGACCGTTGATGCGCCTCAATTTCGGAGTCTTCGCCCTCCATCTGATCCAGACGATGATGTGGGTCACGCTGCCCATGGCGCTGGCGACACAGGGCGGATTGCCCGTCACCGAACACTGGAAGGTCTACCTGCCAGCGGTGCTGTTATCTTTCACCGTCATGATTCCCGCTATCATCGCTGCCGAACGAGGCAAGCGCTTCAGGCTCGTCTACACTGGCGCAGTTGCCTTGCTTATGCTCGTTCAACTCGGGCTTTACGCATCGGCGGGCAACATCTGGCTCACCGTCTCATGGCTCACTCTTTTTTTTATCGCTTTCAATATTCTCGAGGCTATGCAGCCATCATTGATTTCGCGTATCATACCGCCTGGAATCAAAGGAGCTGCTCTTGGCGTATATAACACCCTGCAATCCATCGGGATTTTTCTTGGTGGCGTCATTGGCGGCTGGATCGTCCAACAATTTGGAGAAATCACTGTCGGCTGGTGCTGCGGCGTGCTTGCCTTGTTGTGGTTAGCGCTTTGCGTGATCCACCCGTTATCACTCCCCTCCAAGACCGAATCCGCTCATCGCCAGACATGATGTAATACTCGCACTCAAACGCACCTTACAGGAGAATCGCATGGCGTCCGTCAATAAAGTCATCCTCATCGGCAACCTGGGCCGCGACCCGGAAATTCGCTACCTGCCCAATGGCGATGCGGTCTGCAACGTCAACCTTGCTACAACTGAAAGCTGGAACGACAAAGCGAGCGGGGAGCGCCGCGAAGTCACGGAATGGCATCGCGTCGTGCTTTTCCGCAAGCTTGCGGAAATTGCTGCGCAATACCTGAAAAAGGGCTCCCAAGCTTATTTTGAAGGGCGGCTGCGCACCCGCAAATGGCAGGACAAAGACGGCGCTGAGCGTTACACCACCGAGATTGAAGCCTCTGAAATGAAAATGCTTGGTCGCCGGGAAGGTGGGGGGGATGCGCCGATGCCGCGCGACAACCCAGAGGTCGCCTCCGATTCTCGCCAGAGTTCGCCCCCTGCCAAGGCCCAAACGAGCGATTCCGGCGGATTTGGGAACTTCGACGACGATATTCCATTTTGATCAGTTCACCCCCGCCCTCAAAGGCGGGGTTTGCCGTAGGAATTTTCTCCCGTCAGCTAAAAATCAGGGCGGTTTCGAGTAGCGTTTTCGACATAGTAGGTCTGGGTTAATAGAAAGAGTGCACCCCAAAAAAAACGATGGGTGCTATGATGTTTTTCACACTTTGCGGAAATATCGTACACTCTGGTCTTCAGAGGATTTCATTATGGTCTTCAATAGTTTATCAACAGCAATCAAAACTGCCCTCACTTCCAAAATTACCCCAGAAAAATTCGTTGCTATCACTGGGTTTGACGCCAGCAAAGCCGAAAGCCTGCTCGCCTCCTTTGCGAGCGCCTTCCAGCAAGAAAATCGCCTCTTTACGCTACAAATCGGCGACGGCGCCCCATATGGCGAAATCCTTCTGCCTCAGCGCGTCCAAGGCGCTGAGGGACTCTCTGCTGATTATGAATACAACATCACCTGCCTCTCCCCCAACGCCTTTATCCCGTTGGATGACCTGCTCGGACAACCCGCTCGAATCGACATCATCACCCGCGCCAGCGGCGGACTGTTTGATGACTTCATCCCCGTCGGTCCTGAAAACGTCACCCGTTGCGGTCTCATCACCCGTGCCGACTCCCTTCCTTCGGACGGTGGTTTTGCCCGGTATCAGTTCGCCATCGAATCCCCTCTGGCGCTCCTGCGACACCGCCGAACCAGTCGCGTTTTTCAGGACATTACCGTCCCCCAAATCGTCGAACAGATCTTGAACGAGCACATCGCCGCCAACAGCGCGATTGCAAACATTCTCAAATTCCGGTTCGATCTGTTCCGCAAACAAGACTACAAAGAGCGTTCCTACTGCCTCCAGTACC
>Ga0209737_10003145_pt1 | contig 11529 bp, 11 predicted proteins | sample TergutCu122P3_FD_187284 | JGI IMG/M metagenome (GOLD analysis project Ga0209737, IMG submission 187284) | Cubitermes ugandensis P3 segment gut microbial communities from Kakamega Forest, Kenya - Cu122 P3 (SPAdes) (version 2) | ecosystem: Host-associated > Arthropoda: Insects > Digestive system...
AATTTGTATGCGGTTGTTCGGGTATAACGTCTGCGCCAAACTCGACCGGAACTTCCACGCAAATTCTTTGGCTGACTGTAAAGTCGCAGTTTTCGTTAATCGGGCCGGGACAAATGATACCGGGCCTGACTATTGCCGGTCCGCAGCATCTTGACCTTATTTGTCCAACCCTTGCAAAAGTCCTTACTTGTACTGGTAAACAAACCTCAACCATCCGTTGTGCGGTAACTTCGCACGGCTCTCCCGGAATCGGTTCCGGAAATGGGTCTAAGCCGACATAGCCAATGTCAAAGTTATTAAAACCTTGCGTAAATGGTATTGTCCAAACCGTACCGTGAATATTTGCATAATAAATAGCGTCATCCTCGGGCTTGCGCGTCAGATAACCCTGCGGCGCCGAATTGTTGCTGAACACAACACCTTCCTCGACTTTGAGTGAAGCCAGCATAAATTCAAAGACATATATCCCGCCTCCGCTTAAACCGTTAAGGTTTCCGTTGGCCCTATTCCCTGTAATTTGGGCTCCCGCTTTCAATTCGACGATTCCTAAGTTGCCGGCACGCATAATTCCGCCTCCTGCTCTGCCTGCGGTGTTGTCTGCAATTATTGCGCTTCCTCCAATTTGCGAAAGAGAATCAGAGCCGCCGCCGTTAATCTCAATTCCGCCTCCAAAGTCTGTTGCCGTGTTGCTTATAAAGTTGCCGCCGGTCATGATTATATCCGACGTAAACAATCCGCCGCCTTGTATCGCTTGGTTGTCGCTGACGGTTCCGCCTTCCATAAATGTTTTCCCCGGATAGACATAAATCCCGCCGCCCCATTCCCTTGCCTTGTTATTGTGGATTCTTCCGCCCAGGATTGTAATAGTTCCATTAACAAAAATCCCACCGCCGTATCTTGCCTCGTTACCGTCAATCTCTGCATTGTTCTCAATTACAATGTTTGATATTCCACTCGAAGCATAGTAATTACCTGCGCGAATTGCGCCCCCATCATCTTCCGTCGAACTGCCTGTGTTGGGCAGATAACCACCCGTTAATCGGACATTTCCGATATAAATCGTTGTCGTTGCGGTTGATTGGGTTCCCACCGTCATAACGCGGAAACCCTTCTTGCCCGCGTTAAGCACATAAACATTGTTGCCCGGACTTGCAAACCTAACCGTTACTCCTTGCGTGACATTAATCGTGTGTGTTAAGTTGATGTTTTGCATCAAGCGAATTTCCGTAGGTTGACCTGTCGCCGCCGCATTTGCAATGGCATTTTCTATCTGGTTCTCATTGTGCACCGGCATAATTTCGTTGAATTCTATTGCCATAATTCCTCCTTTAAAATGTTACATACATAGAAGAGATTTCCTTCTATGTATGTAAGCGGAGGATACTACTTTATAATATGCGAGAATAATAAACTTTGATTGAAATAAAGAGGACGGAGGTATTGATCAAAAATAAAAAATTTTATTTCCTAAGGCAGGGCAAAAAACCTAACTAATCCGAAAGTTTACCTTGTACAAAAATTAAGTTAAGCCAAGGGGAAAATTAGGGTATTTTAGTCTTGGTAATACATTGTGTCTTTGTATATATTAAAGCACAAGTTTAAAACTTGTGCCTTTTTTGGCACCCCCGACAGGAATCGAACCTGTAACTGACCCTTAGGAGGGGTCCGTTATATCCATTTAACTACGGAGGCTTATTTGAAAGGTTAGACGCCGGCGATGCATAATCTTTCAAGTAAAAAAATAATAGCTATCGATTTTCTATAGCTATTATAATATATGTATAATCAAGTTTGCAAGTAATTCTCTAACAAATTACAATTAATTGCGGTGTATTTTAAATGTCGAACTTTATTTGCCGCCCTTTTGCTTCTCATATATTTCGCGCGCGTATTGCTCCAAATATTTTGCCGATTGACGGTATTCAAGCTCCTGCTCTAAAAGTTTAATTTCTTTGTTGAGTTCTTCACTCTTAGCTGTCAATGCGACTTTCTTGCTGTTCAAATTTGCCATGGAAATAAGCTGCCCGACTAAAATTACTAAGCCGCTAAGTAAAACTAAAACACAAACGGCCGTTATTATTTGTACTCTTCTTTTAAACTCCGACTTTGTCATCTTGCTTTTTCCTCTTTGCTTTAATTCTTATAATAATATTATACACCATATCGAAAAATTTTGCAATATAGTTTCCTAAAGAAATTCTCTCGGTTAAAAATCCTAAAATAATTCCTAAAAACATGTACCAGCGCAAATTAAAATCGCATACATGGGTAAAATAAATTATAAACAAGAAAATAACGGCGGCGCAGAATACGGAATCAAAAATTATGTTAACAAAAAGCTTGAATTTGAAAAGCCTTCTAAAAAACATGCATGCCTCGTAAATTATTCCGCTTATCGCGCCAAATGATACCGCCCATAAAAAGACATGAAATTGGCCGATACTGTCAAAAAGCGTCATTTAAAAATCCTTTTCATTATACCTATCTTTGCGCCCGAATACCTGATTGTACTTACTTCGCCCAAAATTGTTAAAGTTCCGTCTTCGACATTAAGCTTTTCCACATTTAAATTCGCGCCTGTAATATAAAGCGTTTTTTCGGCAAGTTTTAAATTTACTTCTTTTTCGTTAAAACTTTCGACATTTGAAATTCCGGTTAAGCTTATTTTTTTTTGTTCCTCTAATGTTAAGCTGTGGGTTTTATCTTCCATTTATTGTAACTCCTTTAAAAAAACATTAAATTGCATTCTTGATAAAATATATTAAATTTTTCAAACTTTTAGACCTTAACTGTTTATTTGCTTTTCAAATGTTGTAATTTGGAGTATAATAATATCGTGTGAAAAATACACAATATTAGGAGAATTTTTTTATGCCATTAGTTACGTCAAAAGAAATGTTTAAAAAAGCTTATGCCGAGGGATACGCTATAGGAGCGTTTAATGTTAATAACATGGAAACAATCCAAGGCATTGTGGAAGCGGCAAAAATGAATAAAGCGCCTCTTATATTACAGGTTTCCGCGGGAGCAAGAAAATACGCAAATCCCGTTTATTTGAAAAAATTGGTGGAAGCGGCGGTAGAGGACAGCGGTTTGCCTATTTGCCTGCACCTTGACCACGGCGACAGTTTTGAACTTTGCAAATCGGCTATCGACTCGGGCTTTACATCTATTATGATTGACGCGTCGCATCATTCTTTAGCCGAAAATATAAAAATTACCAAAGAAGTTGTTAAATTCGCGCATGACCGCGGCGTTGTTGTAGAAGCGGAACTCGGGCGACTTGCGGGAGTTGAAGATGCCGTTAATGTTTTAGAAGCTGACGCAATGTTTACAAACCCTGAGGAAGCAGCGGAGTTTGTTCAAAAAACGGGCATTGACAGCTTAGCCATCGCAATCGGAACAAGCCATGGCGCTTTTAAATTCAAAAGCGCTCCTCAATTAAGATTTGACATCTTAGAAAAAGTAGGAAAGCTGCTCCCAAAATTCCCCATAGTTTTACACGGTGCATCGTCCGTTCCGCAGGAACAAGTTGCAATAATAAATAAATTCGGCGGAAACATGCCGGGAGCGCAAGGCGTTCCAGAGGACATGTTAAGAAAAGCGGCATCTATGGCCGTTTGCAAAATTAACATAGATTCGGATTTAAGAGTTTGTTTTACCGCGGCGATAAGAAAATATTTTGCCGAAAACCCGACACACTTTGATCCGCGTCAATATTTGACGCCCGCAAGAGCCGCAATAGTGCAAATTGTAAGCCATAAGTTAGTTAATGTTTTAGGCTGCGCAGGCAAAGCTTAAATTAAATTTATTTTTAAATACGCAAAAAGGCTTGAATATTCAAGCCTTTTTTTGTATATTTTTTTCTTTTAGACCTTAATTTCTTTTAAAACAACGTCAATTATATCCAATGCCTTTTCCGCTACAGCCTCTGTATGTTCGCTGGTCAAACTTATTCTAATTAAGCACTCACCTTGAGGCGCTGCTGGGGGCACAACCGAATTAACATAAACGCCCCTTTTGAATAATTCCGTACAAATTGCCATTGTGCGAATAATCTCGTTTGTATAAATCGGGATTATCGGCGTTTTTGTGTCTATAAACTTTATCTTACGCTTTTTTAAGCCGGCTCGGAAATAATCGGAAATTTTATTTAATCTTGCTACCCTTTGCGGTTCTTCTTTCAAAACTTTTAAAGCCGCTGCCGCCGCCGCTATATTTGACGGTGGTATGGCCGCAGAAAAAATAAACGGACGCGAATTGTATCTTATATGATCGCATACAATCGCATCTGCCGCAACAAACCCGCCCATGCTCGCAAGCGATTTAGAAAAAGTGCCCATTATTATATCGGTTTCTTTTGTAAGATTAAAGTAATCCGCCGTACCCTTTCCGGTTTTACCCAAAACTCCAAAGCCGTGCGCATCGTCAATCATCACTCTTGAACCGTATTTTTTAGCTAAATCCACAATCTCGGGAAGCTTACAAATATCGCCGCTCATACTGAATACGCCGTCGGTGACAATTAAAATTCCGCAATCTTTAGGAATACTTTTTAATTGTTTTTCAAGGTCGGACATATCATTGTGCTCGTATCTTAAAAGTTTTGCGTAACTCAATCTGCACGCATCGTAAATACTCGCATGGTTTTCTTTATCCATAACTATGTAATCGTGCCTGCCGCATATTGCCGAAATTATGGCTAAATTAGACTGAAAGCCGGTGGAAAAAGAAAGAGCTGATTGTTTGCCTAAAAATTCCGCTATTTCCTTTTCAAATTCCACATGCAAATCAAGCGTCCCGTTTAAAGCACGCGAACCTGAAACACCTGTTCCGTATTTTTTTACAGCGTCAATCGAAACTTTACAAACTTCTTCATGACTTGTAAGTCCCAAATAATTATTGGAGCCAATCATTATGGTTTCTTTGCCTTCCATAACGACAACCGCACCCTGCTTAGAACTTACAACATGAAAATAAGGATAATATCCCATTTCTTTTAGCTTTATAGCGTAGTCGGCGTTACTTTCCGGTATTATTTTAGTACATTTATCGAATATATCCATTTATATTGCTCCGAATTTTTATTTTGCGAAATTTAAAATATACTTTTTATAAATTATAAAATTTAAAACAAAATAAGTCAAGGAAATACACGACGTTATATTTTTAAATACGAAAAAAGGCCTAACATATAAGTCGGGCCTTTTTTCAAAGAAGAGAAAAATTTAGTTAGTTTAGATATAGTAAGACGAATTTTTCGGCGAATATCGCCCTATTAACTCATAGTTAATATCCTCGCCTTTTCTGTAGTTCCCTTAATTCTTGAGAATTATCATCAGGTTAACTTCACGATTTCCTCCTGCATCCATCTGTTGATGGTATTTATAGTATGTCTGTTTTTAAGATTTTTATACCCGGATGATGAAAAAGTCTAAAAAATATTTCCGAAGTTAATTACAAACGAATCGGGAATATCATTTATTAAGGTTTTTAAAACCTCAAGCTTAGAAATTGCGAACTCAAACTTTTCCGCACCTATTAAACCTTTGGTTTCGGACAAGTAAAAATCTATTTCTTTTAACAATGTATGGGGGACAAAAACATGTAGCGACTTTTTTTGGCAGTCCCACCAATATTCTAATTCTTCAACTTCCAAGACTTTAGATTTTTCTTTTTTTGTATCGGCATAAATTTCGTTAACCTTTTCCTCAAATTCATTAAACTTAGCGTTCAAATAAAAATGTTCAAAAACTCCGAGTCCGATAATCAGACATAAAAGAATTGTAGGTATTACTAAAATTTTCACCAGTTGTCTCCTTTTTTTAAATCTGTATAAATCGTTTCATAATTGGATTTATATCCTTGTATATAAGCTTTGCCGTTATTATCAAGCGTTAAAACCATTATATCTTTAAGTTTTTTATTCTTGTCGTATTGTTTTATAATATCAATAATTTGAGTTTCACAAATCCCCGAAATCGTTTTGTTATGCGCGTTAATTTTGCCCTCTTCCACCAAAATTAGCGGCAGCGGTTTTTTACCGTTATTATTAACGGAATTTTCTTTTTGCAGCGCCGTAAACTTTCCGTTAGTTTCAAAGATTCCGTATTCAAGTTCGTCAAAGTTAGCGTAGCCTTTATTCCGCAGCGCTTCCTGTACATCGCTTATACATATGTTTTGCTTTTTAATTTCCTGATAATTAAGCCCTGCACTGTTTAAAACTATGCTGGGTTTTCCGGAAATTAAAACGCCGAAAGGCTTACTGTGCCTGTCCAAAAAACTTATAAATTGATGAAGGATAAAAAGCGTAACCAGCGCGATAATTCCGTATATAAGCGGTATGCTCGTTTCAGTCATAGGAAAACAAGCGAGGTCGGCTATAACGAGCGTTATAGCAAGCTCAAAAGGCTGCATTTCTCCGATTTGTCGTTTTCCCATTAAACGCAGCAAAATTAACAAAATTATAAAGGTTATGATGCTTCGAAAAAAAATTATCAGCATGGTAATTATAATTTTTGCAATTAGTCTCTAAATATGTATTGCCGACAAGTAAGCGATTACTGTTTAAGCAAAAATTCTACCGCATACATCTCGGTTTTATGCGGTAGAATTGTCAGAACAAAAAGGTTATACAACAATTTGATTACTTACTTTCACGCTTTTTAAAAATCATTGAAAAATCTAAAATTTTAAATATTACCGAAACTAATACTATGCTGGCCATGCAAACCAGCATAACCGCTATCGACACAAATGTCGGGGCCTTTAAAAGGTTAAAAATAGATTGCAGATTATATCCGAAGAATATTACGGGCGCGGCAATAACCAAAAGAATTACAGTGTTTAGTAAAAATTTAAAGGAAATCTTTATGTGTTTGTTTATACAAATAATATTTAACGCCGCGGTTATTAAAAGATTTAAAATATACCCTACAAGCAGGGCATAAACGCCTATAAATTGCGGCAATATAAAAATACACAAAACTAACGTAATTGCGCCTATACAATAATTTCTAAGCGCCTTATATTCCTTGCCAAGCGAGTTTAAAACGGAAGAAGCAATATTATTCAAAGACATCGGCAGCATCATAAACGCAAATGCCTGTAAATATTCTCCGGATTTTTCATTTTTATATAAAAATGTGCAGAGTTCTTTGCCGCATGCAACAAATGCCGGAATAATAATCAAAGACACCGCTACCGCAAAATTCAGCGCTCCTTCGATACGCTTTTTTAGTTCCGCTTGATTTTTTAGCTCATTATGATGCGAAATTTCCGGCACAAGCACGAGTGCTAAAGAACCCACTATAGCTCCGGGTAAAAACAACAACGGCAAAGTCATGCCGGTTACAATGCCGAATTCTGCTAAAGCTTGGCTTTTTGTTAAGCCGTACATTGTTAGCTGAAGCGGAAGTATTAAAGCGATAACCGAAGTCAAAATTGCCGACATCAGCCTTGCTCCCGTAACAGGCGCGGAGTTTGTCAACAACGGCTTTAGCTGATTATTAAACTTACTGAACTTGCCGCCGCGGCGGATATAAATAATTACTGCAATTACCGCCGCCACACAATATGAAATACTTATTGCAGCCGCAGCCGATAAAGTTTTTTCAAAAACGCTGTCAACCGATAAGGTCAGAATAATGCCAAACAGAATCAGAATTATTTCCTCAAGTAATTCTGTCACAGAATATGCGACAAACGCTTTTTGCCCCCAAAGCCCGCCGCGGAAGGCGGAGTAAATTGACGAAGCTATAAACGCCGGTATCAAACTTAAAAAAATAGGAAGACACCTTTGTTCGGTAAATACAAAAGAAAAAAGATTTTTAAAAATTAAAATTAATATACTGAAAACACAGGCCAAAACAAACATAAAAGCGGCTGCGGACATTACGGCGCCGTTCGCGGATTTATAATCATTTACAGCGCGGTATTTTGCGGATGTACGCGAAACCGTAACCGGAACACCGCTTGAAGTTATTGTAACCAATACAGTAAAAACCGAAAGGGCAATTTGGTAAATACCCAAAGATTCTGCATCTATGACATTTACTAAATATATCCTGTACGCAAAACCCAAGGCTCTTGTTATACCCGTGAAAAGTATAATTATTAAAGTTGCCTTGACAATCGGTTTGAAAGATTTAATATGTTTGCACCCCGTTTGCAATTTTTAAAAGATTAATATCTCTTTTAAAAATATATTCTCGGGAGCCGGCATTTATACAAGTTGTCCCGCATAATATTTTAAGGAAAGCAAAATCGGGAGCCGGTATGATAATACATAAGGTAAAAGAAACCGAAACAATAGCCGGTATCGCGGCGTTTTATAAAGTGCCCGCAAACTTTATTTTAAGTTTTAATAAAACGTCGGAAATTTCTTTTGGCGATTATTTAAAAATCCCAAAAATTGAAGGTAATATTTATAAAGTAAAACCGTTTGATACGATAGAAACAATCAGCCGGCAATTTAATGTGCCGGCGGAAGAAATTTTACAAAAAAACGGAATAGGGGATATTCATCCGTTTATGGAACTAATAATATAAAAAAGGCGAAAACTTTATAAATAAAGTTTAACGCATATGCGTTTACTGCTTCGCAGGCCGCCTTTTTGAAATCAGCGGAATTACTGTCAAATTTCAAAACTTCGTTTTGTCGCTTGAAGATAATTCTTAGATTATAGATAAGGCGGATGTATCCATCCGCCTTCTTACAAAAATACAATAAGTAGTGTCCGTTTGTAAACCTCTGAAGATTACATCTGTTTGCCAGCCGCCTTGCGGCATTTCGTTTACCGCATTTATTGCGTATTCGGTAATTTGTCCGCTTTGCGGCGCCTCAACAGGCTTTATTGTAATACTGTTTCGTGTAACTGTAGCCAATATTTCTAAGACGTTAACATTAGCTCCTTTTTTTAATGTAGATACTTGTAAAGCGGAGCGATACTGCTCCGTCTATAGTGCTTTGTCCGATTTTGACCATTGTAAAGCAACCTGCTATATTGCCGCTAAAGAGGCCCACAATGCCGTCTACAAAGCTATCGCCGGCTTATAAACCTTTGAATAAATCGGATATATTTCCCGTCTAATGGCCCCATAATGCCGTCTATAGTGCTTTGTCCGCCAACTAAGCTGGTCGGCTCTTGAAATTAAACATGCGCTTTTTGTTTTATTCAAATTATTAAATGAGAGGCCGCTGAAAATATCAACAAAAAAAACAAATAGATACTAATTTCTTTTAAAGTTTTTTACCAACATTACCATTCTCCTAAACCAATCAAAACTAATAAAAATTATTTGCTTATTTATTATTTAAATATATTTTCAGAATAACACTCTTTAATTAAAAAGTCAATAGTCAAGGTTCGTTTTAGCCTTAAATTTAAGGCTAATTTACTCTTTTATATTAATCCTTTCCTAAAGTTATTTTTAAATTTGATTTTATAAAATTTTTATGTTATAATCTTTTAGCAGGTATCGGAAAACCCTGTAAAAAAAACCGAGGTACAACTTAATGAAAAAATTTCACTTACGTCAATTAACTTTGGCGGGTGCGGTTGCAAGCTTATATGCCACGCTCACCTGGGCCTTTGGGGGATTGGCTTACGGACCGATTCAAATACGCCCCTCAGAGGCCTTAACCGTATTGCCGCTGTTGTTTGTTGAAGCTATTCCCGGATTATATGCCGGTTGTATGTTAGCAAATATCATTTCTCTATACGGAATTTACGATATAATTTTTGGAAGCCTGATAACACTTGCCGCCGCAATTTTGACAAAACTGTTAAAAAAATTACCGTTTGGCATAATTCCTCCCATAATTTTAAACGCGGTGTTTCTGCCTTTTATTTTTATGCTCGGAGGCGACGAAACGCTGTATTGGATAAATTTTTTAAGTATATTGATAACCCAAAGCATATGGGTAATTGCTCTTGGAGTTCCGCTTTATTTTTCGGCTAAGAGGCTAAAACCTTTAATATACAAGGATTTAAAAAACAGTTCTAAACACAACAAAAACAGCGAAGAATAATCTTCGCTGTTTTTAACTTTATTAAAAAATTTATCCCATAAAGGCAATAAATAGTCCGGCAATTATCGCAGAACCTATAGTACTTGCAACAATGGGCCCCATGGCGTGCATCAAAAGATGATTGTCGGGATTATATTTTTGCCCAAGTTTTTGAGAAACCCGCGCCGCCATAGGCATTGCGGATACGCCGGAGTTGCCTATTAACGGATTTACTTTTCCGCGACTTATAACATTTAAAAGTTTTGCTATCAAAACTCCGCCTACAGTTCCAAAGCAAAACGCAAAAAGTCCTAGGGAAATAATTATAATGGTTCTAAGTTCAAAAATCTTTTCCGCGACCGCGCTCGCTCCTATACAAAGGCCTATAAGCATCGTTAAAATATTCAGCAAATCGTTTGACAAAGTACGCACATGTCTTTCTGCCACACCGCTTTCTCTTATAAGATTCCCAAGCATAAGCATAGCTATAAGCGTTCCGGCCGCGGGAACAAATAATATGGTTAAAATAGTTAATATAATGGGGAAGATTATCTTTGTTCTTCTTGATATTTTTCTCGGCTCCGGCATTACTATCCTGCGTTCTTTTTTAGTGGTAAGCGCTTTCATAATAGGGGGCTGTATAAAAGGAACAAGCGCCATATAAGAATACGCGCTGATAGCTATAATAGGCATTATGCCGCTTGCAAGTTTTTGCGCGGTGAAAATAGTAGTCGGACCGTCTGAACTTCCTATAATACCTATCGCCGCTGATTCTTTTAAACCGATTCCAAGGCTCGGAACAAGGTGGCCTATCAATAAAGCCCCGCCAAAAGCTACAAAAATTCCAAGCTGACCGCCTAATCCGATTATAGCGCTTTTCGGATTAGATAAAAGCGGCCCAAAGTCTGTCATTGCGCCAAGACACAAGAATATCAGAGGAGGGTAAATACCGAGTTCTATCCCTTGATACAGGTAATACATTAATCCGTATTCAAATTCTCCATTAGCTTTCTGTGTGGGTACCGTTGAAAGTCCGGATACAGGTAAATTGGCTATCAGCATCCCAAACGCCAAAGGAATTAAAAGAAGCGATTCTTGCTTTTTTGCGATGGCTAAAAATAAAAGCAAAAGCGCAAGCAGTATCATAACACCTTTTTCTATAGTCATTTGTGTAATTGCAAACCCTTCCCATTCAAGCCACATTCCGTTTATCGCCATTTTTTATCTCCTGAATCTATTTTTTACGTTCGGTTATTTTTTTGTAACCCGCGCTGTTTACAATAGCGTCAAGCTTTAACCCCTCTTTACACATTTCGCATTTATCGGGCGCGTATGACTTATACCCCAAAATATCATCCGCAGTAAATAAGGCATTTATTTCTTGTCCGTCAAACATATGCGAAGCCTTAAATAAGGTCGATATAGCGTTTACTTTGCCGCCGTAATAAGTTAGGCACTCTAAAGCGCTCTTAAGCGTACGGCCGGTAGAAAAAGAGCGCTTTAGAGTGCCTAACTTA
>Ga0209737_10003147_pt1 | contig 11527 bp, 13 predicted proteins | sample TergutCu122P3_FD_187284 | JGI IMG/M metagenome (GOLD analysis project Ga0209737, IMG submission 187284) | Cubitermes ugandensis P3 segment gut microbial communities from Kakamega Forest, Kenya - Cu122 P3 (SPAdes) (version 2) | ecosystem: Host-associated > Arthropoda: Insects > Digestive system...
TATTCAATCTAAAAAAAGAACAGCTTATGGCTGTTCTTTTTTTGCAGTGGTCAATTGTCAGTGGTCAGTGGTTAGTTGTCAGAAGGGACAATTTTCGCCCGGTGGCAAAGGGGCGATTTTCGTCCGCTAATAAAAGGTGAACAAATAACGGACGATTGCCAATCGTCCCTACTGACAACTGCATATAATTTTATTTAATTTTATAAAAATAATCCTTTAATTTTAACTTGAAATAGTGTATACTATATAAAACATATTATAAACAAATTTTTTGGAGTGTTATTTTGGATAAATATATCATATATGGCGGTAAACCTTTAAAAGGTGAGGTTACTATATCGGGTGCGAAAAACGCAGCGCTGGCGATTATCCCTGCGACTCTTCTGAGCAGCGGAATATGCAGGATTGAAAACATACCTGATGTTTCCGACGCGGCGGTTCTTCTGCGTACCTTATATGAATTGGGTGCTATTGTCAAACGTGTCGATTTTTCGACATATGAAATTGACTGCCGTCCTGTTAAAACATACGAGGTTCCCTATGAGCTTACAAAGCCGCTTCGTGCTTCCTGTTATTTTTATGGTGCTATGCTCGGCAGGTTCGGCAACGGTGTTGTTGCTCCTTCCGGAGGCTGTGATATAGGTTCGCGTCCTATTGACCTTCATAAAAAAGGTTTATGCGCTTTGGGGGCTGAAATTTCAGAAGAAAATGGCAGCCTTCACTTGAAAGCGGACAGACTTGTCGGTTCGTCTGTTTATCTTGACAACCCATCTGTCGGTGCGACAGTGAATATTATTCTTGCGGCTGTAAAGTCAAAAGGCTTAACAGTGATTGAAAATGCTGCAAGGGAACCGCATATCGTTGATCTGGCTAACTTTCTTAACTCAATGGGTGCGGATATATTCGGTGCGGGTACTGACCTTATAAAAATACACGGTGTCAAAGCACTGAGCGGCACGAATTATTCCATTATCCCCGACCAGATTGAAGCTGGAACATATATGGTTATGTCCGCCGCTACAAAAGGAAATGTACTTATCAAGAACGTTATCCCCAAGCATCTGGAATCCATTTCCGCCAAATTAGAGGAAATGGGTGTTCAGATTGATGAATATGACGATTCCATCCGTGTACGCCGAAAGGGCGAGCTGCTTAAATGCAACGTAAAAACCCTTGCCCATCCGGGGTTTCCGACGGATATGCAGGCACAGATAACGACGCTTTTATCTGTTGCGAACGGTACATCCATGGTATCGGAAAGTATTTTCGAAAACCGTTTCCGATATACAGACGAGCTATGCAAAATGGGTGCGGATATAACCGTGAACGGCAGGGTCGCCGTGGTTGAGGGCGTGGAAAAGCTGCACAGCGCAAAAGTAAAGGCATTTGACTTGCGCGCAGGGGCAGCCATGATAATAGCAGGTCTGATGTGCGAAGGCGCGACTGAAATTTCCGATGTGAAATATATCGAACGGGGATATGAAAATATAGTTTCAAAAATCCGCGGATTGGGTGCGGATATTAGGCGGATTCAGATTTCGGCGGCTATTTGACTGCTCACTTTGAGCAGTCAGTGATATGCACCTTTCGGTGCGTGATATTGCCTTCGGCAGTGATATGCCCTTCGGGCGTGTTATTCGCTGAGGCGAGTAAGAGTGCATATCATATCACTTCGTATTAACGAAATATCACTTTTGCGTTAGCAAAAATATCACATTGCCATTTGGCAATATATCACTATATAATGAGGGTACTTGATGGCGAAATTTTGTCCTTTGTTTTCCGGTAGTTCGGGAAACTCTACATATATTGAATATGGCGGTACTGGTGTACTTATTGATGCCGGATGCAGTGCGAAGGCTATTAAAAACGCGCTTGAACAACGGAATGCAGCACCTGAAAAAGTCAAAGGGATTTTTATAACCCATGAGCATGGCGATCATACTGATGCCGTGAGGGTTTTTGCGTCTAAATACGGCACTCCTGTTTTTGCGACTGCAGAAACGATTGAGCAAATGATACAAAGCGGCGTTATGACCGGCGATTTCCCCGTTTGCGTTATTGACGACAGCCCTGTTGCTATAGGCGATTTGACTGTTTCATGCTTCAAAACCTCCCACGATGCAGTTGACAGCTGCGGTTATGTGGTCAAGACAAAAAAGCGCAGCTTCGCCGTCTGCACGGATCTGGGATATGTGTCAAAAACGGTTCGCGATGCGGTTACAGGCTGTGATGTTATTTTATTTGAGAGTAATCATGATATGGAAATGCTTAAAACAGGTCCCTACTCTCCTTTTTTGAAAAACAGGATTATGAGCAGGCACGGACATCTATCTAACGCTGCCTGTGCAGAAGAGCTGCCTAATTTTATTCGTAACGGTGCCACAAGAATTGTGCTGGGACATATTTCAAAGGAAAACAACATGCCTGACCTGGCATACAGCACAACCATTCAAAGACTACGGTTAGACAGCATGGGAAGAAACGACTGCCTTATCTACACTGCACCGCCCAAGGACGGACCGGTGATTTCATGCTGAGCGTGAATATAATTTGCATAGGTGCCGTAAAGGAGAAGCACTTTACAGATGCTTACAATGAATATGCAAAAAGACTAACCGCTTTTTGCAAGCTGACGCTGATTGAGATTCCGGAATATAAGCTGCCGGACAATCCATCCTTTGCTAATATAAACGACGGACTTATAAAAGAAGGCAGGCAAATCCTTTCAAAAATTCCGAAAAACAGCTATAAAATCGCTCTCGCCGTCGAAGGAAAGCAAAAATCAAGTGAGGAAATGGCAGAGCTGTTAAAGGATATTAGCAACAAGAACAGCATGGTAACGCTAATAATAGGCGGCTCATATGGTTTATCCGATGAAGTAAAAAACACTTGCGACATACGTTTATCATTCTCAAAAATGACATTCCCCCATCAACTGATGCGCGTTATATTAGCGGAGCAATTATACCGCGCCTTTACAATAAACGCAGGAACAAAATACCACAAGTAGGGCGCGTCCCTGCGCGTCGCAGATTATCCCCGCCGAGCGGATTGTTTCCCAAACGCGCCGTCCGCCAATTACCAGTTGCCGGTAGGGGCGAATGACGACTTTGAAAAAGTCGTCTGGAATCGCCCGAAGAAAGATTATGAAAACTAATAGTGTGTATGATACCGAAAACTTCGCCGAAAACTTCGCTTCAAATTTAAAAGCGGGGCAGGTTGTTGCGTTATATGGCGGCCTGGGAGCCGGCAAAACCGCTTTTGTCCGCGGGCTTTGTCGCGGAATAGGCTATGACGGCGAGGTAACATCCCCGACTTTTGCTATAATACACGAATACACAGGCGGACGCCTCCCCATTTTTCATTTTGATATGTACAGGATTGAAGGCTATTTAGATTTAGAATCCACCGCGTTTTTTGAATACCTTGAAAAAAATGGCGTGACTGTAATAGAATGGAGCGAAAATATCGAAAATGTATTACCTGACGGTACGATAAAAATTAGAATATCAAACGGTGAGTTTGAAAATGAGAGATTGATAAATATCCTATAAATATTTTATATTCTACCGTCATTGAGAACCGCAGTGACGGTATTAATGCAATGTACATACTCAAATAAAACAAGTTACAAATTGTAACCCAAATAGTTACAGGATTGTAACTTGACTTTTTATATTTTGTGTGTTATATTCGAAAAAAAAAAGGGGGATTATCCTATGAAAAAGTTATTTAGTCTACTATTAGTTCTCATTATCACAGCAGGGGTTTGTGCATGCGGGGGCAGCGGAAGCGACGAAACGGAAAGCGATGTTCCGAAAAATACAGATGAATATACGACTGTTCAAAAAACTGAGGAGCAGGTAAAAACCGAGGAACAGACAACCGCGGCAGAGCAAGTAAGCGCGGAGGAAATGGTGGAACACTACAGCAAATTGTTTAACGAGTATGAATCGAAAAACAATGTTGACGGCGAAAACTTTTTAAAACACAGGGTATTATTTTTGCTTGAAATGCTCAAAAAAAGCGACTGGCTGGGGTTTGCAGGGCATATTAATGCGACAAATCCGATGCCTTACAGGTTTATAAAAGATACGAAGATAAAAAGTGCGGAAATCGTTGAATCCTTTGATTCTAAATTTGTAGGTGTGCCGCCATGTTTATTTAAAATTAAATTAAATGTTTCGGAAAGTTTGGGTGACAAAATCCCTGCAGGCGAAAATTATTGGTATGTGGAAGCGAATGATAATCTGGGTATAACATTATTCGAAAAATGCGAAAAGAACAGCAAACCGAAAGATATCCAAATAAGTGACAGTGCAGATTTTTGTTATAATTTTTCATCTATGTTAGGCATTTTTGATACAGCAGATGATTTTAATAAAGTCATTAAAAACAAAAGCGACGTATATTTTTTACACGAAGTATATCATTTTTATTCTCAGACAAAAGTCAAAGAATTTAAAAAAGCATCTGTACAGGCAATTTATGACTATATGGAAAAATCGACGGGGATAACCGGGCTTGATTATGCTAAAACGGGAGCAAATTCACACGATTATGATCCTGTCGAAAAGACATATCAATGTCCAGGTCACGGAGGCAATTGGTGTTATTGGAAAGTTGTTCGCGAAGATTTTGACAAAGCTTCTGGTATATACACGACGGTTATTGACTATTATTCCGATTCCGCTTTGTTTATGGTTGCAAAAACGATAAGATATACCCATAAAAAAGACGCTGACGGGACGAATATAATGCTTTCTACAGAATTATTATACGATTCGAAATACGATATGGCGTGGGGGTCGGTTTGATAATTTTAGGTATTGACAGCAGTTCGAAAAGTGCGTCTGCCGCTGTTTTGAAGGACGGTGTTTTAATCGCTGAGAATTTTGAAAACAGCGGATATACCCATTCGCAAACTTTGCTTCCGCTTATAAAAAAAACGCTTCTTGAAGCGGATGTTATTACAAGATCGGTTAAAAATGGAATAGATTGTTTAGGATTTTCGTGTCATAGCAAAGAAAAAAGCACAGGAATACAAGGTATTCCGAGCATTTTTGACGAAGTTATGGCACGAAAAGACAAACAAGATATTCCACTTTTTAGCCGGTCTCGTAATACCGTCAGGGATATTGATTTAATCGCCGTTACGCGCGGTCCGGGTTCTTTTACAGGGCTTCGGATAGGTATGGCGACGGCGAAGGGGCTTGCCGCTACTTATGATATAAAATGCGTGGGCGTGTCAACACTCGCTGCTCTTGCTGTTCCTTTTAAAAATCAAACCGTGTGTTCTGTTATGGATGCACGCTGCGGACAGGTTTATTGCGGGATATACAGAAACGGCGAGGTGCTTTTGGATGATTGTGCGATGACTGCCATAGAATTGAGTGAAATTATAAAAAATTACGAAAACGTGATATTAACAGGCGACGGTGCAAAAATGCAAAGCGATGTTTTGGGTTTGCCTGTTGCACCTGACGAGCATTTATTATTGCGTGGCAGTTCTGTTGCGAAATTGGGGTTGTTAAATATAGATGATGCGAGTGATGCAGCAGATTTAACCCCTGTTTATTTGCGGTTGCCGCAGGCGGAAAGGGAGCTTCGCGGAATTCGGAGTGCGGAATGCGGAATTCGGAACGATTAGGTCGTCATTGCGAGCAACGCAAAGCAATCCAGACAACTATTTTCTGGATTGCTTCACTTTCGTTCGCAATGACGTTATTAAAATTCAACACTTAAAATTCCTGTTTCTATAAAACCTGTACGAATACACAACAAACAACCCTGTTATCACAAGCGGTATAACGGGGTAAAATATATTATACGACTCCTTCAGGATGTCTTTTGGGTCGAAATATTTATATAGTGTTATCCATCGCAGGAAATCTACCTGTCCTGTTGAGTCTATTATAAACTGCAGCACGAAAAACAGCATTGCAAGTCCCATTGCCACTGATGCCGCGCGTTTACTGTTTTTTAGTATACAGGCAAAAAACACACCTGCCGCTGCGAGGAATATCTGCATACAGAAAAGTCCCGCACACAGGGATATTGTGCTTTTTATGTAGTTATCTTCCGAATTTATCGATGTCATTGAAATAATTATCGACAGAAGCATTACAATATTTAAAATTACTATCAAAATAAAAGCAGCAGACAGCTTACCTGTTAAAATTTCGTTTCTCGAAACAGGCTTTGTGTTCAGAAACTCAACAGTTTTGTCCCTTTCTTCCTTCGCGATTATATTCGCACCAAGCATTGCCGCGTGTATAAGCACGACAAGAGCGAAATATATGAAAGTCCCGCCGAAATACTCGATTGCGACGCCATAATCAAACACTCCCACCCCCATAGCATTTTGCAATGGCTTAGGCATCATTTGCATAATTTCATTCATACTCTGCCCCCCCGAGCCGGCAGAAAATTCCTGCATGCTTATAAAAATAAGAATAAACACCACAAAGCTGTATATAATAAGTGACTTCCGATTAAATTTCAATTCATGTTTTAAAATGTTAGTCATTCATACCTCCAAAATTCCGAATTCCGAACTCCGAATATGACTGCTCTATGACGGATTTTGTCGTGTTTTTTAGAAAATCCGTCTGGGAGCGAGCAGTCCGCATTAATTTAAACTGCATGTATATTCCGTTTCTTATAAAGCACATACGCACCTGTTATCAGTGTTATAATAACAACAGTACAAGCGATTACAAATTTCAATTCATATCCATTTCCTATAATATCCATTGGCAGGAAGTATGAAAACGGCGTTATGTATCTCAAATATTCATGCTGCGGGACAAGGAAAGCATTCACAGCGTAGAATAGGAAAACGATTCCCAAGGATATTGGCAAAACTGCTTTTACTTTTTTTAAAAGCATGCTTATGAAAATGCCTATTGCAAAAAACATCATTTGCAATAAAAACACTGAAAATGTCAGAAGCAATAATGTTTTTTTCGAAAAGCTGTCTCCAATTAAGCTCATAACAGCGAACATCACGGTTGTATATACAATCGTGTTTATTATAAATACCGTCATCGCTGACAATACTTTACTGCCGAAGATATAGCATCTGCTTACAGGCTTTGTCAACAAAAAGTCCGCCGTCTTTTCCCGTTCTTCCCTTGAAAGAACCGCAACGCCCAGATTGCAGGACTGTATCGCCGCCAACAGCGATACAATCGTCAGCGTGAATGCGAAATATCCCATTATTGTGCCTAAGGTATTTATATTAATTTTCAGCGCTTCCTTCATAACATCAGGCATATCGTCCATATATTTTAAAAATGTTTTATAATCGTCGCGGAAAACGGGGAAAAACGACATATACATCGTCCCGAAGCCGCATATCGCAGCAAGCCAGCCGATGATGGATTTTATGTTTCCGCGCAGTTCGCGTTTGTAAATATTCATGATGTCTCCAGTTGTCAGTTTTCAGTGGTCAATGGTTAGGTAAACGCTGATTAAAAGATATTTCGTAGGGACAGCCCTGCGTGGCTGTCCGAAGATGCAGCAATATTGCGGTTTTACGGGAGACCACATAGGGTCTCCCCTACAAAACACTAATTAATCATCGTTTAATTAGTGGTCAGGTTTTTCATAATAGTGCATAAATATTTCTTCCAAATCCGGTTCTTCGGCTGTAAAGTTATGCACCTTTACAGCCGAAAGCTTGATTATTATGGCATTTATGTCGCCTTTGTATATAAACGAATGGGTATTTCCTTCGTTTTTCATATCGCTGACACCATTTATTTTAAAATAATCGTCCGCCACTTTTTCTTCTGTTTCTATGTGGAAGCGTTTATAGCTGTCCTTTTTAAGCTCATCAACTGTGCTTACTGTGACGATTTTGCCGTCCTTTATAATCGCTACACGGTTACAAAGCCGCTGCACCTCACTTAATATATGCGAGGACAGAAGAATCGCCGCTCCCTTCTTGTTTTCCTCCCTTAACAAATCAAAAAACGTCGCCTGCATTAATGGGTCGAGCCCGCTTGTCGGCTCGTCCAATATTATAAGATCAGGGTTGTGAAGCAGACCTTGCACGATTCCGACTTTCTTTTTGTTGCCAAAGGACAAATCCTCAACCTTTTTTGTTGTATCCAGATCCATTATGTCGCAAAGGGATTTCATTTTTGCCGTGCAGTCCTTTTTATAGAAGCTCGCAGAATATTTCAAAAGCTCCGACACCTTCATACCGTCATAATAAAAAACCTCAGAAGGCAGATAGCCTGTTCTTTTGGCAATTTCGGGGGCATCCTTAATACAGTCAAGCCCGAAGATTTTCATATTGCCGGAGTTCGGATATATAAGCGAAAGAAGCGTGCGAATAGTCGTACTCTTCCCTGCCCCATTAGGACCGATAAATCCAAAAACCTCCCCTTCAGCCACATTAAACGAAACATTGGTTATCCCCCTCGCAGTCCCGTAGCTTTTTGTAAGATTATTTATTTCAATAGCGTATGGCATTTTCTTTGATTATCCTTTCGTGCAATCCGGGGAATTATGTGGTTCCGCCGCAGCGGAATTCGTGTCATTCCTTCCGACACGAAAACATAAAACCCAGTTTGAAAATTTATTTTCAAACTTCTCGCTTTCACTTTTATTATGTGTTGGATTAATTATACAATAAAAATAATCAATAAGCAAGACTTTCATTTTATTTAAAGCTTCTCTTTTATTCGTAGCGACGAAAATCCACGACATGTGGGGACGACCCCGGTCGCCATTTTCACAATGAATATATTCTCTTTGGCGACCGGGTCGGTCGCCGCTACGAAAAATATACAACATCTTCATATATTTATTGAAATAAACGATATTTTGTGTTAATATTACAATAATAAATATAAGGAAATCATATGAATCAAACATTAATCGGAAACATCACATACTTCATCTTACTAACGCAAGCTATAGGTTTTATCGGTATGATAATGAACTTCACATCATACCAGCAGAACACGAACAGGCGCATTATATTCTTCCAGATTATCGGTGCGCTTTTTTTCTGTGCTCACTTTTTCCTGCTTGCCCAGAACGAACCGGGAGCGTATGTAGGCTCTGCTTTGAACGGCATCGGATTTCTTCGCAACGCGGTTTTCTGGTTCCGTCCGAAAAAATGGGCTGAGAATATTATATGGCTGTATATATTCTGCATTTCATATATTATAGCGGGTGTAATCACATGGGATTCATATATAAGCCTTCTGCCTGTCGTAGGTATGCTTATAGGAAGCTATGGACTGTTTGAAAAAAACACCACAAAAACAAGGCGTCTTATGTTAGGCTGTTCAATAAGCTGGATTATTTATAACACACTAACAGGCTCCGTCCCGGGCTTTGTCACAGAGGTTTTCACGATATCGTCGATTGTGATTGCTATGTATAAATTCGATTTTCGTAAAGATAAAATATAAAATAACAGTTGCATTATCTATTATTATACTGTATAATATAGTAAATTAACTTGAAAATCAACCTGCTTTCATGCTCGAAAACCCATAAACTCGGATATTTTCTAAGTTAATTTACTATAAAATAAAAAATTATAACGAGGTACATTATGAAAAAATTAATTATCACAACCCTCGCAATATCAATGATGATATTTTTCCTGGCGGCGAACGGTTTAACCGCAGCAGCGAATACAGCAGAACCGTTGGTTCCTGTGGAGAGGTACCAAGCATTTTTATCATCAAAAATAAAAGCATTTGCATTTGAAAAAGGCGATATAAACGGCGACGGAAAAGTCAACGGTATGGACTTGCTTCATATGAAGCAGCATATTTTGGACGTTGCAGGCAAAACAATCGAACCCGGTACAGATGCTTTTTGGGCAGCGGACATGAATGACGACGGAAAAATCAACGGTATGGATTTGCTTATGTTGAAAAAAGTGATTCTCGGCGGCGGAGGTCCGATAGATCCTGACCCGGAGCTAACGCTCGAAGATATTTGTGCGTATTTTAATGAAATATTCGACGATCTTAACGACGAATTTTTAAGTATGAAGGCTTCTGTTCAGGGTAATTCTATAAAATTCACAATAACATCAGACCTGCTTACAGCAGCAATCGCACGCGATATGCTTAACGACCCTGAATATATTTCTTTATACGAGGAAATGCTTATTTTTATCAGAATGGATATCGAATGTGATTCAATAATCCTTGAATGCAGAAAAACCAACGGAACGGTTTTGGCGACAAAGGAAATCAGATAATTATTTATCATAGCATAAAGGGACAAGGGAATACGCTTTGCTATGCAAACCGTCGGGATTAGGGATGAGAAAATCGTATATATACCACCGAACGATATGAAATCAACGGACGAACAAAGTTCGTCCCTACATCTCCCGACGGCTTGCATTGCAAGCCGTTTTCCCTATCCCTTACAATAATAACCGGAGGAAAAATATGAGAGCTGTTATAACTGTTATCGGCAAGGACGCAGTCGGGATTCTTGCTAAAGTGAGCAATGAATGCTTTGAACGCAACGTGAATATCGTGGATGTGAATCAGTCTGTTTTGCAAGATTTGTTTGCGATGATAATGCTGTCTGATGTGTCCGCTTGCAATATCCCCTTTTCGCAGTTTGTCAAAAAAATGACCGATCTGGGGAAGGCAAACGGACTGTCCGTTCATGTCATGCACGAGGAAATATTTGATTCGATGCACAAAGTTTAAAAATATTCAAAACAGAGTTTTGAATATTTTTAAACAATTCATAATTCATAATGCATAATTCATAATTGGGGAACGAAATTAAACGTAATAAAAAAATAATTATGCATTATGAATTATGCATTATGAATTTATAATTGGAGAACGTAATGAAAGAAAATATTATTTTAATTAAAAGTAAAATGTTTGCGATTCGAATAATTCGGTTATATCAATTTTTGTGTAGGAACAAAGATGAATATATTCTTTCAAAACAGCTATTACGAAGTGGAACAAGCATCGGAGCGAATGTTTGCGTAGCAAGTTGAAACCGCAGGTTCCGCTTGCGGACGCGCCGTTGTTTGGCGCGGTCAACACGAAGCGATTAGGGGACAAAGCAAACCCGATTTTTCAGCGAAAATGAATATTGCATTGAAAGAATCATCGGAAAGTGAATATTGGCTTGAACTTTTATTTGAAACCGATTATATTGACGAGAAACAATTTAAAAGCATTTATAATGACTGTCAGGAAGTATTGAAAATCCTCTACAGTATCGTCAAAACATCAAAAACCCAAATAATTCATAATTGTTTTTATGACGTTTAATTCCGTTCTCCAATTATGCATTATGCATTATGAATTTATAAACCGGAGGATTTATGCTTAACACAAAAGACATACTCGAAACTATTACTATGATTGAGGATGAGGATCTGGATATCCGCACTGTTACTATGGGGATTTCTCTTCTTGATTGTGCCTGTGATGATATTGACAGGCTATGTGACAAAATTTATGATAAAATCATGCGGTATGCTAAGGATTTGGTGCGGGTTTGT
>Ga0209737_10003148_pt1 | contig 11525 bp, 10 predicted proteins | sample TergutCu122P3_FD_187284 | JGI IMG/M metagenome (GOLD analysis project Ga0209737, IMG submission 187284) | Cubitermes ugandensis P3 segment gut microbial communities from Kakamega Forest, Kenya - Cu122 P3 (SPAdes) (version 2) | ecosystem: Host-associated > Arthropoda: Insects > Digestive system...
TTTTTCCCCTGAATGGTCTTTTTGTCCCCTGGCGGCTCGCGGCTCGTTTTTGCTCAAGTCATGCACTTGAGTGCACTCCTTTCGCAAAAGCCTCCCCGCAAACCACCAGGGAACAAAAATCCTCATTCAGGGCCCATTCAGTTATGCTGCCTTGGGCGGCTTCATTCAGGGGCGTTGCAGCATGCCTGGGTGTTGGAGCAGTCGGCGCTCCCACGTGGCCATGGTGCGTGCATGGGCTTGAGAAGTATGGTCATGCCCCAGCAAATGCAAAAGGCCGTGGGCGAGGTACAGTTTGGCCTCCGCCTGAGGGCGAATGCCTCGTTGGGAAGCTGCACGGCGGACGACAGGCAAACAGATGGCCACATCTCCCAAATAGCCCTTAAAGGCAGCGGCATTTTTTTTCCCGGCATAAATACAGCCCCAGGGGAGCTCTCCTGAAGGAAACGACAGCACATCCGTGCTTGTGTCCTTGCCGCGAAATTGGCGGTTAAGCCGCCTCATGGCAGCATCTCCCACCCACGCGAGAGACAAGGCGCAACCTGACAAATGCAAGCTTCTCAAAAAAGTCAATGCCCAGCGTTTTCCCCAGCGCATCCACGAAAGCGCCTCGGGGGGGGCGCAATGCCAGACGACGTCCACTCGGTTTCGAGGGGGGCTGAAGGGTTTAGCTCGAAGCATGGGAAGTATGTTGGCTGCCCAGAAGCTCGGACTTGGCTTCAGGCTCGCCCGTCTTGAAAGCATCCGCCGGGTATTGAGGGCGCGTATGGTAAATGCCGCCCAGCGCCACAACAAAAGCGTCGACGACTTTGTTCAAATCCTTCAACGTCAACTCGCACTCATCCAGCTGCCCTTCAGAAAAAATGGAGTTGACTGTTTTCAACACCAAATTTTTGAGCTCCTCAGGTGTGGGTGAAGGCAAAGAGCGCGCTGCTGCCTCCGTCACATCCGCCAACATCACCAAGGCTGCTTCGCGAAATTGAGGCTTGGGGCCTTCATAGCAAAACACACTTTCATCCACGCAGACACCTTCGCCTGCTTCTGTGGTGGCCTTATGAAAAAAATAACCCATGCGTCGCGTGCCATGGTGCTGCGGAATGGCCTCCATGACACGCTTGGGAAGCTTGTGTTGTCTGGCCAGCTCCAACCCATCCACAACGTGCTGCTTCAAAATGGCAGCACTCCTTTCAGGTGACAAAGCGTCGTGCGGGTTTTCTCCTTTTTGGTTTTCAGCAAAATAGCCGGGGTTTTTTCCTTTCCCTATGTCGTGGTAGTACGCGCAAGAGCGCGCCAGCAGAGGGTTCGCCGAAATGGCTTGCGCTGCGGACTCGACGAGGCTCCCCATCACAACAGAGTGGTGGTATGTCCCGGGCGCCCGCATAATCAACTCCTTCAACGCGGGGTGGTTGAGGTTGGCCAGCTCCAACAATTTCAAATCCGAAGCATAGCCAAAGACAGCCTCCACAATGGGCGTCAAAGCCATCACCAGGGCAGGCAAACCAAAACTCAGGCCGAGCATGGCAACCAAACCTGTGGCCACCCCCTCCCAGAGGGATTTTCCTTCTGCCAGCGCCCAAAAAACCATGACAAAAAAAGCCAACACCCCTGACAGCAGTCCGGCTTTAAAAATGCCTTTTCTGTCTTGAGCGCGCGCAATGGTGGCAGAAGCCATGCAGGAAACTGCCAGCGAAGCCAAGGCAAACGAAAGGGAGTCTCCCAGCAATATTCCCACAATGACGGCAAAAGAAATGGCGAAAAAGAGCGCCATCTCTTCGCTCAACACAAAACGCACCAAAGCGGCGCCCGTTGCCAAAGGAAACAAGGCTTGCAAAACGTACAAGGACAGCTGTGGGTGGCGCTCATTCAGCGCCTCAGAAATCATCCTCCACAAAAAGAGTGCAACCAACATTCCCAAAAGGGTGGTGGCTAAAAAACACAAGTCCTTGGAGGAAGGTTGAAAGCGCAGCAAGGCTGTTTTGAAAAATGCAAAACAAGCAAACAAAAAAAGCAGCACGGTTGCAAAACTGCCCACGTGTCTTCCCAGGGTTTCTGCCGAGTCCGCCTGGCGCTTGAGTGCGGCAAGCACCTCAAGGTGGTGAGGGGTAATCGTCTCTCCGTCGCCAATAATTTTTTGTCCTTTTCGAAAAACATCCACAACCAAAGTTGCGTTTGCATAGGCAGCATCACGACGCGTTTTTGTCTCTGCGTAGTTAAAGCTCAGGTTCGCCTGCAACTCCTGTCTTGCCAGGCGTAAAATCGCACGCTGCAAAAGCGGATTGGTTTCCGGCAACAAATTGCCGGGTACAGAGGCGAAGCGATCCAACTCTGTCTGGGCCTCCTGCAAATCCATGACGCTGGGGGGCGTAACCCGCACAACGTCTTCACCAGAATCCGCCGCATTGCGCATGCGAATATGGGTGGCATTTTCGCGCAACACCTCACCTCGAGAAGACAGGAGGCGACTTTTATAAGCAACATCCACCAGCGCGAGAACGGCGCTTTCAGAAGACTCTGAAAATGCATCGGAAATGAAGGCTGAAAAATCTTCCCTCTCCAGAGAAGAAAAGTGTTTGAGAAAAACCTCCTGCGCCCCCTGAAGCCAGGCTTGTCTTGCTGCTTCACGCTCTTGCCTGGAGACTTTCATTTCTTTGGGCTTTGCAGCTGCTCTTTCATGCATCACTGAGCGCATTTCTCTAAAGCCCTTATGAATGTTGCGCTGGACGGTCTTTTGAATGGACGGGTTAAAGTCAAAAACCATCAGCTCTTTGTCGCGCATTTTTTCGCGCTCGGCTTGTGTCCTCGCTTCATCCACCACCTTCATATCCCTCGTCACTTTGAGGGGGGCCGCCCCCCTGAAGGGCTTGCCCACATCCTCCTTGCTCCAATTCGGCAACATTTGAAAAGAAAACCCCGCGGGCATCAACAAGCTGGTCGCTGTGGAGACGACAATGGCCAGCAAACCAGGCAGGAGCCACCGTTTCCAAATCTGCACAAAAAGTTTCCACTTGCTTGCCGGAAAATTCAGAAAGCGATGCGGCGCGGCTTTTGGCAAAAGTGTTTCCATGCACCCATTTCGAAGAGGTCGTCTTTGAGTGGAGACTAGCGCGCCTGCCTCCTTAAAAACAACACAACCTATGAAACATTTGTCAATGCTTTGAGTTAGGTTGTTGAAACTTCCCGTTGCTTCTTTTCGGCTGTTTTGCCTTCCGGACAAGAAAGGAAAACCCGCAAGTAACGCAAAGGCTCTCCTGTAAGCACTTCGGCAAGCGCCAAAAGGTACCCTTGTTCATCCATCAAACGAAGTGGGCCGGGGGGCGCTTGCAACTCAAAACGCGCGCCGTGCCGCACCTTGCGGGCCTCATCCGCACTCACAATATGGGCCGGTAACCATGGCAATGCTTTGTGCACAGAAATCAGCTGCTCTTGAATGCCTGCGGGGTTGGTTTCCAGGGCCGACAATGTCACGGCTTGCTCCACACCCCAAGGCCCCACAGACAGGCGCCTCAAGTGCTGCACATGGGCGCCGCAGCCTATATGTTTGCCGAGCTCATGCGCCAGGCTGCGTATAAAAAAGCCCTTGGAGCAGTGTACCTCAAGCTTCACCACCTCGCCTTCCAGGGCTTGTAGCTGCAAGCGGTGCACCACCACGGGGCGCGCTTTGCGCTCAACTTCTATGCCTTGGCGCGCCAGCGTATAGAGTCTCTTCCCCTCCTGTTGAATGGCAGAATGCATGGGCGGCACTTGCAAAAAATTTCCGCGAAACGCAGACAAGTGGGTTTCAAGTTGCTTGGGCGTCAACGAAGGTACGGGGCGTGTTTGCACCACCTTGCCCTGGGCGTCATAGCTGTCGGTTTCAATGCCCAGCGCAATGTCCGTGCAATAAACCTTATCGAGCTCCGTCAAAAACGGCACCAGTTTGCAAGCTTCGCCCAGGCAGAGCACCAGCACGCCTGTGGCCAATGGGTCCAAAGTGCCCGCGTGTCCCAGCTTGGAAACGCCCAACAGACGACGTGCTTTTCGTACAACGTCGAAGGACGTCAGGCCCTCCGGCTTGTCCACCACCAAAAGCCCCTCCATCACCAACCTTCTTTGGTGCGCACTTCGCGCAGCAGGCGCTCTATTTTGTCGCCTTCTTCGACGGAGCCGTCAAAGACGAAATAGACTTCCGGAGAGTAGCGAAGCCTCACCCGCGCCGTCACTTCCTTGCGTACAAAATTCTTCGCCGCCTCCAGTCCCTCCGCCGTCGCATTCTTTTGGGCCTCATCCCCCAACATGGAATAATAAACCCGCGCCACCCGGAAGTCGGCTGACATCTTCACCCCCGTAATGGTGATGTAGCCAATGCGTGGGTCTCTTATCAACCCCCGGGAAAAAACCTCCGCTACGGCAGCCTGCACCTCCTGGCCTATGCGCTCTGCTCTTGTTCGGTTCATCACTTCTCCCAATCGCGCCGACGACGCATCTGCCTTGCCCGTGCGCGTGCATCCTCCAGCGACAAGGCTTTCGAAGAAGGTTTGCTCGGCAAGGCATAGCGCTTTTCCCAGCTTCCCATTCCCTCTTGCTCAGCCAGACTCCTGTCTGAGCGGCCCATCATGAGCGCGTCCATTCCCGAAGGCATGCCAAAAAAATCCTCATTAAACGAAAGTGTCTCCATTTGGCGCTCGACAATGTGCGCGAGATAAGTCTCCTCAATGAAGTTGAGTACCTTCTGCGCCTGCGCATGGACTTGCGCCGCACCCAGGCCCACCGTCGCAATTCCCAACAGGGAACGATGCCAGGAGTCTGCTTCTCCCACCTCGGCCATGGACACATGGAAACGCGCGTGCACCCTGTCCATCAACTTCCGCATCACCTGTCGCTTGTTTTTTTGCGACTGTGAAGACGGAATTTCCAGAAGGACGCGAAGGATGCAGACATGCATAACGCAAGACACCTTAGACCGTTTTTAAGTCAAAGTGGAAGCGGTCTAGTGCAGGCTCGGGCGAATCTCCTCCACCTCAAACACCTCTATGGAATCTCCTGCCACCATCTCCGGGGCACCCTCAATTCCAATGCCGCACTCAAAGCCGGAGGCCACTTCGCGTACATCGTCCTTGAAACGCTTGAGCGAGGTTATTTTTCCGGCATACAACTGTTTGCTTTCCCTGAAGAGACGAACGTTCGCGCCACGACGCACAAGGCCTTCTGTGACGGCTGAGCCCGCAATAACTCCCAGCTTGGGCACGTTGAATACGTTGCGGACTTCAGCGCGACCCAGTTTTTTCTCCATGCGAATGGGCTCAAGCAAATCTTCCATCATCTTCAACACACCATCCAACAACTCATAGATGATGGAAAATGAAGCATGCTGAACTTCCAGCGTCTTCGCTGCGGCTTCCGCGCCTGACTCCGGCTTTGAATTGAAACCGAGCACCACGGCCTTCAATGCCGCTGCCGTATTCATATCGGTTTCCGTCATCATCCCCACGCCTTGCTGAACAATGGTCACCTTCACCTTGGGTGAAGACAGCTTCTCGACAGACTGCACAATGGCCTCCAGGGAGCCTGCCACATCCGCTTTGAGAACTACCTTCAGCTCCTTGGTTTCACTCTGCTGCATGCGGCCAAGCAATGCCTCCAGCGAATCCGTCGCCGTCTTTCCAATTTCGCTCGCACGCCCCTGCTGCAGGCGGTGAGCGGCAATTTCTTTGGCAACCTTTTCATCCGCCACCACATTCAAAGCATCCCCCGCTGTGGGCACGCCCGACAGGCCGACGACTTCGGCGGAATAGCCGGGGAATACCTCCTTCACCATTTCGCCTCTGTCATTGCGAATGGTGCGCACGCGGCCATAGTGCGTGCCCGTCACCATGGCATCCCCCTGGTGCAAGGTGCCTTCCTGAATCAACACCGTCGCAACGGGCCCTCTGCCTTTTTCAAGTTTGGCTTCCAGCACAGTTCCAATCGCAGGGCGGTTGGGGTTGGTGCTGAGCTCCAAAATTTCAGCCTGCAACAAAATGTTTTCGAGCAACAAGTCAATGCCTTGACGCGCTTTGGCAGAAACAGGCACGGTGATGGTTTGGCCGCCCCAATCCTCGGGAATCAGCTCCAAATCCGCCAGCTCTTTCTTAATTCTGTCCGGGTTGGCGGTGGGCAAATCCATCTTGTTGATGGCGACAACAATGGGGACTTCCGCCGCCTTCGCATGCAGTATGGCCTCTTTCGTCTGCGGCATCACACCATCGTCTGCCGCGACAACCAGGACAACCACGTCGGTAATGTTCGCGCCACGCTCGCGCATCGCGGAAAAAGCTTCATGTCCCGGCGTATCCAGGAATGTCACATCCCCCGAAGGCGTCGACACGGTGTAGGCGCCGATGTGCTGCGTAATCCCTCCGGCTTCGCCTCTGGCCACATTGGCTGAGCGTATGGCATCCAGGAGTGAAGTCTTCCCGTGGTCGACGTGCCCCATGACGGTCACCACGGGGGGCCTTGGGCAAATGTCTTCCGGGTTGAGCTCCAGCTCGCCCAGGAAGTCTTCCACTTCAAAGCCGACTTTTTCAATCTTCCAGCCGTAGGCAGAGGCCACGTTGGTGGCTGTATCCACATCAATCATCTGGTTTGCCGTCACCATGGAGCCTGACAGCATCAGTTTTTTTATCAGCTCGTTGACTTTGACGCCCATGCGTTGAGACAAGTCGCTGATGGTGATTCCTTGCTGAAGACGAATGACTTTTTTGTCTTCTGACATCTCTGTTATGGGCGTGCGCTGTCCGCGCTTCACTTGCTTTTTCTTTCGAGCCCGAACGGCGGTGGTCGGCCTTCCAAAGACAAACTCACGAATGTCCTGCTGGACAGAGCTCGGCTCTTTCTCTCCGACTCTCCCTCGCTTGGGACGCTCTTTCTCTTTTGTCCTTAAGACGTCGACCGTTTCCCGGATGCGACCAGGAGAAGAAGGAGAAGAAGAAGAAGGCAGCTGTTGCGGAGGCTTTATTTCTCTTATCTCTCTTGGCTCCACAGGCCGGCGGCCCAAAGCTCCGGGATGGCGGTTGCCAGGTGTTGCAGCGGGACGCTTAATCTGAATCAACGGGCGATTGACAATCACCGCCTGGGTGGCTGTTGGACGCAAAGCGCGCCCCTCTCCCTGCGGCGAAGCTGTCGCACCGGAAGCAGAAGGGCCCGAAGACGGGCGAAGGGGTGTTCCCCCTCTCACAAAAGAGCGCGCTGCCTGGGGCGAAACTTCAGGCTTCGCCTTCGCCTGCATATGTGGCTTTGGCAAAGAGGTTTGCAGGACAGGCACCTGCTTGCGCTCCAAAACCACGGGCGGCACATCTTCCGCAGGCGACAAAGTCACGGCCTCTTTTGCCAAAGCCGGGCTCTCCCGCGAAGGCGGCGCAAAAAACTCCGAGGTTAAAGGAGAAGTTTCCCGGGAGCTCGAAGGAGGCTCCACAGGGGCTTCTTCCTTCTCCGGGGGGGCCAAGGGGGGAACGGGTGTGCCAACAGCGGGCGGCGTCTGGAATGCCTCCGCTTCGTGCTCAGGCTTGGAAACAGCCACCGGCTCCACCCAAGGTGCAACTTTTTTGGACGGCGGCAGCGCTTCTTGTGCCTTGGTTTCAGGAATAACCACGGATACCACTTCTTCCCCCGCTCTTCTTCGAACAACAAACCCTTTTTGTGCTGCAATGGGCGCTGGTTTGGGGCGACGTTTGTCCAATATTCTTTGAACGGCAGCCGTGGCCTGGTCATCTTCCAGCGAGCTGGAATGACTTCTCACCTCATAGCCCAGGCTAAGCAATTCTTGTACAACATCCTTGTTGTCCAGCTCGATGCCGTGACTTCTCAATTCTTTGGCAATCTCGTGAACGCGCTTCTTCGACATGTAGGCCCCACACTTCAACAATCCAACTTCAACAGTGCATCTACAAACAAACCTGGTGACTCGAAACTTCTTTCTTCAACCCCTCACAACTTTGCATCTCCTCGCCAAGCTCCAACGGCCGCCCCCGAAACGCCCGCCAAAATGCTTTAGACGCAAGCGCCTTCTTTAAACAAGCGTTTCCGCAAATATAAGCACCCCGCCCTTCCAACACTTTGGCTTTGTCCCAACGCACGACGCCATCCTTTCCGACAACACACCTCAACAACTTTTGCTTCCGCTTCCGCTTCCTGCAACCAACGCATGTGCGTCTCGGAATATGCGCGGGGCGCTCTTCCTGGAAGGAAGCCTCGCTCATATCTTCTCCTTGAGGCCCTTGTCTTCCCCCTCTTCCGGGAAAATGCTGGCTTTTGCTTCGCCAGGCTTGGCCTGGGCAGCCTTGGGCGCACCCGAATCCACAATACACTGCTCCTCCGCCGCTTTCTGTAAAGCCTCCATGTTGACAGCTTCCAAACCCGGAATCTGCACCAGCACCTCAGGCAATGCCTCCGCAATGTCTTTGGCCTGTCGGAAACCATGCGCATAGAGTGTTTCAACCAGGACTTCATTCATCCCCGGCAGGGCTCCCAAACTCTTGGCTGCAAACTCACGCATCTCTTTCACGCGCGTCTCGCTGTTAATGTCGAGTTTCCAACCTGTCAGTTGTGCAGCCAGGCGGACGTTTTGCCCATGTCGGCCAATGGCCAGGGACAATTGATCATCCGGAACCACAATCTCCATCGCGCGGTTGGATTCGTCGATGATGACGCGAGAGACTTCGGCAGGTGCAAGCGCGGCACATACAAAGCGCGCCGGGTCTTCATCCCAGGGGATGATGTCAATCTTCTCGCCACGAAGCTCCTGCACAACGGCCTGCACCCTGCTGCCCTTCATGCCGACGCAAGTCCCCACAGGGTCCACATCCGGCTCGCGGGAGCTCACCGCAATTTTGGCCCTGCGGCCCGGCTCTCTGGCAGCTGCCTCAATGACGACAATGCCTTCCGTTATCTCCGGGACTTCCATCTCAAACAATTTGACAAGCAAATTGACAGCCGTGCGCGAAAGCACAATTTGCGGCCCTTTGGACTCGCGCAACACATCCACCACATAGGCCTGGACGCGGTCGCCCGGACGGTAAACCTCGCGGGGGACTTGCTCACGCTCGGGCAAAACAGCTTCAGCGCGCCCTAAGTCCACAATGAGGTTTCTGCGCTCAAGTCGCCGCGCAATGCCGGTGACAATTTCATTCCGGCGGTCTTTGTACTCGTTGTATACGTTTTCGCGCTCGACGTCCCGGGTCCTCTGACGCAGCACCTGCTTGGCTGTCTGCGCCGCAATTCGACCAAACCCACGCCGGAAAGTCCTCAGCCCGAGAATGTCGCCACAGCGCTCGTCCTGCGCTTTGGCCTCAGACGCGTCTTCGTCGCGATAGAAAATTTGAAAGACAAGCTCATCCCCCACCTGCACGTCCAAACCTTTTTGCCTGGCCTGCTGCAAAGTCAACTCGTTGACAGCATTCAACGGGTCCACATTTTCTTCGACAATGGAGATGACTTGAGAAATTTCAACAACGCCTTTCTCAGGGTTGTATTGCGCTTCCAGCTGGCGCTCCTGGCCAAAATGCTTTTTGGCTGCAGTCCGCATGGCCTCTTCAAGACTGGACAACAATGTCGACTTCTCAATGCCTTTGTCTTTGGCGACTTGAGTGAGAATGTCATCCAGCGACGGTCCTTCATTGGCGAGGGCCATAAATATTCTCCTTAAAAACTTTGTGGCGCATGTCGGCGCCTATTCATTTTCATTTAGTCTGGACAACCAAGCTCTAAAACTCATACTCCACATTCGCTTTTGCAATTTCTGAAAACTCTATCCACATTTTGCCTGCTGCCTCCATGTCGAGTTCCACAGCCGTCTGGCTGACATTCTCCAAACGCCCCTTGAATACCTGTCGGGGCGGCCGGCCTTGCGGCTTTTTGGCCTTCACTCGAATCTTCTTCCCCAGGACTTGAACGAAATGCTGCGGCTTCGTCAATGGGCGATTTAAGCCCGGGCTGGAAACTTCCAGGTTATATTCCTGAGGAATAAAATCCTCCACATCCAGGAAGGGGCCTACAACGCTTGTCAGATGAACACAATCCTCCAAATTCACCCCGGCAGGCTTGTCTATGAATAAACGCAATATCCACCGCCCACCCTCTTGTTTGTATTCTATGTCGACAAGCTCATAACCCTCCGCTTCCAGCAAAGGCTCCAAAAGCACCTTGGCTTTGTCAACGGTCGTCTCTGTGTTTTCTGCGACACTCATAAGCTTGCACAAAAAAAATGCGGGCCCTCTCAACCCGCCGACATATAAAAAAACCTGCTTCCGCCTACTACAATCCTTCGCGAGGTGCAAACCCTCCTATGACAACATTTATGCTGGCCGCCCTGCAAATGACTTCTCTTGCTGATAAAAATGACAATCTGCAAGCCGCCTCCCGCCTCATTTCCAGGGCCGCAAAACAAGGGGCGGACTGGGTGGGCCTGCCTGAAAATTGCTTTTGGATGGGGCCTTCACGCCAGGCGGCCAGCATGGCCGAAACCCTGGAGGGCCCCAGTGTGTCCGCCATGGCAAGCCTGGCCAAACACCTGGGTGTTGGAATTTTGATAGGCTCTTTTCTCGAACAGCGCGGAGAAGGCGAAAAGCCTTATAACAGCAGTGTGCTTCTAAGCCCTGCAGGGGAGCGCCTGGCCGTCTATCGCAAAATCCACCTCTTTGACGCCCAAGTGGAAACACAACACCGCGAGTCTGCAACGACAAGCCCCGGCGAGGCTGTTGTCTGCGTGCAGACGCCCGTGGCGGCCATGGGACTTTCCATTTGCTATGACTTGCGCTTCCCGGAGCTTTTCAGGCAGCTGGTCGCTTTGGGTGCCCAGCTTCTCTGGACGCCTTCGGCTTTCACGTGGGAGACGGGCCGCGTCCATTGGGAGGTACTTTTGCGCGCCAGGGCCATTGAAAACCTCTGCTGGCTTGCAGCTCCGGCGCAAGTCGGCCAGCACAGTCCAAAGCGCAAAACTTTTGGGCATGCCATGGTGGTGGACCCCTGGGGGAAGGTGGTGGCCCTGTGCGAAGAGGGCGAGGGTATGGCTTTGGCAAAGGTGGACTTGAAACTGCTTGCCCAGGTGCGCGCAAGCTTGCCTGCGTTAAAGCACCGTAAGCTAATGAAGCAGCCTTAAATGCGTGGGCGTCGCCTTGGGTTTTCTTTCTTCTGCCTCTTCTCCTGCTTCTTCTTCTTCTTTGGCCAAAGCCTCCTTGGGCGTTGAAGCTTCGCCTTCGGCCTCGGGCTGCACAGAGTGCACAAGCTGAAAGGTACTTCGCTTTCCCGGGCTGGGAGGTGGAATTTTCTGCGCCTCCTGTGTCTCCAGAAAGGCCTCCGGCACATCCTCCGGAAAAAGCCAAAACTCCATCGTCACATGACTTCGAATTGCAAAGACAGCAGGCCAGGGGACTGCGACAGGAAAAAGCCTTCCCTCGAAACTCAGTGTGGCCCGTACCCCCCAGGTGTTGACGGCCAAGTCCGGGGGGGAAAAGCGGTAGGAGAGGTTGAGTGCCACATAGGCCTGGGTTTCCAAATGCGCAGGCAAGCGCACTCCC